>Ga0197142_1001710_pt1 | contig 19772 bp, 17 predicted proteins | sample GBS60_MetaG_FD_148614 | JGI IMG/M metagenome (GOLD analysis project Ga0197142, IMG submission 148614) | Sediment microbial communities from Great Boiling Springs, Gerlach, Nevada, United States - GBS 60_MetaG | ecosystem: Environmental > Aquatic > Thermal springs > Hot (42-90C) > Sediment... | reverse complement strand
TGCTCGCGGAACGACTGGTGGGAGAATACCGGGCTCGCGGCGTGCCCATGGAATACCACCATCGAAAGCATCGCACGGGCTTTAAAGCCGGCGCGCTCGAAGCAGGCCTGAAAAGCGCCACGGGAGAACTTATTGCCATTTTCGACGCCGACTTCGTTCCCCCGAGGGACTTCCTGCGTCGCACGGTTCACTATTTCACGGACCCGGAGGTCGGCTTGGTCCAGACGCGCTGGACCTACCTGAACCGGCATTACAACGTGCTGACGGAGGTGCAAGCGATCCTGCTTGACGGCCACTTCGTGCTGGAACATCCGGCGCGCGCCGCCACCGGCCTTTTCTTCAACTTCAACGGCACAGGCGGCATCATGCGCCGCGCCATGATCGAGGATGCCGGCGGCTGGCAGCACGACACGCTCACCGAGGACTCAGACCTCAGCTACCGGGCGCAGCTTAAGGGCTGGAAGTTCATCTATCTGCCCGAGGTCGAGTGCCCGTCGGAGCTGCCGGTGGAGACCTACGCTTTCCAGGTGCAGCAGTCGCGTTGGGCCAAAGGGCTGACCCAGGTCGCCCTCAAGCTGCTGCCTTCGATCCTGCGCGCCCCGATCCCGCTGCGCGAAAAATTCGAGGCCGTCTTCCATCTGGCGCCGAACCTCTCCTACCCGGCGATGATCCTCGTCTCCGTGTTGATCCTGCCGGTGATGATCGTGCGTTTCTACATCGGCTGGCACCAGATGCTGTTTGTCGATCTGCCGATCATTTGGGCCACCTTCGTCTCCATCGTCGCCTTCTATCTGGTCTCGCAGCGGGAGCGGGACCCGCGCGGCTGGAAGCGGGCCATCGCCCTGATGCCGGCCCTGATCGCCGCGGGGATTTCGCTGACGCTGATCAACTCTCGGGCCGTGATGGAGGCTCTGCTCAGGATTCCCTCCGGTTTCGTGCGCACGGCCAAGTATGCCATTGCCGGCAGCGACCGGCGCCCGACCGTCGAGCGCGCCAAATACCGGCGCCGCAGCGGATGGCTGCCTTATCTGGAGCTGGCTTGCGGCGCCTACTTCCTGATGATGGTCGGTTTTTCGATCAGCACGTTCAATTTCTTCGCGGTTCCTTTCCTGCTGCTGTTTGTCGGCGGTTACTTCTGGGCGGCGCTGACCACCTTGTACGAAGAGCATCAGGACCGGCTGCGCTGGCAGCGCGAGCACGAGGTCGGTATCCAGCCTGCCGACTGAAGCAGCCGATGCGCGCCGCTCTCTATGCGGGCGTCCCCTTGCCGCTTCCCAGCAGCCACTTGAGCACCGGCGGCGTCACCAGCGTGGTGACGATCACCATGGAGATCATGGCGGAGACCAGATCGGCGGAAAACACGGGCCGGCCGGCCACGGACAGGCTTGCACCGATGCTGGTGAAGATCAGGCCGACTTCACCCCGGGGAATCATGCCGACGCCGACCGCCAGGCGGCTCACTCCGCGCTCCAGCACGCCGAGCGAGCAGGCTTGCTTGCCGACAACGGCCGCAGCAATCACCACGGCGGCGAAGACGAGCACGTCGAAGGACGCAAAGGCGCGAAGGTCGGCTTTCAGACCCATCATCACGAAGAAGACCGGAGTCAGGAAGGTTGTGAGCGGCCGGATCAGCAACTCGATCGGCTGCTCTCCTTTTTTCTCCTGATAGACCTGGTAGTCGCCCGGCTCGAGCACCAGCCCGGCAGCGAAGGCGCCGACGATCGGCGCCAGGCCAAGCAAGCCGGCTGCGGCCGATAGCGTGAAACAGAAGCTCAAGGCGATCACCAGGGAGACGCCCGAGACGCGGAAGCGCGCTCCGAAGCGCACGGCGTTGAAGTGGACGAAGCGTCCGACAAAGATCGCCCCCAGGAGGAACAGGACGGCTTTGAGGACGATGCCGAGAACCATCGCGGCGCTCACTTCGCCGCCCGTGCCCCGCGCCAGGGAGCCTACCAGTCCTGAGATCACCGCCAGGACGATCAGGCCGAGCACATCATCCACCACGGCCGCTCCGAGGATGATGCGGGCCTCCTTGGTGTCCAGCTTCCTCAGATCCCGCAGGACCCGGGCGGTGATGCCTACGCTGGTGGCGGTGAGCGTACCCCCGACGAACAAGGCGACATACCACGGCTCGTTCGGAAAGAACAGGGCGGTGACGGCGTAGCCCAACGCCATCGGCGCGGCGACGCCCAGGACTGCCGTTAGCAAAGCCGACCAGCCGACCTCGAGCAGCTCCCCAAGGTGGGATTCCAGGCCGACCTCGAACAGCAACAGCATCACCCCGATCTCGGCAGCGATGTGAAGGACCTCGGCGCTTCGCCAGCTTTCGATGGCGGCGAAGCCGGCGAGCGCCAGGGCGCTCAACGCCATGCCAACCACCAATTCGCCGAGCACACCCGGCTGGCGCATGCGCTCGAACGCTTCAGCGCCCAGTTTGGCGAGGACGATGACGGCGGCGAGCTCCAGGACCTCGTAGAGGAACAAGGTCTGCCGGGCGACTACCGCCGGAGGGCCGGAGGCGACCGCGGCCGCTGCGAAAAGAAGCGCAGCAAGCGGCCGCAGCCATCCCGGCGCCGGCATCTGATTGCGGGATCAGGGCATGGAGGATGAAACCATTATCGGTGACCACGGCCGGGGCATCTAGAATAACTACTGTGGAGCAGCCGCCACGACCGGACTTGGCCGAGGGGCGGCAGGTCCGCTCGGCCATGGCCCTTTCCCTCGCCGTGGGGCTGCTGATGCTGGCCGGCAAGGGCGGCGCCTGGTGGCTGACCGGCTCGGCGGCGATCCTCTCCGACGCGGCGGAGTCCGTCGTTCACATGGCCGGAGTGGGCTTTGCCGCCTTCAGCCTCTGGCTGGGCTCCCGGCCCGCCAACGCGAAGTACCCTTTCGGTTACGAGCGCGTGGCCTTCTTCTCTGCGGGTTTTGAAGGGGCGCTGATCATGCTGGCCGCGGCCGGCGTCATCTGGGTCGCGATTCGCAAATGGCTGGCCGGCTTGACGCTCGTGAATCTTGGCACGGGCGTTTTTCTTGTGGCCGGCGCCGCCCTGACCAATCTGGCCCTCGGGCTCTACCTCATCCGTGTCGGCAGGCGCAACCATTCGCTGATTGTGGAGGCCAACGGCCGGCATGTACTCGCCGACTCTTGGACGAGCTTGGGCGTGGTTGGCGGTCTGGCCATGGTTGTGCTCACCGGATGGAAGCCGTTCGATCCGCTGTGCGCCTTCGCCGTGGCGCTGCATATCCTTTGGAGCGGAGGCCGGCTTGCCTGGCGCTCAGTGAGCGGCTTGATGGACTACGCCGACCCGGAGGTCCTTCGTAAGGTGCAGGCGCATCTGGACTCCCTTTCGACCCCGCTTCAGGTCCGCTATCACCACCTGCGAATCCGGCACACCGGATTCCGGCTCATCGTCCATGTCCACCTGCTGTTTCCCTACCGGACGCCGCTCGGCGACGCGCACCGCCTGGCGACCGAGATCGAGCGCACCCTGGGCGAGCAGCTCGGTTTGCCCGCCGAGGTGATCACGCATCTTGAAGCGGTGGAGGATCATGCCGATCTGCACCGCCGGGAGCACCCCGCCTGAGTCGCCGGGCGATATAATCGAGCGGAGAATCCCGCTCTCATGTGCGAGTCGCTCGCCTCGTCCGCCGAGCCCGCTCGGCGCCGGCCGGAACCGATTTATGATGCGAGCACCGTTGTGGGGCACCTGGTCCATGCGCTACGCCAGCCGCTGAGCACCATCGAGTCTTTGGCCTACTACCTCAAGCTGGCGCTCGGCCCTTCGGAATCGATGCTCAGCCACCACCTGGAACGGCTTCGCGAAAGCGTTCTCGAAACCGGCTGGATTCTCGCAGACGCCGTGCACCTGCTCCAGATCGCTACACCGTGTCCCCAAACGATGGACCTCAACGAGCTCGTATCGGCGCAGATTGCCGAATTGAGCAGCGGGCGCCCGCGCTGGGCCGAGCCGCACCTGGCGCCGGAGCCGGCGCTTGTACGTCTGGATGTGGAGCAGGGCCGGCACCTGGTGCGCAACTTGCTCGTTGTCCTTCGCCGCCTTGCGGAGCCGACGCCGCTCGTCGCCCTCGAAACCCGTATCACCTCGAGCGAAGTGCAACTGGAGGCCTCCGTCTGGCTGGAGCGCCCGCCCGTGGAGAATCTCGAAGAGCTGTTCGAGCCGTTCGGCGCCGACGCCCCAGCCGGTCTCGGGCTGGCTCTGGCCAGCGCGCGCCGAATCGCGGAGGCGCACGGCGGCCGCCTTCAGTTGCGGCACTTCCAGAACCGTCAGCTCAGCCTGCTGGCGGCGCTCCCCCGAGCCGCCTGAGCGGCAAGCCGCGCCCTCACGAAGGCGACCAGCTCCTCCGAGATGAACTCGGGGGGTCGAACGTGAAAACGCGGCCGGTTCTCCGGCAGGGCGACGTAGACCTGTGGTTGCCCGCGGTCGACGACAATGAAGGCGTCGGCCGACTGCAACGACTCTCGGGCCGAAGCCTTCCAGACGCCCGCCTCCGGATCGACGACGAAGAGAAACAGATCGGGCTTGATCCATGCGGCCAGGCTGTTGGACTCGACGATCGCGTTGGGAGCGCTCGCGATGATGCGCCGAAGCTTGCCGGCAAGGCGGGCGAGGGCGTCGCCCTCGGCCGCCGCCCAGTAAGAGCGTGCCGCACCCGCCGCCAGGTAACGACCGCTGTCGGTGGCGTCCGCCACCCGTTGTTCGATAATGTCGGTCCCGGTCATGGCTGCGTGCCGATGCCGGCTGACTTTGACCGCGGTCCAGCCTGCCTCGGGCAACGCCCGGATCAGCCCCGCCACCACCGAGCTCTTGCCGATCTTGCGGCCGTGTCCGCCGACGAAGACGATCACTTCCGACCTTCGAGCGCCGCCAGACGCCGCTTGAGCTCCTCCACCTCCTCGCGCAGCGCGGGCAGACGGCCGAGATGGGCCAGCAGTTCCAGGTATTCTTTCAAGGGCCGCGCCGGGGTGCCCCAGACCACCTGTCCGGAGCGGATCACCTTGGACGTCAACACGCCGCAGCCGGAGCCGAGCACCGCGTGGGACTCGATTCGGGCTTTGTCCCCGATGCCCACCTGCCCGCCGATGACGGCGTAGTCCTCGACGACGACCCCGCCGGAGAAGCCGGTCTGCGCGGCGACAACCACGTGCCGACCGATGCGGCAGTTGTGCGCCACATGCACGAGATTGTCCAGCTTGGTGCCTTCGCCGATCGAGGTGACGCCCAGGGCGGCCCGATCGATCGTGCAGTTGGCGCCGATCTCGACGTCGTCGCCGATCTCCACCCGGCCGATCTGCGGAAACTTTTCGTAGCGATCCCCCACGAGTACGAAGCCGAACCCGTCGGCGCCGATGACGGCGCCGGAATGGATCGTCACCCGGTTGCCGATGCGCACCTGGTGGTAGATGGTGACGTTCGGGTGGAGCGTGCAGCCCTCGCCGAGCGAGCTTTCGCGACCGATGTAGCAACCGGCGCCGATCCGGGTGCCGGAGCCGATCTGCACGCCCTCGCCGATCACCGCCTGCGGGCCGATATGCACCCGGTCTCCGAGCCGGGCGTCCGGCGCGATCACCGCCGTCGGATGGAGGCCGGGCTCGATCCCCGCTTCGGGGTGGAACCACCGCACGGCGCGGGCGAACGCCGCGCGCGGATCGGCAACCCGAATGACGCATCGCGTGGCGGGGCTCGGCACCCCGGGCGCCAGAAGCAGGCAGCCGGCCCGCGAGCGACCGGCCAGCTCGGCCGCCTTCCTGCCGGTGGCGAAGGCCAGCTCGCCGGGCCCGGCCGTCTCGATCGGGGCGACACCCGCCAGCTCGACATCAGGATCGCCTTCGAGAGCCGCTTGGAGCCGTTCGGCCAGTTCTCCTGCTCGCAATGGCATCGGCCTGCGCTGCTTGTATCATACAAGGTTATGCCGGTCGACCCCTCGGCGATCGTCGCTCCGACGGCGCGCGTCGATCCCGGCGCAAGAATCGGTCCGGGCACGCGAATCGGCGAGTACTGTGTGATTGAGAGCGACGTCACCATCGGCGCCGGCTGCGTGCTGGAGCCCTACGTCTACGTCAAGCGGTGGACCACGCTCGGGGATCGAAACGAAATCTCGGCCGGCACGGTGCTGGGAACCGATCCCCTCGACAAAGCCTTCAGCGGCAAGCGCAGCTATCTGCGGATCGGCAACGGCAACAAGATCCGCGAGCATTACACGATCTCGCGCGGCACGGAACCGGAATCGGAAACCGTGATCGGCGACAACAACTACATGATGACCAGCGGCCACATTGCCCACAACTGCCGCGTGGGCAACGACAACGTCATCGCCAGTTGCGCCTTGGTGGCCGGCTACGTCGAGATCGAGGACCGGGCCTTCATCTCCGGCGGTGTGGTCATTCACCAGTTCTCGAAGATCGGCCGGCTGGCGATGATCGGCGGCAACACCCGGGTCAACGCCGACGTGCCGCCGTACTTTCTCTACTCGGAGTTTCACATCGAGCCGGTGGGGCTTAACCTGGTGGGCCTCAAGCGTGCGGGCTTCAGCGAGGCGGAGATCGCGCCGCTCAAGACCGCCTTCCGGCTGCTGTACCGCTCGGGGCTGAAGCTGGAGGAGGCGCTCCGGCGCATCGAGTCGGAGATTCCCACCGAGCACACGCTCCACCTGGTTCGCTTCATCCGCTCAAGTCGTCGAGGCATTGCGCATCCCGGGCGCCGGCGGCGCGGCTGAGCCGACGCCGGGCGGGCGATCATCGACGGCCGGCCGTCTCCGAACCGCTGCGCCGCAGCGTGTGCAGGTGCAGAATCTTACCGGCAGGCGAGACGCTCGGGGCGCGGCGCGCGATGCGGACGACGCCGGCATCGCGCCAGCGCTCGACCATGACGCCGGCGTGCGGAGCGAGCTGCGCCATGGCGCCCAGGAAAAACTCCACCGCTTCGCGCTCATCGAGCGGCCCCACTTCGGGATGGATCACCAGCCACAGGAGCGGCTCGCCGGCGGGCCCCTCCTCTTCCACCAACTGATAATCGGTTGCTGCCCCGCCGAAGCGCGCCGGAAGCGTCTCCTCGAGAATGTGTACGACCTCGGCGCCCAAGAAGGTGACGCCGGCGCCGGTGAGCTTCTCAAAGCTGCGGATCTCGGCGAGCGTGGTGTGGAGTCCGAGCCGCGCCCAGGGACAACCGCAGTCCCGACGCCGCATTTGCGCCTGGTCTCCCATCGAGACGTTTAGCATCAGGAAAGGCGACTGCGGGTGAAGGCTGGTGATGAGCAGCGCCTCGCAAGGAAGCCCCGCCGCATTGTCCCCGGCGGCAATCAGAGCATGCATGTTCTCGAGCAGATGCACTTCGTCCGGGGCTTGGCCGTCAGGGCAGCCGTAACCGATGGCGCCGCATTCGATGGTGCCATAACGAGGGATGACGATGCCGCCAAGCCGTTCGACGGTGGCCCGGCGGGCGGCGGTGATCGGCTCGCCGGCCAGAAGGAAGCGCGCCCCCGCGATGTCGATGCCGCGTTCTGCGGCGGCCAGGCATAAACGAACCACAGGGCCCGGAAATCCGAATAGCATGGGAACGACGCCCGAGCCGAGCCGGCAGGCAAGGCTCCGAGCCACCGGCAGGGGATCCGAAACCGGCGCAAAGTGCGGCGCGGGGATGGACCGCCCGCTCAAGGACGCGGCGGCACGCAGCAGGTCCGTGCTCCAGCGTACGACCGGCGGCACGGAGGGATCGTCCGGGTTGACCGGAGAGAACCACGCGGCGGGTACGCGACCCGCGCAGGCGAACTTCAACAGGCGGAACCGCGCCCCCGCGCCGGGCGTTTCCCAGTCGATCACCTCCCAGCCAAGGCCGTTCCATGCCTCAGCGCAGATCAGCCAGTTGGCCGCGCAAGCCCGAACGAAGTGCAGGTCGATCAGCACCGGGGTTCCGCCGCTGCGGCTGCCGCCGCTTGAGGCCGGCAGGTGGTAGGCGGCGCGAGGCGAGCGCAGATCCTCGGGCTTCACCTCCAGGTGCAGCGAGCCCCGGCGTATGGCAGCACGACCTTTGAACTCGTCGACACTCAGGTAGATGCCGGCGCGGAACAGCGTCCGCAGCGTCTCCTCGACTCCGTCTCGCCGCAACAAGCTCTCGACGTCTCCGAATTCGAGACCCGCATGGCGGAACAGCCGGTGATAGACGCTTTCCGGCCGCTCGAACACGTCACGCCGGATGCGGTCGAGCAACCGGTCGGCGCGGTGGGCCAGCCCCTCGCGCAACATGGCGTGGGCCTCCGGGAGCGAGACCGGTCGTCTCAGGAAGAACGGCACGCGGAGCGCGAACCGTGCACTCATGAGGGCCTGTCGGGCCGTCTGTCGAACTGAAGAGGCCAGCGTGCTCATCTTCGGAGTCGGTTTCTCAGAGGGCGGGCTGCCGCGACGGCCGTTCGATTGCCGGCAGCAGGATCGCTCGCTGCGACAGGCGGCCTGCCCGTCCGGCGAACTCTCGTCCTCGAGATTAACCGAATTGTAGCCGCCTCTGCCGTCCGGCGCAAAGGCCAGCCAATTTGCCGAACAGTGGTTGCCCCGCCGCGTCTGCGCGCGCCCCGACTAGAATTGAACCATGTGGGCCGGGCTTGCCTGGGCGTTGCTCGCTGCGGCGGCGCCGGCGGCCGAGATTCAATTCGTCGAGATCGCCGATCGCGCCGGTCTGCGCTTCATCCTCGACAACGACGCCTCCGAGGAGAAGCGCTATGTCGAGACCATGCCGGGCGGGGTGGCCGCCTTCGACTACGACGGCGACGGCCTCATCGACATCTTCTTTGCGAACGGGGCGCGCATCTCCTCGTTCCGGAAAGACTCGTCCCGCTACTTCAACCGGCTCTTCCGCAATCTAGGCGGGCTGAAGTTCCGCGACGTGACCGAAGAGGCGGGCGTGGCCGGAGAGGGCTATTCGGTGGGCGCCGCGGCGGCCGACTATGACAACGACGGCGACATCGATCTGTTCGTTGCCGGCGTCGACCGCAACATTCTTTACCGAAATACGGGCAAGGGCCGTTTTGAAGACGTCACGGCCCGAGCCGGCATCGGCGGCGGCCGCTGGGCCGTGGCGGGCGCGTGGCTGGACTACGACAACGACGGCTGGCTCGACCTGTTCGTGGTGAACTACGTCCATTGGTCGGCGGCCGAGGAACGCTTCTGCGGCGATCCGGCGCGCAATCTGCGCGTCTACTGTCATCCGCGCTATTACCGGGAGCTCGCGAACGCGCTCTACCGCAACCGGGGTGACGGGACCTTCGAAGACGTCTCCGAGCGAGCGGGCATCGCCGCTCACCTCGGCAAGGGTATGGGCATTGCAATCGCCGACTACGATGACGACGGTTGGATCGACGTCTTCGTGACGAACGACTACCTGCCCAACTTCCTGTTCCGAAATACGGGCGGCGCCTTCGAAGAGGTGGGCCTGCCGGCCGGTGTGGCCCTGCGCGACGACGGCGAAACGATCTCCAACATGGGCGCCGATTTCCGCGACTATGACAACGACGGCCGGCCGGACATCGTTATCGTGGCGCTCGCCGGTCAGACCTTCCCGCTATTCCGGAACCTGGGCAAGGGAAGTTTTCGCGACTTCACGCATGCGAGCGGCCTGGCCCGCCAGAGCGTCAACCGCAGCGGTTGGAGCCCGGCGTTCGCCGACTTCGACAACGACGGCCTCAAAGATCTGTTCGTCTCTTGCTCCCACGTCAACGACCGAGTCGAGCTGTTCCAGGCCTACCGCTACCTGCTGCCCAACGCGCTGTTCCGCAATGCCGGCGGAGGCCGCCTGGAGGACGTTTCCGAGGCGGCCGGCTTCCATGCCGCCCCGCCCCGGGCGCATCGCGGCGCGGCGGTGGCCGATTTTGACAACGACGGCCGTTTGGACATTGTCGTCACAGCGCTCAACGGGCCGGCCGAGCTCTGGCACAACGTTTCCGAGACGGAACACTCCTGGCTGCGGCTGCGCCTGGAAGGCAGGCGGAGCAATCGCGACGGCATCGGCGCGCGCCTGCGCATCGGCGAGCAGCACAATCATATGACGACCTCGTTCGGTTATGCCTCTAGCGTCCATCAAGGCGTGCATTTCGGCCTCGGCCGGATCGCCGGCGCCGTCGAGATCGAGATTCTCTGGCCGAGCGGCGCGCGGCAGAGGCTGACCGACGTTCCGGTGAACCGGGAGGTCCGGGTGCGCGAGCCCGAAGCGGAATTCTCGGCCCAAGGGTGGCCCGGCCGGTGACCGACGCGTTACGCTGGAGCGTGAAGGCGTTCGGCGGATGACGGCGGCGCCGCGGCGCGGATGCGCCGTCTGTAGGCCGAGGGAGGAGGGGCGAATGAGCAGTGTGAGGTTGCTCGTAGGGACGCGCAAGGGCGCGTTCATTCTGACGGCGGATGGCAGCCGGCGCGACTGGGAGATCAGCGGGCCGCATTTCGGCGGCTGGGAGATCTACCACCTGAAGGGCTCGCCCGCGGACCCCAGCCGCATCTACGCTTCCCGGTGGAACGCCTGGTTTGGTCAGATCGTCCAGCGCTCCGACGACGGAGGCGTGAGCTGGCGCGCGGTGGGCAATGAGTTCGCCTATGACGGTGAAGGCGCCACCCACCAGTGGTATGACGGGACGCCGCATCCGTTCGAATTCAAGCGGGTCTGGCACTTTGAGCCGTCAGCGTCGGATCCGGACACGGTTTACGCCGGCGTGGAGGATGCGGCGCTGTTTCGATCGATCGACGGCGGCCTCACCTGGCAGGAGCTCGCCGGTTTGCGCCGGCAGGGTTCGAGCGCGCAGTGGCAACCGGGCGCCGGAGGCCTGTGCCTGCATACCATCCTGCTTGATCCTCGTCAGGACCGCATCTGGGCCGCCATCTCCGCCGCCGGCGCTTTCCGAAGCGACGACGGCGGAGGAAACTGGCGACCCATCAACCGCGGGCTTCGTTCCGACTATCTTCCGGCGCCTGAGGCCGAAATCGGCCACTGTGTCCACCGCATCGCGGCGCACCCCGCACGTCCTCAGACGCTTTACATGCAGAAGCACTGGGATGTCATGCGCAGCGACGACGCCGGCCAGACCTGGTACGAGATCAGCGGAAATCTGCCGTCGGATTTCGGCTTCGTCATCGAAGTGCACGCCCACGAGCCGGAAACCATCTACGTCGTTCCGATCAAGAGCGACTCGGAACACTACCCGCCCGACGGCGCCCTCCGTGTCTGGCGCAGCCGGAGGGGAGGTCACGACTGGGAACCTCTTTCGAGCGGGCTGCCCCAGAGCAACTGCTGGGTGAACGTGCTGCGCGAGGCCATGGCGGTCGACTCACTGGACCCCTGCGGCGTCTATTTCGGCACCACCGGCGGGCAAGTCTACGCCTCCAGCGATAGCGGCGACCATTGGGAGGCGATCGTCCGGGACCTGCCGCCCGTGCTCTCGGTCGAGGCGCAGACCTTGCCGTGATTCGCGTCGTTCTGCCGTATCATCTGCGCACGCTGGCGCGGGTGGAGGGCGAGGTTCAGCTCGAGCTTTCCGGCCCGCTGACCTTCGGGGAGCTCATCGACGCGCTCGAGCGGCGTTACCCGGCCCTGCGCGGCACCCTGCGGGACCCCTCCACCCGGCGCCGCAGGCCTTTCCTGCGATTCTTTGCCTGCGGAGAGGATCTGTCGCACCAGCCGCTTGAGGCGCTGTTGCCGGAAGCGGTGAGCTGCGGCGCCGAACCGATCTTGGTCGTCGGCGCCGTTGCCGGCGGCTGACGGCCAGACTCACGGGTTCGGCGGCGTGATCTTGTATTTCTCCTCGCGCTCGCGCGCCCGCTGCGCGGCGGCCTGTTGAAGCTGTCGGCGCCGCTCGAGCGCCGCTTCGGCCTTTTGGCGCTCGCCGGTTCTGAGCCACGCCTGGGCCAGAAGATAGTGGAGGCTGCCGTCTTCATCGAACTGGGCGGCGGCTTCAAGGTGAGGAATCGCCTCGGCGGGCCGGTCGGCCTGAAGGTAGGCGCGGCCTAAAGCCGCGCGCGTTGCCGTGGAAGCGGGATCGAGGCGCACGGCCTCCTCGAGCGGCGCCACGGCGTCGGCAGGTTCCTGGAGGCTGAGCAGCGCCATGCCGCGCAGCCGGTGGACCTCGGCCCACCTCGGTTGGCTCCGTCCGAGCTCGTTGAGAACCTCGAGCGCCGCCCGGTGTTCCTGATTGGCCATCAACGACCGGGCGAGTTCGAGCTGGAGCGTGGCGTCGCCCGGCGCCAGCTTCAGGGCAGCCCGCCATTCCCGCACTGCTTCGGCATGGCGTTCTTCAAGCCGCAGAGCCTCCGCCGCGACCCGATGCCGGTAAGGCGATGGGCCGAGCTCGTCCAGGCGCGCGAAAGCGTTCAAGGCGAGCGCGGAGGCGGCGCGCGACCGCCAATAGAGCGCCTCGGGGTCCTCGCGCCGTGCCGCCAGGTTCAGCACGCCGCGGAAGTCATCTCTGGCGAACCGGCACTCCAGCAACGCTCGAGAGCAGTCGGGCGGCCCGAGCGCCCTCTCCCGCTCCAGCTCCACCGCGGCCCAGTCCTCGCGACCCGTCTTCCGGTAGATTTCGGCCAGCGCGGCGTGGAGGCCCCGGAAATCGGGCCGGAGGGCCAGCGCCTGCCGGTAAAGGTAAAAGGCGGAGCGATACTGCTGTTGCTCGGCGCGGGAACGCGCCATGAGCGCATACCAGTAGGCGGAATTCGGGGCCGTAGCCTCCAGCCGTTCGAAGGCCTCTTGGGCGAGCGCCAGGTAAGCGGAGCCGAGCCCATACCAGGCCCGTGGGTCGGCCGGTGTGAGCTCGGTAAGGCGCTCCAGGTGACGCGCGGCCTCCACGTAGCGGCCCAACTTCAGCAGCGCATCGCCGAGCTCGAGCCGGGCGATCGGGTTGGCGGGCTCGAGAGCCACGGCGCGCTCGAGCGGTCCGACGGCGCCCGCCGGGTTTTGGAGCTTCGATCGGCTCATGCCAAGCAGCAACCATGCGCGAGCGAGCTTCGGATCGAGCTTGACGGCAGCGGCGAAATCCGCGGCGGCCTCGCGATGCCGGCCGGCCGAGTACCGAGCCAGTCCGAGGTTGAAGATCATGCCGGCATCATCCGGCAGGGCGCGCACCAACTCCTGGTAGAGTTTCGCCGCCTCTTCATAGCGGCCGGCCGCCATGGCCTGTTTGGCGCGCTGAGACATCAGAGCCGGCTCGTCAGACTGCGGCGCTGCTGAGGCGAAGGATGCAAGCCAGAGGCCGAGCCAAAGCCGGGCGGGCGACATCAGTCCGGCGTCACCTCTAGGATGAGGCACTTTAAATAACTGGTCGCGGGCGCGTTAAGGAGCACGGGATGATCAAGCGGCTGGCCGCGACGCTCGAGCAGGCGAACGTTCCGGCCGAGCTCGCCGGCGGCGGACTTGACCAGGTCCACAAGCGCGTCCTCGCTGACATGGTAGGAGCAGGAGCAGCTCACCAGCACCCCGCCGGGTGCGAGCAACTGAAGGGCCCGGTAGTTGAGCTGGCGGTATGCTTCCAGGGCCGGCCGTAATGCCGCTCGCGTCTTGGCCAGGGCCGGCGGGTCGAGCACCACGGTCTCGAATCGCCGACCGGTGGCTGCGTAGCCGGTCAGCAACTCGAAGACATCGGCCTGGCGAAAGCAGACGTTGGTGATGCCGTTGTGCCGACGGTTTCTCTCGGCAAGCTCCAGGGCCGCCTCGGAGCTGTCGACGCCCTCCACCGAATCGCAGCGGGAGGCCAGGTGCAGGGCGAAGCCCCCGGTTGAAGAGAAGCAGTCGAGCGCGCGGCCGTGGGCCCATCGGGCCGCCGCCAGGTAGTTCTCCCGCTGGTCGAGGAAGGCTCCGGTCTTCTGCCCGCGCAGCAGATCGGCCTCCCAGCGAAGACCGTTCATCAGAAAGCTCACGCGGTCGGGCACTTCGCCGTAAACCACGCCGGCGGTGAGAGGCAGCTCCTCTTGCCGGCGGCGCTTGACGTCGTTTCGTTCGACGATGCCGCGAACGTTTAACAGCTCGGCCAGCACGGCGACGACGTCGCTTTTGGCGCGCTCCATGCCCTGGGTAAGCGTCTGGATCGAGAGGTAGTCGCCATAGCGATCCACGATCAGGCCGGGAAGGCGGTCGCCCTCGGCGTGAACCAGCCGGTAGGCTTCCGAGTCGCAGACGACTCGGCGCCGCCAGGCGATCGCGGCGGCGATCCGTCGGCGGAAGAACTCCCGGTCGAGAGGCTCCGCCGCGCGGCTCAACAGGCGAAGGGTGATTTCGGAGGTGGAGCTAAAGTGGGCGGTTCCGAGCACGGCGCCGTCAGGCGCCAGGACCTCGACGGCGTCTCCGGGCTGGGCCTGGCCGCGATCGACGACGTCTCCGGCATAGACCCAAGGGTAGCCGGAACGCAGATTGATGGCCGCCCGTCGGCTCACTTTGACGGCGGCCATCGCACCGCGACGCGCTCGCTAGAGGGCGAAGCGAAGCTGCTCGAGACGAGCGATCCGCTCGGCCGTGGGCGGGTGAGTCGAGAACAGCTTCATCAGACCCCCGCCGCTGAACGGCTTGACGATGAACATGTGCTCGTGGGCGGGCATGGCGTCCATCGGAACCCGTTTGGACCAGGCCTCGAGCTTGCGCAGGGCCGAAATCAGGCCGTGGGGCGTCCCTGTGTACTTGGCCGCGGCGGCGTCGGCGCCGAACTCGCGGGTCCGCGAAATCGCCATCTGGATGAGCAGGGCGGCGATCGGCGCCAAAAACAGCATCAACAGGCCGGCCCACGGGCTGCGGCCCTCCTCGTCGCGCCCGCCGGGGAAGAAGATCGCCATACGCGCCACGAAGGTGATGGCGGTGGCGATGGTGGCGGCAATCGAACTGACCAGGATGTCCCGGTTGCGTATATGGCCGAGCTCATGGGCGATGACGCCCTCAAGCTCGTAATCGTTCAGGATTTGGAGCAGCCCGGCAGTAACAGCCACGGAGCCGTTTTTCGGGTTGCGCCCGGTGGCGAAGGCGTTCGGCGAGGGATCCGGGATCAGCCAGAGCTTGGGCATGGGCAGGCCCATGCGCCGGCACAAGTTCTCGGTCATCGGGCCGATGCGCCGCCACACCTCCGGGTTTTCGGCAGGGCTGACCGGCTGCGCGTGGTAGATCTTCAGCGCCAGCTTGTCGGAGAAGAAGTAGCTGAAGGCGTTCATCGCCACGGCGAGGATCAGGCCCAGCACGAGGCCGTCTTGCCCTCCCAAGGCCTGGCCGCCGGCCAGCAGCAGGCCGCTCAGCAATCCCAAAAGCAGAACGGTCTTGATGGTGTTCATCCCTTGCGATCCTCTCTACGATTTTGGCACAAGGCGTTCAAACAAAATGGACGCATCCGGAGCTCTGCCGGATGCGTCCTGGCGAAGGCCTTAGCTGTAGATCTTCACCTTGCGGCTCTTGGCGGCCTCCGTCTTCGGCAGGGTGACGGTGAGCACGCCATCCTTGTAGTGCGCCTCGACCTTGTCGGCGTCGACGGCAGCCGGCAGGGCGAAGGAGCGCACGAAGGAGCCGTAGGCGCGCTCGATGCGGTGATAGCCCTTCTGCTTGTCCTCTTTCTCGAACTTGCGCTCGCCCTTGATCGTCAAGGTGTTGTTCTCCAGGCGCACGTCGAGATCCTTCTCGCTGACGCCGGGGACGTCGGCCTTGACGACGATCTCGTTGTCCTTCTCCTCGATGTCGACGCTCGGGGTCCAGGGGCGCACGGCCACCGGCTCCTCGAAGACGCGACTGAAGAGGTCCGGCAGCAGGCTCCAGGAGCGAGCGAACTCCTCCATTTCGCGGAACGGGTTATAGCGGATGAGCGACATCTTGTTTGGTCACCTCCTGATGGCTCTGGATATCTATCTCCAGCTCTATAATAAAATATTAGCGTGATGATGTCAAGTCTCTAATTCAAAAAATATTCTCAATTTTTTCAAATAGTTACGGGAAATACGGAGCCGCGCCAACCATCGCACGGCGAGATCCGCTCCATCTCAGCCCGCCCGTAGACACGCCCCGCGGCCGGCGCTATGCTAACCTTTGCGCTTTCACGCGCCCAACATGCGCATTACCCAGATCACCACCCGGATTGTCAATCTCGGGTTCCGCAACGCCCTCATCATCCGCATTGACACCGACGAGGGAATCTCGGGCATCGCCGAGACGGTGATGAAGCGCTGGACGCTTGCCATCGAGCAGGCCGTCCAGCGCCTCGGAAGCTCGCTCATCGGCCGTGATCCCACCGAGATCGAGGATCTGTGGGAGAAGATGTACCGGGACTCCTTCTGGGTGGGCGGCACCGTGCACGCCACTGCTTTGAGCGCCCTCGACTGCGCCCTCTGGGATATCCTCGGACGCGCCTGCCGGGTGCCGGTCTACAAGCTCCACGGAGGACCTACGCGGCGGCGCGTGCCCGTCTACTGCCATTGCCGCGCCGGGAGCTCTCCGGAGGAGTTCGCCTCTCGGATCCGCGAATGCGTCCGCCAGGGCTGGCGCGCCATCAAGACCACCTTGCCCGTCTTCTACGGCATCTCTGACGGTGAACCGGCAAGTTACTCCGGCACGGACGGCCTGCTGAGCCGCACCTGGAAGGAGACCGAGTACCTGGAGCCGGACGTCATCGGCCGCATCCGGGATTACCTCGAGGCTGCCCGCCAGGCCGCCGGGCCCAAGATCGGGATCGCGGTCGACTGCCACGGGCGGCTGAATCTGAAGGCGGCCCTGCGGCTGGCGCGGGCGGTCGAGCACCTGGATCTGATGTTTCTCGAGGAGCCGGTTCCGCCGGAGAACGCCGAGGTGCTGGCGATCCTCCGGCGCGAGTCGCCGGTTCCGGTGGCCGCCGGCGAGCGCTGGGCCACCATCCACGGCGTGCGGGAGTTCCTTGAAAAGCAGGCCGTCGACGTGCTCCAGTGCGATCTGGTCAACTGCGGGGGGTTTACCGCGCTCAAAAAGATCGCCGCCATCGCGGAGGCGCACTACGTCAGCCTGGCACCGCACAACCCGAACGGGCCGCTGGCGACGGTGATGAACCTGCATTTGGCGGCCAGCATCCCCAACTTTCTGATCCTGGAGACGGTCGGCTCCGACGCCGACCGCCAGTTGTGGCGCGAGCTGCTCGGCGAGGACTTCCCTTTCGAGGACGGCTGCCTGAGTCTGCCTTCGGGGCCGGGCTACGGCGTCGAACTCAACGAGGGGGCGCTCGAGCGGCGTCCCTATGAGCCCCGGCCGGGCTGGCGGTAGGCTTGCCGTGAGCGGACCGGCCGCGCCTTCGACCACGGAAGCCCGGCGGACTTTGCCGCGGGCCTGGCGCATCGCCATCGTGCTGTTTCTGGCGACGGTGCTTAACTACGTCGACCGCCAGGTGCTCGCCCTCAACGCCGAACATGTCATGGGTGAGTTCCAGCTCAACCGCGAGCAGTTCGGTTGGATTCTGGCGGCCTTCCGATACTCGTACGCCGGTTTGCAGATCGCCGGCGGCTGGCTGGTCGATCTGGCCGGGCCTTGGATCATCTACCCGGCGGCGGTCGGGCTGTGGTCGCTGGCGGGCCTTCTCACGGCGTTTGCGCGCTCGCCTCTTCAGCTTGCCGCCTGGCGGTTCTTGCTGGGCGTGGGGGAGGCCTTCAACTGGCCCTGCGCGCTTCAGGTGACGCGGCGGTTGCTCGACGCTCGCGATCGGGCGCTGGCCAATGGCATCTTTAACAGCGGCTCGGCTTTCGGCGCGCTGATCTCGCCGGTTCTGGTGACCTTTCTGACGCTTCGCTACGGCTGGCGGGCCTCGTTTGTGGTGACGGGCGCCCTTGGCGCCCTCTGGGTGATTCTGTGGCGCCGGGTGGCTGGAGCGAGCCGGGCCGTGCTGGCCGCCCCGGCCCCCAGACGGCCGCTGCTGGGGATCCTGGCCGGCATCCTCCGGCGCCCCAACTTCTGGCTGCTCAGCGTCTCGGCCATCATCGTCAACAGCGCCAGTTACCTGCTGGCCGACTGGATTCCGCTTTATCTTAAAACGGAGCGGCACTTCAGCTTCGCCGTGGGCAACCTCCTCGCCGTGGTCGTGTTTGCCGGCCTGGACGTGGGCAACCTCGCGGTCGGCTACCTCACCCGGAGGCTCGCCCGGGCGGGGCTGTCTGTGCCGGTGGCTCGTTTCCGCGCGGTGCTGGCCTCGTGCGTACTCATGACCGCGGCAGCCGGTGTCGGCTATGTCGCCTCGGGCGCGCTGGCCGTGGCGCTGCTGGCGCTGGCCGCCGTCGGCGTGGCCGGCTTTCTGGTCATTTACCTGACGCTCGTGCAGGACGTCGATCCGGAGAACACCGGCGCGGTGGCCGGCCTGCTTGGCGGCATCGGCAATCTCTCGTACGGCCTGGCGAGTCCGTATATCGGCCGCCTGGCCGATCTCGGGCGCAGCCGCTCGGTCTTCGTCCTGGCCGGGCTGCTGCCGTGGCTGGCGTTTGCGGCCCTGTCTCGGGTGCTAGGCGCCGGACGGGGTCGCTGACCTTCAGCTAGGAGGTGTCGTCGTGCCTTACAACTTGGAACCGTTTCGCGGCATCTTCCCCGCCGCGCTGACGATGTTCGACGCCGAGGGGCGCCTGGACGAGGAGGCCACGGCCCGGCACTGGGACTGGCTGATTCGCCAGGGCGTGGACGGTCTGGTCATCGCCGGCACGAGCGGCGAGTTCATCGCGCTCGAGCGGGAGGAGCGCATCCGGCTGTTCCGGCTGGCGCGCCAGGTGGCGGCCGGCCGCGTGCCGCTTGTGTTCGGCAGCGGCCATTACGCCACGCGGCTCACGCTCGAGCTGAGCGAGATCGCCGCCGCCGAAGGGGCCTCGGCGCTGATCATCATCTTGCCCTATTATCAGCGCCCGCCGAAGCCGGCCGTCATCGCTCATTACCGGGAGGTGCGCGCCCGAATTGAGCTGCCGCTCATGCTCTACAACAACCCGGGCAACACGGCCTGCGTCGATCTCAATCCGCGCGAGGTGGCCCAACTGGTGGAGGAGGACGTGCTCCACATGGTGAAGTCCACCTACGAGAGCGTCATTCCGGTGCACGACCTGAGCCTGCTGGTCGGCGACAGGATGCGGATCTTCTACGGCTCGTTTCTGGCGGCCTTCGAGGCGCTGTGCGCCGGCGCTCACGGCTGGATCAGCGGCATCTTGAACGTCATTCCGAAGGCGGCCCGCCGGCTCTATGAGGTCTGTGTCGAGCAGGGAGACTGCCGCAAAGGACTGGCGATCTGGAAGCGCATCCTCCCGCTGGTTCACCTGTACACCTACCAGATGCTCGGGCCGGCCACGGACCTCGCGATCTACCGCGCCATGCTCGACATCTGGGGCCTTGGCGGGGGCTACTCGCGTCGGCCGTTTCCGCCGCTTACGGCCGAACAGACGGCCGCGTTGCGCGGCGTTTTGGAACGGACCGGCTGGATCGAGCCCGAGCGGGTTTTGGAAGGAGTGGCGTAGATGGCGCTGGCGGTAGGTCTGGCCGGCTACGGCGCGGTGGCCGAGGTGCACGCCCGGCGCCTCAAAAGAGATCCCTCGGCGCGGCTCGTGTCGGTGTTCGGCCCGAACTTGACGAAGGCCGAAGCCTTCGCCCGGCGCATGGAGATCCCGCGGGCCACCGATCGCTTGGAGGGGCTCCTTGAGGCCTGCGAGGCCGTGATCGTCGCCTCGCCGACAGCCTGCCACTTCGAGCAGGCCCGCGCAGCGCTGCAAGCTGGGCGGGCCGTGCTGGTCGAGCTGCCCCCTTGCACCTCGGCGGCGGAGGCCGAAAGGTTAGCGGAGGAGGCCG
>Ga0197142_1001709_pt1 | contig 19782 bp, 29 predicted proteins | sample GBS60_MetaG_FD_148614 | JGI IMG/M metagenome (GOLD analysis project Ga0197142, IMG submission 148614) | Sediment microbial communities from Great Boiling Springs, Gerlach, Nevada, United States - GBS 60_MetaG | ecosystem: Environmental > Aquatic > Thermal springs > Hot (42-90C) > Sediment... | reverse complement strand
CAACGGGTGCATAACGGGTGCCCCACGCCATATCTTCATTGCGTGGGGGCCCCGTGAGATGACGAGCGCCAATCCCCACTCGATTTTTTCCGCGCGTTCGCGTTATGATGCTTCCTTCGCTCGGGGAAGACGCAATGAAGACAGTGCAATGGATGGGAGGGCAGCGAACCCTCCTAGCCCGACGCGCAGATAAAATAGTGCGCGTAGCGGCCACCTTGTTCCTGATAAGTTGCGCACTGGCGCTCGGCGTCGTGATCGCACGACGATGGGCTGATCACCCAGTGGGCATGTATATCGTGCTCGGGATGGCGCTACTGTCAGTCGCCCTGCTTGTGGCCTCTCTGGGCGTACTTCTACCGCTTCCCTGGCTCGTGCATCAGCTCAAGCAGATAGACGAACTGATCGCCGAGCAGCGCCGCCGCGAAGCGTCTCAGGGTTCGTAACCGAGGAGTTCCGCCGAAAGTACATCTCCCTGCTTCGCCAAGCGGTGAAGAACAAGCCCCATGTCTCGCGATGAACGATAGAGCAGGGAGAGAACATCCGCCAAGATCTTCCCATTCCCCTGCTCCGGTCCCCCGCGCGGATCCACTTCCAGCATAAGCAGGTGACGAGAGGCTGCTGCCTCCTCACTCACGTCCTCGGCGCGAAGGACCAGTTCCTCAGGTACGTCCACCAATCGCAGGAGCGCTTTAATCGTCGGCTTATTCGCTTCATTCAAGAGGCGCACGCGCAGTTGATCCCGAGCGAGCACTTCAGCTTCAGTGAGCGCCGTCAAGAGTGCGATTCGCACCTTCGGTTGCATATCTCTGATGTCCTCCGCTCAAGGCGCCTCCGGCGAGGAGAAAAAATCTACGCCGGGAAGCCCTGACTCTCTGGTCCCAATGATCTCCAGAATGGCCCTGTCCTAAACAGCCGAGCCATGCTTCACCCAGATGGCTGCCCACCATGAGCATCAAGCCGATAATAATAAGCCCTTCCCGATGCCATGTCCATCGAATGAATCCATCCCATTTCAACAGTCAGGCAGGATCCAGTCTGGTGGATGGCCAGCACGAAGCTATCACCAGGGATAACTATCCTCGGAGGACGGCGTGAGACGCTCGCACCATCGTTGGATACGAGTATCGGCTTCACGCATAGCTTGAAGATGCCCGCTCGATAAAGAGATGAGGCTCAGCGGCTGAAATGCATTCTACAAAAGGCTCGGATTGCGCCCCCATAGCGACCAGGTAAGCAACGATGCGAAGCTTACCCATAACAAGTACCAACACCGCCGCCAGTCGACTGCTACGCCAAAAGGCAGCTATAGTGAGCACGATGAGCACCAGCAGGATCAGAATCTCCGCAGCGGCAAGCGCGCTCCAACGCCAGGCGAAGAATAACCATGACCACAGCGCATTCGCCGCAAGTTGAGCACCGAACAAACCTAACCCAATCTTCTTCGGGCCTGATGAACGCCAGACCAACCAAGCGGAAATGCCCATCAGCGAATACAGCACCCACCAAACAGGACGGAACAGCCATGCAGGTGGTGCCCACGACGGTTTGTTGAGCTGCGCGTAGAATGACGCAGCGTCAACCGAGGCCATTGCTCCCGCAATCGCCCCGGCGGACACAATCCATAACCAGCCGAGTAAACCGACAAGCTGCGATAACACCGAGCGATGTGACATAATGAAAGACTCAATGGAGTGGCGGAGGAGCTGTGGTCCGCAGGGCCATCAGTTCCGCCCACTGGTTCGACCGCCGCAGGCAGCATCGGCTGGAGCGAGAGGTTAGGCTGCCTGCGGCAGTGGTTAATCGCCCGAACGTGGACTCGATAAAGCGCTGGAACGCCTGGCCGGTGGGCCGCAGACTGCCATCCGGGTTGACCAATGCTCGCGCCTTCGCCGCATCCACACTGAACCAAACCGCGATGGGCAGGCCCAACCTCCACCATCTTACCCATGATGGCGGTTGTTTGGTTGGGGTCATCGGTGTGCTGGCCGATTTCGTTGGTGATGACCGGCAGGCCTTCTGCGCCTTCAGATACGCCACTACCTCCCCGAAGGCCTGGGTATCGGCGATGTACCAATGGAAGTTCACGTAGCCCACACAGGCGGCGCAATAGGAGGCAAGGAGCGCCTTGCCCTTGCGAATCTGCTCTTGAGCCTTGGAGGAGTGGAGGAGCCGCTGCTCCTGCAGTGTGAACACCCTGGCGGCGAAGTCCTGGGCAGCCATCGTCTGCCCGCTCTCCAGGTAATGGTCATAGACCAACAGGGCTACCAGGAGGCTGACCAGCCCGCCGTTGGTGCAGGGAATGCCCTTTTAGTGCGCCACTTGGCAGGCGGCTTGGAGCTGGGCGGCGTATTGCTGCGGTGTGCCGGTGTAGAACAGGGCCGAGTCCTCCTCGTTCTTCACCACCAGGGCCTGGCAGACCAGGGCTGTCACGTCGTACTTGAGGTAGGGCGCCGGGACACGCTTCCTCGCGGCATCGATCGCGGGATTCGCATTGAGCACGCTGTCGGACACCAGGGCGTCAATGAAGTCGCTGACCACCACCGAAATTGGAGCGAGGCCGCCGAGCCTGTCATGGAGCGATTGCTGTTTCTGCTCTCGACCGCCCTGCGCGAGCGCTGTGTGAGCGCCCGCAAAAACAATGGTGATGCCTTCAAAGGCGGCCCAGGGGTTTCCTGCTGTTTGTGACCGCAGGCGATCTCCTCGGATGTGCTGGGAGTGCGTCGCGACCTCGCATCTGTTCGGTTGTTGCGCGGCCCCGACGCAGGCCGGCTAAGCGGTCTGCGCTTCACCTGCGCTGCGAAGCGTAGCGCAGTGGTGTCAGGTGGAAGCGCGTGTTGGACGGCTTATTATCTCAACGATGCCTGTGTTTAAATCGTAGTACGCTCCCAGAACACTCACGTCTTTCGAGAAAGGCAGTATCAAATTCTCTATTCGAGTAACGGTCAGTTTCACATGGGCCTTGACGACACTATCGAGCAGGACATTATCACGATTCTCGCATTGTTCTATTGCTGGCCAAATTTGTTGCGATATGCGAGATGCGGTTCCATCACGCGCTCCGTGTTGTCCCTCTTGGATGGCACGTGATACTGCCCCGCAACCTGAATGCCCGAGCACCATTACCACGGGAATGTGAAGCGAGACGATGCCGAATAGGATGCTCTCAATGACGATCTCGTCAACTGTGTGCCCTGCTGTGCGTATCACGAACAAGTCACCAAGCCCGCAATCGAAAACTAATTCGGGGGGTACGCGAGAATCAGAACACCCTAGGATCGTGGCAAGGGGCTGTTGGAAGCTGCTGATTTCTTTACGGCGAGCGACACTCACGTTAGGGTGTAGCGCTTCACCAAGAGCAAATCGGCGGTTTCCTTGCAAGAGTCGCTCCAAGATATCACTCGCAGGCAATTCCATTCCATCCTCCCTTGACCATATTTTGGGATAGGCAGACAATTAATTCTAAGCCGTCCCACGATCTGCCGCTCAACCGCGAGCGGTGCCCACGTTTCGCTCGAATCAGCCTCATACTGCCGCGCTGCTCGTCGGCTGCAGCGGCCTGTTAGACGGCGCGGAAGCGGACGACGCACATCAGGGCTTAGTCGAGTCGTCAGCGTCGTCGCCCTCAATCTCAATGACGTACGCCGGTAAACGGCCGGAGGCCATCAACCAGAGCATGACGCCGACCAAGACAAGTACGAGTGTCACGCCGAGCCAGCCAACGATGCCTAGTTCTTCTCGCCCCGGAGGAGTGACGAATGCTGCGTACGTGATGATGTCCCAGATCAGCGCCAACACCGGCATCAAGATCCAAAGGACCCAGCGCGGCAGAAATATTTTCATCTTCTTCGCCACAATCACCTCCTGCGCGTCCGTCTGATGATCAACGCGTAACCCGCGGCGGGCGCGACATTTTGGGATTGCTGCCCGGAGCAGTCTCGCGCTCCACGTCTGATACGCCGCACTCCGTACGCCAGAATGCGGCCGACTGAAATCCCCACGGATGCCGGCACGAGGCCCATAAACAATGCGAAAGCCAGGGCACTCAGTCAAATGTTCCCAGGGCCCTCGAAGAGCATGTGATATAGTACCAGCCGTCGGAGCCAGCCCGACGACCAATAACCATCGCTTCCATCGTGCCGGATCCACGGCGCCCATGACGCCACCGGTAATCAGCAGCCCCAGGGACGTGTGACGGCGAAAGAGCGCAGCGGAATAGCGGTCAGATGGAGCGCCTTGTCAGGCGACACGTTATTCATCAACTCATGCACCGTCCTGAACATATTTGAACCCCATCTTGATTGAAAGCTCTGCCTTCGCTAGCTCTTTGCCAAGATAAGCGGCATGACTCAATCGCGTAACCCAGCCGTTTTTGATGATCGTCCAGTAAATGCTTCGAGCATCCTGGCCCTCAATCACTCGTTGGAGCGTGTTATCATAGGAATAATGCTCCACGACAATAATCCGCTTCTCCGGTTTAGGGAGAATCACGAAATACCCCGCCTTGTCCATCTCGACTCTTTGGGGTTCTTCTGCGCGAATGATCGGTGCCTCTGAGATGCGAATAGGTTTTGGTATTTCCCTGGGTTCTTCACAGCTACTGGAATAGCCAAGCCTCTGAGAGAGTTCTTTGAGCTCCTCGACGATTCTCTTTTCATCTTCGCACCCGATCATGTCCACAACCTGTACCTGCTTTCGGAAGGCTTCGATCTCTTCGCGGGCCACATTTCTCAGAATGGGCCGCCTGCCAGGAGAACCGACGACTTTCATATTTTCATCAACACCGTTTTCCCACAGGGCAAGAAGGGTTCTGCCGCTTTGATGGCCCTTTGAATCTTTTCCAACGAGCAGGAGAAAACGAATCGTTGGGTTCGTAACGGTGTTCTTGATGATCTTTTCAATGCCGATGTTTTCTGTCTCGGTCTTCCCAACGATACAAAGCTCCTTTGGCCTAACACGGGCGAGCCTTTCAGCAAGCTCTACGCTGGCAAGGGTAGAAACCGCAACGGGACATCCCGGACCATCACAGAATGCATAGTATTCTCCAGCAACGGGAGGCCAGTTATGCCCGCTCATCTCAAAGCCGCAGCTTAGCGCTTGAGATCGGCCAGCTTCAGGAAAGGCTGTATGAAACATGTTCATCGCCACCGCCGGGAAGCAGTAATCACAACCCAAGCAGGCATACGTGATGGGCTCCATCTGTTCCAGCCAGTGCTCAATATTTGCGAGTAAGTCAGAAGAAGCTTCGACTTGCAGAGACGAAAGCGACATTTGCAAGCTCTCCAAGCTCTCCTTCATACAGCCACACTTTCGGCATTTCGGAAGCTCCATGCCTTCTCGGAGTTCAGATTGAATTTTGTCCATCGGATTGGTCTCCGCCATGCCACTCACCCCCTATGTGGGAGCGGCGCCTAACGCTCAGCATCAGCGGCGGCGCATAGCGCCGTCCGCTGCATCCGTGGTTAGGCCGCTCACCGACGGCAAGACTATTCGGACGCTGGCGCCTTGCGTCCCTGGCGCGCTTTGTACTCCAAGAGCAGGCCGCCCACAAGCAATAGCAGGCCGGTGATGCCGATAAGTGCTTCGGGAAGCACACCGAGTCCTGCCTCAGCAGCGACGCCGAGGAGGACGAGGAGTAGGATTCCACATCCCGTTAGCGTCATGCCCAGGGCCGAGTGTCCACAAAAGGCATTGGGCCTGACCCGGCCAGCAAGGCCAGGACCCCGAAGCCAGCAAAGAGAATGGTCGAGAAGTTCTTGGGCGCATCCACACCGGCTGGCCTTAGCAGCCATAGCACGGCCGCTGCGCCCACAACGGGCACAACCAACACCATCCGCGATTTCATATAGGCCAAATCATTTACTTCGGAGTCCCCGCCTTGAAGCCTGCCTTTGCAAGTGCCTCCCGCAGCGCGGCCTCACCCGCGCTGCCAACCTGATATGCGGCGATATTGCCGTCTGGGTCAATTACAACGTAGGTCGGAAGCGCGTTAACTTGAAAGGCTGATACGACGTCACTGTCCGTAGTGAGCGCAACCGGATAGGTCACCTTCGCCGTCTTGAGATATTTTTCCACCGTTTCCCGCTCTTCGCCGACATTCAGTGCCAAGACCACCAGTCCCTTGTCCTTGAATTCCTGGTGGATCTTTTCCACCATCGGCATCTCCTTGCGGCACGGACCGCACCACGTCGCCCAGAAGTCTAGTAGCACGACCTTGCCTTTCAGGCTTGCCGAATCGAACGTCTCGCCAGCGAGTGACTTGACGCGAAACTCCGGCGCCGGTTTTCCGGCGAGATTCGGCGTCTTCATCGGGTGCGGCCCGGCAACCTCGGCCATCTCCTTGGCGCCTTCGGGGGGCGTGAACCTGAACAGGGAATCCGGCAGATCCACATCAAGCTTAAGCGCCCGCTTTATCCTCTCCAGCTTCATTTCCACCGGTCCGGGCATGGGCCCCCCCTGCATCTTGACCGACATCGTCATCTTCCAGTCGATCTTCAGATCCTTGTCGATCCAGACCGTGATCACGCCGTCGGTCAGCTCCGCACCTTCCAGCTGGGGCATCTTCTTTAGCTTTATCTCGACCACCCAGCAGACATATTTGTTTCCGTCGACCTCGATTGACTCCTCGCCAAGGATTTTAGCGTCCCCAATCGCTATCGAGGGATCAGTTATGTTTCCCATACCAAAGCTTTCAGATAGCGCCTGCGGACTGGATATGGCAGCTTTCTTCGTGTACTGCTTGAGCACGGGTATGTAGACCCAGGTGTACTCGCCATCCGCCACAATGGTTACTTCCCCCATTGGGCCTTTCAATTCAATCCGCATTTTGTCAGGGTTTACCACGGCCGTCGATGACGTTATGCTCATGTGGATCGGATTGCTTCCCATGCTCATGTCCATCGCCATCTTGGCCTCGTATTGATAACTACGATGCTTCTTCAGCGCTTCCTCGCACTGCCTCAACAGTTCTTTGGCATCCGGGAGCTGTTGCGCAAGCAACGGGAACGACACAAAACAAGCGGCAATGTATCTGCGCATACCTCTACCTCCTTCAGTCCTAATGACTACGCGCTTAACGGCGCTGCGGATCAGCAACGGGGCGGCGGTGAGCTTGCTCACCAGCCAGACCGTCCGCTGCATCCGCTGGATGGCCAGCGCGAAACGTCCGCGCTATCTGTTGCTTATATGGTTTCCGCCTAACACGCCTCTGCCGCTATTCGTCGGCATAACACGCGCCGGAATTGTCAATTTCTTTGTTTTCATCGTCTTTGCTCTGTTTTCAAACATGGTCATCATGATTACATCACAAGGCGTCGATTGGTCTTTGAACGCCTTTGCCGCCCCGTTCGCCCGATCTAACGCGATTGAGCAGACGGATTATGCTTAAGCTATGGCACCGACATACAGGTGTACCGTGATGATCGAGAATATCACAAGATATGCCAGCAGACAATCTAAGAGGGAGTTAAGCAAAGGTTAGGCCGCGCCTAATCAGGTGCAGCTCTCAACCGGCGTTGGTTTTCGTTGACCGGTCGTTCGCTGTACGCCTCCCACGCGCTGAAGGCCAAAGCTGATCGAGCAGCTTGGACCGTTGAGCTTGATAGGACCAGGCAATGACTTCCCCCCGACTGTGTCGATCGCTTGGTGACCGGAGGGCTCCAATCCCTCCCGCAGACAGTTACGTGTATGAAGCGCTGCAGCCCTGGCACGACACCAACATGCAAAATAGCTCTGGCGACTGTCAAGTCAGCAAGCGCTGGGACTCCTACAATCCGAGGATTGCGGCAACCGAAAGGTTCAGTCTGTCAACGACCACAATGTCACACCCACCTTGCTCTTCCCCCCGAAGGCGGCACACTTTGCTCACGCAGCGTCACACGGGAGAGGCCACGCCGCGGAAGCCGCGCGATTTGTGGGAAGATCCCTTTTTCGGATCGTGCCCGTCTCTACCCGGGCCTTCTATAAAAGAGAGGAGTGCAGCTATTATTTGACTTTCCGAAGAGGATCCATAAACTCACGGGTAGCGAAGAGACAGAGGACAATCAAGGGAGGAACGGATGCTATGAGGAGATACAGCCTTCCGAGGCTCGCTCTCAGCACTCTCCCGAGCGGAGCTGGGAGGCAAGCCGTTCCAAAGCTTGTGGAGAGGTAGGGAACAGCCAATCACGTAACGCGAAGGCCTACCGGTCTGTCCTTCCCAGAGACGCTATCCCACATGTTCGTCAAATTGAACTCAAAAGGAGGGAGGAAGCGCTATGAGAGCTCTTTCCCCATTTTGGCAATGGACGGTCCTGAGAAGAGTGTTTGTTCTCGGCGTTCTGGCAAGTGTCGGGACCTGGACGCATGAGCTGCTCAGCGAGCAACTCCAGACTCCGAAAACGAGCCGTTACCCAACGAAAGCCGTTCATCTCACGTCAGATCAAGGCGACGTGCTGGTGGAGGTTGTCGAGGTAGGGGCCGAAGGGTTTCCCCAGCGGCTCGAGAGGTATTGGTGCAAGGTGCGGAATAACACGGACAAAGCCATCACTGCGCTGGCGGTTGCCTGGACGGTGAGGTGGTCAAGTGGGACAACGGATGAGGGACTTTCCCAGTCTATGGATGCGCGCTTTGGTGAGGGTGGGAAGCCGCTTGCCCCTGGAGATACTTTCGAGTTCGAGTCCCTAGGGCCCCATGTGGTGGAGGGAGACGGAATATTTCTCGAGGAGGTTCGGGTCTCCATTGATTACGTGGAGTTCGAGGACGGCACGAGCGCAGGACCGGATCGCCTGTATGCATCCAAACGTATTGCATGGAAGAGACGGGGCGCTGAAGCCTACCGGCAGTGGTTGCTGCGCATCTACGAGGAGCGAGGAGAGGATGGGGTCGTCGAGAATCTTCTGCATCAGAGCGAAGAGGCATCGCTACGGTACTTCAACGAGGGAGAGACGACAGGGAGCGCTTCACGAGAGGCTGAGTGGGCGCATGTCTTTCTCAGGCAAGGGGCTCAAATGTTCCGACAACGCCTCCTGAGCTTCTACCGGACGCAGGGAATCGAAACCGTCATGGAAAAGCTCCTCAAAAGGGAGTGAACAGTCGAGAATTCAAGACCGGAGAGGACGAAGGCGATGATCCCTCCCTCTTGCGAAGAATGCTTCCCCCAAGCCGTCCAGAGCAGTGGGAAAGGAGGTTCTGCTATGTCCTCATGGATTTCCATGGCGAGTTTTGGTCGCGGTCCTTGGCCTAAGCCAATGATGGGGGGGTGCTTCCATCACTCGATTGCCTATGCCTGTTTCTTCATTTAACCATGACTGTGTGGAGTCAGAGTGGGAGCGCGAGCTGCAGGGACGTCGAGTACTGTGAGGCCCGAGGAGGCTTAGGCAACTGTGAACTTGACTTCGCCTGGTATGACTGTCAGGGAGTCCGGTGGTCCACTCCGAGGACGTGCAGAGATGGCGAGATGAGGCAAAACTGCATGTGCACGTGCTACGGCGATGGCTACTCGATTTTTTATTGGGACACGCGCAGGGAGATGTTCATAGAGGACCTGTGGTTGTGTCTGAAAAGCTGTCCTATAGGTGACTGGGAGTATGCCATGAGGACGAAGGCCAGCCCCCCCAAACCCTGTAGACCTTAAGAGCGCTGAACAAAATCCTTCTCGGCGTGCTCTCATGGGAGCTGAGGAGGTGGAAGGGGAAATGGCGAAGGGGATTTTCTCGGATGAGTTGCGGACGGTGATCGAGCCACTTCTTCCGTTGGGGTCAATAAAGCATGGCCTTGCCCTCGTGCCCAAAGGCTATTTTCAGAGCACTCGGGTGAAAGCATCGTGGGCAGCAACTTTCTCCCCCTTCCGGCGCACACCGGACCGGATGACAGGAAAAGGGAGGCGGAGTCAACTGCCTAATTCCTATTGACTTTCCGAAGAGGATCTATGGCAACAAAGCGCCTTTCGGAGGAACATATGAAGAGATACGGCCTTCTGATGCTTGCTCTCAGCGCCCTCTTGAGTGGGGCTTGGAGACAAGCGTTCCCACAAACCCTGCCTGGAGGGATGCGCATCCAACCGGCCACGAGAACCTACCCGTTGGAGCACCCATTGGGCAGGCTCAAGTGGGATCGGAACGGGTATCTCATTCACCACCATGCAAGCGCCGATCCCCAACCGCTGATCTGGGTGTACACCGCTGAGGGTCAGCTTGTCGGTTGCGTCTCTCCAGCTCGCGCTCTGACAGATGCTCGACGGATATCCTTGAAGGATGTGGCCGTGACCAAAAGGGGGACCATTCTTGTGGCCACGACCGTGCGGAGTAAGAAAGACGCCTTGGCCTCAGCTCTTTTCGAGTTCGATCTGCAGGGGAAACTGGAGAGGATCATCAAGACGGATCCCTTCGTCCCACGCAGGATCGCCCTTGATGGCGACGGCAATATGTGGATGTTCGGATACGACTGGCAACGACTCGATAAGGACGACAATTGGGCTCAGGTTCATAAGCTCTCTTCCGAGGACGGATTCTTGTCTCGACGCTCCCGCGCTCCCTCCTCCCCAAGGAATTCGACCCTCTCGATCTATCCGGCCCTGGAATCCTGGGCTCAGATATATACTTTGAGATCGCCGGAGACCGGGTGTATGCCTGGCTTCCCGGAGTCAATCACCTCGCCATTCTCGCTTTAGATGGGCGCGTGCTTCAACTGGTGAACCAACCCTTCAAGGGCTTGAGGAGAAAGGGAGGGGCTCTTGAGGTCTCATCGGTGGTTTTCTTGCCGAACGACCGGTTGATCGTCCAGGCCACCAATTTCGGCGAGGGTGGGCCATTCGGATACGGCTGGTTCCTTTCAACTGATCTGGGACGAACATGGTCTCCTCTGGCGCACTCTCTAGGGAGAGGCCCGTCGGCGTATTTCACTTATCACCTCATCGGGCTGAGTTCACAAGAGGCGATCTTTCTGCGCCTCACTGGTCCCGATGTGGGAATTCTGGAGTTCTGTCCCCTCGGTCGCTAAACGATGTTTATCTTGAGCCAATAAGCGAAAGGAGGCGAGGGATGAGATTCGAGGTGATCCGATGGATCTGGGGTGCCATCCTTATTGCTATGGCCCATACCCCTCTCTGGTCTCCACACGGCCCCCCCGTAGAGCGACCCCCTATTATAGCTCCTTTTGCTCAAACAGCCCCGCGGACACTGTTTGACGAGCCAGTGTACTACTCGGCGCGAATGTCCTCGGTCGCGCCGTCAGCGAATCACTCTGTGAGCGGTGATATAGGCATACTCGCTTACTGCATCCCGGAAGGGCCTCTGTGGCTCGATGAACAACCCGGCCCAATTTATAACTGTTGGCCAGACTGGTGTCCCCAGCAGCGCTGCGATTCAGAGGCACCGGGTCGAAGATGCCGAGAGGGCCGATGGGCTGAGACAGTGTGCACATGGTGTCCTTGCGCACGACGTGCTTGAAAGGTTTTCCGTTGGCATGATATTCTTACAACCTTGTGCCAGGCTACAGCGCCCGTAGCTCAATTGGATAGAGCATTGGACTTCGGATCCAAGGGTTGGGGGTTCGAGTCCCCCCGGGCGCGCCAGATAACCTGTTGAGTCCCGGGCAAGCAGCACGCAGAAGTTCCTCTTGGCGTGAACCGGGAAACAAGGCGCTTTTCAGCACCACACTTTGTTTTTGACCTAGAGATGAAAAACCACGGGTGTCCCTTCCGATCTCTTTTGGCAAGCGAGGACATATTGGACCATCCCATCCTTCGCCTGAGCGCGACCCCATCTCCTCTTGACAGTGCGAGGGGGGCATGGTGCAATGTTGAGCGGTGAGAGCCGGATGCGCCAGGAGGGAGAGGGATGCCGATCATCACGGTTCCGAAGCCATTGCGGGAGAGGTTGGGGGAGGAGGGGGCGGAGGCCTTGGTGCAATTGATCAATCAAGCGACGGAAGCGGGCAAGGGGGATGTGGTGGCGCTTGTGGAGGAGAAGTTCGAACGGCGTCTGACAGAGGAAGCCGCTAAGCTCAGAGCGGAGATGGGCCAGCTGAGAGGCGAGATGATCGAGAGAATAGAATCCGTGCGATCGGAGCTGATCAAGTGGATGTTCGTGTTCTGGGTGGGGCAGATTGGGGCGATAGTGGGTATTCTCTTCGCCTTCTTTCGGAGGTGAGCCGGTGTAACCTTCAAGCCGATTCATCCGGATGCGCCAGGAGGGAGAGGGATGCCGATCATCACGGTTCCGAAGCCATTGCGGGAGAGGCTGGGGGAGGAGGGGGCGGAGGCCTTGGTGCAATTGATCAATCAAGCGACGGAAGCGGGCAAGGGGGATGTGGTGGCGCTTGTGGAGGAGAAGTTCGAACGGCGTCTGACAGAGGAAGCCGCTAAGCTCAGAGCGGAGATGGGCCAGCTGAGAGGCGAGATGATCGAGAGAATAGAATCCGTGCGGTCGGAGCTGACCGGAAGGATGGAATCCGTGCGGTCGGAGCTGACCGGAAGGATAGAATCCGTGCGATCGGAGCTGATCAAGTGGATGTTTGTGTTCTGGGTGGGGCAGATTGGGGCGATAGTGGGTATTCTCTTCGCCTTCTTCCGAAGATGAGCCGACGCCACTTTTGGACCACCGAGCTGTGTACTCTACAGATCGCTGTCATGCCACTGATCTGGATTTTGTCTTCTCCGACTGCATCGGTTGATCCTTCGTTTTGCGCAGGTGGCAGACTTGCGCAATTGTCTCATAATGTCCGAGTGAGGAATAACACGAGAAGTGGGACCCGAGATATGATCGAGACGATGGCGCCACAGTCGTTCACTGTGCGTCGAGGACGCGTGGAGGACCTCGATCCCTTGGAAGAGGTCTACCGGCAGGCCTATCGAGGGCTGGAGGAATATGCGGATACGACGACGTTTCGCATCCGCAATTACTTGAACTGGCTCTACAACGGCGAGCCCGAGGGATTCTTCGTGGCCGAGGTCGAGGGACGGCCGATTGGATTTGTAAGCATCCACGCCGAATGGTGGGACAAGCGCTTAGGCGAGACGGGGGAGATTCACGAGATCTGCGTTCATCCCGAGTGGAAAGGGAAAGGAGTAGGGCGGAAGCTCATCGAAGCGGCCATCGCATACGCTCGTCAGCGGGATCGCCGATACGTGAGCCTCTGGGTGGGGGAGCGCAACTGGTACGCGCGCCAGTGGTACAAGGGCTTAGGATTCGAGGAGTGTGGCATCCGATACGGCGAATGGGTACGCATGATTAAACCGATCGAGGAGGAAGTTCATGCCCAGTGAGCGATCACCTGGGCGAAGACGCGAGCAGCGATCTCCAGCTCTCCGAGCGAGACCCATTCGTAATCGGAATGGGCGACACCGAGGTTCCCTGCCCCGTACACGACGGCTGGCAGACCTCGCTGCAGATAATGCGTAGCATCGGTGAAGCTATAATAGCCGCACGGCGCCGGGCGTTCCCCCACGATCGCCTCGTGAGCGGATACCACAGCCTGGGCGATCGGATGCTGAGCGTTCATTTCAGAAGGCTCCGAGACATCGAGGATCGTCAGCTCGGCCCCATGCTGCGCTGCGAGAGCGAACAACTGTTCGCACGCCGCGCGGATGGAGGTACCCGGCAAGATGCGGATATCCATCTGAACGCTACACCGATTCGGAACGACCATGGTATCGAATCCCCCCTCGATCTTTCCGATGGTTACCCAGGGAGCAGGGGGGAACAGTGGATGTGCCTGCTGCAGAAAGGGCAAGCGCTCGATCTCTTGGATCATACGCATGGCCTTGAGGACGGCGTTCTCCCCACAGTGGGGTACGCTGCCGTGCGCCGCTCGTCCGTAGACGGTGATTTCCAGCTCGATGGCGCCAGCGTGCGCAATCACAAGACGCAGATCTGTCGGCTCCAACACGATCGCTCCCTCAGCATCCACGCGCACCTCGCGAGAGCCAAGTGCCGTGCGCTCTTCGTCCACCACGAAAGCGATCTGACAGGGAGCGTCCACCAACTCGACGGCGCACAGCAAGGCGGCGATCTGTCCCTTACAATCCACGACGCCACGTCCGATGAGCCGATCGTTCTCCTGCCGCAGCCGGTAAGGCTCCGGATGCGTGTACGCCGGGTACGTATCCACGTGCGCGGAGAAGAGCAACGTGCTTCGGCCGCGCCAGGCGACGAGATTCTCGCGCCCGAGCGACGTCATCTGCCGCTCCACGCGAAATCCACATGCTTGGAGCACACCGGTCAGAAAGGGATAAAGCGCCGCTTCGTTTCCGCTCGGCGTCGGCGTCTCCACGAGCACAGTCGCCAGTTCGCGCACCCGCGCGCGGAGCACGTCCGAAGGACAAGTGCCGTGATGCTCCGTGGGATGCTCGCCGAAAGCGCCACCGCTCATCTCGGCTCTCCCTGAGGGAGAAGACACCGTGCGCGCTCGGTCGCCCTGACGACCGCTTTAATCAGCGTCACGCGCAATCCCCCCTCCTCCAGTTCCAGAATGCCATCAATAGTACATCCGGCCGGCGTCGTCACCGCATCTTTGAGCTTGGCAGGATGTTCGTTGGTGACGAGCACCATCTTCGCCGCTCCGAGCGTCGTCTGCGCCGCCAATTCTGTAGCCACATCGCGCGCCAGTCCGACCTTCACCCCAGCTTCGGCTAGCGACTCAATGATGATGTAAATGAAAGCCGGACCGCTCGCGCTCAAGCCTGTCACGGCATCCATGTGGCTCTCCTCGAGGATCATCGTCCGCCCGACAGCATCAAAGAGCGAGCGCGCCAGCTGCAGATGTGAGTCCGTCGCATAGCGTCCGCGACAGAGCACGGTCATCCCTGCGCGAATGATACACGGGGTATTGGGCATCGCCCGGATGACAGGGACCTCGACCGGCAGCAGACTCTCAATGAACGACGTGGGAACTGAGGCCGCTACGGAGATGAGCACATGTCGCGGGGTGACGACCGGAGCGATCTCCTCCACCACTTCGCGCATCGTCTGCGGCTTGACGCTCAACAGAACAAGCTCCGCTTGCTCCACGGCGAGCACATTGTTGAGCGTCGTCTTCACCCCATAGTGCTCGGCCAGATAATCGAGTCGCTCCTGGTGCTTCGCTGTCGCGAGGATGTTCTCCCGCTCCAAGATCTCCGATTCGAGCAGACCTCGGATCAACGCCTCGCCAATTTTTCCGGCGCCGAGGACGGCGAGATTTCGATGACGCAGCATCCCCACCTCCTTCATCGTCCATCTGAAAGGCTGAAATCGTAGAGATACCGGGCAACGGCGTCAAGACGCGGTTCGACCGGAATCGGGGGATTGGCCAAGCGACCTCGAATGTGCCGGCCCGTGAGTACATCCTCGAGCTGACCGCTATGATAGCGCATTGTGTACTCAGGATCTTTCAGGAGATGGCCCGTCAGAAGGGCGACGATCGTCTCCGAGGGCGCGAGCTTTCTCTCCTCCCGCAATCTCTTGATCCCGGCCAGGGTCGCGGCCGAAGCCGGTTCGCACCCGATGCCGTCGCGACCGATGGCGGCTTTCGCCTCGGCGATCTCCGCTTCGCTCACAGCGAGGCAGAACCCCCCCGTCGCCTCAAGGGCTTGAAGCGCGCGCCGCCAATTCACCGGATAGCCGATGCGAATGGCTGTCGCCTGCGTGCGCGGATGCGGAACAGGAGTGATCCGCCGCGCCCCTCGCGCGACGGCTTCCGCAAGCGGATTCGCGCCCTGCGCCTGCACGATCGTCAGTTTCGGGAACCGCGCGATGAATCCCAACCGCTGCAGTTCCTCCATCGCCTTGAAGAGGGCCACCGAATTCCCCAGATTCCCTCCGGGAACGACCAGATGCTCCGGTACGTTCCAGCCGAGCTGATCGAGCAGCTCGATGAGGATCGTCTTCTGCCCCTCGATTCGAAAGGGATTGAGCGAATTCAGCAGATACACATCCGGCCGCGCGCTCAACTCGCGCACGAGACGCAGGACGTCATCGAAACTCGCGCCTTTCACCTGGAGCGTCACGGCACCGTATTCGAGCGCCTGCGCGATCTTTCCCAAGGCGACGTTCTCGCTCGGGATGAGGACGATCGCGCGCATTCCCGCTCGCGCGGCATACGCTGCCATTGAGGCCGACGTGTTCCCGGTGGACGCACAAATGAGGACGCGCGCGCCCAGCGCACGAGCCTGACTGACGGCCACCGTCATGCCATAGTCTTTGAATGACCCGGTGGGATTGAAACCGAGGTGCTTGAAAAGAAGATTCGAAACGCCTGCATACTGAGCAGAGAAGCGCGCTGGGTACACAGGCGTATTCCCTTCCCGCAAGGTGACGACGTGCCGGGGTGCGATCGGAGGTAAGCACTCCCGAAAGCGCCAGACGCCGCTGTGATCGAGCGGATTCTCCGAGAGCCGGCGCTCGCGCCAGTGCGCTCTGATGGGATCAGGCGCTTGATCCGCCGGCTCATACGCTACTTGAAGCAAATCGCCGCACTCCGGACAAGCGAAGAGCTTTTCAGTGAGTGGATACTGCCGGCGACATTCCTCATTGAGGCACTCGAATGCGGCATACCGCCACAGAGAACACATGTCGGCCTCATCCATGTGCGGCCTCTCCTGAGCGATGTGAGCGCGCGCGACCTGAGAGGAGCCTCCCAAGGCCCTCTGTCTTCGCAATCCCACGCTCAAAGTGAAAGCGAAAATGGCGCGCCCGACTGGATTCGAACCAGCGACCTTCGGCTCCGGAGGCCGACGCTCTGTCCAACTGAGCTACGGGCGCGCCCCCGCGCATGTCGCGCCGAAGACAAGGATATATCCTCTTCGACGTCCTTGTCCAGAAGAAAATTGGCGAGCTTCCGAGGGAAAAGATGTCATGCCGCTATGGCGTCTCGGCGCCGCAGCGAAGACCTGCGCCCCCTGGCCCAAAATGCACCGTCCTTTCCCAAACCTCCCGCTCTGCTCCATCGAAGGCTTCTGAAGCGGGGAAATTGACCTCTCCCCGAATTCGTGGAATCATGGAGACTCTCACAGAGTCCGCGGCGGATCGAGAGGGCGCCTATGGAAGCGACATACATCGTGATCATGGCCGGAGGATCGGGCACGCGATTTTGGCCGGCGAGTCGAGCCCGGCTTCCGAAACAATTCTTGAGCATTACAGGACCGCGCCCGATGATCGAAGAGACATATTGGCGCGTGGCTCCACTGGTCGAGGACTCGCGCATTCTGATCGTCACCAATCGCGCGCACGAGCCTCGGGTGCGGGAGATCTTCAAGGATCGCGCTGTGCGCGTTGTGGTCGAGCCGGAAGGGCGAAATACCGCGCCGTGCATCGGCCTGGCGGCATGGCACATCACGCGCGAGGCGGACGATGCGGTACTGATCGCTGTGCCATCGGACCACTTCATCGCCGACGACGATGCTTTCCGAAAGGCACTTCGGGCAGCGGCCACGCTTGTACGATCCGGCGGTATCGCGACCCTCGGTATCGCCCCAACGCGCCCCGAGACCGGCTACGGTTATATCCTCAAAGGCGCAGAATGCGGCGCTGTCCTCGGGCACGTCGTCTACCGAGCGCAACGCTTCGTCGAGAAGCCCGACCTGGAGACCGCCCATCACTACGTCATCAGCCGACAGTATCTGTGGAATAGCGGCATCTTCGCTTTCACTGTGGGCACGATCTTGCGCGAGATTGAGAGGCACCTCCCTCGTCTGGCCGAAGCGCTCGTCCGATTGGACGAAAGCGCGCGCTGCGGCAGATACGAGCAAACCTTAGAGGAGGTCTATCGCCAAGTCGAGGCGATCTCCATTGACTACGGCATCATGGAGAAGACCCAAGAGCCCATCTACGTCCTTCCGGTGACTTTCGGCTGGAATGACGTCGGCAGCTGGCAAGCCATGCACCAGCTGCGCGCACACGAGCATGATGCGGCACGGAACCTCATACTGGGTGAGGCGCTGCTCATTGACGTCCGCGAGTCGCTCATTTACTCGCAAACAGGGCGCTTGATCGCCGTGCTCGGGCTGGACCGCGTCATGATCGTGGACACGCCCGATGTCCTCCTGGTCGGCGATCTGTCCCGTTCTCAAGATGTGCGCCAGTTCCCAGAACGGCTGAAGCGCGAAGGCCGAGAGGAATTTTGCTGAAGGCACCGATCCTCCCTGAGAATCTCCAGGCGGCTCCCGTGGGAGAGCACCTTTTTTGCCTCCACCGGAGGTTTTCACGATTCGCCTCGAGCAGAGGTCGAGGAGGGGACGTCGAGGTATCCTAGCCCCTCCTTAGCATAGAGGCACGTACTCCGAATTATACCTTCACCACGTTGACGCGCGTGTCGTAGAACGAGGTGCTCCCACCTACCGGATCAACCAAGCACGTGTTCTTCAAGTAATCGTCCACGCGCATGGCGGCGTTGCCGTGAACGCCTCGCGCGCGACGCGGATCGCCCAGAACGCGCACCCCGTCAATGATGACGTCACCCGCTCCGACGGCCCAATGGCCAAATCCCAGGGCGAAGCTCACCACCCCGGGACGAATCCCTAGAAGTCATCCCAAAACCTTTTTTAAAGCGATGAGGGCACAGGCCATATGAACCAACGCAGCGAAAATTCTGGGCGACTGTTCGTACCGGATGGTGAGTCGGCGGAAGTTTTGCGATCACGAATGACTCCGCTCGATGATCCACCGGCGCTTATATCGGCGCAGCTTCCGCCCATCTTGATGAGGGGCCGCGCTATTGGTGACGCGAGCCGGGATGATTGGCTCAATGCCTCGCTTGACCAACAGCAAGCGAACGGCATTGCTCTCATAGCCCCTGTCATCAATGAGTCGCTTCGGTTTGCCTCTGCCCCGACCCACTTTCACGCACACCTTGTTGAGCCTCGGGTCGAGCAACGTGACTTCGGACGGGGAAGCCGCTTCCAGGTATATTCCGAGCGGAGGACACGCGCCATCGGCCAATACCACAAGCTTTGTTCCCTTGCCGATTTTAGTCTCCCCCACCAGCGCACCCCCTTTTCGCCCGGATGAACATCCCATCAATGAAGCCTTCATCCCCGCGCACTTTCTGCTGCTCTGACAGTTGGTTCAGGAAGGCGCGCCACAAGTCGAGCAATACACCGCTTTCGGCCCATTCTCTCAATCGGCGATGGACAGCGCTCTTGGAACCATATCGCTGGGGCAGTTCGCTCCAGGACGCGCTGGTCCACAGAATCCGGAGAATGCCTTCGAAACAGCGTCGGTCGTCCAAGGGCGGTCGCTCACCTTTTCGATTGCGTCGCCGCTTGAGAAGATGCTGTTTGATTTGCTCCCATTGTTTATCCCTGACGGCTCACCACGCCATTGGATTCTTCCTTCGGCTTAGGAGGTTATTTACCCCATCTTATCTGTTAACCCGTTTAGGGGTGACTTCTAGCTCGCTACTTTTCAGATCCCCCCTCGATCTCGATCCGGCAACCACTGCCGCTGGTGAATCCAGTGGAACACAATCGCTGTCCTGGCACCTTCTATTCCTTCTCGAACCCATGGCTGGTGAATTTCAACGTCCGGCAGTTCTCCGTCACCACCCGCACCACGTGGTCCGGTACCCCATTGGGCACCGTGGCCTCGATCTCCAAGGTTACGGAGACCTGGGCATCCAGTAAACCCGTCAGGTGAGCGATGACCTCCTGGGCGATCATGCCGGCATCCGCTCCGACCCGCAAGGGGTTGCCAACTGCTTGATTGTTTGATACCATTTATATCCTGATGGTACCATGAAGCTAGCAGATTGGGCGCGGCAGCAAGGTATAGACTACAAAACCGCCTAGAGGTGGGGAGTGGCTTGAACGGGCAGCGGAAGGGACTGATGCGG
>Ga0197142_1001708_pt1 | contig 19788 bp, 16 predicted proteins | sample GBS60_MetaG_FD_148614 | JGI IMG/M metagenome (GOLD analysis project Ga0197142, IMG submission 148614) | Sediment microbial communities from Great Boiling Springs, Gerlach, Nevada, United States - GBS 60_MetaG | ecosystem: Environmental > Aquatic > Thermal springs > Hot (42-90C) > Sediment... | reverse complement strand
CAGTGTAACTTTCTGGCCCGGCTGCGCGCCCGCTACAGCACGACCCGCAGGTCGCCCTCGCGTCGCGTCACGCGCTCGCGATCCAGATACTCGAGCAGCGGGATGGCGTACTTGCGCGACACCCCGGTCCACTCCTTGAACTCGGCCACCCCGAAACGCTGTCCCTTGCGCGCCGCGATCATCGCGTGCAGACGCTCGATCGCCGAGGCGTGGAAAACCAGATCCTCGCCGACCCGCACCAGCCGGCCCTGCCGGAGCAGAAGCTCGAGCAGCGCGCGCGCCCGCGCAGCGTCAATGCCGCTTTGAGCCAGGACCTCGGCGGGCGCCGGCACAGCCAGGCCCGCCGTCTCGAAAGCGCGTTCGATCGCCGCCAAGGCCCGTTGTTCCTCCGCTTGAAGCTCCACGCGGTGCGTGGCCAGCCGCACCGTCTCCGCTTCCGCAATGACGTCGGGCGCCCGGTTCAACACGCAGTCCAGCAGGAATCCCGGCGCGCGCGGCAACACGCGATTGCGCAGTTCCTCCTTCGGGATTCCGGGCTTCAAGGGATGGGCGCGATGGTATTGTTCAAGTACGTTGCGCAAGTTCTCGACAGCGCTTTCGATCAACGTCTCGCTCACCAGCCAGGGTTCGGCTTGGCGAATCAAAATCAGACCGGCCTGCCCGGTCTTCTGCTCGACCTCGGCTGGCATCCATCCCGTCCGCGCGATGACCTCTTGAACGGCCATGCCGTAGTGAGCCTCGCGCACCATTAGGGAGAGCGTTTCGGTCAGGGCGCCGGAGGCCAGCACGCTCAGGCGTTCGCCCGGCCGCTCCTCGCGGCGGTAGCGACGGGGCTTGATGTCCACCACCGAGCCGCCTCCAATCGTCGTCACCGGCGAGAACAGGCGGATGATAAAGCGATCTCCGGGCAACAACAGCGCAGGCTCGCGGAGCACGATGCGGGCCCAGGTCGTCTCGCCAGGTTGCAGGACCTCGGATCCGTCGAGCAGCCGCACCTCGGCCTGGATTTCGGCCGTGCCGGCGTGAAAGTGCACGGGCGCGCGGTTCTTCAGCGGACGCGCCGAAGCCAGCAGCTCGAGGCGGGCGTCGAACACGGTCACGGCGTGAAAGAGATCCGGCGCCGTGAGCACCGTACCGCGAGGCACTTCCTGCGGCTCCGCCCCGATCACGTTCAATGCAGTGCGCTGGCCCGCGCGCGCACGCACGACCGGTTGCCCGTGCACCTGGATGCTCCGTACCCGGAGCCGCCGCCTCGCCGGGTGCGCTTCCACCTGGTCCTCGCGCGCCACCGTGCCCGAAATCAGCGTGCCGGTGACCACGGTGCCGAAGCCGTGCAGGCGGAAGGCCCGGTCCACGGGCAACCGGAAATGCCGGGTCGCATCTTTCTCCGGAGTCCCGGCGGCCACCGACGCCAGCGCGGCTTTCAGCTCGTCGAGCCCCTGCCCGGTGATCGCGCTGACCGGCACGATCGGCGCGCCCTCCAAAAACGATCCCCGCACGAACTCCTCGATCTCCAGTCGCACCAGCTCCACCAGCTCGGCCTCGACCAGATCCGCTTTGGTCAAAGCCACCAGGCCGCGCCGGATCCCGAGCAGGCGACAGATGTCGAAGTGCTCGCGCGTCTGCGGCTTGATGGATTCATCCGCGGCCACCACCAGCAGCACGAGGTCTATGCCCCACGCGCCGGCCAGCATGTTCTTGACGAATCGTTCGTGGCCGGGTACGTCCACGAAGCCGAGGCGCAACTCGGGCCCCAGCTCCAGATGCGCGAAGCCCAGTTCGATGGAGATGCCGCGCCGCTTCTCTTCTTCCAGCCGGTCCGTGTCTATGCCCGTCAGGGCCCTGACCAGCGCCGTTTTGCCGTGGTCAATATGCCCCGCCGTGCCGACGATCACGTGCTTCATTGCGTGGCGGCCTGCCTCAGGGTTCCCACTCGAAATAGCTCGCGTAACCGCCGCCGATGTTGCGCGCCATCCACAGGCGATACTCACGACTGGCGGTCCGCGTCACCTCGCGCCGCGCGATGGGTTGGATGTTCGTATAGACCATCACTGCCGAAGCGCCCTCCGCCGTGCGACCGTAGCAGACCACTTCATCCCGGAAGTCGCCCCACAGATCGGCCACCATCGGACAGCTCCCCTCGCCCGGATTCGGTCCCGGCATTGCGTAGGGAACGACGTTCTTCCCGTCGAAACGCCCGATCTCGCGCCCGTTGGCTCTCATCAGGTCGCGCACCGGACCGCCCGTCCAGTTCACAGGACGCCAGCCGGAGGGGAAAGGGTTGAGCAGCAACTTGCCTTCAGCCGAGAACAGAACAAGATCTTTTGCCTCGTGGCCGTCGCGATTGGCCAGCAGCTCCATGCCCGGCGAACCGTCCCAGATCTCGGACGCCCAGCCCACGTGCCCGTGCGTCCAGCGCGGATCGTCTTCGCGGTTGACTTTCCAGATGAGCTTGCCGGTGGACGCGTCCACCACATAAACGCCCGCGTGCGTGCTGCTCTCCACGACGTAGTAGACTTGGCGCGTCTTGAGGCCCGGCAGGATGTGCTTGACGGCCACGATGTCGGGATGGCCGCGATAGAGCGCCCAGCGCAGCCTCCCGTCCGGATTGAGCAGCATGGTGCCGTTGAAGACTTCGTCGCGGCCGTCGCCGTCCACGTCCGCGATGTCAATGTGGTGCGAACCGCTGCCGTTGGTTTCGGCGAAGCTGCGGTAGGTCCAGAGCTTGTTCAGCTCGGCGTCCCAAGCGTCGAGCACCTCGTTTTCGTAGAGGCCCGTCTGCGTGATGATCGCCGGGCGCTTGCCGTCCAGATAGGCCACCGACATGTGAATGCGCGTGGAAGAGCGCGAGAAGTCAGACACCATCGGCGTCCACGGCGTCTTGCGCCGGACCCGCCCGCTCATGCCCTCGAGCACCGCCAGGTAGGTCTCTTCGCCTTCCTGCAAGCGACAGATCACTTCCGCTTTGCCGTCGTCATCGAGATCCCACACCACCACAGGCACGTTGTTGGCGTTGCCGAAGCAGTGATCGTGCCGCACCAGCGGGCGTCGCCACAGGCTGCGGCCGTAACTGGTGAAAGCCTCCAGCTCGACGGGCACTCCCGGATCGCGCGACATTTCGCGGATCCCGTTGTCCAGTCGCAGCACTGCGTCGAGCACGCCGTCGCCGTCCAGGTCCCCAAAGATGGGTGCGAAGCCGCCTTGCTGCACGGTAGGCTGGAAGACCGCCGCCAGGCCGCTCGCAGCCAGTTGCGTTTGCGTGGCCGGCTGACTCGCACCGCCCGGCGTCACCATCTGCACGGCGATGCGCATGCCCGCGCCGCCCGCCGGCTGCGAGGGATCCACGCCCGCCCACTCCGAGGGCGGTCCCTCCCTGCCGCCATTGAGCACCGCTCGCACGCGATAGTACAGCCGCGCGGCCTTGGGCGCGTTGCGATCCACGAAATTGGTCGAATCGCGGACCGGCGCCGGCGTGATGCGCTCGCCGGCCACGTCGCGCCGCGTCGCGCGGTAGACGTGGAAGCCCACGTCCGGCGAGTCCTCCGGCAGCAGTTGCCAGCCGATGTAGATGGCGCCGCCGCCCGCGGGCACGGCGATCACGCGGCGCGGCAGGCGCTGGAAGTGCGTCGCGCCCGCCGGTTCGCGCACGAGTCGAAACCCGAGGTCAGGATGGCGAATTCCGGCCGAGGCGCCGCCGCGGACGCTGCATCGCAGATAGTATTCGCCGCGGGCCCACGAGCCCCCGGCGATTCCACCCTCCTCCATCTCCGGTGATTCGATGCGGTACTTGAACCGCGCGGTCGCAGGATCCGGGTAGGTGTCCACCATCTGCCAGACGTTGCCTGCCGTGTCGTAAAGGCCCAAAGCGTTGGGCGGGTAGCTCTGGACGGGCTTCAGGTGCTTGCGCCACTCGGCGAAGTTGCGGTCGCCTTTGGCGTCGTAATTGGCCCGCCCATCCGGCGGAGCGTCGCCCCACGGATAGCGCGCGTCAGGCGCGCCGGCGCGGGCCGCATATTCGAACTCGGCGGCTGTGGGCAACCGGTGGGTGCGCTTTTCCTTGCGCGACAGCCACCGGGCGTATGCCCACGCATCGCTGCGATTGACGAAGATGACGGGATGATTCTCAAAGCCCGCGGGAATTCGGCCCTTCTCCCAGTGCAACGGCGGCGGGTAACCGGTTTCGTCCACGAAGACTTTGTATTCGGCGTTTGTGACCGGATGAACGGCCATTTCGAAGTCGTCCAGCCGTGACATGGGTTGCCCCGGGCGAAGCAACCCGCCCCGCACCAGCACGTAGTCGGCGGCGGCGCCGGAAGCGGCCGCCAGAAGCAGCAGCGTGAACGCGCGCACGTTGATCCTCCGCCCCTTGATTGTAGTCCGCCGCGCTCGTGCGGGCGGGGCCTGCATTTTCTTGCCCTGTGGTATAGTAGCGGCGACCGGCTTGGCGTCGTGGGTGAGCGTCCGCTAGCCGGCGGGTGAGTTCCTGGTTCCGTCTCCCGGGGCGGGCAGGACGGGGAAGGGTACTGTGTGCGGCATCGCCGGTTACACGCACTGGAATCGCGCGTTCGATCCCGGCCGGATTCGCAAGGCTACGCTCACGCTGCTCCACCGTGGTCCCGATCAGCAGGGCTTCTACCAGTCCCCAACGGTCTCGCTCGGCGCGACGCGGCTGAAGATCATTGATCTGGAAGGAGGCGACCAGCCCGTCACCACGGGCGACGGCGCGGTGGTCGTCTACAACGGCGAGATTTACAACTGCGCCGCGTTGCGGCGCGAGATCCAACAGCTCGGACATCGCTTCCACAGTCGCTCGGACACCGAAGTCCTGCTCCGCGCCTTCCTCCAGTGGGGCACTGCTTGCTTTGCGCGCTTGCGGGGCATGTTCGCCGCCGCCATCTGGCTGGAGCATGAGCGTCGCCTGGTGCTCGTGCGCGATCGGGTGGGAATCAAGCCGCTCTACTACTGCTGCCGCGGCCACGATCTGTACTTCGGCTCGGAATTGAAGGCTATCCTGGCTCATCCCGAGATTGATCGAAGGCTCGATCTGGAAGGCCTCGATCACTACCTGACCCTGAACTACGTGCCCTGTCCCTTCACGCTGGTGGCCGGCATCCGCAAACTGCCGCCCGGTTGCTGGCTGGAATGGCGCGAAGGCAGGCTGCAAGAGGGCCGCTACTGGCAACTGGAATTTCGGCCGCGCCGCAGACCGATCGGCGAGGCCTGCGAGGAGCTGGACTGGCTGCTGCGCGACGCCGTGCGCGAGCACCTGATCTCGGACGTGCCTTTGGGCGTGTGGGCTTCCGGCGGCATTGACTCGTCCACCATCCTGCATTACGCCTCCGAGCTGCTCGGAACTCCGCTGAAAACCTTTTCCATTTCGTTCCGCGGCCGCCGCTTCGACGAGTCGCGGTATTTCCGCGAGGTCGCCGCGCGCTACCGCACCGAGCACGCTGAACTGGATTTGAACGAGAGCCTCGATCTGCCGGACGCCATCGAAAAGATGGTCTGGCACTCGGATGAACCCAGTGCGGATGCCGGGGCCGTGCCGGTCTGGTTTCTCTCGCAGTTGAGCCGCCGTTCGGTGACGGTGGCCCTGAGCGGCGAAGGCGCCGACGAATTGTTCGGCGGCTACATTACGTACCTGGCGGACCGTTGGGCGCGGCGACTGCGCTGTACTCCCGGGCCGGCGCGCCGGCTCGCACTGCGCGCGCTGGCTTTGTGGCCCGTCTCCGACGACAAGGTCAGTTTTGAATACAAACTCAAGCGTTTCCTCGCTGGCTCCCTGCTGCATTCTGGCGCCGCCCACTGCTACTGGAACGGCGCCTTCTGTTCCGTTGAAAAGAACGGCTTTTACCTCGGCCCCCGCTTCGCCCCGCTGCCCGTCGCCTCGCCGGATCTGGCGCGCCGCATCGGATATCTCAACCAGTTTCTGCTCTTCGATCAGCTCTACTACCTGCCGGACGACATCCTTTACAAAGTGGACCGCATGAGTATGGCGCACTCGCTGGAAGTGCGCCCGGCGTTCCTCGATCATCGCATCGTCGAGTTTGCTGCGTCGTTGCCGGAAGGTTTCAAGATCCGCGGCGGCTGCCTCAAGTACCTTTTGCGGCGGCTCATGAAGAACCGGCTGCCCGCCGCGGTCATCCGGCGGGAAAAGGAAGGGCTGGACATCCCCGCTCATGAGTGGATGCGCACCATCCTGCGTCCTTTGCTGGAGGACACGCTCACCCCCAAGGCGTTGCGCGACACCGGCCTGTTCGATCCGGAGGCCGTGCAGAGCATGATCCGCCGTCACCTCGAGCGCCGTGCTAACCTCGGATTTCAGCTATGGGGTCTGCTGATCCTGTTCCTTTGGATGCGGCGGTTCAACGTCCAGACGGGTGCTCAGCCGGCCGAGGAGGCGGCGCTCGTCAGGGTTGGATCGTCGTCCTCCTGGCGGCCCTGATTTTCTTCGGCACGATCGTCAGCCCTCCCTCCCTGATGGACGACGTGGATGCGGTCCAGGCCCAGATCGCGCGCAACATGCTGGAATCAGGCGACTGGGTCACGGCGCGGCTCAACGGCGTCAAGTACCTCGAGAAAGCGCCCCTCAAGTACTGGCTGATCGCGTGCTCGTTTCTCGTATTCGGGGTTCACGATTGGGCGGCGCGCATTCCGGTGGCTTTGTCGGCCGTCCTGTTGTGCTGGCTCGTTTATCGCATCGGCATTTGGGCGTTCGGCGAACGCGCGGGCAAGTGGGCAGGGATCGCCCTGGCCACCTGCGTCGGCCTGTTCTTGTTCACGCGCGTGCTGTTCCCGGACGTGATGCTCACGCTGGCCGTCACCTTCACGCTCTGGGCCATACTGCGCTCCTTGGAAGACGACGAACCACGTCCCCGCCTTTGGGCCTGGCTGGCCGCGGCGGGCATGGCCGTCGGAGTGCTGCTCAAGGGCCTTGTCGGCGTGGTGTTCCCGGCCGGCGCGGGCTTGCTCTATCTGGCTTTCTGCGGCCGTCTCCTGGACCGGAACGCGTGGCGACGCCTGCACCCTTTCTCCGGCGCGCTGATCTTGCTGGCCATCGCCGCGCCTTGGCACGTGCTGGCCATTTTGCGCAACCCGCCCTACTTCGATTTCACGCTGAGCGCCCAGCCCTTCCAGTATCGTGGCTTCTTCTGGTTTTACTTCATCAACGAGCACGTGCTCCGTTTCCTGGATCTGCGGCACCCGCGGGATTACAACACGGTTCCGCGGCCGGCGTTCTGGCTGTTGCACCTGGTCTGGCTGTTTCCCTGGAGCGTGTATTTCCCCGCGGCGGCGCGCCTGAGTTACCGCCCCGTGGATCGCGCGGGCCGCACCAGGCTGCTCTGCCTCTGCTGGGCGGGCTTCATCCTGCTGTTCTTCACGTTCTCCACGACCCAGGAATACTATTCGATGCCCGCGTATCCGGCGCTGGCTTTACTGATCGGGGCGGCAGTGGCCGAAGGCGGGCGATGGGTGAAGGTGGCCACGCGCGTGGCGGGCGCGCTCGCCGGCATTGCTGCCGCAGCCTGCCTCACGATTCTTTACCTGGTGCGCAACGTGCCCACGCCCGGTGACATTTCCGTCGCGCTGAAGCAGAATCCCGAGCTGTACACGCTCTCGCTGGGTCACATGGCCGACCTCACGCTGCATTCCTTCGCCTATCTGCGATGGCCGCTGGCGGTGGCCGCGTTGGCGTTCCTCACCGGCGCCGCGGGCGCGTGGAAGCTGCGCGGCGAACGCGCCGGCCTGGCGCTGGCTGCCATGATGGTCTTGTTTGCGCACGCCGCGCGACTGGCCATGGTGGTGTTCGATCCCTACATGTCCTCGCGCCCGCTGGCTGAGGCCCTGCGCCGTGCCCCGCCCGGCGAGTTCATCGCCAGCGATCAATACTACGCGTATTCGTCCGTTTTCTTTTACGCGAACCGGCGCGGCTGGCTTTGGGACGGACGCGTGACGAATCTGGAGTACGGATCCCTTGCGCCGGACGCTCCCGATGTGTTCCTGGACGACGCGCGTTTCGCGCAGCTCTGGCACAGTCCGAAGCGGTGCTATGTAGCCGTGGCGCAATCCTGGCTACCGCGTCTGGAAAAGATCGCGGGGCCCGACCGGACGCACCTGGTGGCGGCCGCCGGCGGCAAGTACCTTTACAGCAACCATGCGCCTCACGATTGACGCCACTCCTTTGCTGGTCCGAAGCGCGGGCGTGAAGAACTATCTTTACTACTGGCTGCGCTCCCTGCGCAGTCTCGCCGGAGATTCGGCGGTCAAAACCTTCCCGGTTAACCTGCATTCGGAGGCCCTTGATCACGAGGGCTCGGTGGCGGGATCGGCCGCCACGGTGGCGGGCCTGGCGCGCTTGCACTTGGCCAACCACTTCCGCTTTCCCCTCGTGGACGGACTCGGCGCGCGATGCGATGTCTTCCATGCCTCCTGGCTGCTGCGACGGCCGCCTCATCGCAGCAAGCTGACCGCCACTCTTTATGACCTAACTTGCTGGCTGATGCCCGAGGTCCACACCGCGGCCAACGTGAAGGCGGCGCGCCGCTTTGCCGAGCTCATGCTGCGCCGGGCCGACGGCCTGATCGCCATCTCCGAACACACTCGTCACGACGCCGTCCGCGTGCTCGGTTTGGCGCCGGAGAAAATCGCGGTGATCCGGCCCGGCGTAGCGGACGCTTTTTTCGAGGTCGCCGCCGAGGCAGTGGACCGCGTCCGCGCCCGCTACGGGCTGGGCAGCCCGTATGCCTTGTTCGTCGGAACCATCGAACCCCGAAAGAACGTTGCGCGGTTGCTGGAAGCCTGGCAAACCTTGCGCCCTGACCTCCGCGAACATCACCAGCTCGTTGTGGCGGGACCGGCGGGCTGGGACCAGGGCTCGCTGGTGCGCCGCCTGCAAACCGGCCTCCCGGGCGTTCGCTACCTGGGTTATGTCCCCGAGAGCGAGTTGCCGGCGCTGACCGCCGGAGCGACGGCCTTTGTTTACCCCTCGCTCTACGAGGGCTTCGGATTGCCCGTGGCGCAGGCCATGGCGGCCGGCGTCGCGGTCGTTACTTCGGCCGTCAGCTCGCTGCCCGAGGTCGGGGGCGACGCCGTGCTGCTGGTGGATCCGCTCAGCGTAACCGACCTTCGCAACGCAATGGAACGCCTGCTGGAGTCGCCTTCGCTGCGCAGCCGTCTCGGCGCCTTGGGTCGCCGGCGCGCGGAACTGTTTCGCTGGGATCGCGTCGCGCGCCAGAGCTGGGAGTTTTTCCAGCGCATCGCGGGCCAATGAGGGCGGAGCAAGATGGGCGTACTCGATCTGTTTCGATTGGACGGAAAAATGGCGCTGGTCACGGGCTGTCGCCGCGGCTTGGGCAAGGCCATGGCGGTGGCGCTGGCCGAAGCGGGCGCCGACATCATCGGCGTCAGCCGTTCGCTCGAACCCGAGGGGAGCGACGTCGAACGCGAGGTGCGCGCTGCGGGCCGACGCTTCTTCCCCTACCGGTGCGACTTCCGCGATCGCGCCGCCGTTCGCCGGTTCGCTCGCCAGGTGGTTGAAGACTTCCCGATCATTGACATCCTGGTCAACAACGCGGGAACGATCCTGCGCGCACCCGCCGCCGAGCATCCCGACGAATACTGGGACGAGGTCATCGAAACCAATCTCAACGCCCAGTGGATTCTGACGCGCGAGGTGGGACGGCGGATGGTGGTGCGTGGCGCGGGCAAGATCATCTTCATCGCGTCGCTGCTCTCCTTTCAGGGCGGCATCACCGTGCCCGGCTACGCCGCCAGCAAGGGCGCCGTCGCGCAACTGGTCAAGGCGCTGGCCAACGAGTGGGCGGCACACGGAGTCCAGGTCAATGCCATCGCGCCGGGCTACATGGAAACCGACAACACGGCTGCCTTGCGCGCCGATCCGGTGCGCTATCCCGCGATCCTTGCTCGCATTCCTGCGGGCCGTTGGGGACGCCCGGACGACGTGAAAGGCGCCGTGATCTTTCTGGCTTCCGCCGCCTCCGACTACGTGAACGGTTCGGTCCTGGTGGTGGACGGGGGCTGGCTCGGAAGGTGACCACGCACTTCCGACCCGGAGGATGAACCATGACGTTTGCGGGCTTGCTCCTGCTGGCGATCACAGCACGGTCGGATTTTGAGGCCGGCAGCATCGGCAAGGTCGAGTTCGTCGGCCCGAATCATCTGCGGTGCGCGGTCAAAGGCGAGACCGATCAGGACGGGCGTAACCGGCAGCCGAGCTGGTTCTACTTTCGGCTCGACGGCGTCGCCGGGCGGGAGCTGGTGATCGAGCTGACCGACTTGCACGGCGAGTACAACTACCGTCCCCACGACGGTTCCGGTCACCGCAACATGCGCCCGGTATACAGCTACGACGATCGGCGCTGGCGACACTTCGAGAGTTCCGAATGGGACCCGGCTCTTCGCGCCATTCGTGTCCGGCTGAGGCCCGAGGCCGATCGGGTCTGGATTGCCCGCCAGCCGCCGTACACCACCCGCCATCTGGCCCGGTTGCTCGATGAAATTCGAGGCAAGCCTGAAGTCCGCCGGCAGATTGCAGGCCGCAGCGTCCGCGGCCGGCCGATCTGGCTGTTGACGGTGACGAACTTCAAAGTGCCCGACGCCGGCAAGAAGGTCATCTGGTGGATGGCGCGCCAGCACGCCTGGGAATCGGGCACTTCCTGGGTGACGGAAGGCGCCTTGCGCTACCTGGTCTCGGCTGACCCCGAGGCGGCCCGGATCCGCGATACCACGATCTTTCTGTTTTTCCCCATGGCGGATCCCGACGGCGTACACCGGGGCGGCGTCCGGTTCAACGAATTCGGCTACGACCTGAACCGGAACTGGGACGCCGTGGATCCGCGGCGGATGCCCGAAATCGCCTGCCAGCGGCAGGCCATCCTGAATTGGGTGGACCGCGGGCGCCGCCTGGATCTTTTCCTGACCCTCCACAACACGGAGTCCAGCGATTACATCGAGGGGCCGCTGTCGGGCAGCCCGGAGATCCGGGCCCTTGGCGAACGCTTCTGGAAGTTGCTCGTCGAGCAGACCGCTTTCCATTCTCCCGGCGGACCGCGCGACCAGCCGGTCAGCACCGATCCGGCCAAGAAGGGCCGCATGACCGTGAACCAGGCGCTCTATCATGAACGCCGCATCCCGGCCTTCCTGATGGAGCTGATGGTGGACCCGCACCCGCGGCTGGGCCGCGCGCCCACCGTGGAAGACCGTCTGGCGTTCGGCGCGGCGCTCGTGCGCGTTCTGCGCGCGACTGTCGAGACCTCATCGCGTGCTACAATCGGGTATTAATGGCTCCCGAACTGAAGCTGGCGATCCGGCTCCAGGAGCTCGACACCCGGATCGAGGAGCTGCGGCGGGAGATCGTCGCACTGCCCCGGCACGTCGCCGAGATCGAAAAGGCGCTGGAAAACCACATCCGCAAGGTCGAGGCAGACCGTGCGGCCTTACAGGCGAACCAGCGCGACCGGCGGCATCTGGAGCTGGAGGTTCAATCCGAGGAGCAAAGGCTGGCGCGCCTGAAAGACCAGAGCATGCAGGCGAAAACCAATGAGCAGTTATGGGCGTTCCAGCACGAGATTCAGTACGTCGAAAACCGGATCCGCCAGTTGGAAGACCGCATTCTGGATTTGATGGCCGAATCCGAGCGGTTGGAACAAAATCTGAAGGCTGCCGAGGCGGCGCTGGCCGAAGAGCGCAAGCAAGTGGAGCAGGAAAAGCAGCGGGCGCGGGAGCAATCGGAACGGGATCGCAAGCTGCTGGAAGAACTGAGCCGGGAGCGCCAGCAGATCGTGGGTTCGCTTCCGCCGGCGTTGTACAAGGCCTACGAACGGATTCGCAAGTTGCGGAAGGGCTCGGCCGTGGCCGAGGTCGTGGACGGGCGCTGTACGGCTTGTCACGTCGTCTTGCGGTTGCAGTTCTTCCAGGATCTGCGTCGCGGTGAGCAGGTGATGTTCTGCGAGAGTTGCGGACGGATCCTGTATTACAATCCCCCAGAGAGCTTCGAAGAAATGGACCCGGACGAGACCTCGCCGGCGCGCAGGATGCCGGCCGGACCGTAAGCCGGCCCAGCCGGTCTGCTCGCCGCCGGATCCTCGCTGAGGGTCATGACGCCAGGAGATGGGTGTGAAGGTTTACGAAGGAAAAGACATCCGCAATGTGGCACTGGTCGGACACGGTCATAGCGGCAAGACCACTCTCGCCGCGGGTATCCTCTATGCAGTCGGCGCCACCAACCGGCTGACCCGCGTGGATGAGGGCAATACCATAACCGACTTCGACGACGAAGAAATCCAGCGCAAGGTGACCATCTCCACCGCGCTGGCCTACGTCGAATGGCGCAAGACCAAGATCAACCTGCTGGACACTCCCGGCTTCAACACGTTCCTCAACGACACCCGCGCTTCGCTCGTCGCCGCGGATTCGGCGCTGGTGCTCGTGGACGGCATCGCCGGCGTAGAGGTCGTGACCGAGAAAGTCTGGGAGTTCGCAGGCCATTACAACCTCCCCGCGGCCCTGGTGGTCAACAAGCTGGACCGCGAGAATTCCAGCTTCGAACGCGCCGTGGAAAGCATCCACGGCAACTTCGGGCGCACGGCCGTCCCCATCCACATTCCCCTCGGCCAGGAGCGCGATTTCCGCGGCCTGATTGACTTGATCACGATGAAGGCGTGGGTGTACGAACCGGACGGCGACGGCAAGGGCAGGCAGGAGGAGATTCCCGCCGATCTGGCCGAAGCCGCCGCCAAGGCCCGCGAGGCCTTGGTCGAGATGGTGGCCGAAGGCAACGACGCCCTGATGGAAGAGTACTTCGAGCAGGGCACGCTTTCGCCCGAGCATCTACTGGATGGCTTGCGAGAGGCCGTCAAGCAACGGCGCCTGTTTCCCATCCTGTGCGCCTCGGCCCTGCGCAACATGGGAACGGACCGCATCCTGGATTTCGTCACCGATTTCTTCCCGGCCCCGGTCGAGCGCGGTCCGGCCCGGGGCGCCGTCGGCGATCAGGAGGTCGAGCGGCGCATCGCCGACGACGAGCCTCCTTCGGCTTTCGTGTTCAAGACCGTCGCCGATCCGTATGCAGGGCGCGTCAGTTACTTCAAGGTGTACTCCGGCGTGATCAAGAACGACGCCAACCTGTACAACCCGCGGACGGGCGCGACGGAGAGGCTCTCGCACATCGGTTGCCTGATGGGCAAGACCCTGACGCCGGTGACCGAGCTGCGCGCCGGCGACATCGGCGCCGTGGCCAAGCTGAAGGAAACCCTGACCGGCGACACGCTCACCGACAAGGCCAATCCGATCCAGTACCCGCCCGTCACGTTGCCCGAGCCTTCGATTGCCTACGCCATCGAGGCCAAGTCGCGACAGGACGAGGACCGCATGGGCGCCGCCATCCAGCGCATCCTCGAGGAGGATCCGTCGCTGCGTTTCTATCGCGACCCGCAGACCAAGGAGTTCCTGCTGGCGGGCAGCGGTCAGCAACACGTCGAGGTGGTCGTCAGCCGCCTGAAAAAACGCTACAACGTGGACGTCACGCTGAAGGCGCCCAAGATCCCCTACCGCGAGACCATTCGCGGAACCGCCGACGTCCAGGGCCGGCACAAGAAACAGACCGGCGGCCACGGCCAGTTCGGCGACTGCCGCATCCGCATGGAGCCGCTGCCGCGCGGCGCCAAGTTCGAGTTCGTCAACCAGATCTTCGGCGGCGCCATTCCCAAGCAGTACATTCCGGCCGTGGAAAAAGGCATTCTGGAGGCGGCCGAAGAGGGTTACCTTGCCGGCTATCCGGTGGTTGATTTCCGCGTGGTTCTCTACGACGGCTCCTACCACGAAGTGGACTCTTCGGAACTCTCCTTCAAGCTGGCGGCGCGCAAGGCCTTCAAGGCCGCCATGGAGCAGGCCAAGCCGGCCTTGCTGGAACCCATCATGAACGTGGAGATCCAGGCGCCGGTAGAGTTCGCCGGCGACCTGATGGGAGACCTCAACGGCCGTCGGGGTCGCATCACCGGCACCGAGATCCGGGGCGGCACCCAGATCATCCGCGCCCAGGTCCCCATGGCCGAGATGCTCACGTACCAAACCGACCTGATCTCGATGACGCAGGGGCGGGCGTCTTTCACCATGGAGCTCAGCCACTACGACTTCGTTCCGCAGCAGCAGGCCGAGAAAATCATCGCCGCAGCCAGGGCGGCCAAGGCGGGCGTCGAGAAGGAGGAAGAGGAAGAGTAAACGGGTGCGGGCCCGGCTGGCGTTCGCAAGGCGCCCCGCCGCGGCCGCCTCGGAGAGGAGCCAACTTGAGCGCCGGTCTGGCAAACGCGCCGGTCCTCGCCGCCGCGCTCGCGGCCGCGATCGCCGTGATCTCGGCGGCAGTCGGGCTGAGGCTTGCCGTCGCCCCGCACTGGGCCCGTCGCCTCGTTCCATTCAGCGCCGGCCTGCTCGCCGGCATCGTTCTGTTCGGCATCCTGCCCGAATTGGTCCGCCAGCAGGGATGGCGGGCGGGCTCGAGCTTCCTGGTCGCGGGCCTGGTGCTGCTTTGGGCGGTTGGCCGGTGGGTCTATCCCGTGTGTCCCGCCTGCTCCCACACCCACGATCACAGCCTTTGTCCGGCCACGCTGCACGGTTTCGCTCCGCCGTTGATTCTCGCCGCGTCGTTGCATGCGCTCCTGGACGGCTTGGGGATCGCCGCCTCCGGCCACGAACATGCGGGCGCGCTGGGCGGCGCCGTGCTGTTCGGCGTGGCTTTGCACAAGATCCCCGAAGGCGTGGCGCTGGGAATCATCCTGCAAGCCGCCTTGGGTTCAGGGCGCGCCGCACTTCTTTGGTGCCTGGTCATCCAGGCGGCCACGCCCGCGGGCGCCGCACTGGAATTCGCCGTGAGCGCTGCCTTGGGGAGCACCGTCGTGGCTATGGCGCTCGGGGTGGCGGGAGGCAGCTTCCTTTATCTGGCCTACCACGCCGTTCACGCTGACTTGCGCCGCCGCGGAGCGGCCCCGGCTTTAACCGCCCTGGCAGGTCTGCTGAGCGCAGCCGTGCTCCAACACGGACTGCATTCACGGCTTCACTGACGCAGGAAAGTCATGCGCCTGGCGATCGCGTTCGTGGCGGGGTTGCTGCTCGCCCAGCCTGAGCCGGCGCCCGAGAGCGCACAGCGCCCGGTGATGGTGAACACCGGCGCGCCCATGCGCATCCCTTCGCCTTGCACGGAAGAAGACATCCACGCCCTTTCGCTGACCTGCACGGCCGAACACCCTTGCCCTGTCTACCTCGAGCTGAGCGAATTCGAGCGCCTGGGGCAGAAGATCTTTCTGACCGGCAATCTTCACACCGAAACCGTCACGCTGGCCTCCATCCTTCTGGCCAGTGACGACGACGGCAAGACGTGGTACGAACCCTACGAGCGCATCCGCAGCGCCGGGCTGGACCAGATTCGCTTCGCCGATTTCGAGGCCGGCTGGGTCGCCGGCTACGTGATGCAGCACGCTTTGCCCCGCGATCCCTTCCTGCTCATCACCAGCGACGGGGGCAGGACCTGGCGACGACGGCCGGTGTGGTCGGAATCCCGGATCGGCCTGATCGAGCATTTTTACTTCGCGGACCGCGGCAACGGCTGGTTGTGGGTTGACCGGTTCTCGGAAGGCGAGGCCGGCCGCTACGAGTTCTACGAGTCGAAGACCGGCGGCGAGAGCTGGATGCTCCGGCAGATCACCGATCAGCCTCTGCCCAAAAAGGGCGTGCGCAGTCCCAATCCTGAGTGGCGACTGCGCGCCGACGCGGCCTCCCGATCCTACCGGCTGGAACGGGGCGGTCCGCAGAAATGGCAAGCCGTGGCCAGCTTTCTGATTCACGTGGGCGAATGCCGGGAAGAGGAAAAGCCTCTGGTCGAGCCGCCGGCGCCGCCTGAGCCCCCGAGTCCGCAAGAACCGCCCGCTCCGAAAACGCCGCGCAAGCCGCCCAGCCTGAAGCCGAAGCCTCGCTAGCCCGGTACGCTCGCCGCGACGACGATCGGCTATCATGGCTAGTTTTGGAGGTGGCTTGGAGAGGCGCATTCGGCTGACCCGCCGCCAGTCGGTGGGAGTCACCGTGATCTGCACATTGCTCGGCGCTGCGGGCCAGGTCCTGATCAAGCTCGGCGCGGCGCAGCTTGGCGCAAGCACCAGCCCCATCGCCATGATCACGAACCCCCTGCTGCTCAGCGGTTACCTGCTCTACGGTTTGATGACCGTGCTTTTCGTGTTTGCCCTGCGCGACGAAGAACTCTCGCTGCTGTATCCCATCATCGCCCTGACCTACGTCTGGGTGACGGGTCTGTCGGTCTGGCTGTTCCGCGAGACGTTCAACCTGGCCAAAGGGGTGGGCGTGGCGACCATCGTGGCGGGCGTGAGCCTTTTGGGCCGAGGATCCCAAAGATGACGGGCACGCCCGTTTCCTCCATGCTGCTGGTGCTGGTGGCTTCCTTCGTGGGGTCTTTCGGCGCGGTGTTCCTGAAGTCCGGGGCCAACCGCATGCGCTTCCACGTGCGGCACCTGATCACCAACTATCCCCTGGCGCTGGGCGTAGCGATGTTCCTGCTGTCCTCGTACTTTTTCGTTCTGGGGGTGCGCCGCGGCGAGCTGAGCGTGCTCTACCCGATGGTCTCGCTCGGCTACGTGTGGACCATGGCCTGGTCCCGGCTGTTCTTCGGCGAGCGCCTGACGCGTTCCAAGTGTCTCGGCCTGCTGCTGATTCTGGTCGGCATCGCCTTCATCGGTCTGGGCGCCGGGCGCTAAGTCGCCATTGAATCCGCCGCCGAATTGGGTTACATTCGGCTTGGACGCCCGGGCGGGCGAACCGAAGGGAGGGTTCCATGGCGATGCTCAAAAAACTGGAGGAATTCCTGAACGCCAGCGGAGTCGAATACCGGCACACGCAGCACCCGACTGCTTATACCGCGCGCGAAGTGGCGGCGGCCGAGCACATTCCCGCCCATGAGGTCGCCAAGACCGTCGTCTTCCTGAGCGAGAACGGCTACGGCATGGCGGTGCTGTGCGGCGATTGCGTGGTGGATCTGGAGCAATTGCGCAAAGACCTGGGCCTGACGCGGCTGCGCCTGGCCACCGAAACAGAACTGGGCGAATTGTTCCCGGATTGCGAACTCGGCGCCATGCCGCCGCTGGGCAACCTGTTCGGCCTGCCGGTCTACGTGGATACGCAGCTTGCCGCCGAAGAGATCATTGCCTTCAACGCGGGCACGCACCGCGATGTGGTCTATATGCGGTTCAGCGATTTCCAGCGGCTGGTCAAGCCCCAGATCGTGCCCTTCGCCAGGCGGGTCAGCGCCGCCGGATAACTCAGTCGTGGGCTTCCAGGGGCAACGCGGGATGCTCGGCGTCGCGCGTTCGCTCTCCGTGTAAGGTGGTCAGGCCGTATTCGAAGCCCTTTTCGAAGGCGCGCACGTTGAGATCCCGCATGGCCGGCGGCACCGAATCCGTCACCGCTTTGCGCAGCGCGTCCGGCTCCAGCAGGGCGGTGATGGCGCCGAAGAATCCGACCATGACCACGTTCAGGACCATGCGACGCCCGAGTTCCTCGGCCAGCCGCGTGGCCGGGATGGAATGCACGCGCACGCCCGCAGGCAGATCCGTAATCCGAACCAGATCGCCCTCCACCAGCAGCAACCCGTTCGGTTTGAGCTGGGGCACGAAGCGGCTGTACGCCTCCTGGGACATGGCGATCAGGATGTCCGGACGGGTGACGTACGGATAGAGAATGGGGCGATCGGAAAGAATGACCTGCGCGCTGGCGGCGCCGCCCCGCGCTTCCGGGCCGAAGCTCTGCGTCATGGTGGCGTACGCGCCCTGGTAGACCGCCGCGGCCTTGCCGATGATATGGGCCGAAAGCATCACGCCCTGGCCGCCGAAGCCTGCGATGCGAATCTCGGTCAACTGCATACCAGGTGCTCCACATCCACGTAGCGGTCGCCGAGCTGGGCGGCAAGCTGGGAGCGCATCAGATCCATGAACTCGGGTCGCTCGCGGTCCACGAACTTGCCGACGATGATGTCCCCGTCCATGGTGAGCGCCACTTCCGAGGTGGGCGCGCCGTGCCGGATCTTGCTTTTTTCCTTGTAGTATTTCATCGCGTCGAGACCTTCGCCCATGCGGTTCTTGCGCTGGTAGAGCGTGGGGCAGGGCGTGATGACCTCGATGAAGCAAAAACCTTTCTTACGGAAGATGTCCACCATGGAGCGCGTGAGCTGGCGGACGTGGAAGCTGGTCCAGCGAGCCACATAGACGGCGCCGGCGGCATCCATCAGAGCCGGCAGGTTGAAGGCGGGCTCGAAGCAGCCGTAGGGCGTGGTGGTGGTGGCGGCGCCCACCGGCGTGGTGGGGGCCACCTGCCCGCCCGTCATCCCATACACGAAATTGTTGACGCAAATCACCTTCAGGTCGAGATTGCGACGGGCGGCGTGAATGATGTGATTGCCGCCGATGGCGAACAGATCGCCGTCGCCCGAGTACACGACCACGGTGAGACTGGGGTTGGCCAGCTTCAACCCGGTGGCGAAGGGCACGGCGCGCCCGTGCGTGGTGTGGAAGGAATCCAGCCGGACATAGCCGGCCACGCGGCCTGTGCATCCGATGCCCGAGACCACCGCCACGCGGTCCAGATCCACTTTGGCTTCCAGCAGCGCCCGGGCGAAGGAATTCACCGTGGTTCCGATCCCGCAACCCGGACACCAGATATGCGGCATGCGATCCGTCCGCAAGAATTGTTCAACCGGGTTCTCGGCGGCGCACTCGCACGCCTCCGGCGGGAGCTCGGCTTCGGGCCGCGGACCCAGCTCCGCAGGGTCGCGTGTTCCGGCGTTCATTTCAACACCTCCATGATGGCGTCAAGAATCTGTTCGGGATCGTGCACGCCGCCGCCGGCGTGGGGTACGGAAACCGTTTCGGCCTGGCCCGCGGCCGCGCGCTCGACTTCCAGGACCATCTGGCCCAGGTTCAGCTCCGGCACGACGAAGGCCTTGATGTGGCGGGCCAGCGCCCGAAGCTGCCGGGTCGGGAAAGGCCAGACGGTGATCAATCGCAGCCGCCCCACCTTGGCGCCGCGGGCGCGCGCCAGCTCGACCGCACGCTGGGCCACGCGCGACGTGATCCCGTAGGAGACCACCACCACCTCGGCGTCCTCGATCCCGTCCGCCTCGTAACAGGCCAGCCGGTCGGCGGCGCGTGTGATCTTGGCCTTCAGGCGCTTGACCAGCCGGTCTTGCGCCGCCGCCGTCATCGAAGGATAGCCGCGCTCGTCGTGGGTGAGGCCCGTGATGTGGAAACGGTAGCCCTCGCCGGCGTGGACCATCTCCGGCACCAAATCCGGTCCGGGCGCGAACGGCTTGTACTCGCCCGGCGGCAGGCGCGTGTGGCGGCGCGGGTATATCTCGATCCGTTCGGCGGGCGGAATCACGACCTTTTCGGTCATGTGGCCCACGCACTCGTCCATCATCAACATGACGGGCACGCGAAACTCTTCCGCCAGGTTAAACGCGCGGATGGCCAGATCAAAACATTCCTGCGGCGAGTTGGGACTCAGGGCGATGATCTCGTAGTCGCCGTGCGAGCCCCAGCGCGCCTGCATCATGTCGGCTTGTGCCGGAAGGGTGGGAAGCCCGGTGGACGGCCCGCCCCGCTGCACGTTCATGAACACGCAGGGCGTCTCGGTCATGGCGGCGAATCCGATGTGCTCCATCATGAGCGAGAAGCCCGGTCCGGAGGTCACCGTGAACGCCTTGGCGCCGGCCCACAC
>Ga0197142_1001707_pt1 | contig 19797 bp, 19 predicted proteins | sample GBS60_MetaG_FD_148614 | JGI IMG/M metagenome (GOLD analysis project Ga0197142, IMG submission 148614) | Sediment microbial communities from Great Boiling Springs, Gerlach, Nevada, United States - GBS 60_MetaG | ecosystem: Environmental > Aquatic > Thermal springs > Hot (42-90C) > Sediment... | reverse complement strand
CGATCCTCGCCGTACCGATGCCGGGCGTGTTATAGGGCGCCGGCGCCCGTCCGGCGTTAATCTGTTCGATCAAGATTTCCGCGGCGTTGCGCGCGGGGATGCCGAAGGGCGCCGCTGCAGCACCGGAGAGGAAGGTCACAATACCCACCTTGATCGTGGCGGGCGCGCCTTCAGGTGGAGCGATGGGCGTAGGCGTAGGCCCAGGTGCTGCCGGCGCCGCCGCCACCGCCGGGGCTTCGCCGAAGAAAGCGGTGACCGGCGTCCAGTTCCCACCGTGCTGCTCGACCACGGCCAGTTGCTTGATGCCCTGGTGGTCGCCGTCGCTGTACGAGAAGGGCGGCGCCAGGCCCGTGGTGAAGTCCTTCAGCCCTTCCAGGGCGGCGATAAAGCTTTCACGGGTCGGGTTGCGGCCGGCCGCGCGCAAGGCCGCCGCCACGACCTCACCCACCACCCACGACGAGAGGCTATACCCGCCGGGGACCTCGTCGGGGAAGGACTGTTTGAGCGCATCGCGATAAGTCTGCGCTTCGGGCGCGCGCAGCGGGTCCACGATCCAGGCCCCGGCCAGCACACCCTCGGCGGCCGTACCCGCCAGGAAAGGCAGGATGGGATCGGCCAGCACGTAAGTCAGCAACCACTTGGGCTTGAAGCCGTTCTTTTCGGCCTCCTTCAGCAGCGACGAAGCCGGCACGACAATGGCATAGACGAAGACCAGGTCGGGCTTGGCCTCTTGCAGCTTGAGGGCATGGGAACTGAAATCGGTCTCGGTGGGGCTATAGGGCACCACGGCGACCGGCTCCACCCCGCGTGCCTTCAAAGCGGCGATAAAGGCTTCGGCGCCCTCCTTGCCAAAGGCATCGTCCTGATGGAAAACGGCGATGCGCTGGGCCTTGAGCGTATCCAGCGCGTATTGCGCCATCAGCTTGCCCTCCAGGGCATAGGTGGGCTGAATGCCGAAGACGTTCTTCTTGAAGGGGGTAGACCACAAGGACGACCCGGAGGCAATGCCCACCACCGGCAGCTTTTTCTCCGCCGCGTAGTCCAGGATGGCGGCGGTTTGCGCCGTGCCTAGCGGTCGCACCAGGGCGAAGATGTTATCCTGCTCGACCAGCTTTTTGACCGCCGCCACCGTGTTGGCCGGCGTGTACTGGTCATCCTCGACGATCAACTTGACCTTGCGGCCGTTGATACCGCCCTGGGCGTTGAGATAGTCGAAATAAGCCTGCAGACCGCGCGCCAGGGGTACGCCGATGGTAGCCACCGGACCTGTCTGCGCTGCCGTCATGCCCAGGACGATGGTATCGGGGGTGATGCCGACGTCGCTGGCGGTCAGCGGCTCGGAAGTCGGTGCCGGAGGCACCGGGGTACTGGTGGGCGCCGATGTGGGCGTAGGCGGCGCCGGCGTCGGTGTCGCCGCCTCGGTAGGAGCCGCCGGCGCTTCGGGAACCGAAGGCGTGGGCCGGGCGCATGCGCCCAGGACCAGGCTCAGCGCCACCAGCAGGCTTAGCCAGGAATACACTCGTTGCAACATCGTGACTCCTCCTTTCAGAGATGATGAAGGAAAAGGGAAGGGAAGACGATTGACCATAACCGGTCCGTTCGCGGGACCGTCATCAGCCTGACTCAAAGGGAATGGCCCAAATACAGGCGCCTGACCTCGGGGTTCATCCGCAACTCGGCGGTGCTACCACTCAGGCGAATGGCGCCGTTCTGCAGGACGTAGCCGCGGTCGGCCAGGCTCAGGGCCATGGCGGCATTCTGTTCGGCCATCAACACCGTCACGCCGGCGGCGTGGATTTGGCCGATCACCTCGAAGATGCGGCGCACGAGCAGAGGCGCCAGCCCCAGGGAGGGTTCATCCAGCAGGAGGAGCTTTGGCGCCGCCATGAGGCCGCGCGCGATGGCCAGCATCTGCTGTTCGCCGCCGGAAAGGGTGCCGCCCATCTGCCCGTAGCGTTGGCGCAAGACCGGGAAGATGGTCAGAACCCACTCCAGGTCGCGACGGATACCGGCCCGATCGCGGCGGTGATAGGCCCCCAGTCGCAGGTTCTCGGCCACGGTCAGTTCGGGAAAGATCTGCCGGCCTTCGGGGACCTGGACGATCCCCAGGCCGACCAGGCGCTCCGGCGCCAGAGTGTCAATGCGCCGACCGTCAAACTCCATCCGACCGGCAAGTGGCCGCAGCAAACCCGAAATCGTGCGCAGCAAGGTCGTTTTGCCGGCGCCGTTGGCCCCCAGCAGGGTCACCAGCTCACCCGACCGGACTTCCAGCGACACCTGGTGCAAGGCCGTAATGGGGCCGTAGGCCGCAGTCACCTCAGCGATTCTCAGCATGCGCAGGCGCTCCCAGGTAAGCCTCGATCACGGCCGGGTTGTTCTGAACCTGGTCCGGCGTGCCCTCGGCGATGACCCGACCGAAGTCGAGGACGACGACCCGCTCGCACAATCCCATGACCAGGACCATATCGTGCTCCACCAACAGCAGCGCACAGCCGAAGGCGGTGCGGATCTGCCGCAGCAGCTCGCCCAGCGCCTGGCTCTCCTGGGGGTTGAGGCCGCCGGCCGGTTCGTCCAGCAACAGGAGCCGGGGCCGGACGACCAGGGCGCGGGCCAGCTCCACCCGTTTGCGCAGGCCATAGGGCAGGGCGAGGGCCGGCCATGTCGCCACCTGAGCCAGGCCGAGAAAGTCCAGCACCTCCAGCGCCTGGCGGCGCAAGGCCTGCTCTTCCTGCCGTGCCGACGGCAGCCGCCATCCCGCCGCCAGCAAAGGCCAGAGCATGGTGCGCGAGCGTCCCAGGGCGGTGGTCACATGGTAGCCGACGAGCACATGGTCGAGCACGCTCAGGCTGGCGAACAGCTCCAGGTTTTGAAAGGTGCGGGCAATGCCCAGCCGCACCACCTCATGGGGCCGGCAGCGGCGCAGGTCGGTTCCGGCAAAGTGGATGGTCCCTGCGTCCGGCTCGTAGAAACGGCTGAGACAGTTCAAAAGCGTCGTCTTGCCGGCGCCGTTGGGGCCGATCAGGCCGACGATCTCCCCCGCGGCCACGTCAAAGCTGACGTCCTGCAAGGCCTGCAGGCCACCGAAAGCCAGGGAAAGGTGGGCGACGGTAAGCATAGCCTCTCTCAGGACACGGGTGGTGAGGGACGGCGGGCCAGGGATAGCCGCGCCCGTACCGCCAGGTGGCGGAACAGGAAGGGCAATCGCCCCAAACCCCCCGGCGCCAGGATGACCACCAGGATCAAACCCAGGCCGTAGAGCACCGAGCGCAGGTCGCGCAGGCCGCTGAGCCGTTGGAAGAAGAGGGTCAGCAACAGGGCGCCGACCAGCGTGCCCGGTACCGAAGCCAATCCGCCCACGACGATGACGCTGACCAGGAAGATGGAAACGGTCAGGCCGAAGTCGGGCGGACTGATAAAGCCGACGAGCGCACCGTAGAGGGCGCCGGCGATACCCCCGTAAAAGGCGCTGAGGACAAAAGCCAGCACCTTGAAGCGGGTCAGGCTCACCCCGGCCGCCTGGGCCGCCGGCTCACTGTCGCGCAAGGCCAGAAAGGCCCGTCCCACCGGGCTATGCACCAGGTTGCGCGCCAGCCAGGTCATGATCCCGACCAGGACGACCACCAGCAGGTAGAGGCTGCGATCATCGGCGAGGACCAGCGGGCCGATACCCGGCCGCGGGACTTTGAGCCCCTGGAACCCACCCGTCAGGGTAGTCCATTTGTCGAAGACCTGCTCCACGGCCACGACGAAGCCCAGGGTGGCGATGGCCAGATAGGGACCGCTCAGCCGTAAGGCCGGCAGGCCCAACAGCACCCCGATCCCGGCGCTCACAAAGCCTGCCACAGGCAAGGCCAGGAGGAAAGGCACCCCCGCTTTCACCTGCAACAGGGCGGCGGTGTAGGCGCCGATGGCAACAAAGCCGGCATGGCCGATGGAGATTTGCCCGGCATAACCGGTGAGCAGATTGAGTCCCAGCGCGGCGATGGCCCACACCCCTGCCAGCCCCAGCAGGTAGAGATAGTAGTTGGGCAGGAGAAAGGCAGCCACCATCGCGGCGACCAACGCGCCTCCCCAAATGACCGCTTGTCCTCGTTCGCCCATCCTCACACCCTCCTGGTCATCACGCGACCCAACAACCCGGCCGGACGTACGGCCAGGACGAGGACGATCAGCGCAAAGGCAAAGGCAGATTTCAACTCGGTGGCGATGTAGCCTGCCACCAGGTTCTCCAGAACGCCCAACAGCAGTCCACCGACCATGGCCCCGGGCAGGCTGGTGAAACCACCCAATACTGCCGCCGCAAAGGCCCGGATGAGGACGAGGTTCATGGTATCCGGCTCCAGGAAGGTGGCCGGTGCGATCAACAGGCCGGCCACGGCGCCCAATCCCGCGCCCAGGCCCCAGGCCATCGCCAGCATGCGGTTGACCCCGATGCCCATCAGCCGGGCGGCGACCGGATTTTGCGCCATGGCGCGCAGGGCGATGCCGTACTTGCTCAGGCGAAAAAAGAAAAAGAGCGCCAGGGCCAGCGTCAGCCCTACTCCCAGGTTGAACAACTGCTCGCGGGTCACGATGATATCCCCCAGGCGCAGCGGCGGCCCTACGATCAGGGCCGGCAGACTTTTGACCTGGCGCCCCCAGAGCGCGCCGATGCTACCGTTGAGCACCTGAGCAATGCCCAGGGTCACCACCACCAGGGCCAGGACCGGTGCCTGTCGCCGCCGCGCCGGACGCAACACCAGACCCTCCACCAGGACGCCCAACAACGCCGCCAGCAGCAAGGTCAGGATCAGGGCCGGCAGAGTCGGCCATTGCCACAACACCAACAGGGTGTAGCCCAGAAACGTACTGAAGGCGGCCATATCGCCGTGGCCGAAGTTGACCACGTCCGCCGTCTTGTAGATGAGGACCAGGCCCAGAGCCATCAAACCGTAGAGAGTGCCTACCGCCAGGCCGTTGGCTATCTGCCGTGCCAGCATTTCCATCTTCGTTACTCCTGAGCCTGCTCCGGCTGCTCCGACGCCGCTCCCGTGGCGAGAAATCCGGCGATGAAGGGAGCGATGTCGTTGAGATCGAGGAAGTGCAGCTCACGCCCCGATTGCAGGTGGCGTACGACCCCCCGCCAGGAAGGCCGTACGTTGACGGTTTCGTCCGGTCCACCTTCCTGGACGATGCGCACGATGAAAAGGGAAATGGTTTTGGCCGTAGCGGACAAGAGCACACCTGCCTGGGCAAACGCGAACGGGATACCCTTTCCTTTTAGCAGATGCCCGTTCCCCCGCCGTTACACCCCGATTTCCGCGCCGTTACAGATGGGTTACACGGGAGATGCTTGATCGACGACCCATCGACATGCTCCCCCAGGCACAGCCCGGTATGGCCCCCGGAGCCGAGCCAGAATCCTGTCCCACACTCATGACACTCCCCCTCGAAGCAGGTGCTTCGTTGGGTGAATTGTGTCATAATTCGGGTGAGCAGGGGATGAGCTCCTGTCGCAACCGGTAGAGTGGCTCTCGATCCTTTTGCTCAGGAAGTATCCCTTGTTCAACGTACCCGATGCTCGCCGGAGTCCAGAGAGTTCCAGCGGAGAGGTTATCATGCGCATTCCCTCGGCCATTGCTGAGACGGCCCCGGATGGAGAGCTCACACCGGCTCAGCGGCGGCGCATTCTCATCGATCTGTGTCGGCGGCGTGTCAAACCGGGGACCGGCAGCGCGCCGGAGTTCCTGCGACGGAGGACGGCTATGATTGCCTGGCCCGATCTGCGGCCTATTCTGAAAGACATCCCCTGGGTTATCGTTGGCGCCGTGGCCACGCGAGCCTATATGCCCGAACGGGCTACCAAGGACCTGGACATCCTGGTACGCCGAAAGGATGGGGAAGAAGTGCGCAAGCGGCTGGAGGAGGCCGGTTACACCTATGAGACCGGACTGGCTGTACCCGGCTTCTCGGTTCGCTCTCCCGAAGGCACGGAGGTGGATGTCATCCTGGGCGACTATCCCTGGCTGGAGGAGGCGCTGGCCCATCCCAACCAGGATCCGGCCGGCTACCGGGTGCTGGACCTGCCCTACCTGGTGCTGATGAAAATGGCATCGTCCCGCCTTCAAGATATGGCTGACCTATCTCGCATGCTCGGTCTGGCGTCAGATGAGGAGCTGGACCGGGTGCGGAAGGTGGTGGCCCGCTACGCGCCTGCCGACATAGAGGATCTGGAATCCCTCATCCATCTCGGCCGTTTGGAGATGCGGGATAGTCGCTCAGAAAACGATGCCTCATCCAGCGCCACCCGCTCATTCTGAGCGATCCCTGCGGCCTTCTTAGGGCAGGGGCTCGCTTCCAGCATGGCGTTGGTCGGATGGGCCTGAGTCCGTTTTGATAAAATTGGCGCCCAGGGCTTGCCTGCTTTTGGCGCCGGATGCCGGCCTGGGTACAGCACCAGCAGGGCCGTATGGGAGCAGGTACGGAGGGAGGTGGTGGCCTTGATCCAGGCGATGGTCGCTGCCAAACGATACGCACGGGCCGCAGCGACGTCGGTGACTCGCGCCGTTACCACCGGGGGGCGCTATCGTCTAGATTCTCGAGCAAGCCTATGGACACGATTCTGATCCCATTTAGCCACCTCCTATATCGGCCTGCCACAGGTGACGCCCGGGTGGTATGGGTGCGATTTCTGCCTCCCCCGGAGTTGGGGACGGCATCATGGCTCCGATGGCTTCGCCTGCGGTCCGCCATGACATGCCCCAGGCTGGAACGGCCTGCTCTCATCTGAGCCATTTATCCTGACTTCGCGCCGGACCTATGGCGGTCTGAGGGCCAACGCCGTTGTCGCTACCCCGGCCAATTTCCCCTTCCAATGGCCAGTGTACTATTAGGACAAGTGGGTTATGCTTTGGGTGTATAAACACCTATGAACCCCCGCTTCCATCCTAGAAACGAACCATAAGCGCCGAACTTCAGAGATTTGTCGCGATGTGTTGCTATGTGCAGATTACCGGTCTAGTCTATGCTGTGACGCCAGACATGTCGGTGTATCACGCCGATTTCTAATAAATTTTGAACCATTGAGCCTCCCGCGAGTTTATCGGTTATCTACAGAAACCAGCGGGAGGCTTGACTGAATAATCCCGGCGTGAGTCAGTTACGGCCGGTTCTTCTTCTGGGACTTCGCCTTCCCGAGCGCAGCATTGTCCTCCCATATCCGGTCTTGTCAGGTCAAACGCTGCGTCGTTGTAGCGTCAGCTCCGCGCAGCCGTCAGAGCTCCGTCGTATCCCTGACTGGGGAGCAGGGGAAGGGCGGAGCCTTGGCTACCGACGGATAACCGTTACGACCACGTCCGAGCGAAGCAACTCTGATGAAGCTGATAACCCTGTTGGATAGAGACGAATTGGCGGAAATGGTAGGCGGCTTTGCGACCCTCGCCGCGTCACCCCTGTTCGTCGTAGATGAGGAGGGCGAGATCATCGCTGAGGCCGGGCGAGCCGAGTTCGACTGCCGACTGGAAGGCCGGTTCACGGTGAGAGAGGGTGTCGTCCACTGCACCGAAGAGACGTGCGCTTACCGGGTAGGGCAGACGTGCGCTCCCATCGAAGTCTACGGAAAAAGGCTGGGGCTGGTGGTGGGATGCAGGGGACAAGCAGCCCAAGCCATCACCCTTCTGAGCGGCATCATCTCCCGGTGGGCTAAGGAGGAGCTCGAGCTCAATAGCCTCTCGGAGGAGATATTGGACAAATACGAGGAAATCAACCTCCTCTACGAGATCGGCGAGGCACTGGGGGCCGTCTTCGACACCGAGCAGATCTGCAGGCTCGTTCTGGAGAAGGCCGTTCAGGTCATCGCGGTGCAAAAGGCCTCGGTGATGCTTCTGGACGAGGCCGCAGGAGTCCTCCGCATCGCTGCAGCGGTGGGAATCCCGCAGCCGGACTCTGTAGCTGTGAGGCTAGGGGAGGGAATCAGCGGCCGGGTGGCCCAATCCGGCAAGCCCCTGCTGGTGGACAACATTGATGACCTTCCCGATCGGCGGGAAGGGACAAGGAGCTACGAGGCGCAATCCCTTGGCTCCGTCTCCCCGCTGGCCGAAGAGAGAGCGCCGGAATACCGGACGAAGTCTTTACTATCCGTGCCTCTGGTGTGCTCCCCCCAGCAAGGTGCGGAGAAGGTGCTGGGCGTCATCAACATGGCGGACAAACAATCGGGCCAGGCCTTCACTTCCGAAGACCTGAAACTCTTGACGGCCATCGCCGGTCAGGCCGCCATCGCCATCTATAACAGCCAACTGGTGGAAGAACTGAAGAAGGCCGAACGGGTGAAGAAGGAAATGGAAATCGCCCGGCGTATTCAGATGAGCCTCTTGCCCGAGAAGCCTCCCCGGGTAGAAGGGCTGGAATTGGCCGGGCGATGTGTTCCGGCCGGTGAGGTGGGCGGGGACTACTACGATTTCTTCGCTGCCGATGGCAAAGTGGGTCTACTGGTGGCGGATGTCTCCGGCCATGGCGTGGGCTCGGCCTTGATGATGGCCATCACCCGGGGCGTCCTCCGCTCGGAGATCGCGCGCGCCAGGTCCCCGGCCGAGGCGTTGGCCAGCACCAATGCCGCCATGTACGAGGACCTCAGCCAGGCCGAACTATTCATCACCGCTTTCTATGCCAGCTACGATAAAAAGACCCGAACCCTCGCTTATGCCAACGGGGGGCACAACCTGCCCTTTGTGTGGCGCGTCCGTGAGGGCCAACGCACCCTTCTCAACGCCGAGGGGATGCTGATCGGGGTCTTGAAGGATGTCTCCTACGAGGAACGTACGTTCCAACTCCAGCCCGGCGACGTTTTGGTCTTCTACACCGACGGGGTGACCGAGGCCATGAACGAGCAAGGGGAGCCATTTGGCGAGGAGAGGCTGTACCGGTTGGTGCAAGAGAAGGGCCATCTCTCGGCCCCGGCTTTGTTGGACGAAATCTGCCGTCGGGTCCGCCAATTCAGCGGGGGAGTGGCCCAACACGACGACATCACGATAGTCATCATGAAAGTGCTGTAAAGGAAGCGCTATGGCGGGCGAGTAGCGATTCCAGGGCACCAGGGCCTGGGTGAGTTTGCCGAAGGCTCCCTGCCAAATAAGCAAATAGAGGAAAAAAACATGGCCAAAAAGATTCTGGTCGTTGATGATGAGCCCTTCATCGTCAGGACTTTGACCCTTGTTCTCAAGAAACAGGGATACGATACCATCACCGCCACCGATGGCGAAGAAGCCTTGCGCAAGATTCGGGAGGAAAAGCCCGATCTGGTCTTTCTGGACGTGACGATGCCCCAAAAAGACGGCTATGAAGTCTGTCGTCAGGTGCGAGCCAATCCCGAGATCGGGAACCCTTACATCATCATGCTCACCGCCAGGGGTCAGGAGACCGACAAGGAGAAGGGGCTGCGCCTGGGCGTGAACGAATTCATGACCAAGCCCTTCAGCCCCTCCAGGGTCATCGAGAGGGTGAAGGCGGTGTTGGGATGAGCGTGCTCGGCAGAGCAGGAGACACGGACGATGATCCAGTTGGTGATTCGACGTTTGCTCGAGAGTTACTTCCGGCATCGCTTCTTGTGGCTGGCGCCACTCGTGGTGATGATTGGCTTCTCCGGAGTTCAGCTCGTGATAGCTTCGCCGGTGTATATCTCCCTGGCGGGCGTGTATGTGAACAAGGAGTCCCTCCTGGCTTCGCTGACCTCGTTGCGGGAGGACGGGTTCTCTTGGGTCACGCCGGCCCAGGCGACGGTAGATGAGTTCAAAGAGCTGCTGCAGACGGATGCTTTCATGCGATCCGTTGTGCAACTGACCGACCTGGAGGAGAAGATGGCCAGAGGACCAAAGGTCGTAGCGGACACCCTGGTCGAAGCCCGTGACGCCGTGTGGGTGCAAACGCTGGGCAAGAATCTGATCATGGTAGGCGCGGCTCACAAGCGGCCTGAGGTGGCCCAACAACTGGCCGCCGCCACCATCGAGGTCTACATCCGCTGGAAGATCAACAGTAAACGCGAAGAGAGCCTGGCCGCGCTCAAGTTCTTTGATGATTTGCTGACGACCTACGAGGCAGAACTGGAAGCAGCGCGAGACGAGTTACAAAGCTATGTCGAAACCCACCCGGCACCGGTGCGTGGCGACAGGCCGGAGAGCGAAGCCATTGAGATCAAACGGCTTCAGGATGCCGTAGACCTGGCTGCCACCCGTTATGCCAAGGCTCTGGACAATCAGGAGTCGGCACGGCTGGCCATCGCTGTGGCGGAGAGCGAAATTCGCCGCACATATGTGATTCTGGACGCCCCTCGCCTGCCCCTGTCCCCCCAGCAATCCAAAAAAGAGATGGTGATCACAGGCGTCATCTTTGCCGTGGTCGGTGTCATCCTCAGTGTGACGGGGGTGGTGGGCTCCGCCCTTCTGGACCGGACCGTACGCTTCCCGGAGGACGTGCCCCTTCTCCTGGAATTGCCAGTATTGGCGACCATTCCCGATACCACAAAGCGTAAAGATAGCAACAGCAAACGGAAGCCGAAAGGGAAGAGGGAGTAAGTGGGAAAGGAGCCGGTTGTGAGTACACGCGAAACGGTGGCGCGAAATGCGATTATCCTGATGGCTACCCAGGTGGTCACCTGGGGGCTGACGCTGCTGCTGACCATTGTTTTACCGCGCTTCCTGGGCCCCACGGCTATAGGCAAGTTCCACCTGGCCAACTCGGTGTGGGCGATCGTGGGCATCGTCGTCGCCTTCGGCACCAACACCCTCCTGGTCAAGGAAATCGCCCGCAACCCGGCCCGCATTCCCGAACTGACGGCCGGCGCGTTGGTACTGCGGAGCCTGCTCTTCGTGCTGGGGTTCCTGGGCGTGATCGCCTTCCTGACCCTGGCCGACTACCCGCCGGAGACCAGGTGGGTGCTCTACATCGTGGGCCTGGCGCAACTGGTGTGGCTGTTCATCGGCATCTTCGAGTCCTCGCTTCAGGGGCTGGAGCGAATGGAGTACGCTTCCCTGGGCAACATCGCCGGCAAGGCGGTGAACACCGTCCTGTGCATCGGACTGGTGCTGGCAGGTCAGGGGATCAAGGCCGTCGCGGCCGCGGGGGTTGTTGCCGCGCTGATCAACCTGCTCATCCAGTTTCGCTCTCTGCGGCGGTTGGTCAATCTTAAAACCCAGAGGGTTTTCCCAAACCTTGCAGGTCTTCTCTGGCTGCTTAAGGCCGGCTTCCCGTACCTGATGACCCACATCTTCCTGGTCATCTACATGGAGATTGACATCGTGATCATCTCGCTGCTGATCCACGACGCTGCGGTGGGGTGGTACGGCGCCGCCGACCAACTCTTCGGCACCTTCCTGTTCGTGCCCACGGTCGTAATGACGGCCGTCTTTCCGGCGCTATCCCGCCGGTACGCAGCGGTTCTCGACGACGAGGCGGAGTCGTGGGCGCCGCTCTACCGGGCTGCGCGGCGGACTTTCGACCTGCTGGTCGTGCTGAGCATTCCCATAGGATTGGGTGTCCTGGCCATAGCCGACCCGTTGGTGGTGCTTCTCTTCGGCAAGCAATTCGCCAACAGCGGACCGATCCTGGCCCTGATGGGCATCGTGCTGATCCTGACCTACCTGAATATCCTGCTGGGGCAATTCCTCATTTCGATGGACCGACAGAACCGCTGGACGGTGGTGATGGCGATTGCTACCGTAGCCACTTTGCCCCTCGACCTGTGGCTGATCCCCCTGTGCGACCGGCTGTACGGCAACGGCGGCATCGGCGGATCTATCAGTTTCATCATCACCGAGGGAGGCATGATGATCGCCGGCCTGGTCATGCTGCCGCGGGGGGTGCTGAGCAAGAGCAACGCCTGGCGGGCGACGCGGGCGCTGCTGGCGGGTCTGGCCATGGTGGCGGGGATCTGGTGGGCGCGCGACCTGTTCCTGGGCATTCCCATCGCCCTGGGCGCGTTGATCTACACCGCGCTGGCATGGCCGCTGCGCCTGATCCAGCGAGATGATATCGAACTGGCCCAGGTGCTCATGCAAAAAGCCACCGGGCGTTTGCGGCGCTACCGGACGGCCGCCGCGGACACGGCTGTGGGACACTCCGATGGCTACTAAAGGTAAAGGCTCATCCTTCGGCCGCGGTCGAGATAAGGCTACCGAGTTGACAGCCGCTACGCCGCTGCGGTTGACAAAAGCCGACGGTCAAGAGGTGCTGGAGCTGCCGGGCGAGATCGTCAACCAGTATCGCCATCTGCACACCCGCCTGACCCGAGAAACGCCATGGCCCAGGCGGCTGGGGTTGATAGCGGCCTTGCGCGGCGAGGGGGTGACAACGGTCGGACTGGGACTGGCCACCGTGCTGACCACCGACCTGGAAGCTACCTTCTGCCTGGTGGAGACCAACTGGTGGTGGCCCGGTTTGGCCGCCCGGGTCAATGAAGAGGAGACGCCCGGCCTGGGTGAGGTCGTAACGGAGCAGGCCACCCTGGACGACGCCCTCCGCTCCACCGGCAGCGCGAAGCTGTGGCTGCTGCCGGCCGGCAAGACGGCGGCAGAGGCGCGCTCTCATCTGGCGCGCAGTCGGACGATGCGGGCGACGTTGGATGCCCTCAATGAGCGCTTCGACCACCTGCTGCTGGATCTGCCGGCCATCCTGGCTTGCGGCGATGCCGTACCCCTGGCCGCCCTGGCGGATGGGCTGTGTCTGGTTATCCGCCAGGGGACAACCCCCTTGCCTCTTATCCGCCAGGCCCTGGACCAGGTGGAGCACCTGCCGGTGCGTGGGGTGGTGTTGAACGGAGCACAGGTGGCGACGCCGCGCTGGTTGCAGCGGTTGACCCTGGGGGTATTCTTTGGATGAAGCTCTTCCTGGTTTACCTGCTAGGCATGTTCCTGTTCGGACTGTTGAGTCGACGCCGGCAACAAAGGTTCATCCTTATTTTGGGCGTCTGCCTTCTGGTCATCTTTAGCTACTACTTTCTGAATCAGATTTGAATTTCGGATTGCGCAATCGGCAATCCGAAATCCGAAATTCAAGATGGCAGTTGCAAGTCAGTGGACAGCAGTGTACCAACAAGCCCGCCTGAAATGGGCGATAAGCCTTTGGTTTCTGGGCTTGACCGGGATCAGCGGCTTGCTGGGAATGGTGTTGCTGCGCTCTGGTCCCCATCCGGCGCTCATCGCCTGGCTGCTCTTTCTGCTAGCCACGGTCGCCATCATCGTCCAACCGCGCTACGGGGTATATCTGATTCTATTTTTCACCCTGGTAGCCGATGGGGTGCTGATTCCCTGGTACCCTTTCAACAAGAACTTTTCCAGCGCCGAGTCCATCTTTTACCTCAACGATGCGCTGATCTTTGCGCCGGTGGAAGTCTTCATGGGGCTGACGGCGCTCACGTGGGCGGCGCAACTCTTCGCCCGCCGTCGCTTGACCGGCCGCGGTGGGCCGTTGTGGCTGCCGATGCTGGCCTTTGCTACCACTCTCGTTGGAGGCCTGGTCTATGGCCTGGCCCGTGGGGGGAACCTCACCATTGCCCTTTGGGAGGCCCGCCCCATGTTTTATCTGCCGCTGATGTATTTTCTGACCCTCAACCTGATCGAGAATCGTGGCCAGGTGAACGTCCTGATGTGGATGATCATGCTGGCCCTGTTCGTCGAGGGTATCATCGGCAACCTGTATTTTTTCGTCACCCTGAGGGCGGACCTGAGCGGCGTGCAGGCGATCACCGAACATTCAGCGGCCATTCACATGAATTCCCTCTTCGTGATGGTCATCGCCGTGTGGATGTTCAAGGGCTCGCTGAGGAAGCGCCTGTTGTTGCCTCTGTTTGCCCCTTTCGTCGGGCTTACTTATCTGGCCACACAGCGGCGGGCTGCCTTTGTCGCCATCGCCATTGCGCTGATGTTGATGGCCATCGTCCTGTACAGGTACAACCGGCGCCTCTTCTGGACGATCGCGCCTCCGGCCGCCGTGATGGCGCTGCTCTACCTGGCGGTTTTCTGGAACCATTCAGGAGCGCTGGGCATCCCCGCGCGAGGAATCAAGTCCGTTTTGGCTCCTGACACGAGCAGCGAAGAGTATTCGTCGAACATTTACCGAGTGCTCGAGAACATCAACATCAGTTTCACGATCCACCAGAGCCCGTTGTTTGGGGTGGGATTTGGCAACAAGTTTTTTGTTATCGTGCCTATGGCCGACATCAGTTTCTTCGATTGGTGGGAATACATCACCCACAACTCGATCCTGTGGGTGTGGATGAAGGCAGGACTCTTGGGTTTCCTGGCGCTGCTCTTCCTGATCGGAGCCATGATCGTCGTCGGGACCCAGGCTTTTAACCGGATGCCAGGAGGCGATCTGAAGGCGACGGCGCTCACATTGGTACTGTATATTATCATGCATTTTGTCTACGCTTACGTAGACATGTCATGGGACACACAGAGTATGATCTATGTGGGAACGGCGGCCGGACTGCTGGGCGGGCTGGAGTGGATCGCGGCACAGCCGGTGCCGCAACGCCCCCTGCGCTGGCGCTGGCAAAAACCCCGGCCAGCGGAGCCGGTGATCGAGCCCTTGCCCTGATGAGAGGAGCCGTGCATAAACTGGTCCGATTGTGGCGGGAAGAGACCACGGGACTGCATCTGCGGCTGCTGGTGGCTCAGGCCATCCTGGCGCCTCTGCCTCTCCACGTGGGCAGTCGGGTGCGCCCGCTGGCATTACGGGCGGCCGGTTTTCGCATCGGCCGTGGCACGGTGATGTGGGGGACACCCATCATCACCGGCAGTGGCGACATCTACCGCCGGCTGACGGTGGGCCAGGAGTGCTGGTTCAACGTCGGTGTCTTCATCAACCTGGGAGCCGAGGTGAGCATCGGCGACCGGGTGGCGCTGGGGCACCAGGTGATGATTCTGACGGATACGCACCCCATCGGACTGCCGGAGCGACGGGCCGGCCCCCTGTTTGCCCGCCCGGTCCGCATTGGAGATGGCACCTGGCTGGGGGCGCGAGCGCTGATCTTGCCCGGCGTCGAGATCGGCGCGGGTGCGGTGGTGGCAGCCGGTGCGGTGGTGACAAAGGACGTCCCGCCCAATGTGCTGGTCGGTGGGGTGCCTGCGAAGGTGCTGCGCCAGCTGGAAGCGGGACATGCGATGAGTGAGGCGGGAGACGTGAGGCGATGAGCATAAATCTGCGAGCGATCTGGAACGACGGATGGGCGGTCTTGCGCGCGCGGTGGTATCTGCGAGAGGCCAACTCCCTCGGTCCCCGAGCGCGAGTCTGGGGCCGGCCGGTCGTCCACAACTGGGGTGTCATGCACATTGGCCCCCGTCTGCGGCTCGTGTCTACCATCGCCACTACCGAACTGGTGGTGGGCTCTGGCGGGCGCTTGGAGATCGGCGAGAGCGTTTTCATCAACTACGGCTGCTCCATCTCTGCCAACGCGTTCGTGCGCATCGGCGACCGCTGCTCCATCGGTACCTACGTCATCATTATGGACAACGATTTTCACCAGACGGATCCAGAGCGGCGGGAGGAGCGTCCTCCTTCGGCGCCCGTTGTCCTGGAGGAGAATGTGTGGCTGGGGGCGCGGGTCATCGTGCTCAAGGGTGTGACCATCGGCCACGACACCACCATCGGTGCGGGCAGCGTAGTCACACGGGACATCCCGCCGCGCTGTGTGGCCGCCGGCGTGCCGGCCAGGGTGATCCGAAAACTGGAACCCGGCGGGTGAGTCATCCATAAGGCCCTAAAGGGTCACTTGCCATGACCGTCTGATATATCCCATAACGGAGGAACACCATGAGCAACATTTGTGTCATCGGTACCGGGTACGTGGGTTTGGTAACCGGCGCCTGTTTCGCCGATCTGGGCAATCGGGTGATCTGTCTCGACATCGACGAAGAGCGAATCGCCAAACTCAAGCGCGGCGTCATGCCCATCTACGAGCCGGGGCTGGAGGAGATGGTGGGACGCAACGTGAAGGGCGGCCGTCTCTTCTTCACGACCGATTACACCGAGGCGCTGGCCCACGCCGAGTTCGCCTTCATCGCCGTGGGCACCCCCTCCGGCGTGGACGGCGAGGCCGACCTCCAGTATGTGCGGGCCGCAGCCGAATCCATCGCCGACGTGGTGAACCACCCCCTCATCATCGTCAACAAGTCCACGGTGCCGGTAGGCACCGGTGACTGGGTAGCCGGCATCATCCGCAAGCGACGTGGCGAGGACGTCCCGGACTTTGCGGTCGTCTCCAACCCCGAGTTCCTGCGCGAGGGCTCCGCCATCCATGACTTTATGAATCCCGACCGCATCGTGCTGGGGTCGCTGAACCGGGAGGCAGCCAATCGGGTGGCCCAACTCTACCTGAGCCTGCGCTGCCCGATCATGGTCACCGACCTGCGCACGGCCGAGATGATCAAGTACGCTTCCAACGCGTTTCTGGCTACGCGTATCTCCTTCATCAACGAGATCGCCAACATCTGCGAGAGCCTGGGGGCTGACGTACGCGAAGTGGCGACAGGGATGGGGTACGACAAGCGCATCGGTCACGCCTTCCTGGATGCCGGCCTGGGTTGGGGTGGAAGTTGTTTCCCCAAGGACGTTAAGGCCCTGGTCCATATGGCGGTGTTGCACGGCACCCATCCTCAGTTGCTCCAGGCGGTCATCGAAATCAATCGCAACCAGCGACGGCGGGTGGTCATGCGGCTGCGCCAGGTCTTGGGGGGACTGAACGACAAGGTCATCGGCATCCTGGGTCTCTCCTTCAAGCCCAACACCGATGACATCCGCGAGGCACCGGCCCTGGAAGTCATCCATCTGCTTCAGAACGAGGATGCCACCATCCGCGCCTATGACCCGGCGGCTATGGCAGCGGCAGCCCGCGTCCTGCGCAACGTCGCGCTGTGCGAGGACCCCTACCAGGTAGCCACAGGAGCCGACGCTTTGGTGCTGGCCACGGAATGGAACGAGTTCAAGCATCTGGATTTTGAACGTATCCGTGAGGTCATGCGCACACCGGTGATCGTGGATGGGCGGAACCTCTGGGACCCCGAACGGCTGCGCAGTCTGGGTTTCATCTACTTCGGTATCGGTCGAGGGGTGCCAGGAGGCAATCATGAATGACGAATGCGATCAGGCTGACGTGGTGATCTCGACCCGGGGGCGGGGGACGTTGATTGATGTCACCATCACCAGCATCCGCCAGAGTAGACACACGGCCTTCACCCTCTGGATCGTGGACCAGAGTGACGACGATGCTACGGAGCGAGCGGTGGTCCCCCACGCCCAGGCCGACGCGCGCGTCCGCTATTTGCGCACCACCTCACGGGGTGTCAGCGCCGGTCGCAACGAGGGCGCGGCGGCCGGCACCGCCCCGTACCTCCTGTTCACCGACGACGACTGTCGTGTCGCGCCCGACTGGCTGGGTGCGATGGTGCGCGAGTTGCAGCAGGAGGGAGTGTGGGCCGTCTTTGGTCGGGTGATCCCCGATGAAGGTTTCCCGCCTGAGGGTCCTGATCCCATGCAAAGGGATAAACCGGTCTCGCAAGCCCTGCCGATAGCGTTCAAGAACGCGCCGAAGCGTGAGGTTTATGAGGGCAACCGTTTCAACCTGGGGTTTGGGCACGGGGCCAACATGGGCCTGCGTCGTCTCTGCTTCGAGGAGTTGAGGGGTTTTGACGAGTTGCTGGGGGCGGGTGGCCCCCTGCGCTCCTGGGGAGACCGGGACCTGGGCTACCGTATCCTCCGCCGGGGCGGACGCATCGTCTACACGCCGGAGGCCCTGGTCTATCATCGGCATTGGCGTGACTGGGACGCCGTACGACGCACCTACCGCAATTACGCCATCGGTACCGGCGCAGCGGTGGGCAAGTACCTGCGCTGCGGAGATATGGGGGGACTGTATCTGCTTTTGGAATGGCTATTGGACCAGGGCCTGCGCCAGATCGTCTCGGGCGTGCTCAAATGGCGCAGCTGGCCGAAGATCCAGGCCGGGTTGCTGCAACTGGTCTACCCCTGGGTCGGATTGGTGCAGAGCTGGCGCTATCCGGTAGACCGCGAGCAGGTGTTGTATCGGGTAGAAAGATGAATATCGGATTTCGCAAGCTAACCACGATGAGAGTGGAGTTATTATGCCTGAATTGAGCGTAGTTTTGCCCACTTTTAATCGGCTCTCGCAACTTAAGCGGGTGCTGGCGGCTCTGGAGCGGCAAACGTTTCCGGCCGACCGCTTCGAGGTGGTAGTCGTCGCCGATGGCTGCACCGACGGTACCAACGAGTACTTGAGGAGCCTCCGGACTCCCTTCGAGTTGGTGCTGAGCTCCCAGGACAATCAGGGCGTGGCGATGGCCCGCAACCGTGGCGTCGCCCACGCCCGCGCCGACCTGATTCTGTTCCTGGATGACGACGTGGTGCCCGTGCCCGAGTGGATAGCCGAGCACATGCAGGTCCTGCGGCAGGATGATCAGGTAGTCGTGCTGGGGCCGATGCTACCCCCACCCGACGTGAAACTGGCCCCGTGGGTGAGGTGGGAAGAGCGGATGCTGGAAAAACAGTACCAAGACATGATCGAGGGACGTTGGCAACCAACGGCCCGTCAGTTCTACACCGGCAACACCTCCCTGGCCAAGCGACACATCGTGGCGGCCGGGGGGTTCGATCCCCGTTTCCACCGCGCCGAGGACGTCGAATTGGCCTACCGGCTTAAGGACCTGGGGCTCCGCTTCGTCTTCAATCCCAAAGCGGTGGGCTATCACTACGCCGAGAGGAGTTTCGAGTCGTGGCTTAAGATTCCCTACGCCTACGGCCGGTACGACGTGGTGATCACCCGCGCCAAAGGACAAGACTGGCTTCTGCCCACCGTCCTGCGGGAGTTTCGCGGGCGCAGTCCCCTTATCCGTGCCCTGACGCGGCTCTGCCTGGACCGTCCCCGACTCAGCCGGGTGACCATTACCCTGTTGAAACAAGCGGTGCTGCTGGGCGACCGGCTGGGAGTGGAAGCGCTTCCCCGCTATGCCTGCAGTGGTATCTTTAACCTGCGCCACTACCAGGGCATCGCCGATGAGCTGGGCGGGGCGGCGGCTTTTTGGCAAGAAATGGAAAAAGCGACCAACCTGAGGACGACCGCCAACGGATGACCGCCGACGACAGAAAGCCGACGGCGGTCCATGGTCGGCAGTTGTTGTACCCGTAGCGAGGATCGCCATGTTTGAGACATTGCGACAGGACTTATGCCGTTGGGTGGTGCCAGGGCAGGTGGCGGACGAGGCGACGTTGACGCCCCTCACCGTGCTGCGGTTGTTCTGGCAACATATGCCCGTGCGGGCCACCGCCCTCTTCCGCCTGGCCTGCTGGTTCAAGCACCGGCGCATTCCGTTCTTTCCGGGCTTTTTGCAGCGGCTCAATTACCTGCTGTTTGGACTGGAGATCCCCAGCGGGGCGGACATCGGCGGAGGGCTGTACATCGCCCACCCCATCGGCACGGTCATCATGCCGAAGCGCATCGGCCGCAACTGTAGCATCATCGCCTCCGTCACCATCGGCATGCGGAACGAGTGGGCCTTCCCCGAGATCGGCGACAACGTCACCATCGGCGCGGGGGCGCGTGTCCTGGGCGGCATCCGCGTCGGCAATGACGTCACCATCGGGGCCAACGCCGTCGTCATCCGCGACGTCCCTGATGGCGCAACCGTCGTGGGCGTTCCCGGACAGGTGATCAAAATCTACGGCCAACCCGTGAAGGAGATAAAAGCATGATCCGCGCCATCTTCGTGATGGAGCAGCACATCGGCCACCGCACCTTCTATGAGAACGTGCGGCGTT
>Ga0197142_1001706_pt1 | contig 19798 bp, 20 predicted proteins | sample GBS60_MetaG_FD_148614 | JGI IMG/M metagenome (GOLD analysis project Ga0197142, IMG submission 148614) | Sediment microbial communities from Great Boiling Springs, Gerlach, Nevada, United States - GBS 60_MetaG | ecosystem: Environmental > Aquatic > Thermal springs > Hot (42-90C) > Sediment... | reverse complement strand
GGAGAGGGGAAGGGGGTGAGGGTAAACTCTGTGCTCATCGGCCGATGGCGTAAAAAGCATACTAAAATAGTCTGCTTTTGTCAAGGCTTGCGCACGTTTGGGTTGTTTGCTAGAATTTTTTGAGAAACTTGACGCTATGGTGATACGCCATGACGCGACGGCTTCTGCTAGCGGTGGGTGTGGTCTTCCTCGTAGCGGTGATTGCATTCGCCGACACAAAGCCCATTCCTAGATTAATTGAGATGGTCTCGACGGATGCGATCCCGGAGTTTCGCCTGGCGGCGGCACGCACGCTAGTCGCAGCGTATCTCTTCATTGGGCGCCCACTCTCGGAGTTAGACCCGCTCATCCAGAAGATCGAGCGCGAGCGCGGGTTTAAAGAACTTCGCCAAGCCGTCGAAGAAGCCAAACAGGGCAAAGTGATCAGCGCGTGCTGGAACCTCCCAACCGTCGAGAACCCCGTGGTCGCAGGGATTGATCTGCGCACCAAGACCATCCCAGAGCTCGAACAGCTCGCGATCTATGGGAGCTCGCCTCAACTGCGCGAGGCTGCCACCAAGATGATGATCAATAAATATCTCACGCCCAAAGTGAGGCTCTACCCCGAATGGTACACCTATCGCGTCAAAGCCGAGCCGGACTTCGATGCCGTCAAGGTGCAGTTCTATCTGTGGACGGTGGGGGTAGCGCCGCAGGCTGTCGAGATCAAGACGATCGCGCTTATCCCGTTGTCGCAGATCTTCTTCGCTGAGTTTCTCATTACGCTGCCAGCTAGCCAAGTCACAGCCAAACTCAAGTGTAGCCCCTGATACCGAGAGGGTGTAATACAGACAACAGTCTGCTCGCGTCCTTGTCAGCTATGATATATGCGAGCGACTAGAATCTAGAACTCTCAAAAAGGGAAGGCGCGTATGCAGGGGCGTCGTGCAGTTGCATTAATAGTAATTCTTGCGGGGCTGCTTGGTTTGTTGAGCAGCGCCCAAGTCCCTCCGCCGGGGCTTACTACAGAGTTCACCGTCGAGACCTTTCCCGTCTATCGGCGTGGCACGCTCGCTGAGCCGCAGATCGCTTCGGTGAGGCTCACCTTGCGCGGCGATTTTCTCACCCCCCAACCCCTCGATGTGATCGTTGGTGTAGACAGAACGATCAACCTCGAGGAGGCACGCCCATTTCTCGATCGCTTGCTCAATCTCCTCGGCCCCGACGACCGTGTGGGGTTGGTCTCCGTTGCCCCGCCGACGCTCGATAGCCCCTTGACGACCGATTTTAATCTCGTGCGCCAAAGATTCGCCGAGCTCACTGCAAGTGGGGCTGCGGGGCTGGCCGATGCCGTCGCCTTGGCGACAAAAGAGTTAACAGAAAACGGCCGTCCCGAGGCGCGCAAGATTCAAATCTGGTTGATCGCCCGCGCGGGCACCGATCGGGCGGACTTCGGCCCGGTGCTCACCCAAGCCCAGCGCGCCCGCGAGAACCAAATCACCATCCATGTCGTCACCACGACCGACGAAGCGGCACGATCCCAAACGCTCCTCTCATTAGCGCGCTTCACCAACGGGCTCTTTCTGAAGAATCTCACAGACGAGACCCTCACCGCCCTGCAAGGGCAACTGCGCATCGAATTCATCGCGCGCCAGATCGTCGCCAAAGTGACCGTCACCAATCGCGTGACATTCGAAGGAGCCGAGGGCAACCCCGACATCCAAGAGTTCGCCGACGGCAGCCGAACCCTGACATGGAAGATTGACGCCATCCGCCCCGAAGAGACCGTGACGCTCAAGTTCATGGTGAGCTCCCCCACGTTGGGGTCTTTTCCCATCAATCGCAGCCCCAGCACCGTCGAGTATACGAACATCTTGGGCCAGCGCGTGCGCCTCAACCTGCCGTTTCTCACCCTCGACGTTACTAACGCTTCACCGATCGCCAAGTTCGAGTTCAATCCCGAGATCTTCGGGATTGACCGCGCCACCTGGCAGCCCGCCGTCAGAGAGAACATCGTCTTCACTGATCAGTCGTCCGACCCTGATGGCCAGATCACTCAATGGCAGTGGGATTTTGGCGATGGCACGACGAGCACCGATCAGAACCCCATTCATGCCTACGACAAAGCCGGAGAGTACACAGTCACGCTCACGGTCACCGACAACGAGGGCGCTACGGCCATTGCCAGCGCCACGATCACCGTGATCAACGTCGCCGTGGCGACGCGCGATCTGCCGACGTTCAACGGCCAGCTGCCCAAGGGGATATTTATCAGGGTGTACTTGGAGATTCGCGTCAACCGTGACGTGCTGGGGCTCGGCGTGCGCGAAGAGTGGCCCCCAAATATCATCGCTACTGACACGAAAGTCGAGGACATCACCGAAAAAGTCTTAGGGGAGCCCCACGGAGGGACGATGCGCCCCCCGCCGCCTGGGGGAACGACTATCGAATGGATCTTCCCAGAACGCCTCGCCGCCGGAACGGTCAAGCAGATCGTCTACGAAGTAAAGCTCTCCGAGATTGCTGAGGTAGATTCACCAACACTGACGGGCTTTGTCATCAGCAAAGTCCCGGATATCCAAACGCCCACAGAGGGGACAAGCTCGTTTCAGTTAGTCGAGGGGCTGCCCATCAAGGTCGTCGTGGCGCACTATATTACCCGGCCGGATATTCCCCCAGAAGAAGAGCGCATTGATCCGAAAGATGACAATCTCATCTCGTTCTATCAGATTCAGCGGGCGGTGAGCTGGTGGCTGGCTACCGGCTGGACTACCCTTGGCGAGTCTCCCATCATCCCTGGCACCGGCGGCAAACAGATTGATTTAGCAACTATGCAGGAGCTGATCGCCTACTGGCTCTCCAACACACCCGTTGATCAGCCGCTGCCGCCGCGCCCGTAAATGATGCGCATTCTGTGTGTGCTGCTGAGCATAGCCCTGGGAAGCGCGCTCTTTGCTTGCCCAGCGTTCGCGCAGAGTTTCTTGAGCGAGGGGCTCTCGCCCAGGGCAATCAGCGTCGGTGGGGCGTTCGTCGGGCTTGCCGATGACGCTGCGGCCGCGTTGTGGAACCCCGCAGGGCTCTCTACGCTCCGGGGCTTTGGGGTCTTAGGGCGGCTCGCCATGCCCACGTCGGCTGCGCCCTCGGAGATCTGGGGAGCGGCGCTGAGCGCGCGGCTCTTGGGAGTGGGCAGCGCACTTTGGTACGGGAGCCAAGCTACCAAAACCCCTCACCGAGAAGAGCACTCGCTGATGGTGATCGCCCTTGGCGCGGGCGTGCGCGAGCACATCTCTGCTGGGATCGCCCTCAAGTTCTTCGATCAAAGCACGGGCGTTGATTTGGGATTGATGGCGCGATTTGGCTGGGTGCAGGGGGGCTTGACGATCGCTGACCTTGGGATCGCCGAAGCGATCGTGCGCATGGGAGCAGTTCTGAAGCTCTTTGAGGAGAGAGTCCGTCTTCTGGGAGCAGTTGATCTTGCTCGTCAGGAGGCGCTCCGACTCATTCGCGTTGGGATAGAGCTACAACTTTTTGAGGGGATCGCGCTGCGCGCGGGCTGGAACGGGCGCGAGCTCCGCTGGGGGGCGGGCGTGGGGATCTTAGGGATAGTACAATCGGACTTCGCTTGGCAGGGTGATGGCTGGGCCGTCTCCACCGAGATCGCATTTGGCCGACGCTAACGCTTTGTAGTATAATTTTTTGTGAAGAACTTTGGTGGGAGGGGAAAGAGATGAGCCAAGAGATGCAAGCTATTCTATGGATCGTCGCCGTGGCCCTGCTGGTTGCGCTGGCGTGGGCCCTGTGGCGACGCACCGCTCGCCAGAGCTTGACCGTGCTCTTTCTCGCTGTCGGAGCGATTCTTGTTGTCGGCGGCGGCACTCCCCTCATCTGGTGGCAGCTCCATCTCCCCAGAAGTGGAGATCAGCCCCTCCAAATCCGCGACCATCGTCTAGTCAGCCAGACCCAGATCAAGGAGCGAGGCTTTGTTCGTCTTGAGGCCGAGATCGAGATCATCGTCCCCAAGCTCACCCAAGCGCGCCTGCGCGCTATAGCTCAAGAATATCTTGAGAAGGCTCTCTCAAGCTATAAGCCCGATATCGCCGTCGTCCGACTCAAAGATTCTGCGCGTACACTACTGTATCAGTACGCTTATCGAAAATCGCTCCCCCTTGAGAGCGTGCGCTCATGGCTCCAGCCCACGGAGATCGCTGCCGGGGCACATCTGGAAGACCCCATACTGGGCGAGCTTGGGGACTACCGCACGGTCGCGATCCCCGTGACGATGACCACAAAGTGGGCACACTTGAAGGCCCTTCTCGGCGAACAGGCGTTCCCCAGCGCATGGGCCGCGCTCGATGAGTCGCTCTATGACTACGTTCTCATCGCCGAGGGGGAGCAGATGGTCATTGTCTTCGCCCTGCTGGACGCAGAGTTCTTCCAAGAATACCAAGCTGCCGGCGGGCGTCCTGAAGAGCTGGGATTGCTTCAGAGCGAGATCCCCACGCCGTCGCTCCTGGTGCTTGTATACGCTCTCCGCGAGAGCATCTTTCGCATCGGCGACCTCGCTCTCGCCCAGAGGCGTGGGGAGAGCGTGCGGCGCTATGAGCCCGAAGAAGAAGCTGTCTCCACACTCAACGGAGCGCGCCCAGCGTGGATGGCACTTGTGGGAAATTTCCCCACTTTCCCCAATCTGCTGGCGCACTTGCGCGCAGGTGCCCAGATCATCGGGTTGATGCGCTTCCCCGATTGGCTCGATCCTGCTCAAGGGTTTCAGATTTATTATCGTGATCGTGTCGCGACGTTCGGCAAGAAACTGTAAAGGAGGCAGGCATGACCCCCACCCAACGATGGATGATCCTCGGCGGCGCAGCTGCCGTCGTAGTGATCCTAGGAGTTTTTATTTTTTTCTGGACGCGGCCCCCAGCTCCCACAGCCATCGAGCTCGAAGGAGTTGTCGCGCGCGCAGGCCAAGGGAGCTTCACGCTCAGCGAAGTAACAGTCTTCTCCGGCCCGCAACCGTGCTCGCTAGAGAGACTCACAGTGCAGGTCGAGTCGCGCGCCCTTCTTCCCTCAAGCCCGTTGCAACCGGGGGATCTCGTTACAGTCAAGGGCGAGTATCATTCTAAAGACTGCACGGTGCGCTTAAGCGCCCCGACCCACTACGTTGAGCTGCGCCCTGTCCCCATCACGCTTGAGGGTGTTGTGAGCGCAGGGACGCCCCCGCAATTTGCTCTCAAGAACGTGATCGTGCTCGCTGGGCCGCAGCCCTGCAAGCTCGAGAATCTCCCTGTGCACGTCAAGTCTGATCAAGCCCAGACAGAGTCCGCGCAGATGAACGAGCGCGTGCGCGTCACCGGCGAGTATCACCCAGAAAGCTGCCGTGTGGAGCTGACGGCTCAGAAGCATTCAGTAGAACGCCTCCCGACGACGGTGAAGCTTCAAGGGATCGTCGCCCAAGTCGGCAACGATCAAGTGATTTTACAGAACGTCAAAGTGTTCGAGGGCCCGCAGCCGTGCACGACGGAAAACTTACCAGTGCGCGTGCGCGGGACAGCAACCCTGCGTGGCGGCGAGGGCGTTGAGATCGTGGGCGAATATAACCCTAAGAGCTGCCAAGTAAGCGTGGAGCAGCCGACGCACTCGTTTGCGCAGATCTCCGCTCCGCCGGTGCCCGTCCCACAGCCGCCCGTCACACCTCCGACGACTCCAACGGTTCCTCAGCCGCCCATACCAACGCCGACTCCTCCGCCGACCCCCACTCTCCCAACGGGGGGCTTCCCGTTCTTCGTCTCCGGGGGAGTCTCTTCAGTTGGGCCGGTGCTGGCGTTTCGCGGCTCAGTTGGGATGGCCTTCAATAGCTCTCTCAAGGGAATGATCTCTGTCGGGTACGGCTCAGGCTCCATACAGAAACCCGAACTGACCAAGCCCGTCACCTTCACCGTCATGCCCATAGACTTTACTCTGTGGTACGGCCTTGGAGGCGGGTTGCACATCGGCGGCGGCGCAGGGGTCTTGATCGTCCAAGGGCCCAAGCCCAAGTTCTCCAACACCGTGCCGACCGTTCATATCGCTGTGGGTTTTGCTCTCACAGACTTTTTGATGCTCTCAGGAGGTGTCGCCTACGTCCCATGAAGAAAATCTTTACGCTCAGCTTGCTGGTCGTAGTGCCCGCGCTCGTCAGCGGCTGCTTTCTCACAGTGGGTGACTTAGAGAAAATCTTTCCCGTCAAGATCGGGCCGGCGTCTATCTCGAATATTAGAGTCGAGCCGGCGACGCTCCCTGGCGGCGTCACCCAATCTGTGACCGTGAGCTTCGCTTACAATCACGAAGACGGCGATCTTGGGCTGAAAGCGAAGGTGATCGTCAAGCTCTCCGGAGCGACGCTCGTCGAGCAATCTCTCGAGCTCACGAAGACGAGCGACACGGTGCGGGTGCCGGTCACGATCTCCACGCCCAATACGGAGACGACGCTCTCGCTCGAAGTGATCGTAGTGATTGGCGATCAGATGAGCGCGTCACTGCCGGCGACCATTCACGTCGCTTCTGACGATGACAGAGATGGCGTCAGCAATCGCGACGATGCTTGCCCCAATCAAGCGGGAGTGCTTGCCAATATGGGCTGTCCCGTGCCTCCGGCGAACACTCCCGAGTGCATCTGGTTTGTGGACGGCTGGACGCCGCCGATCAAACAGGTGCGCTTCGTCCGTGTCGGGCGCCAGATCTTCGGGATGGTGAACGAGCCCGATGAGAATATAGACACCGATACTCCTGATGTCGTCTTCGCGTGGGTGCAAGTCCCGCACACGGGAGACCTAGAAATCTTCCGGCTCACGGAGATTGGCGGGACGAGCACAGGCATCTTTGCAGGGTTGGGACCGCTGTTGGTGCCGGCTCTTTCAACACCCGTCGTGCAGAACGATGGGAATCTGAACGTTTGGGACGGCGACACCATGCTGATGTTCTATGGCGATGTCAATAATTTCTCGCAGCAGTGCATGGCGCAGGCACGGGCAGGACTGGGGGATTAGTTTGGTGGTGGAGCCGACCGGAGTCGAACCGGCGACCTCTGCGTGGCATTTAGAGCTGATTGAACTCCTCAACGCTCAAGCCTGCTTGACGCAAGATCGCTCGCAAGGTGCCTACGGGGATTTCCCTGCGCCCGTGCAGATGGACATAAGTAACTCGGCCGGTCTGAGGATGCTTGAGTTGATACTTATTGCCCTCTTGTCGGGCGACGATAAAACCCGCGCGTTGCAACTTGCGGAGTAACTCAGAGCCTTTTATGGGAACAAGCTTATGAGCGCTCAAGAGTTTACACAGTTGGGCTAGGGGCAGGGACTTCTACCGAGAGATATGTCTCGCCAGGGCGAAGTGGGTCACTTGGGGGGATGGGCTGGCCCTCATCTAGGCGGCACCGCAACGCAAACTCTGCAAGCTGTTTCAGATTTTCTAGAGCTTCTTCGACGGTCTCTCCAAAATCCGAGAGATCGTTCAGAGCAGGCAGGGTAGCACAGATTTGCCCTGTGTGCGTATCCGTCTCCAGTTGTACCCGATAGGTATACACCATGATGGAAGTTGGTGGAGCCGACCGGAGTCGAACCGGCGACCTCTGCGTTGCGAACGCAGCGCTCTCCCAACTGAGCTACGGCCCCAACAACAGATTATTATAGCTGACTGCTCTCGCCTGAGCAACCCCCACGCTATTGAAGCATACGCTTGAAGAACGAGACCATCTCACTGAACGCATCCCGCGTCAGCGGCGTCTGTAATAGTTGGCCTCCTCGAAGCATGAACGAGTGCGGCTGCCCTTGATAGACCTTGAGCTCAAAGTACTTGCCCGCGGCGTCCAGCTCCGTAGCATAGCGATAGATGTCAGCGATGGGGCTGGGGCGGTCGGCTGTGCCATGAATGATGAGCATCGGGGCTTGAAGTTGTTCAATCAGCTCTGCGGGCTTGCGCGGCTGCGTAGGCGACCCCCCAGAGTACGGGAACCCGTACCAGGCAACCCCAGCTTTGAACTCTTTGATCACCGGCAAGAAGAGCATCGTATAGCGGCCGCCGATGCAGAAGCCCGTCAGCCCGATGCGCTCCGGATCAACCTCCGCGCGCCCGCGCAGATACGCAATCGAATCTCGCAAGAGCTGTTCCATCACGGCATCGGGTGGGGTGCGCTCGTAGGCTTGCCACTGCAGGGCGAGCACAGCAAAGCCTTCGGCCATCAACAGATCGCTGATCGTCTTGTACCCTGGCTCAAAGCCGTTGATCGAGTGAATGAGAATGATCGTGGGACGACGCCCTTCCCCCGTGGGTGCGACAAAGTACGCCGGATAGGTCTTGCCCCCGCTGGTGATCTCCACGGTCGCTCCCTGGGCTTGCCCCAGCTCCCGCTCCACCGACCCGAGTATAATACCAAGCAGACCCACGGCCAGAAGCGACATTCGAAGCCATCGCACCATTATAATCTCCTCCTGTGCAAGAGTGTGCTTTTATTATAGTGCAAAGAGAGACCTCATCAACGCGCGAAGAGCTTGTCGCGCTGGGCGCGGATCTGCTCACATGACGTCCCATCGTTGACCCGCGTCGAGCGGAAGAAGCTGTTATTCGGATTGGGATCAGGAAACACCGGATTAGGATTGAGAAAGATGGGATTCGTTGCCCCAAGAATCACTTGTTCAGATCCCCACTCAACCAAACCATCAAGCGTTGTGTTCGACGTGAGCCGCCCACGAAGAATGTTCCAATCCCGTTGGATGACGTAGATCTCGGCATTGAGCAGCCCCATGATGCTCGCTACGATCGTCATGCCGGGTTTGCCATCATCGTCTTGATCGAAGATGCGCGGATCCTTGGGATCAGTGGGCAATGGGTCCTTCTCTGGGTCTTGGAGGCGCACCCCACGAAGATACGTCGTGCGCGGTTGTATAAAGCTCAGTGTGCTTGGATCGAACTGGGCTTGCTTGACATCAAGGCCCAAGGAATTCACAAATCGATCAGGAAATCTGATCTGCACCAAGGAGGTGCCGCTGTCGAATTCGAGCGCACACGTCTGGGACTCCATCGTCACCGCGCTTCCGTTCTGCTGGATGCTGACACGCTGGATCGAGACCGTCTGCTGGCGCACTCGCCCGGCAAAGGGCACGTCGCTCAGCTGTGAACTGACAACAAGCTGCGCCCATACCCCCGAAAGATCAGAACTCTGAACAGTCGCTAAAGAAACGCCTAGAGAGACGAACACACACGCGAACGCTATACCAAAGATTCTTCGCATACCGACCCTCCTATCTGTCACGATTTTTATTATATAAACTCTGCACCCAGGGACGCCAGGCCCACCCCTGACGCAATTCGCTATAGTGCTTCACAGTAAGCACCGCCCAACAGCCCAGCCCAATCCCCAGCCAGCCCTCGACCCCGCGCAGCGCAAGATACACCACAAAGCAGAGCATTGAGACGAAGACGGTCCAGCCATCGCGCGCACACAGCGCGTACCAGAACGACAACAAAGCCCCAAGCACCACGGGGCCTTCCCAAAGACTAATCCCCGTCCACACGCCAAACGTCACCGCGACGGCCTTGCCCCCGCGCCCACGCAGCCACGGCGAGAACGCATGCCCCAGCACCGGAGCCAGGGCCACGGGAATCAACGCTGATCCTTCTATGCCCCCCACAGAGCGCGCTGCCAGCACCGGCGCGACCCCTTTCGCATAGTCTAACAGAAGCCCTATCGTGCCCCACCCCTTGCCCCCCGCACGCAAGAGGTTGCTCGCACCAGGATTGCCATCCCCTACCGTGCGAATGTCTCGTCTCAACACCGCCAGGCCGATCCAGTACGAAAACATCAACGACCCCGAAGCAAAACCCAGGAGAGTCCATAAGAAGATCTCCATCTTACCACCACCGCCAGCGCACTCGAGGGAGCGCGCGCGCTTTCCATACCGCTTGCCCGCGAAGAGTCCTCTTTAGCGATCCCCACGCGAGCCATAAGATCAAGGCTACGCTGACGGGATAGAAGAGCGCCCAGCGCACAGGATACCCGAATCGTCTGTAAGCTATTCCCCACAGCCCTAACGAGAGGACGGCCGACCATAGAGCCGGCCGGACGTCCCCCCAGCCCAGACCTAGCAGATGCCCCAAGAGAACAATCAAGGGCTCGAACGTGAACACCCCAATCCACAGCCATACGAGAACGAACCACCCAATACGATAATCGAAAGCTGCCAAGAGATTCTTCGTCAACCCTTCGTAGAGTTGCTCGTAATTTTCATACATCCGGCATCGCACGAGATCGCTGCCATCAAGGAGCCGCCAGCGCAGACCAGAGGCCTTCACGCGTCGCACGAGCGCTAAATCCTCTACAGCGCTATGGCGCACTGCTTCATGGCCCCCGATTGTCTCATAAGCGCTGCGCCGGAAGAGCAAGAACTGCCCATTCGCCGCAGAGAAGGCCGTCCACGGCGTATAATACGCTAACACTAGGGGCAGAAAAGAGAGAATGCTCCAAGGGAGCACAGGAATGACAAGACGCTCGCTCCACGAGAGCACCTCTTCGTGAACGAACGCGCTGAGAAAATCTAAGTTCTCTTCTGTGAGGGCTCCGACCGCATGAGCGACCGTTCTGGGGTGGTGGCGCGTGTCGGCATCGGTGAAGAGCAAGAGTTCCCCAGAAGCATGGCGCACAAGCTGATGGCAGGCCCAGCTCTTCCCGATCCACCCTGGGGGTGGAGGCGCTCCATGCAGAATTTTGAGGCGAGGATGCCCCCCAAAGCGCTCGTGCAATACGCTTGCGGTCTTATCGTTCGATTGATCATCGAGAACGATCACTTCAAAATTTGAGTACTCTTGAGCAAGCAGCGAGCCCACACACGCGACGATATTCTTTTGCTCATTGCGAGCTGGCAGCAAGATCGAGACCCGCGGACCATCTCGAAGCGCCGGATACGATCGTAGACGCTTCCGCAACACCCATAAATTCGTTAGTGCGATGAGCAGGAGACACCCTAAAAAAACAGCAACACTATACTGATGCCCAATCCAGAAGTACCGCATGATATGAGCACTACGGTTATAAGATAGCACATACACCCTGTCTTGTCAATTATTTGACAACAGCTATCTCTGTGGCTCACAATGGCATTCAGCGAGGTACCTATGGAGCTGATCTTTCTTGTCGTTGCTGCCCTGGTAGTGTATCTCCTGTGGGAGCATTACGTTGCGAGCAAGCGCCGCAATGAGCTGGCCGCTTGGGCCCAGAGCCACGGGTTGCACTGTGACTTCTCGCGCGACTATGATTACGACGCTCGCTTCCCTCATTTTGACTGCCTTCGGCGTGGCGGAGGGCGCTACGCCTACAATCGTATCAGCGGCTCGTGGCATGGGTACGGTTTCCTGGGGTTCGATTATCACTATGAGACGTATTCGTACACCAAGCACGGGCGACGCACCCATCACTATCACTTCTCTGCGGTCATCCTCCACAGCCCCGTCCCTTTAAAACCGCTCTTCATCCGCCCCGAGGGCGTCTTAGACAAGATCACTGAATTCTTGGGCTTCGACGACATTGATTTTGAATCCACCGAGTTCAGCCGACGCTTCTATGTCAAATCCCCGGACAAGCGCTGGGCCTACGATGTGATCCACCAACGCACAATGGAATTTCTATTGGCGTCGCCAACGTTCTGCATAGCCTTTGATCGCCAGCACGCGATCGCCTATCGAGACCAGCTGTTTACCCCCCAGGAGTTCGAGGCTGCCGCAACGGTCTTGCAAGGAATCTTGGATCGCCTACCGGAGTATGTGAGACGCGCTCACGCTCACCAGGAGGGCAGATGGAGCTCATAGTACTTCTGTTCGTGATCTTCGTCATCTTCTTCTGGGGACTCTTTCTGTACAACAGGCTCGTGCGCGCCCGTAACACCTGCGATGAAGCCTGGGCCGGTATAGACACCGAACTCAAACGACGGTATGACCTCATCCCCGCCTTGGTGGAGACGGTCAAGGGATACGCAGCCTACGAGCGAGAGACCCTCAACCGCGTGATTGAGGCCCGCAGCCGTGCTATAGCTTCGACGGGATCGCCCGCTTCGCAAGCGCGCGACGAGAATATCCTAGTGGGCGCGCTCCGCGAGCTTTTAGCAATCGCAGAAAACTATCCGCTCCTCAAGGCCGATGAACACTTTCTGCAGCTTCAGAAAGAACTCATTAACACCGAAGACCGCATCCAAGCAGCGCGACGCTTCTACAACGCCAACGTCCGCGACCTCAATAATCTTATAGAGTCGGTGCCCACGAACGTGCTCGCACGATGGTTCGGCTTCGAGAAGCGCGAGTTCTTCGAGATCGAGAGCGCCATAGAGCGCACTACACCCGAAGTGAAGCTCTAGCGCCCCTTTGCTTTTCCCAAGTCGGATCAGCTATGATCTTGGTCGGTGAGGAACAATGAGTGATTTTCCCAAGCAGATCGCACGGAGTCTTCAAGATACCGCAATGCACACGGCCCTCAGTCGAGCAAGCCTCTATTTCGATCTTTCACGCACGTGGGCGTTCGCGGATATTCCCGACTTACAAGCCCTGCGGCGCGCGGCACGCCAGATCAAAGAACGCTCTATCGAGCATCTTGACGAGCTGATCGAACAGCTCAGAGCAAACGTCACCCGCCACGGCGGGCACTTCTATCTCGCCCCCAATGCCCAAGCCGCCAATGAGTATCTACTGAAGCTGGCGCGCGAGCGCGGACTGAAAAGAGCCGTCAAGTCCAAATCTATGGTCACCGAAGAGATTGAGCTGAACAGACACTTAGAGTCTTCTGGTGTTGAAGTGATCGAGACGGACTTGGGCGAGCGCATCATTCAGCTCGCAGGCGAGCGCCCGTTTCACATCACCGGGCCGGCGATCCATAAGCCCCGCGAAGCCATCGGAAGACTCTTTGCTGAAAAGCTCGGCGTCCCCTATACCGACGATCCGTATGAGCTGACAAAGATCGCGCGGGCCTCGCTCAGAAAGAGCTATCTAGAAGCCGACATCGGGATCACTGGGGCGAACTTTGCCGTCGCCCAGACGGGAACTTTTCTCGTCATCACCAACGAGGGCAATGATCGCCTCACCATGATTCTTCCAAAGATTCACGTCATCGTCACGGGGATTGAGAAGATCGTCCCGACGCTCGCCGACGCCCTGACGCTCTTAAAGTTACTCCCGCGCAGCGCCACCGCCCAGAAGCTCACCAGCTATGTCTCGTTAGTAACGCCAACCCCGGACCGTGAAGTGCACGTTATCCTAGTAGACAACGGACGGAGCCGGATGCGCGCCGACCCGCGCTTCCGCGAAGCTTTGTACTGTATTCGCTGTGGCTCGTGTATGAATATCTGCCCGGCATTTCGCGCTGTCGGGGGCCATGTCTACGCGGGACAGACATATATGGGCGTGATCGGGGCGATCTGGACAGCATTTGTAGACCACAACGGACGAGGCGATCTCCCCCGCGCGCGCGAGCTGGCGTCGCTCTGTATGACCTGCGGGATGTGCGCCCAAGAGTGTCCCGTGCAGATTGATCTGCCTTGGCGCAACGCCCAGCTCCTCAGTCACGCCAACGAGACGCTCGGACGCACCCGGACGGATCGCCTCAAGAGCTTTGCATACAGAAAGCTTCTGCCCAATAGAAAGCGCTTAGCGAAAGCCGTGCGAGCGTGGCAGTTGGGCGCGAGGGTCGGGCTGCCCAAGATCATCTACAGTCTGCTCACACGCGCCGACGAAGATTTCGCTCATGGGATCGAGATTCTCAAAACTCATCGCTTCGCTCAAAGATTTCTCCATGAGCGAGTAGCAGAGCTGCTTGCGCACAACCCTCAGGCCCCTAAATATAACGTCGGGTACTTTCTCGGTTGTGGAATGGATTTGCTCTATCCCGACGCCGGAGCAGCAACGATCAAAATCTTGCAGCACAACGGCTGCGCCGTGCGCTGTGCTCCGGAGCACATCTGTTGCGGCGCTCCGGCGTTCTACTACGGCGACGAGCCTGCCGCAAAACATCTAGCGAAGCTCAATATTGAGATCCTCGAGAAGCTTGACGCGGACGTCATTATCTCTGATGAGGCGACGTGCTCCGGGTTTTTGAAGAATTATCCCAAGCTCTTGCAAGATGACGCTACTTACGCTCAGCGCGCCGCGCGACTCTCCCAAAGAGTTCGCGAGCTGAGCGAATTCTTATCGCAGATCGAGCTCAAGCCCTTCCAATCGCTCTCGGAGATCGTCACATATCATGCGCCCTGTCACTTAGCGCGCACGCAAAGGCTTGGGGAGAAGCCCCTGGAGCTGATCCGGCGGATTCCGGGGCTGGAGCTCAGAGAATTAGAGAGATCTGATCACTGCTGCGGGGGCGCAGGGACGTACAGCACGATCCACCATCGCATCTCGCTCAAGATTCTCAAAGAAGAGCTTGAGCGCCTCAAGGCGACGGGAGCCCAGAAGCTCATGACCCCCTGCTCGGCGTGCATGATCCAGCATCAGTACGGGTGTCGGAAAGACGGGCTCCCCCTAGAGACGGTGCACCTGTCGGAGTTGCTGGCGCGGGCGTGGGGGGTACAATAAGCCGGCGGATGAATCCGCCAGGCTTCGCTTGACGTTCATCTTCGCCAGCCTCAGGCTGGCGAAGGCGAACAGTCCAGACGAAGTCTGGCTTCAGCATTCGGCTCCTTCTTGAAAAACTACATCTCCCACCCGTATCATGCCACCCTTCACAATCTGCGCCCGTAGGCCCCCACGATGCACCAGCCCCGGCAGAACTTTCTCTTGTCCCGTCAGTTGTACTAAGTGCTGACAGGGCTCGCAGAGCCGAATCCCCCTCAGCACGGCCTCGCCCACGCGAAATTCCTTGCCCACCAGATGGTTGAGCGCCACCCCGCGCGTCACAATGTTGCGCCGCGCATCCCCAGGGCTGAGCTTGACCCCATAGTCGCGCTCCAGCGCTTCTATGGCTTCGATCTCGATGAGCGTCACTTCGCGATCCGGCCCGGGCTTGGATGACTTGGTCCCCGTCTTCAAAAAATAGCGATCTCCTTCCAAACCCTGCCCCGCTACCGCTCGCACCTCCGTGACGGACCGCATCGGCTTGGCAGCTTGATCTGTAATATGAATCGAAACGACCCTTCCCTGTCCCATAAGGCGTTCACCTCAACGCTGAATATCTTAGCAAAACCTCCCCTGCCTGCCCAGTTGACAAACCCTCCCGGCTCTGGTATCATTACGCTTAGCAGACTCATAGGGTGATTGCTAATGGACGCGCGGAAGCGATTGATTCTGAAAGAGATTATAGATCACTACATTCGGACGGGCAAGGCCGTCAGCTCCCAAACTATTCTAGAGAAATACGGGCTGTCGGTCAGCTCGGCCACCATTCGCAATGAGATGAAATATCTCGAAAAGCACGGATATATTACAAAATCATGGAGCTCCTCTGGGAGAATCCCCACGGCCAAGGGCTATCGCTTCTTTGTGGACTGGCTCCTAGAGCTGAGCGAGCTTGCTCGCAAAGAACAGCGCGCGATCTTGGAGGCCTACGCCTTCCAAAGACAGCGATTGGATGAGCTCCTCCAACAGACAGCGTTCTTATTGGCGAGCCTCACGGGGCAGTTGGGGTTCGTGCTCGCCCCGCGGATCGACCAGACGGCACTCGAATTCATCGCGTTGGTGAAGCTTCCCCCCGATCACGCCTTGGTTGTGCTCGTCTCGGATCTGGGGATCGTCGAGTCGCGCATCATCCCCACGGCGCTTCCGGAGGAGCAGCTCGAGCAGGTCGGGCAGTTCCTCAATCGAGCGTTGCGAGGGCGGCGCCTGGGGGACTTGGCCGCGGAGCTCGCTGCCAGCCCCCAAGAGGGCTGGTCCGATCCCGTCACTCAGGATGCCTTCGCCATCATTGAGCAGATCATTACGCCCCAATTGGCTCGCCAAAGACTCTATACTGAAGGGCTCGCCCATCTGCTCCAGACGGTCTTCTCCTGGGAAGATGCCCTCGAAGAGGCGCGCAAGCTCCTCTGCTTGCTTGAGGACGAGAGCCGCTTCCTCCAGGCCCTCGGCCAGACACGCCCCGGAGAGCTCTCCACCATCATTGGGGAGGAGAATCCCGTCAAAGAGCTCCATCCATACAGCATCGTCAGCCTCAACTATGGCTACGACGGCGTCCTGGGGGTGCTGGGGCCGGTGCGTATGGACTACAGCAAAATCATCTCGACGACACAGTATATTGGCAACCGGCTGCGAGCTATCTTGACGATCTCAAAGGCCGCAGCCGCCCAGAGGTGATCTTCTATGGAAGAGCCCAAGACCCAGCAAGAGCCAACACCTCAGACGGAGCTGCAGGCATTGCTCGAGGAGAAAGAGCGCCAGATCAAGGAGCTCGTCGAGCGTCTGCAGCGCCTCCAAGCCGACTTTGAGAACTACAAGAAGCGCCAGGCGCGCGAGAACGAAGAGATTCTCTTGCGCTTGGAAGATCGAATCTTGACGGAGATTCTCCCGATCTACGACAACCTCGAGCGCGCGTTTCGGGCATTCAATAAGAACAACGACAAAGATTCTTTCATCGAGGGGATCGAGCGCATCTTTGCCCAGTTCCATAGCTTCCTTGAGAGCAAGGGCGTGCGCGCCATCCCCGCCGTGGGGGAGCTCTTTGATCCCCTACTTCACGAAGCGCTGATCACCGTAGAAGCCGAAGACGGCGGCAAGGTCTTAGAAGAATTTGAGCGGGGGTACCAGCGCGCCGGCCGCGTGCTGCGCCCCAGCAAAGTCAAAGTGAGCAAGCGAAAGATTCCTGAACCCCCGCAGAGCCCCGAAAGCTCTGCAGACTCTTCTCACTCTAAGGAGGGATAGCCTATGGCCAAGGAGAGAATCGTTGGCATTGACCTAGGAACGACCAAATCCGTCATCGCTATTATGGAGGGCGGCAAACCGGAAGTCATTACGAACGCCGAGGGAGAGCGCGTGACTCCCTCCGTCGTGGCGTTCACCGAGACTGGGGAACGCTTAGTAGGGACGCTGGCCAAGCGCCAGGCTGTTCTCAATCCCGAACGCACCATCCAAGAGATCAAGCGCAAGATGGGCACGGACTATCGCGTGCGGATCACCGCTGGGGGAACGACAAGAGAATATACCCCCGAGGAGATCTCCGCGATGATCCTGCAGAAGCTCAAGAAGGACGCGGAGGAGAAGCTTGGCTTTAAGATCACCAAGGCCGTGATCACCGTCCCGGCGTATTTCAACCAGCAGCAGCGCCAGGCGACCAAAGACGCGGGCAAGATCGCGGGGCTCGAAGTCGAGCGCATCATCAACGAGCCGACAGCAGCTTCGTTAGCTTACGGGCTGGACAAAGAGAAGGACGAGACGATCTTGGTCTATGACCTGGGCGGCGGGACCTTCGACGTGACGATCTTGGAGATCGGCGATGGGGTCTTCGAAGTGAAGTCCACCTCGGGGGATACGTATCTGGGCGGGAAAGACTTCGATCAGCGCATCATTGACTGGCTGATCGCGGAATTCAAGGCCGAGACGGGCATCGATCTGTCGAGGGATCTGGCGGCGCTGCAGCGCCTCAAGGACGCCGCCGAAGCCGCTAAGAAAGAGCTCTCGTTCAAGTCTGAGACGCTCATCAGTCTCCCCTATATCGCCGCCGATGCTCGGGGGCCCAAGCACCTAGAGAGAAAGCTTACTCGCGCCAAGTTCCAAGCCCTCACGGACGATCTCGTCGAGCGAACAATCAAGATCGTCAATCAGGCGCTGAGCGACGCCAAGCTCTCGCCCAAAGATATCCAACAAGTGGTGCTCGTGGGCGGCAGCACGCGCATGCCCCGCGTCCAGGAGCGCGTCGCCGAGATGTTCGGCTCAGCGAAGATCAACAAAGAGATCAACCCCGACGAAGTAGTCGCGATGGGCGCGGCCATCCAAGGGGGCGTGCTCGCCGGCGAAGTCGACCAAATTGTGCTGTTGGACGTGACCCCGCTGACGCTCTCCATCGAGACCCTCGGCGGCATCGCCACCCCGATCATCGAGCGCAATACGACTATTCCCGTCGAGCGCACTAAGACGTTCACCACAGCCGAAGATTTCCAGACGACGGTGGACATCCACATCGTGCAAGGGGAGCGCAAATTCGCCGCGGACAATAAATCTCTGGGGCGTTTTCAATTGACGGGGATTCCCCCGGCGCCGCGCGGCGTCCCCCAGATTGACGTGACGTTCAGCATTGACGCCGACGGGATCTTGCACGTGACGGCGAAAGACAAAGCCACGGGCAAGTCCGCCAGCATCGTCATTAAGGAGCAGTCGCGCCTCAGCGACGAGGAGATCAAGCGCATGCAAGAAGAAGCCAAGCGCTACGAAGAGGAGGATCGCCGGCGTGCTGAAGAAGTCGAGACCCGCAACCGCGCCGATCACATGGTCTACGTGACCGAGAAGGCGTTGCGGGAGCACGGCAGCAAGGTGAGCGCCCAAACGCGCGACCGCATCCAGCGCGCCGCTGATGCCCTCAAGGAGAAGCTCAAGGCGCAGGCTCCCATCGCGGAGATCCGTCAGCTCATGAAGGAGCTCGAAGAAGTGAGCTTAGAGCTGGGGCGCGAGCTCTACCAAGCGAGCGAGGCGAGCGCGCCTGGCAGCTCCGAGCGCCAGTCCTCCGACGGCAAGGACTACATCGACGCGGAATACGAGAAGAAGGACGACAAGTAAGCTATGGCCAAGCGAGACTACTATGAGGTCCTGGGAGTGCCGCGCACGGCCTCCCAGGACGAGATCAAGAAGGCCTTTCGGCAGTTAGCGAAGAAGTACCACCCCGACAAGGGGGGCGACCCGGAAAAGTTTAAAGAGATTGCGGAGGCCTACGAAGTCCTGAGCGACCCCGACAAGCGCGCCCAGTACGATCGCTTCGGACACGTAGGGCCGGAGCAACGCTTCGATTTTGATCTGCGAGACTTCCGGCGGGCGCGCGAGGCGTTCGAAGAGTTTGGGTTTGGCTCGGCATTTGAAGATATCTTCGACATGTTCTTTGGGGAGGGGCTGCGCACGCGCACCACGCGCGAGCGGCGGCGCAGCCGCGCCCAACGCGGTGAGGACTTAGAGTATCGCTTGAGGATCAACCTTGAAGACGCAGCTTTTGGCGCCCAGATGAAGCTCACCGTGCCCAGATATATCGCATGCGATGTCTGTCGCGGGAGCGGCATGGAGCCGGGGACGCAGCGCACGGTGTGCCCCGACTGCCACGGGCGTGGGGAGATTCAGTATCGCCAGCAGACGCTCTTGGGGAGCTTTGTGAACATTCGCACGTGTGGGCGCTGTGGCGGGACGGGCGAGATCATAGAGCACCCGTGTCGGCGGTGTCATGGCTCTGGGCGGGTCAAAGTTGAGAGTCAGCTCTCAGTAAAAATCCCGCCGGGGGTAGATACGGGCTCGCGGCTGCGCCTGGCAGGTGAGGGCAATGCCGGTACGGAAGGGGGTCCGCCGGGAGATCTCTATATTACAGTTGAGGTGCGCCCACACCCGATCTTCCGGCGCCAGGGCGACGATATTTACGTCGAGCTGCCCATTAAGTTTACCCAAGCAGCCTTGGGGGCGCGGGTGAAGGTGCCCACGCTCTACGGCGAGGAAGAATTAACAATCCCAGCGGGGACGCAGCCTGGGGAGACGTTCAAGCTTGCCGGGAAGGGGATTCCCCATCTCCAGAGCTGGGGCAAGGGCGATCAGTATATTACTGTGAAAGTAGAGGTGCCCAAGAATCTCTCACGGAGAGCCCAAGAGCTTCTAAAACAGCTTGACGAGGAGCTGCGCTAGCCCTTCACCCAGCGCCACA
>Ga0197142_1001705_pt1 | contig 19800 bp, 14 predicted proteins | sample GBS60_MetaG_FD_148614 | JGI IMG/M metagenome (GOLD analysis project Ga0197142, IMG submission 148614) | Sediment microbial communities from Great Boiling Springs, Gerlach, Nevada, United States - GBS 60_MetaG | ecosystem: Environmental > Aquatic > Thermal springs > Hot (42-90C) > Sediment... | reverse complement strand
GCTGAGCCTGCTGCAATGCCTTCTTGCGGCGATTGCGCTCAGCACGGCGACGCTTTTCTTTGCGCTTTTCGCTTTCAGAAATAAAATGCATCTTCTCGCGGAAGGTCTTGGTGATGCGCTCGGCAACAACAACCTTGTTGAATCGACGAAGCAATTGATCAACGGTCTCGCCGTCGCGTCGTTCTACTCGCATATTTCTGGCTTATCCACACACGCTGGTGATTCACCCGGCGCGGAAGAACAACCTGTTCACCTCCCCCCGGCGCAGCATTACGGTGCGATCTGCGCCTGCACCGCTTGCACATCCTTTAGTATACACGCTCGATCTGGATCGCGCAACCTGGATGCAAAACCGCGAAACCGGCACAAGCCCTGTCCGTTTGCTTATTCCCAACTCCCCGCTTCCCAGCCATATTCAATGCCGTGTTGCCGCAGGAGCGCCTGGAGGCGTGCGTCGGATTCGATCAGTTCGGTGATCCGGCTGACTGCTGCGTTCAATACGTCCTTCGTGACTGCCTGATCTGCTGCCAGATCGGCGGGAACGTCAAACAGAATGGCGAAGGTATGACGGATGTACTCGTCACCAGTTGTCATCGGTTGCTCCGTGATTTCAGTTACGGCGTAACAATCGTAAACGACGCTCCCGTGCTCCTGCCGAACACATCCGGCGCATATGTTCGATATGCGGTTGCTGGCAGCGCAACGTATGTCCCCGGAACGGTCGCCCGCGCCAGATAGGTGTAGGTATAGACCCCTTTCGGCAGGTCGGTGGCGAAGAGCGCCACCCGCCCGTCACGCACTTCGGTGTGCGTAAAGTACCACCAGTAGGGCAGCTCGTCACCGCCTTCGACCTGCGGCGCCAGCGTTGCTTCCCGTGCTGCCGCAGTGGTCGTCTTCAGGCTGGTATCCAGCGCTTCCAACCCGCCGGGGAGAAAGTCCTCCACGGTCAGGTAGCGCACATCGGTTGGGACGCGCAGGGTGATGCGGACCTGCACCAGATCGCCCTGGCGCGCCTGGGTGATCAGTTGCCCGGTCGGGCTGAGCGTGTCGCTGGCGACGGCGATATACTCGCGCTGCACGATGAACCCCCGATCAAGCGCCTGAGCAGTGGCGGCGTCCTCGGTATAGCGCAGGCGCACGGTGTAGTAGAGCCGCCCTTTGCCACTCTGTCCGGCGCCTGCCTGCCGTTGCAGCGCCACCTGACTGCCTTCGGGCTTCAATTCGGATGCCGCAATGATCACCCGGTCAGTCTCGCGCAGGGTGTCGCGCGTGACGGTCGCTTCGCGAAGGGTGCGCCCGTCGAGCGTTGCGCGATAGCGGTAATCGGCTTGCAGGTCATCGGTCTGGCTCGCGTATTCGGCAAGCGCAAGCACGGCGCCAGCCGAATCGTAGGTCGTGCGCCAGACATCACGCTCCCGCTCGCCCATCAACCAGCGCGCTGCGTTGGGAATAAGGAAGTTCTGCGGATCGGCGCGCAACAGCGCGCGCAACGCCAGACCGGTGGCGGTCACGTCGCTGTCAGGTCCCCAGTACCACATGTCCCCTGCATCCCAGTGCGCATCGGATGCCGTCAGCACGGCCCGCCCCATCAGTTCGGCAAGGAGCGTCTTGATGCGACTCTCCTCGCTCCCAGCCGTCTGGAGCGCCATAAGCAGGTAGGCTTTTCCGGCAGGTGTGAGATTGTTCCGTTCGTTGTACAGGTTCACCAACCGTCCACGATCCGGCTTCCCTGCTTCACCAAGGACAAAGAGCACATAGACGCGGTCATTGGGGTCGTTCAGGCGCCGGGAGTCATTGAGCGCTTCGGTCAGGAAGGTCAGCGCCTGATCCAGCATCGCCTGATCCACGGCAAACCCGGCGCGTTGCGCCTCCACCAGACCCTGAACGGCATACGCCGTGAGATACGGATCGCTCCGGTCGCCGCTCCACCATCCCCAACCGCCATCGAGTTGTTGCAGCGCAGAAAGACGCTGCACGCCATTCGTTACGCTGCGCTCCAGCGTTGCGCGCAACTGCGGGTCGTCGAAGCCCGCCTGCTGGATCAGACGGTAGGACGCGACTGCTGGCAGAAAACTGCTGACAGTTGCTTCGCTGCTGAAGTACGGCGCGCTCGCCAGTTTCTCGACACCTTTGACAATGCCAGCGACCAGCGACGGTGTGAGATCCAGTTCGACCCGCGCACTGGCGATTTTCTCCGGCGGCAGTTTGATCGTTTCGACCACCTGATCGATCACCTGACCGGCGCTGGCGGTCGCTTCGGCAGTAGTAAGCCGACGCAGCGGCGCCCGCGTCTCGATGGCATCCTGGTACCCTCCACCGACGGCGCGTACCGTCAGCAACGCTTCATCGCTTTCACCGGGCGGCTCATTGACCGTCGCCTGCCAGCGCACCAGCACGGTTCCGTTTGCCGGAACATTAACCTGCTGCTCGGTCGGTCCGTCAATGGTCAGCGCAGGGTTGGGCGCGATCCGCACCGTCGCATCGATGGCGGCACTCGTGGTGTTCTGCACCACCACCTGCAACACCGGGCGGTCGCCGACGGTGAGCGCGCGCGGCAGGGTTGGGCGCAGGAGCAGGGGCTTGCTGGCAACAATGTCGATCGTTGCTTCACCAACCAGGGTATCGGCAGTGATGGCGCGCGCCGTCAGGCGCCAGGTCGTCAGGTTGTCCGGCAGGGTCACGCTGAACTGCGCCATGCCGTTATCATCGGTGACCAGTGCCGGGTTCCAGAAGGCGGTATCGAGAAAATCGCGTCGGACGAGGGTTCCTGCTTCCAGACCGCCGCCACCGCCTTTGTCGCCCGGTTGTAGCCGCAACGTCACCCGATCAACCAGCGCCGTCAGCGGGTTGGAGGTGAATACGCCAAGCGCGCGCTGATTGTAGAACGCCTGGAGCAGTGACGGATTGGGATCATCAACCAGCGTCAGCACCGCCTTATCGACCAGCGCCAGCGCCACCTCGGCGCGCACCCCCTTGCCGGTGTAGTCGGTCGCTTTCACCGTGTAAGTGACCGTATCGCGCGGACCGACCTGTGTTTTATCAGGGGTGAGCGTCAGGGTCAGTTCCTGACGTTCAGTTGAGACCGGCAGTTTCACGATGCCCACCCGCAGATCGGGCGTGGCGGGCGCATCGACGCTGCTGCCGTCACCCGGCGCTTTGATCAGCGTCAGCGAAACGTACACGTTTGGCGCATACTCCTCACGGATGGGAACCTGCAACACACCGGTCGAACCCTGGATCGTCAGAACGCGATGTTCGATAACATTGCCGCGTTCGATGGTGAGTAGCGCGGTCGTGTCCGGGTAGGGCGCCGTCACCAGGATCGTTGCAGTGTCGCCGGGCTTGTAGCGGCGTTTGTCGGCGATCAGATCGACGCGGTTGCTGTCATCGACTCCCCAGAAGACAATGCCGCCGGAAGCCCACGTATAGGCGCTCGTCTGCACAACCCGTCCGGCGTCATCCTTCCCTTTTGCCACAATCCGGTAGAGACCGCCCTGCGGCGGCGTGAATTGCACCTGCCCGCGCCCCTGCCCGTCGGTGACGGCGGAGAGCGTCTCGATCAGCGTATCGGTGTAGGCGGATGTCCAGTAGAAACGCCCATCGGCGCCCTGTTCGCGCACACTGTACCACTCGCGCTCGTAGACCTCCACATCCAGCGAACGGTTCGGCGCCGGATTGCCTTGAGGCGTCAGGGTGATGATTGAGATTTGCTGCGGTTGCCCGGCGCTGGCAACATATCCTTCAGGGCGCAGACCGACGTAGAACGCGCCAGCGTGAACCGTTACCACCCCCTGGGCGGCGATCACCTGACCATCAACATCGGTCACCTCGACATCGATGGTCAGCGTCTGGCTGCCGGTGCGCACTCCGCTGTCCAGAGGACGGCGTTCATAGATCGACGCGGGAAGCGTCAGGGCGAACCGTCCCTGTGCATCAGTCGCCCCCTCACCTTCAGCAATCAGTTCGCCAAAAAGGAACGATGGTTCACCGGCGGCATACCAGGCATACGCATTATCGAAATCGGCGAAACTGAAGTTTGGCGCCGCGTCGCTGAAGAACCAGAAGGGTTGCGCAAGGACGCGCCAGCGCACCGGCGCTCTGGCAGGCGCGCCGCCCGCAAAGTAGGCAGCCTGGACATTGACATTCAACGGATCGCCGCGCAGCAGATCGGTGGCAGCCGGCGTGACAGTGACTTCAAAGGCGGGCACGCGATACTCGGCAACCAGAAAACTGCCGAATACGGCGGGATCGGTTTCATCGACTCCCTGCACACCACCGAGCCGCGCTACCATCGAGTAGGACCCCAGCGGCGCTCCCTGCGCCAGCGGCAGGTCGACGTTGAATGTTCCGAAGGCGCTGAAGGTGAGGGTTGTCGAAAAAACGGTGTTTCCCTCCGGATCACTCACGTACAGATACGCGCGGTCACCGGCGCCGGGAAGGACATACCGCTCCGCCTGACCCTGCCCCGCACTAACGGCAATGCCGCGCAATGCGCCACGCAATCGCACCGTCTGACCCGGACGATAGATCGGTTTGTCGGTCAGCAGACTCCCGGCAAATTTCTGCGGCTGGTAGTCGGCTGGCACACCGAAACTCCAGGGATCGATCCCGGAAGACCACTCGGTGGTGGTGAATGTCTGCACCCTGTCGCCATCCGACGACCAGACGAACAGGGACCACACATCACGCGCATCGAACGGCGCTTCCAACACACCGTCCGCATTGGTGCGCCCCAGATCGACGGGTGTACTGAGACCGGTCTCATACCGGTAGGCGGCAGCACGCACCGGTAGTCCCGCAACCGGCTTGCCGGTGGACAGATCAACCGCCCAGACGAACAGGCGATCCGTGCCACGCTTCACCGTCAGCGCATATGGGCTGACCGCCATCACCTGACGATCAACCAGATCGCCCGACGCGCGCAACTCCAGATAGTAGAGACCTGCCTCCAGCGCGCCGACCTCGATGATTCCGACCCTCCCCTTGTTGCGTTCGCCGCCGAGCGATTGCGTTCCCCCGGTCACAATATCGTTCGCTGCTGGCGAAAAATCCCTCCAGTACTCATAACTCAGCATCAGTTTCGCCGCCTGTTCCGGCGACAGCCGCGAAATTCGCCACTCGACGTCTGGCACGTTGATCCATTGGATCGGAACTCGTACCGTGCCAGCAGCGCGATAAAAACCGGCGCGGTAGGAACCGATCAGACTGAGTGACGGCTCACGCGGACCGACGCGGAAGGTCGCTGTCACATCGCGCCCCAGTGCGACGCCGAAGGGATCGCGCGCTGCCGCCCCGACGGTGACACGATATTCCGTATCAGGCTCGAACTGCCCGTAGATAGTGAACCCGGTTTCGTATCCCGACGTATAGACATCGGTCAGCGCCGGTTCGATGACCAGATTCTGGCTGACTGTTGTCCAGTCCATCGGTGTGCTGAAGATCAGGGTCAGGCTCCCATAATCAGGCGATACCACATCGCCCGGCGCCGGTCTGGTCGTGACGAGCGCTGGCAACGGCGCGACGCGGAACGAACTGCTGAACGTCTGCGCCAGCGCCCCGTTGCCGCGCGCCGAACGTGCACCGGCATCGACGATGATGGTATAGGAAGCGCCGCGATCCAGTGGCGCATCAGGACGAAAGATCACGCTTGTTCCGCTGATCGCTAGTGTGCCAGCGATCAGGGCGCCATCGCTCCGCACGACGCGCAGGGCGCTGCGGAGCGACATCAGATCCATCGGCTGGTTGAAGGTGATCGTGATCGGTTCGGTTGGCGACGCAAAATCGGTTTGCGGGAGCGCCAGCTCCACCGCCGGATCGATGGTGCGAAACGACCAGACATACTCATTGCGCAGCACGCCGCCGGTCTGATCGGTCAATCCGGCGGCAACCCGCACCCGGTAATCGGTCGATGGATCGAGCGGCGCCGTCGGCGAAATGACAAACGTGGATGTGTCGATCCAGCGCGCCACGCCCTGCACCGGCGGGTCAACGGTTGCCGCCACGGGCAATCCGCCGGTTGATGCCACATCCACCAGCGGCACGACCGGATGGTTGAAGCGCACACTGATCCGCGGAATGTCGGTCGGCACATCGCGCGTATCGCCAGCCGGCTCGACCTGCTGTACCTCAAGATCGCCGATGACGATGAATGACCACTCGAACGGTTTGGTGTTGAGCGTTGCGCCGGAGATTGTGCTGACCCCCGGTTCAATCACGGCACGATACCGCACCCCGCGTTGCAGCGGCGCAGCCGGCTTGAAGCGAATGCCGTCTTCGAACGTCTCGACCGTGCCTGCGACTGCCACCCCGCCCGCGTCGAACAAACGAAAGCTGGCGCCCGCCGACGAGCGATCCACATCACGATGGAGCCGGATTTCGATTGGTCGGTCCGCCGCAACATCGAACTCGCCATCGAACGGACGGGTATCAACCAGCAACGGCGCTGCGGTGGTAAAACTCCAGCTGAACGGACGTTCCATCCGCGCTGCGCCATCGGGTGTCAGGTCAGGGCGCACTGTCACCCGATAGGTTGTCGCAGCACGCAATCCGCCTTCGGGGAAGAACCCGAAACGGGTCGGCGAGAGCCAGCGCCCAATGCCGCTCACTGCTGTCGAATCACTGCCAATGGTCAGCGTCAACGGTTGGGGCAGATCAACGGCGCGGCGTGGATCGTCGGCGGACGCAGCGACGGCCTCTGCGCTCACCACCGGGGCGCTGAACTCAACCGTGATCAGTGTTTCGAGAGGAATATCGGCGGCGCCATCGGCAGGCGCGACATCGCGCACTGCCACATACGGCGCAGTGCGGAAACGCACCGTCTGGGCGCCCTCGGAGGCGCGACCAAGCGCATTCCGCACACCCGCGCCAATCGTCAGGGCATACTCCGCGCCGTACTGCAACCCGCCGACGGGTTTCACCAGCGCGACATTGCCCTGGATATCAACCTGCACATCAACCGGCGGTTCGAGGCGCAAAACGGCAATCAGCGAATCGCGCTGCACCGGTTGACTGAACTCGATCCGCAGCGTCGCCTGTGGATTGACCGCCTCTGCGCCATCAGGCGGCTCGATCCGGACGACCTGCGGCGCGCTCAGGATCAACGGACCGGCGAACACACCGGCGATGATCAGGATCAGTCCAATGCCAGCCGCAATGACTGCGCGAAGCGGGAAGCGTGACGACGGGTTCATTGTCTTTCCCTTCCTTAGAATCTGTGAGGCGCTCAGTTTGCCTGCGGCGCCTGACGTACTTCAAACTCGACAACTGGACTGCGCACAGTGTGCCCATCCACGTCGCGTCCCTCCGCCCACACCCGATGCCTCCCCGGTTGCAGTTGCCAGAACACCCGTGACGCCGAGGTTGTGACCAGCGGTGCGCCATTCATATAGATCGTCACACGCTCGATCTCTGGCGTCGCCCCCACGGTCAGCGCAATCTGCTGTCGCTCCGCCGGTATGCCTGGACTCAATGCAAACACTGCACCGTAGGCAGGAGCAGTGATCAGCAATGGCAGCGCATTGCGCGACGTGCGATCGGATTCGTATTCACCAGCGCCCCTGCCAGCGCCAGACGCAGGCGCATTGTTGCCCGGCGGATCGCCAGTATTCGCCGTGACCGGCGGGCAGACCTGGCGGGGTGGACGGGGAACGCCAGCGTTCTCCGCCCACGGTTGCGCTTCCGGCGGCAATACCCGATAGATGCGCAGCACGGTACGCGCCGACGGATACCGATCCGGCGCCCGACAGTCACGCACCGGATCGACGCGCACCAGAATATGCGTATCGTCCGGTCGCTGCGGTGTATGCTCTGCCAGAAACCGTTCGAGCCGCGTCGCCGGGCAGACCGGCGACGGCAGCAGACCGCCCTCAGCGCAGATCGTCAGTTCGACAATCCCCGGCGGGCGGGGAAACGGACGCGGCGGCAATCCGCGGTGCGCTGCCAGCATCACCTGGCGCCAGACCGGAGCGGCGCCGGTGACGCCGCTCACCGCCTCCATCGCCCGACCGTCGGCATTCCCGATCCACACCCCAACCACCCGGTCTGGCGTGTATCCAACCGTCCAGTTGTCGCGCCAGTCGGTCGTGGTGCCGGTTTTGACCGCTGCGGGGCGATCAATGTCGAGCGCGCCGCCAAATGCGCGCATACGGGCATACCGATCACTCAGGATGTCGCTGATCAGATACGCAATGCGCGGATCGAGCGCCGGGGATGGCGGATCGACCGCTTCCAGCCCAGACGCACGCGAAACCGGAGCGCCGCCGATCTCCAGGATGGCATACGGCGTCACCCGCATGCCGCCATTTGCAAACGCCGCGTATGCGCCGGTCAACTCCAGGAGCGACACCTCGCCGCCGCCGAGGGTCAGCGCCAGACCGAAGCGCCCCGGCTGATCGCCGAGTGACGCAATGCCGAGACGCGACGCCATATCGAGCAACGCTGGAATGCCGACAAAATCGAGGGTGCGAACGGCGGCGACATTCGAGGAGGTGGCAAGCGCCTCGCGCAGCGACAGAGGACCGTGAAACGCGCGGTCGTAGTTCAGAGGGGCGTAGACCTGTCCGCTGGAGTCGACGAACGACACCGGTACGTCAAGGATCGTGGTCGCCGGTGTCCATCCACGTTCAAGCGCTGCCGCATAGGTGAGCGGCTTGATCGCCGAACCGGGCTGGCGGAGCGCAAGCGCGGCGTTGACCTGCCCCTGAATCGTGTTGTCAGCGAAATCCGGACTGCCGACCATCGCCAGAATGGCGCCGTCGCGCGGGTCGATCACCACCACTGCGCCATTGCGGGCACGCCGATCCAGGCTGCCATCATACGGGTTGGCAAGCGCAGCGATCTGACGACGCAACGCGCGTTCTGCGGCTTCCTGCAACCCCAGATCAAGCGTTGTCGTGATGGTCAGACCGCCACGCGCCACAATGTCGGGACCCAGTTCGGCAGCCAGGCGTTCCAGAACGAAGAAGACGAAATGCGGCGCGCGCGGCAGGCATCCGGGAGTATCGCATCCGGCGCTGAAGCGTAATGGTTCATTGGCGGCAATCTCCGCCTCTGCTGGCGTGATGAAACCGGCGCGCACCATCGCCGCGAGCACATCGCGTTGACGGGCGCGCGCTGCATCTGGGTTGGTGAACGGATTGTAGCGCGACGGCGCCTGCGGCAAACCGGCGATCAACGCTGCTTCGGCGAGATCGAGGTCGCGCGCAGGTTTACCGAAGAACCGCTGCGATGCCGCCTCGACGCCGTAACTCATCGCGCCATAATAGGTCTGATTGAGGTACATTTCCAGGATGTCGTCCTTGGGAAGCGTCGCGGTCAGTTTGAGCGCCAGTATCATCTCGCGCGCCTTGCGCTCCAGCGTTTGATCCTGCGCCAGCGAGGGATCGAGCAGAAACGAACGCGCCAGTTGCTGCGTAATCGTGGAGCCGCCAGCAACGATCCGACCCTGACGCAGATTGAGCCAGATCGCACGCGCGATGCCCCGCAGGTCGATCCCCGGATTGGTATAGAAACCGGCGTCCTCGACAGCAATCGTCGCCTGGATCAGCGCCGGTGAGATGTCATTGAGCGGCACGGGTGAGCGTTGCGCACCAAGCGGATCAGGTACGGCGTAGAGCAGACGACCGTTGCGATCCAGCACCCGTGTCACACCTGTAGCGGCGCGTTCGCGCAACCGCTCACGGGAAGGCAGGTCAGTCGACATCCACAACCAGGAGCAGAGGAACACCAGCACGAGGACGCAGATGCCAGCACAACGCGCGACGATTGCAACAACGCTTCGCAACCGTTTTGAGCCGAACCGCTGCACTGTGCCTTCTCCATCGCTAAGCGTCTGTGGGTCTGCTGCGATCATAGCATATTCGCCGTGCAAAGGGAATGAATAACGGATGACATGACGGCATGACCGTAACGCAGTGCATCAGAAGGGTCTTGCCATCCTGCAACGAACACGGTATCATTACAGGTGCATGGCATCGTAGAACGTGTATTCTGGCGATGCGTATCATTGTGACAGCCGATCTCCACTATCGACCGGCGAAGCGTGATGCCTATCTGGCGTTCGCCGAATGGGTGCGGCAGCGTAACCCCGACTGTTTCATTATTGCAGGAGATATCGGGCATCCGCTGCGCCTGTTTCAGCGCGGACTGCAACTCTTCCGCGATCTGACGTGTCCCCGTGCTGTCATTGCCGGTAACCACGATGTCTATCGCAGCGATTACGACAGTCGCACGCTGTGGGAGGCATGGCTGCCGCGCATTACCCGCGACGAAGGGTTTATCTGGCTCGAAGATGATGTGCTGACCCTGGGGAATGTTGGCGTGTGCGGCACGATGGCGTGGTACGACTATTCATCGCGCGCACCGCACCTGACACTCGGCGATCACGAGTATCGCGTGCTGAAGGGGAGTGTCAACCACGACGCCGATTATGTCGATTGGCCCTGGAGCGACCGGGCAATGGCGCGCTATCTGGCAAAGGGTTTTGCCGGGCGCCTGGGGAACCTGGTCAACAATCCACGGGTTTCGCGGATCCTGGTTGTCACCCACGTGCCGATCATCGAGATCGCTGTGCCACGCTACCCTGAGAGCGATTTCTGGAGCCTGATGCGCGCTTATATGGGCAACTTTACGCTGGGGAAACTGGTGCTCGATCAGCCGAAGGTGAGCCATATCGTCAGCGGGCATCTCCACCGCGCCGGGCGCTGGACGATTGCGGGGCGGTATGGTCCCGTTGAATGCCATATCGTCGGCAGCGCTCCCGGCGAACCGACAGCGGTCGAGTTGACGTTGTAACCCTACCCTTCCGCCGATTGCGTCGCTTTCGCCGCCAGCCAGCGTTGCACCCGCTCCCGCACCCAGGCGGCGTCTGCTGGCGGCAGCGGCGGCGGCGGCACCGGCGCACTGTAATCCACCCAATCGCCGTACCGCGCGCGCGCATACGCCGTCTCGAACACCTGTTGCAGGTTCAGCGTCACCACGCCGAACTCGACGGTCGTCGGCACAAGAATCGTCGGCAACGGGTCGCGCAGGTCGATGAACCACACTTCGTAGCGGTAGTCGGTCGCGCGCTTCAGCAGCACGCAGTAGTCGCTCTTGCCCGCCGTCGCCGTGAAGCGCGCCCCGGCGCGCAGCAGGTCGATTTCGATCCAGTTGGTGCGCGACTCGAACACCACGGCGCGTTTGCGTTCAAAGGCGGTCGCGCTGGGAGCGCCGGGGGTCTTGTTGGCTGGCGACAGGAGCTCGATAATCGTCACCACGCGGCGCGTGCGCGCGTCGCGGATTTCGATGAAGCGCTCGCGCACCTCCGGTTCCGGCAGCGGTTCAATCAGGGTCGGGGCGGTATATCCGGCGTCGAGCGGCGCCGTCACGCCTGGACGCGCCGGAGTGACGACCGCCAGATCGGGAATGATGGCGCCGACCGGCGGCGTCTCCTCTTCGCTGACGATCAGGCGCTGCTCGACCGCAACAATAAAGTGGGGACTCAACTTTTCCGCCAGCACATCGCTCATACCGACGATCAATCGGGTATGCACATCGGGCCAGATGTCGGGCGCTTCGAGGAAGGGGTCCATGCCGGGAAATGGCGAGCGCATAGGAAGTTCCTTCATTTGTGCGGGATGTTGTAACCCTACCCTTCCGCCGATTGCGTCGCTTTCGCCGCCAGCCAGCGTTGCACCCGCTCCCGCACCCAGGCGGCGTCTGCTGGCGGCAGCGGCGGCGGCGGCACCGGCGCACTGTAATCCACCCAATCGCCGTACCGCGCGCGCGCATACGCCGTCTCGAACACCTGTTGCAGGTTCAGCGTCACCACGCCGAACTCGACGGTCGTCGGCACAAGAATCGTCGGCAACGGGTCGCGCAGGTCGATGAACCACACTTCGTAGCGGTAGTCGGTCGCGCGCTTCAGCAGCACGCAGTAGTCGCTCTTGCCCGCCGTCGCCGTGAAGCGCGCCCCGGCGCGCAGCAGGTCGATTTCGATCCAGTTGGTGCGCGACTCGAACACCACGGCGCGTTTGCGTTCAAAGGCGGTCGCGCTGGGAGCGCCGGGGGTCTTGTTGGCTGGCGACAGGAGCTCGATAATCGTCACCACGCGGCGCGTGCGCGCGTCGCGGATTTCGATGAAGCGCTCGCGCACCTCCGGTTCCGGCAGCGGTTCAATCAGGGTCGGGGCGGTATATCCGGCGTCGAGCGGCGCCGTCACGCCTGGACGCGCCGGAGTGACGACCGCCAGATCGGGAATGATGGCGCCGACCGGCGGCGTCTCCTCTTCGCTGACGATCAGGCGCTGCTCGACCGCAACAATAAAGTGGGGACTCAACTTTTCCGCCAGCACATCGCTCATACCGACGATCAATCGGGTATGCACATCGGGCCAGATGTCGGGCGCTTCGAGGAAGGGGTCCATGCCGGGAAATGGCGAGCGCATAGGAAGTTCCTTCATTTGGCAGCCGCCATCATTCTGCGCTAGAATACCGCAAACTGACGGTTGTGTTCAGTGTACCATACGGGTATCTGCGATGCAACGGTTCGACTGTCGAGCGGGATGTGGCGCGTGCTGTATCGCACCTTCGATCTCATCGCCAATCCCCGGTATGCCGGACGGCAAACCGGCAGGTGTGCGCTGCGTGCAGTTGAGCGCCGACAATCGCTGTCTGCTGTTTGGGCGTCCTGAACGACCGGCGGTATGTGTTTCGCTGCGACCATCAGTGGAGATGTGTGGAACGACGAACGAGGAAGCGTTCATATTCCTGACAACACTGGAACATGCAACGCAGCCAGGATGACGGAGAGAACCATCTATGCACGACAATGCTGAGTCGAAGGTTGCCGCGTGGCGTCGCTGGCTTGCACATCTCTGGTACATGTGGGGCGGGAGCCTGACGTATTGGGGTTTGCGAACGGCGGATGTCAGTTTCTTCCAGGCAGCGGATGGCGCATACAGTCGCGCGATTGCGATCTGGTCCGATTTCAGCGGCGCCTACTTCCAGCGCGGCATTATCCGCGAACGCGAGCTTGGTCAACGCATCGCTGGCATCCGCGACCTGAGCCGCGCGATTGAGTTATCGCCGGAATGGCCCGAACCATACCTTCGCCGTGGACTGATCCTCCGTTTCCACGGCAACCCTCACGAGGCTATCGCCGACCTCGAGCGCTATCTGGAACTGAGTGGCGACTCGTCCTGGCGCGATGAGGCGGAGCGACAGATCGCTGCGCTGCGAGCGGAATGCTGAGATGCCGGAAGAAGCGCAGAGCCGCGTCGCTCCAGCAAGCCGGGACGCCGATCTGACGACGACCCAATTGATCATTGTCACTGGCGGTCGTCTGGCGCTGGTTGCCGCATTTCGCATTATTTATCCGTTACAGCCGTTCCTCACCGGCGAACTGGGCATCGATCTGCGCACCGTCAGCGCATTGATCACCGTGCAACTGGCGGCCTCGATGCTGAGTCCGATCGGCGGGGCGCTGGCGGATACCAGGGGTGAGCGCGCAACGATGAGCGGCGGACTGGCGCTCTTCGCGTCTGGCACGCTGCTGTGCGCCCTTTCACCATCATTTCTTGCCTTTCTGATCGGCTACATTCTTGTTGGTCTGGCGGTCGCGCTCTACCAGCCGGCAGCGCAGGCATATCTGGCGGCGCGCACGCCCTATACGCGCCGTGGATGGGCGTTGGGCATGTTCGAGACATCCTGGGCGCTGGGGGCGCTGCTTGGTGTGGCGCCGTTGATGCAGGTCGTCCAGGAGACACAGCAGTCGGCGCCGGTCTTCTGGATCCTGCTTGTCGCCGGTCTGGCATCGCTGGCGCTGGTGCACACGTTGCTGCCGGATGGACAGCGGCATGCGCCGAATGAAACGCAGCGGGTCGAGTGGCGGGAACTGCGCACGCCAGGAGCGCTGCTGGCGCTGCTGTTCATGGCGTTGACCCTCTGCGCGTATGACCTGATCCAGATTGTGCAGGCGCCCTGGTTGCGTGAGGCGCTCGCGGCGAATGAGGCGCAATTGGGACAACTGCTCGCGCTGGCGGGCATCGGCGAACTGGTCGGTTCGCTGGGAGTCGCGCTCCTGGGGGATCGGCTGGGGATTCGGCGCTCGACTGCCGCCGGATTTCTTTTGGCGGCGATGTGTGTTACGGCGTTGCCATTCGCAGGGCAGGCGTGGACCTGGCTGCTGCCGGTGTATCTGCTGCTCTACGTGTCGTTCGAGTACGCGATTGTTGCGTCCTTCCCGCTGGTCTCGGCAGTGGCGCCGGCGGCGCGCGGAACCATGCTCGCGCTCAGCTCAGCCGCCATCGGCGCCGGGCGCGTCGTCGCGTCGCTGGTCGCCACATCGCTCTGGCTCACGTTCGGCATCGGCTGGACGGCGACGATCACTGCGGCGATCCTTTGTATGTCGCTCCTCTGCTTGCTGGTGGTTCGACCGCAGGAGTAGGGGCTGCGAGAACCGGGAACCAGGAGCGAGGGGAGGGGTGCAGTCATGCATTGACAAGAAGTTGAGCGCTCCGCATGCGCATCCCCCAGCGTGCGGGCGCTGCCGCGCCCGCCGTGCGCCCCGCCCGCCGGTTCAGCATCGGGCGGGGCGGTGAGGCTGGTTCCGCCGCATGCGCACGCATCAGGGCGCGCGACGCCCCTGCGGACGTTATGGAGATTGAAAATTTAATCCGCTATACCGCGCTAGCCGTGGGGCTGAAGCCCTCGGCTAGCCAAGGCGAAGCCCGCCTGCGCGGGCTATACCGGATTATTTACTCAACGACCATCACGTCCGCGCTGCGCGCACGAAGCCCCACTGACGCGGGGCTGGCGCGGAGCATCCGCACGCGCCAGCGCGGGCGCGGCAGCGCTCTTTGTGCCATCAGCCCGACAGTTCAGCGTCGGGCGGAGCAGCGGACGGCTGCCTGAGCGCATCCGCACGCACCAGCGAGGGCGCGGCAGCGCCCTTCGTGCTTTCAGCCCGACGCTTGAGCGTCGGGCGGGGCGGCGGACGGCTGCCTGAAAACTCATGCTCGCACCCGCGAGGGGAGAGGTTGCCTGCAACATTCAACATTCAACGAGCAACCTTCTCACTTTCAACAGGCAATGTGCGAGGCGCAATCCTCCTGTACGCCTGGAAGTCAACCGGAAATGTGAACCATTCACGGAAAGAACGCATCGGGCGGCAGCGGCGCCACATCGGTCAGGGTCACGTGCAACGCCTGCGCTTCACGCCGCACAGCGATCACACGTCCCTGAAACAGACGCCCTCCCTCACGCCAGCGCACAATGTCGTCCAGACGCACATCGATATGTTCAGGACGAATGTATGCCCCTTCGAATCTGATACTGAACCCATCACGACGGATCTCATCCACCGGCAGGCTGGTGTAGCGCCGACCATACCCGCGCCGGTCAACGTCAACCGTCAGCAGACGACGCTCGGTCCGACTCACACGTATCTTCCTCGAAAGTGTATCAACATTCGCGCTATTATAGCATCACCTTGACGCTGTTCCGGTGCTGCGGTATACTCCACGCCGACACCCGCAGCACATATCGCCTGGTCAGCGGCGCCGATGCCTGATCAATGGTTCTGTGAACGACAGTGCGGTCGCGCAGTTCCCCGCCTCCGCTCAAGAACTGAACGCACCGCATTGTATTCCAGCCATCGCCTGACAGCCGCTGTTCCATCGGTGATCAGGAGATTTCCCATGAAACGGCCACGAGTGCAGCATGTAAGCCTGCCGCGTCCACCTCGCAGTGATGAAGCCACCCGCGCTTTCTATGGGACGTTGCTCGGTTTTGAAGAGATTCCCGCCCCTGCATCGCTTGCCGATCTCGATGTCATCTGGTATCGCCTCGGTGATGCCGAACTCCATCTCTTTGCCGAAGAACCATACCCTGATCGCTCCGGGAGGCATGTGTGCATCGAGGTGGACGACCTCGACGAGGTGCGCGCGCGACTGATTGCAGCCGGTTACACTCCCGAAGACACCATCGCCATTCCGGGACGACCGCGGTTCTTCTGCCGCGACCCGTTCGGCAACCGGATCGAGTTCACCACCATTATCGATGACTATCTGAAATATCAGAAGTAGTGCACACCGACTGTGCTGAAGCAAAGGAGCAGAAACGTATGTCGAACACCATTGGCGTCGGCCTGGTCGGCTACAAGTTCATGGGCAAAGCGCACTCCAACGGATACCGGCAGGTTGCCGCGTTCTTCCCGGATGTCGCGCTACGCCCGGTGATGAAAGCGATCTGCGGGCGCGACGAGGCGGCGGTGCGCGCCGCAGCCGCACAGTTTGGCTGGGAAGGATACGAAACCGACTGGAAGAAACTGGTATCGCGCGACGATATCGGTCTGATCGATGTCTCGACCCCCGGCGATACCCACGCCGCGATCAGCATTGCAGCCGCCGAGAACGGCAAGCATGTCTTCTGCGAAAAACCGCTGGCAAACACCCTCGCCGAAGCGCGTCAGATGCTCGACGCAGTACAGCGCAACAAGGTCGTCGGCATGGTCAACTTCAACTATCGCCGCGTTCCGGCGGTGCAACTCGCCAAAACGCTGATCGACTCCGGTCGCCTGGGGAGGATCTATCACTGGCGCGCCGTCTATTTGCAGGACTGGATCATGGACCCCAACTTCCCGCTGGTCTGGCGGTTGCAGAAGGATGTCGCCGGTGCGGGAACGCTGGGCGATCTTGGCGCTCATATCATCGATCTGGCGCGCATGCTGGTCGGTGAAATCACCGAGGTGACAGGGTTGACCGAGACATTCATCAAGCGCCGACCGGTGCTGGCGGCGACGACCGGCGGATTGGGCGCGGCTGCGGGTGCGGAAATGGGTGAGGTAACGGTCGATGATGCAGCGCTGTTCCTGGCGCGATTCGCCAACGGCGCCGTTGGTACGTTTGAAGTCACGCGCTTCGCCAAAGGACGCGCAAACTACAACAGTTTCGAAATCAACGGCAGCAAGGGCAGCATTCGCTTCAATCTCGAACGCATGAATGAACTGGAAGTGCTGCTCGATGACGATATGCCCGACGTTGCCGGATTCCGCACCGTGCTGGTCACCAATGGCAATGCGCACAAATATCTGAGCGCCTGGTGGCCCGCCGGTCATATCATCGGATGGGAGCACACGTTCACCCACGGCATCTACGACCTGCTGAACGGTATTGCCGCTGGCACGTCGCCCGCCCCGACGTTCGAGGACGGTCTGCGCTGCCAGGCGATCCTCGATGCGGTTGAACGTTCAGCCGGAAGCAGGCAGTGGGTGGAGCCGGAGTATTAGAGGCGACGTAGGGGCGCGCGGGTTGAAGGTTGCAGGTGGGAAGTTCGTCTTTGAACTTCTCTGCGCGCCCGGCGTCTCGGCGGTGCGTTTTTGCAGCGAAGTCTTCAATAGAATACAGGAGAAGCATCTATGCCACGTCCGGTCACTCTATTCACGGGCCAGTGGGCGGACCTGCCGCTGGCGACGCTGGCTGCGAAAGCGAAGAGTTTCGGATACGACGGGTTGGAACTCGCCTGCTGGGGCGATCATTTCGAGGTCGATAAGGCGCTCGAGTCTGACCGCTACATCCGCGAGAAGCGCGAACTGCTCGAACAGCACGGATTGCAGTGCTTTGCCATCAGCAACCACCTGGTCGGGCAATGCGTATGCGACCGTATCGATGAGCGTCACAAGGCGATCATTCCGGCACGCATCTGGGGGGATGGCGATCCGGAGGGGGTGCGACAGCGCGCTGCCGAGGAGATGAAGAACACGGCGCGCGCCGCCGCCGCCTTCGGCGTCAAACAGGTGAACGGCTTCACCGGTTCGTCGATCTGGCATCTGATCTACTCCTTCCCGCCCAACATTCCGGAGCAGATCGAAGCAGGATACGCCGATTTCGCCGCGCGCTGGAACCCAATTATGGATGTGTTCGATGAAGTCGGAGTGCGCTTCGGTCTTGAGGTGCATCCGACCGAGATCGCTTATGATATTGTGACCACCGAGAAAACCCTGGCCGCCATCGGGCGCCGCCCGGCGTTCGGCATTAATTTCGACCCCAGCCACCTGATCCATCAGTTCGTCGATCCGGTGCTGTTTATCGAAACGTTTGCCGACCGGATCTATCACGTGCACGTGAAGGAGAGTCGGCGTAACCTGAACGGACGCACCAGCATTCTGGCATCGCATCTCAACTTCGGCGATCCACGCCGGGGATGGGATTTCGTATCACCTGGACACGGTGATATTCAGTGGGATCCGATCTTCCGCGCGCTGACCCGCATCGGTTACACCGGTCCGCTCTCGGTGGAATGGGAAGACAGCGGGATGGACCGCGAGTTTGGCGCAGCAGAAGCCTGTGCGCTGGTCAAGAAGAGCGACTTCCCGCCCAGCGCCGTCGCCTTCGACGCGGCATTCCAGAAGTCGTGAGGCGCCGGGAGGCATCCCTGAGCCACTTACATCGTCATCTTCCGCGCCGACGGAGTCTCCGTCGGCGCATCACAAGGTCAGTCGCCAGACAGCAAAGCGCATATGAGCAGGTTACTTGACGGAAAAGTCGCTATTGTGACCGGCGCCAGTCGGGAGATCGGCGCTACGATGGCTGAATTGCTGGCGGCGCATGGGTGCGCAGTGCTGGCGGCGCACTTCGGTGAGGCGGAGCGTGCGGAGGCGCTGGCGGAACGCATTCGTGCAAACGGCGGGCGCATCCTGATCCACGACGCCGATCTGTCGCGGGTTGCGGCGAACCAGGCATTGATCGCACGCGCCGTGGATGCCTTTGGGCGCGTCGATATTCTGGCGGCGAACGCCGGACTGACTATCAGCGCGCCCTTTCTCGCCACAACCGAAGAACAGTGGGACACCCTGTTCGATCTGAACGTCAAAGGATCGTTCTTCGCCGCGCAGGCCGCCGCACGCCAGATGATCGCGCAGCAAAGCGGCGGGCGCATCATCTTCTCCGCTTCGGTGACCGGCGTGCAGGCAATTCCCGGCTTGAGCGCCTATGGGATCACCAAGGCGGCGCTGCGTCATATGGCAAAAACGCTGGCGTGCGAACTCGGTCTGTATGGCATTACGGTCAATGCGCTGGGCATCGGGGCCATTGTGAATGAACGCAACCGCAACGACGACCCGGAGTACGAAGCGCACTGGGGACGCGTCACACCCACCGGGCGCGTCGGACTGCCGACCGATGTGGCGCAGGCGCTCCTGTTCCTGGCATCGCCAGAAGCGGCGCACATCACCGGTCAGACCCTGATCATCGACGGCGGCTGGACGCTGACCAGTCCTCTGCCGCCATCTTCCTGACTCCTGGTATCATACGCGCGGCGCGAACGCGCCGGTCAACAGATAATGCAGCGCGTATGAATGGAACGCCGCCCGGTTGCGGCATTCAGGAGAAGAGAGGAGGAACAACGATGAAACTGGCGCAGGTCGAAGGACTCGAACCGGATGTGATCGCCCGCCTCAGCGCGACAGGCATCGAGACAACCCATGATCTGCTGGCACGCGGTGCCGAACCTGCCGGCAGAGCCGAGATTACCGGCGCTTCCGGTTTGACCGAACCCGCCCTGCTCAACATTCTGTTTCGCGCCGATCTCGCACGGGTACACGGGATCGGGTGGGATTACGCCGGTCTGCTGGTGGAAGCCGGGGTCAGCACGGTGACCGATCTGGCGTATCGCCAGGCGGAAGAGTTACGCAAACGCCTGGCAGCAGTCAATGCTGAGCGCGGTCTGGTGAAGCGCGTACCATCGCTGGCGCAGGTGACTGCCTGGATCGACCACGCGCGCACCCTGCCGGGTGTGCTCACGTTTGGCGGCGGCGGCGAAACAT
>Ga0197142_1001703_pt1 | contig 19817 bp, 16 predicted proteins | sample GBS60_MetaG_FD_148614 | JGI IMG/M metagenome (GOLD analysis project Ga0197142, IMG submission 148614) | Sediment microbial communities from Great Boiling Springs, Gerlach, Nevada, United States - GBS 60_MetaG | ecosystem: Environmental > Aquatic > Thermal springs > Hot (42-90C) > Sediment... | reverse complement strand
AGACCAAGGTAGCAACTTGGGTTAGTAAAGTGACCATTGGCGATAACTTAACCCCAACTCTTTGAAGCGAGCGTGAAAGTAATAGGCTTTGCTGCCTTCAAACATCATCGGCGGTAAAGTTTCCTTATCTCCTAACCTCAAGGGCAAGACATTGTTGTCGGCGTGGATGAGGAAACGGCTTACTAACGCCTGACGACACGAAGTCAAGGTGCTTTCAGTAAGGGACGCTAACTTATCTGCTGTCGTCCAACGAGGTTGAATAGGCACTACCTGCCCTTTAACAACACTTGCTACCAGCAACGCTGATAGCAAAACGAAAACCTTCCTCACCCAGTTTCCTCCTGTTAGCGAAATTTTCATGTTAGACAGAGTTCATTGACTGATGCCTCAAAAATAAGACAAGTCTGCAAGAATAACGCCTGTGTAAGACAGGTCAAGAGGGGCGACACTTTTGGCAAGCCCTACTCCTCAGCCTGCCAAAGTCTCGCCCCCTTCATCTCCTTACTTTCTGCTTAACCTTGAACGAGGCAACACAGACTCTAAGGTCTCAAAGGTGCCGTCAGTGTATTTCACAATCAACGCACTACCCAAATCAGGCAAACCAAGATTCTCCGCCTCACCGATGTCAGCAACCTTCTGTCCCTGTGGTGTCTTAATTGTGCCTGTAATGGGTTGACCCTCTTGGAAAGTAACTTCAACTTTGAAGTTGGATGGCGAATGGGTCAAGTTCAGTGTAGCGCGTTTAATCTCCGCTTCATCTCCAACATACTCCCAATTTCCAACGAGAGCGCCTTCCAACTTCTGTTCACCGTATTTTAGGCTTACATTCATGCTTAAGGTCTGCGGGGTTGATTCTAACTTGACAGAAACATTGAGTGGACTCCCAACACTTGGCTTCCAATCGCCATTCAATGTAAAGTTGAGTTTAACTTGCTCTGATGGGGCAGTTGCGCCTAAGCCCTCGTAGAAAAGGTTGGCAGTGCCCTGGAAAGTCAGCGATGGAGAGGTGTAAACCAACTGACCTTCCAATTTGCGAGGGAGAGCATCTCCTTCGTCAAGCACGAAATCGGAAATTTGCGCGTTGCTCAATTTCACAGTTATCCCTGAACCTTGCAGAGTTGTAGAGATAAGAGCAGACTTAGGCTTCATTGTCCCTTCCCAAACTTGCTGAAGCCAACTTTGTGGTGCTGGTTCAAGTTCAACTTTGCCATTGATAGTTAAACTTGAAGGCTTGCTGGTCTGTGTAGCGACTTGCAAGTTTGTGAGGGTTATGACTTGAGGTTCTTGTTCTTCACCGATTTTGGTCATGGTGACCTCCAGTTTTTCCACCTTTGCTGTCCCGAATTGAGAAGAGAGAGTGCCAGAGAAACTTAACTTGGAGTATTGTGGCAATTCTTGAGTGCTTCCGGGTACAACTGTGCCAGAGACAGAACCTTTGAAGGAAATGGGCTTACTTAGGTCGCTATCTCGGATGGTGATGTTCAAGTTAATGGCAGTCGGAATGCCCTGAGCATTTGTTGAGAACCGAATTTCACCGTCATACTGAACCGATGGGTCATTTTCCTTGCGAACTTTCAAAGTGTAAGTGCCATCTTCTGGGCTGATATCAAAAGCATCCATTGGTTTTGGTGCAGTGATGGTGAGCACCATACCTTGAGTGTCTCCAAATTTGGAAGTTACTTTCCAAGTTTTGTTGTCAATGTCGCCTACACGCACCAAATTCTGGTAAGAGACCTCTTCGTAAGCACCTGGAGGGTTACCTTCCAGTGCGTCTATGACCCTCAGGGGGAAATCCATGCGCTTACTGAAAGCCTCAGTTACCCTGATTTCGTCGCTAATGACCTTTTGCTGTTCCTCAATCGCTTTCTGGATTACCAACACTTCGTTATCCCCGATACCTTTGAGGGTTAAACCAAAATCACGAAGCATCTGGACGATGGACTTGGCGTTGGCAACATTACCTGTGGCTGGTTTGAGGTTACCTTCTTGATTTTGCACGATGTTTTGAACAGTCTCCTGCAAGAGTCCTTACAGTCCTTCGCCAAAGTTCTGTGGCAATGGGGAACCTAACGCCCCTACAACGAGATTTAGCATTGGGACATTCTCCAACAACTTGTGAACCTCGTTGACGATGGTGGCGATACCAGTGGGTGATAGGTCGTTAATTTGATTGTCCTTAGCAAATTTAGCAATTTGCTCGGCAGCCAAAGTAGTGGCAGCATCAATGTCAACTCCGGTCTTACCTTCGGGCGGGACATCAGGGGCAATCGTGGAAAGACGAATAGTGCCACCTTGAACTTGTTTCTCCACGATAACCACAATGTCCTTCCCAGATGCTTCGGAAGAGAGTAGAAGAGTGTAGTGCCCGTTACCGTCGGTGTTAGTGGTAGCTACAGGTTTACTCAAGTCCAAGTCAAGTGACCAAATGTAAGCCTTCACTGTCGCATTGGGCACGGCCTCACCTTGGAGAGCCTGTGCTTCTGCCACGCTGATGAACCAAGCCGACAACCTTTGCCAGAAGGAAGGAGCAGCAGCAATGGGTGTTCCTTGAGGCGCTGTGACAGTGCCACTAAGTCTTGGTTGCCTTTTTGGACCTTCTCCACCACCTCCGCATCCGACAGCGATAAAGATAATGGGGACGAGCAACAAAGAGACGAAACCTGCCACGACATGCCAATGGAGCGACTTCTTCAATAACGGCTTCCCTTTACCGAACATCACAACGCACCTCCTTAAAGTTTTTAATTTATGCGCTAAGCGACCTCAACAGGGTCGCTCACATCCCTTCACCCAACCGTTTTCTGAAGGAGCGAGTTTCTCGCCCCATCCATTATAATTGCTTGAAACGACCACCATATTGCCTTCCGTTGTGCTAATGGTTTGCTCGACGGATAGGATGACCAGGGTAAATGGTTCTTTCTCTCCCATTCTCAAAAACGATTTGACCGTTGACCAAAACGAAATATATGCCTTTAGGTGGGTTGAAAGGTTCATCGTAAGTGGAAGTATCTGAAATTTCGTGCTCATTAAAGATGACCAAGTCAGCAAAGTAGCCCTCCTTGATCTTCCCCCTTCGCCCTAAATTGAAAACTTTTGCTGGAAGAGAGGTCATTTTTCGGATGGCTTCTTCCAAACTTAGCAAACCTCTCTCACGCACATAACGAGCCAGAACCCGAGGGAAAGTGCCATAACCGCGAGGGTGAGGTTTGCTTTTCATGTCGTTGTAACGCACAGAACTGTCTGAGCCGAACATTGTGTTTTTGTGGCGCATAATTTTGTCCAGGTCATCCTCACTCATGCTCTCGTAAATCATCTGGGCACCGCCTCTCCTTAGGAGTTCAAGGATGATCTCGGCTTCCTGTTCCATCTTGGTTAATCCCGAAGGCAACTCCTGTTGCCATTCGTGATTGAATTGCAACAACTCCTGAATGTAGTATCCGTTTAGAGACGGATCAAACCAACAAGAAGCGATGCGGGCAAAAGAAAAATCTCTCCAACCTTTCTCCATCGCTTCACGAATCATTCCTTCGCGAATTTTCTGTCGCAACAACATGTTGCTCAGTCTTAACCTAAGTTGTCTCTCTCCGCCTTCCAATGACCAACTTGGCAATAAAACGATCAAACCTGTGCTGGAACTTGTGTAAGGATAGCAATCCATCGTAACTTGAATGCCTTGTTTTTGTGAATCAATCAAAGCCAAAAGTTGTGCTGCAGTTCCCCATAACTTAGGCGCAGCAATTTTCAGGTGGGAGAGGTGAACATCCACTTTTGCTTCATGACCGATTTCTAAGGCTTCTTTGATGGCTTCAAAAACTTTTAGCCCTTCGTCCCTGAGGTGAGTTACATACAAACCGCCATATTGTCTTGCGATTTTAGCTAAGGCGACAATCTCCCATCGTGGTGCGAACATCCCTGGCAGGTATTCAAGTCCTGTTGAAAGTCCCAATGCCCCTTCTTCCATTGCTTTTCGCACTAAATCTTCCATCCGCTGCAACTCAACGGATGTAGGTTTACGGGTAGCATTTCTCATAACTTTTTGTCGCACAGTATTATGCCCAATTAGCGTGGCGACATTGACCTGCGAACCATGTCGCTCCAGTTTCTGGAACATCAACCCAACATTTTCCACTGACCTACCGCAATTTCCTGTGATAATTGTTGTCACTCCTTGACGGATAAAATTGGGGGCACGAAAAGGTCCTCTCTCTGGTAAGTTGGCTTCCACATGAGTGTGAACATCTATAAACCCCGGCGCCACGATGCACCCTTGTGCATCAATTACAACTGGAGCGTATGCTCTGCGCAGAGGACCGATGGCAGCAATTTTGCCATCTTTGACCCCGATATTCGCCTTAAACGCTGGTTCCCCAGTCCCATCCACAATTTTCCCGTTAATTATCAGCAAGTCAAAAACTTGTGACGGTGGCAGATATTTCCACCATAAAAGCAATGATAAAACGAGGATAAGACAAAGTGAAAAAAGAGTGAGGAGAAAGTAACGCCTCCACTTCACTCACCTTCACCCCCAAATTCGCCTTCCACAAAACCGGCTTTCTTTCTTAACCGTTCCAGCCTCCTTTGCAGGTCCTTTATTTGCTCACTCCATCGGTCTGGATTTTGTTTAGCAACTTTCATCGCTTTTTGCGCTATTTCCAAAGCATCTAAAAGCCACCCTCGTTTTTCGTAAAGGCAACTGAGACGGCAATAAGGTGTGGGACGATCTGGGTCTAACTCAATTGCTCGCTGCAATTCTTGTTCCGCTTCATCGTAGCGCTTCAGATTGTAGAAAGCCCAACCTATATTGAGGTAAGGGAAAATCCATTCACTATCGTATTTTTTCGCTTGAGAGCACCATTCTACCACTTTAGTCCAATTCTTTTGTTTTATGTAAGCGACCCCAATACTGTTGTAAGGCAATGCCCAATTTGGGTCATTTTGAATAGCCTCTTTATAGGCTGAAATGGCATTATCGTAACGCTTAGCCAAAAACTCTAACCGACCATAACAATATTTTTGCCTCGCTTTCAGCCAGTTATCATAAGGTGCTATATCTACTGCCCAATCGCAAAGTTTCTTTAGTTCCTGCCACATCTGAGAATCTTCCTTTGATGTCCTGTAGAAGTTGTCAAAACTTTTGTTAATTTCATCTCTCAAAACATTTAACACTTTCGCCTTCACTCGTTGAAAGGTGGCACTGTTAGGAGATTCCCTGCGAAGCCTACGATAGAGTTCCAGTGCATTGTCATTAGGTGGAGAAATCAGGCGCCTTTCCTCTAAAGCCTTGTAAATTTCTTGTTCTAACCGCCGTTCGCTAAACAAACGATTAACCTGCCCGCCAAGGATGATGACAACTAATCCCAGAACAAAAAGAAATCCACCAGCCCAAACCAACCAGCGAGGTCTCTTGATAGCGACTGTGGTTGGCGGAGTTGGTAAACTGACGGATGTCGTTGAACTGACGGATTCTGTTGAAACACTTTGATCAGGCGTGACGACAGAAATTGATTTGGCAGCCTGTGTTAGGTCATAGGCTTGTCCTTTCAATGCCCTCACAAACGCAATGGCACTTTGAAACCGTCTCTCAGGCAATTTCGCCAAACTTATCTTCAATGCCTCCAGTGCATCATCGCCAATTAGCCCTCTCAACTTCTCAACTGGAACTTCTTCATGAACATGCTTATAACCTACTGCCATTGGAGTCGTTCCAGTGAATGGAACCTCTCCAGTTAGCATCTCATAAGTCAGCACTCCAAAGGCATAAATATCGCTTGCCTTGCTTGCTTCATGTCCTTCCCACAACTCAGGCGCCATATACTCAGGCGTTCCAACTAAAACACCAGTCTGTGTGAACCTCTCTCCACCCAATACCCTCGCTATCCCAAAATCTGTTACCTTAACCAAACCATCCACCGTCACCATAATGTTGCTCGCCTTTATGTCACGATGAATTATCCCTTTTTGATGTGCGTAATCCAACGCTGACGCTATTTGCTCAAGAATAGGTAAAGCCTCTTCAAGCCTCAATCTACCCCTCTCACGAATAATGCTCGCTAAATCTTTCCCATCAACAAACTCCATAGCAAAGTAGTAAAGTCCCTTATCCTCTCCTGCTTCGTAAATAGCGATGATGTTGGGATGTTGAAGGGACGCTGCAGCCCTTGCCTCTGCCAGAAAACGGGAAACAGTGCTTTCATCTTGGGCAAGGTGAGGGTAGAGGATTTTTACAGCGACTTGTCTTTGAAGGGTCGCATCGTAGCCTTTGAGGACGAAGCCCATTCCACCTTTGCCTATCATTCCAATGATTTGATACCGACCAATTTGTTCTGGAATTTGCATCCTTTATCACCTTACCCTTCTTCAAGCCGGCTATGGCATTTGCCTCGCTAAGCCCTTCCTTGCATTCGGAATTGTAGGACAACCCGTCCTGCTTGGATGTAATCGCCGTCTTTTAAAGGTTGCCATTGTGCAACAGGTTGCCCATTGACATAAGTTCCTTGGGCGCTCTCGTTTTCCAACCAAAATTGCCCTCGTTCAAACCTTATGCGAAAATGCTTGCGTGAAACGGAAGGTTCAAGGATTTGAATGTCGCTTTCACTGGACCGACCAACAAGACTGACGGGTTTAAGCACAAAAAGTTTTTGACCAGGATGTGGTCCTTGAACAACTTCTAACCAAACAGTCAGGTTAGTGGGCAAAGATTGAGGCTGGACTGGAGGCGATTCTGGAAAGATTGGCGGCGGAGAAGGTTGAGAGATTTGTGGCAAAGGTGACTCAAAAACTTGATGCCTTTCTACTTGATAAGTTTCTATCGGCGTTACCTCTTGTTGGAACAAAATTTGCACATCTTCACGAACCAAATAGACTATTATCACAATGCTGATAACGATTTCAAATAGCCCACTTACAATCAATATACTGCCCATGCCTATTTGCCGAGCCGCTTCCGATAAGCCAACACCTAAACTAACGAAGCCCAGTAATATTTCAACTACTCGTGTCCAAATAGTTAATTGCCTCCCCCATTCAGCCAACTGCCATAACCCGATAGCACTGCTGATCATTAGGATGCCAAGCAAAAGAAAGAGGATGCTCAATATCGTGGCAATCATGCCAATGGATTCAGAGCCTGTGATAGCACCTATTGTTCCAGCCAAGAACCCACCAACCAGACCAATGTATGCTGACAAAAGCAGGTATCCAAGCCCAGAAATGACATTCCAGATAACGATGAAGACAATTCCAAATGGTCGCTGGAGAGTTGGTTGGTGTGATTGACGCATTACGCTTCTAAACTGCACTGACAAAGCACTTCCGCACTGGGAGCAAAACGATGTGCCTTCAGGGTTTGATTGTCCACATTGAGGGCATCTCATTGCTATCACCTCTCGGGAGTCCTCATCAATGCCAAAGTGCCCAAAATTAAGTCAGTGCCACGATCATCTACATACCGAACCTCCCACTCACCTTCATTTACTTGAACGGAAAATTTACCTTTCGTCAGTAAACATTCTTGGTGCTTACTCCCTTGCATAAAAACAATCTTTGCTTGACCGCTTTTTAGTGCATTGTAACTTTTCTGTGGATTCCTGAACTTCAGAAAAACTCCTCCTTCGGTTTTCTCAAATTCCCTTTCCTTCTGGGTCACTTGTATTTCACCATCTTCTGTCGTGAACTGAATGCCTTCAAAAGACAACTTCATTTGCAAGCGAATGGGTTGAGCAGCAGGTGTCAGAGAACTGACCGTTGATTTTTGTGGCTTTAGGATTACAGGCTCAGGGATTTGATGTGACCTTGTTAACTGCCAAATTCGCAACGCTAACCCTAAAACCAGACCGAAAACTACACCGAACAAAATCAGGAAAAGGAAACTTTCCCAATGGAAACGCTTTCGCTTTTTGAAAGCAGGGCGAGGGATGTAAGGTTGGGTGGGAGTTTCAGATTGGAGCAAAGGATGGTGTTTCGTTCGCCTCAAACCCACTTGTGCCAGTAAGACAGTGATGTTATCATGTCCGCCCCGCTCATTTGCCATCGCCACCAATCGCTCGCAACTTTCTTGCAAACTTTCATTGCCATTTAATAGATTCGCTATTTCATCGTCCCTGACATGTCCAGTTAATCCGTCGGAACAAAGCAAGAACACATCTCCCTCCTTTAAGCCTCCAGCAAAAATGTCTCCTTCCACTGTCGGCTTGCTACCTAAAGCGCGGGTCAAATAATTTCGGAAAGGTGAATTCTGTGCCTCATAAGGTTTCATCCGACCTTTCGCTACTTCTGAAGCAACCCATGTGTGGTCAGTGGTCAATTGACGCAATTGACCGTCCCTAAGAAGGTAAATGCGACTGTCACCGATATGGGCAATGTAAAAACTGTCGCTGCCTAAGATGAGAGCAGTAAGCGTCGTCCCAGGGCGTCCCTTACCTTCCTCTCCTGCTAATCGGTAAACGGCGTTATTAGCATGGTTTATCGCATCCTTTAACGCTTTTTCTTTGTCATTAGGCTGCTTCGCCAAACTGGCAAAAAGAGCCTCAGCAAAGGCTTTCACTGCCGTTTGACTGGCAAGTTCCCCTAAGGCGTGACCACCCATCCCATCAGCGACGACTAATAATGCCCATAAACCCATCTTCTCCGCCTCCTGTAAGGGCGGAAGATAGGCAAGGTAACTGTCCTCATTATTTGACCTAACCTTACCAAAATCGCTTAAAGCCACAACTTCTATAGGTAGGGACTTGGTCATGGCAAGCACCCTCCGTCTTGACCGACTTTATGCTGCTGGTAGTCATTTAGCCTCTTGATGTTTCTCATTTTTTCGCTTTTCTGCCTCCCGCTTAGCCGCCATGATGGCAGCAAAGGCTTTAAAGCGCTCTATTGGCTCCTCAATCTTTTCCGCCACTTCAATGGCACGGTCAAGTTGTCCTGCTTCCGATAACGACATAGCAATATCGGTGAGCGCTGACAAATGCTCCTCTGTGCCCCCAATTTTTTGAGCAATTTGAATGGCACGGTCAATTTGCCCCGATTTTGCCAATGCTTTGGCGATCTCAAGGAGTGCGTCCGAAAACCGTTCTTCGTCATTAATCCTTTGAGCGATTTGAATGGCACGGTCAAATTCCCCTGCCTTTGCTAGCGCTGCAGCAATGCCATAAAGTGCCAACGAACGCTTCCCTGCATCCTTAATTTTTGAGACAGTTTGGATGGCGAGGTTGAAGGTTTGATTTGCACGGTCAATTTGACCTGCTTTAGCTATCGCTGCAGCAATGTCACTGAATATCCATGAACGCAGTGATGCGTCCTCAACTTTTTGAGCGATTTGAAAAGCATGGTCAATTTGCCCCGATTTTGCCAACGCTTCGGCAATGTTTCCGAGTGCTGAAGAACGCTCCATTTTATCCTCAATTTTTTGTGCGATCTGAATAGCAAGGTCAATTTGACCTGCACCCGCTAATATTTCTGCTATTGCATGAAGCGTAATTGAACGCCAACCTTTGTCTTCAATTTTTTGTGCGATTTTGATAGCACGGTCAAATTGTCCTTCTCTACCCAGCGCTTCAGCGACGCCCCAGAGTGCTCGCGAACGAGTCAGTTCGTTCTCAATTTTTTGGGCGATTTGAAGGGCTTGGTCAAACTGTCCCGATCTCGCCAATGCTATAGAAATTTCCCCAAGCGCGTCAAAACGACGCTCTATGTCCTCAAATTTTTGGGCGATTTGAAGGGCTCGGTCAAATTGCCCCGCTCTCGCTAACGCTTCGGCAATTTTAATGAACGCCTCCGAGCGATACCATGCGTTTTTAATTTTTTGGGCGATTTGATTGGCACGATCAATTTGATCCGCTTTCGCCAACGCTTTGGCGATTTCACTGAGCATTTCAGAACGCAGACCCTCGTCCTCAATTTTTTGTGCTTCTTTGATAGCATCTTGATAGGCACGCTCAAAGTGCTCCTCAAGGGTTTGAGCACCCACCAACGATGCCATCAATGCCACCGACACGAGCAAGCAATAGCGCATCTCTATCGCCTCCTTTTTTCAAAAGGCTAGCCTGATATAAGCGTCAAAGCCTTTACTCTTTAGTTCATTCATCACCTTAATTGCGTCGTCTCTGTTCTTAAAACGCACAACGACTACAATCCAAAAGTTGGGACGCAATCTGGGAAATTGAGACGAATCAAGAACTTGAGCACCCCAAAATCCTGCCTCTCGCAATTTTTGGGCTTTAGCCTCAGCCTTGGATTTCTCAGACTTTAGATAAGTGCCACCAATGACAAACCAATTTCCATCTGGCTCCCCATACATCATCCGATGAAATTCGTGTTCTGATTCTTCTGAAACGGATATTGAAGGCAAATCATGTTCATGTTCGTATTTATGAGAGAAAGTCGGCAAATTAGAAGATTGGGATAAAATAGGACTAATTTGCAAAAATTGTTTTTGAGTCCATGAATACCATTTAACATGTCCATCAACGAAACTCACAAAATTACCTCCTGAGTGAACGCCACCTTCTATCCATGACTCACCGTAATCACTGGGATTAGACCCACCAAGATTGGACTCAAACAGACACACCGTCTCAATAACTCGGGATATTTTCTCCATGCTAATACCATTCAAATAGCGATTATATGCGTAACCGATTTCTAAGCCTTCACGAGAAGGACATTGATAGAGACGCCGATTCCTAATGTAGGGACTTATGGCATCAGCCCAATTATAGGCTAAAGGCATGCGTTCGTCATAGTCTACACAATATTGCATCACACCCATACCAAGATAGCGCAGGTTTGAAAGACATTCTGCTTGCCTCGCTTTCTCTCGTGCCTCTTGAATTGGCTTCCACGATATGCCAACAAGGCTTAAGACAATTATAGTAGTCGCTAAAACCCAAGTTGCTACTTTTCTCCTTCCCCTCGGTTGTGTTATTGTTAGTTGCATTGAAACTGGCTTCAACGAAGTTGGTTGCATTGCAACCTGCTCCTCTAACACCTTAAACTTTTCCGCTTCCGTTACAGCAATACTCTCTCGCTCTCTTCCCTCACCTCTCTCCATCAAAGCCTGTTCCAAAGCCATCACCATTGCCATCCCACTTTGAAATCGCTTCTCCTTTTCCTTCGCCATCGCTACCTTCAAAACTTCATCAACCATCCCACCCAAACCCGACCTCGGAATTTCACTGTGAACATGCTTGTATCCAATTGCTATCGGTGTGTCTCCAGTAAAAGGAACTTCTCCCGTCAACATCTCATAAGCCATAACACCTAACGAATACAAATCCGCCATCTTGTCCGCATCCTTACCTTCCCACAACTCAGGCGCCATATACTCTGGCGTCCCTACCAATACCCCTGTCTTAGTGTGCCTCTCTCCCCCAACCACCCTCGCTATCCCAAAATCCATCAACTTAACTACTCCATCGTTGCTGATAAGAACATTGCTTGGTTTCACATCCCTGTGGATGACGCCCTTTTGATGAGCATAATCCAAAGCCGATGCCACTGCCTTCAAAATCGCTATCGCTTCGTCAGGATGCAACTTTCCCTTTTGACGAATCAGTGAAGCCAAATCTTGACCTTCAACATATTCCATAGCCATGAAAACAAAATTGCCATCCTGACCTGCTTCATAGACAGTGACGATGTTGGGATGCTGAAGGGAAGCAGCAATCCTCGCCTCATTGATGAAACGGGCAATAACTGTTTCGTCTGAGGAAAGGTGTGGAGATAGAACTTTTATAGCCACAAGCCTTTGAAGGATTGGGTCACGGGCAAGGTAAACTAATCCCATTCCCCCTTTTCCTATGACCCGAAGCAACTGATAACGACCTATGGAACTCAACTCCATCATCTGGCATCACCTAAGGTCAATTTCTGCTCCGCAGTAGCCACAAAACTTGGCTTCTGGGACATTGACCCTTTGACATTTAGGACAGATTTTCGGTTGAGGCAAAAGACTCCCACAATGCAAGCAAAATTTCGTTCCCTGCGGTGCCGTTGAGCCACAGTTGGGACAACGCAATTGCAAGACACTCTCCGTTGCTCTGCTTCCCGAAGTCCCTTCCAATGACCGAAGAAGCAACCTTTTAACATCTCGTAATAATGCTTCTATCGCCCGTAAAATCAACCAAAAACCGAGTAAAATCATCAAATGGCTGAAATTGCCCAATAGAAAGCGCAAAGTATATCTTATGTCCATGTTCAAAAAATCATAAACTATCGAATAAATCATCACAATAATGGAAAGACCAAGACCAAACAAACCAATCACTATACCAACATAAGCCTCCATAGATTGCATTTCTTGTCTTTGTCTCATTATCCACACCTCGCTTAATATGCTTATTATGTGCGAAATTATTGCGTCCGAAACCAAACTTCCGTCTTAGGGTTAAGCAGGTAGAAAACGATGACCACACTGATGAAAAGGGTCAAGAGACCAGAAAGACCCAACATTCCTGACAAACCTGACCTTGCAATGTCACGAACGCCTGCCGATGCTATCATCACAATACCAAGGATGATGGACGGAAGTTGTAACCAAGCCACAAGGTTGCGCCCCCAGCGAGTCAAAAGCCAAATCCCAATAGCGCCAGTGATTGAAAGAAGCGCCAGAAAAGACAAAAGGATGGAAAGGAAGTAGAGAAAAACTGCTTCGGCAGGCAGTGATTCTTCAAACAACATTCTACGAGCCACTATTGCATTGACAGAAACCGAGGAGAAGATTGAAAGAACCAACCAAGTCAAAGCAGCCCCAAATGACCAAACGACTATGAAAACGATGCCGAAAGGGCGATAGGCAGGTAAAGTGCCTGTGAAGGTTGGAAGTTGTGGTGTCTCGGTAGGTAGCGACTCAGCGGGTTGCTCCTCTGTGGTTACTAACCTTGCCCCACAGTGGACACAAAACCGCATCCCATCAGGGTTATCCTTGCCACATGACGGGCACAACATCTTCAAGCCACCCCCATATTTGGGCAACTTTAAGCCTCCAACTTCTTCCCACATGCCGAACAAAACTTAGCATCAGGTAAATTGCGGTGCCCGCAGAAACGGCAGAAAATTGCCTGTCCTTGTGTGGCATGTGTTGACTGGCTTAATTGCTGTCTCTGTCTAAACCGTTCTTTTGCCCATTTATGCCATTGCTCCGGGGCATCAGTATTGGGAACGAGAGATTTTTCTTCGGAACGCAACGCAATACCGTAATCTGTGATTGAAAGGCGAATTAGACTTTGAGAAATCAAGTCAAAGTAAAGTTCCCACTGGGCATGACAATCGCGGCAAAGGACTTTGTCCTTAAGCCTAAAAAGTTTCACATCTACGAGGATGTTGCTGCCGAAACACAAGGGACACTTCAGGAATGTCTCGCCGATAATTGTGTCGGCTTTGGTAATGTTTGCAGCATTGACAAAAGAGAGCAAACCTAACACAAAGACAATTAAAGCAATAATAGCGAAAATTGTAGCAGATTTTCTCTTTGCTGCTGCTTTGTCTGCTGGTGTAGGGATATACACTCCTTGACCTGCAGCGAGGGAGCGAGCCAACGCTTCACCGAGTGCCATCTCTGGGGCGAGTTGATGTAAAAGCCTTGCCTCCTTAGTTATGTTATCCGCTGCCCTATATTCCTCAACGGCGATAGTGGCAAAAATGAAAGCAAAAACAAATCCGACGACACCACTAATCCAAGCGACTGTTGCCCAATTTTTTAAGGGTGTCATGAGTTCATCCCCCCTTAACCTAAACTTTTGACCGAAACGAACTTGATGACTGTCCCGCCCATTTCAATTTCGTCGCCATCATTGAGTTCTCGTTCTTGTTGGATGAGTTCGCCGTTGACCCTTGTTCCTTGCGTGCTTTCGTTACGGATGAAAAAACGACCTCCACGAAACTCCAAAATACAATGTCGGCGGGAAACGGTTATGTCGGTCAGTTGAATGTCACGGTCTTCCATCCTGCCGATGGTGGTCGTTGTTTTGACTAAAGGAAAGCGTTTGCCTTTATCAGGACCACGAATGACTTCCAGTTCAGCCCCTAAAAACTGACCTGTCGGCGCGTGAGAGATGTCTTGGATAGGTGAGATAGCAAGTTCCGTTGGCTTCTGCGATAGAGGAACTTCGGCAGGTGGTTGAGGTTGAGGGACAGCAGGAGTTGGTGCTGGTGCTCTCCCTGTGAAGCGCAAAACAGTTAAGCCTATGTCAATGATGTCGCCCGATTTCAATTCCACTTGTGAATAGTGAACGATTTGGTCGTTGACTTTTGAGCCGTTTCGCGAATGGTCAATAAACAAGATTCGTCCATCAGCCGTTAGAACAATCTCAGCATGACTGCTGGAGACAGTTGAATCGTTCGGGAAACGGATGTCGCCCTCTGTTCGCCCCAACACAATTTTTCGTCCACCCAGAGGAAATCTTTTTCCTTGGTCTGGACCGCTGATGACTTCCAATGTTCCCCACATCTCTTCAGTGACTTTCTTAGGTGGCGCAAAAACTTCAGGGCTCACCCACTCTGTCGGTTTTTCAGTAAACGGTGTCGGTGGAGGTGAAACAGGCTGTTCTCGTGCAGGCTGAGGTTGTTGTTGAAGTTGCTGCTGAGATTGCTGGAGTTGGGCTAATTGTCGTCGGAGTTCTTCTTCTCGTTGCCTTTGCGCTTCTAATTCTGCTTGAACGGCTTTTCTTTGCCTGACAGCGAAAATTGTAAACAAAAGGACAGCGAGGACAATTAAGCCTCCACCGATGGCTAACGGCAGCCATTTCTCCTGCCACCAAGTTTTTTCTTCCTTGACTGGAGCAGGTGGAGTTGTTAATGCAATGCCTCCTAATTGGGTTCGTTCCAATTCAATGATGTAAAATCTTCGTCCCTCCCGCACAACTGTCCCTTTAACGCGGTAGGTGATGCCCATGTGCAAGTTTTGTGGTTGACTGCTTCGGATGCGGATTTCGTCGCCATAGTCATCTCGGAGGGTGTAAACAGTTGTCGTTGCAGTGCTTTCCTCGCGGACGATGTAGCCAGTGCGACCTTGGACAGTGACAGTTTGATTGGTGTGTTTACCCGCTAAAATTTCGCTGACAGGGACAACTTGAGGTTGACCTTGCACCGATTCTGGTATCAAAGCCCAAACCAACCCCGCCATTAAAGCCAATAGAACAACCCATCTCAAGCCAAACATATCCTTCACCTCTATAGTAAGGTCTTTCCCATCCCATTGGTTGTTGATTTTTTAACAACTTTAACTTTCATTGACTTTGAGGCACATTTGGACGCCCGCATGAGGGGCAGAATTTGGCATTTGTTGGCATCTTCGTCCCACACGCAGGGCAAGTAACTTCCTCGCCCCTCTACTGGCTGGGCATGTGGCGGTGTTGGCACTTCCTTGAGGATGGCATTTGCATCATCAGGGATATTTTTTGCGTCCTTTTCTTTCACATCCACCTCAGCACGGTCAAAATAAACCTTTGACAGTTTGAAAGTTTTCCCCGCAATTTCCACTGACATCCCAGATGTTAATCCATGCACCCATCCGACTGGAAGATATATCTTTTTACCCTCACGGATGACTTTAACTTCGTTCTGGATTGTCAATCCGGGGCGAAGTTGCTTTAGAACCTCTGCCCGTTGCAAAGATCGCTTTATGCGCTCTTCTTCTGGGGGATGAGTAGAGAGATACTCGGGGGGTTTAGAGCCAGTCCGATGAGCCAAGTAATTGAACACATCCGCCATCGCCTTCGGGTCATATCCTGCTCTCCAAAGGCGCACGATGCCCCTTTCATCGGCTTCATCTTCTAAGTCACGGGAATACTTTAGGGATTGAAGTTTGGTATAGATTTCGGCAAGGGAGAAGGCGATGTCCATAGAGCGTTCACCGCCGCCAAGTATTCCTCCTAAGACAGCCGCTGCTAAGCCTGCCCAGAACCCCCTCTCACGATCCCTTTTAATCTGTTTGGCAAGGTGATGGCGGTTTGCGTGTTCTATCTCATGTGCTAAGACTGCTGCGACAGCATCTTCCCCATAGTTGTTGAGCAAGTCCTCAAAGAGGGCACGGTAGAAACAGATGAAACCTCCAGGTGCGCAAAAGGCATTGAGCATCTCAGGGTTTTCAGGGTCTTCTACAACATAGAACGAGTAGGTATGAGCGAATTGTGGATCCCATGAACCAGCGCTGATAAGGCGCCGTCCGATACGTGCCAAATAGTCACTAGAAAGATCAAAGGGACCACTTGCTAAAGAAAGAGAAGTCAAGGTCATCACCGCAAGAAAGACAACCATCCATACCTTACGGCGTTCCTTTAATTGAGTGACTGCCGTTACACCCTGCCTCTCTCGCTTTTTGCTCAACATAGTTGCTCCCCCATGTTGATCGTAATTGTTGACTTGAGAAGTAACACAAGTCAATGGTTGCATCATCACTAATTTGTCACTTTTGGGGATAATTTTTTGCTACCCTTTTTACCCGTATCTTCACCTTGTCGTCTCACCTCCTTCCTTTACCTTTCTCTGACCCTTCGTTTACTTTCCACTTTACCTGCCTTTCCGACAAGCCTGCAACCTGCCAACTGCACCTGCCCTTAACCCTTTTGGTCACGACGGTCACTTCACCGATAACACAGATTAGTCGCTGCATCAACACCAATTACTCACCTTTCAAGGTTAGTTTTCTGTCCGACCGAGACACCCCATCGCTGACGGAAAGTTGCCCTTTTGATGCGCTAAAGGACTTTTCGGTTCAGCAGTAAAAGCTTCACTCCTATTTGCTACTCACAACTCATTATTCGCTAACTCGCTGTTCGCTGCGCTCATCATGTGTCATCGAATAAGTCGGCGTCTCATTGCTATGACGACGGCATGTAAAGTTGAACGAGCACCCAAGATTTGGTTGATGTTATGTAGGTGCTTGTGGATAGTTGCTCGCTTTAGACCCAACCGAGTTGCTGCTCCCTTCACTGTTCCTTCATCTGCGAGGGCTTGTAGAACTTGTAACTGTTGTTTGCTAAGGGGGGTGCCTAATTGAACTCGTGCGGATATTTGGTCATCACTGACTTCATCCAAGTCCATACTCACTTGCCAGCCATATCGTTCCAACAAGTTTTTGATTTGCCTCAGCGTCCCTTCACAACCGCAAGAGAGATGAATTTTCTGACGCTCTCTGGACGATGGCATCCCACTTTCCTCCCTTCCAAACTTTCTCCACCTCGCCTCATCTGCACAGAAAAGTTAGCAAGGCAGAAGTTGACAACTGCTTGAATTCTGGTCTGCGCCCTAAATTACTCCTTGCCCTTCTCGGTCTCTTTTTGCTCAGCCCCTTTTTGCTCTCCCGATGATTGGGCATGTTTCTGGATATACTCGTCCACAATCTGACGGAGAAGGGCTCCAACGCTTATCCCTTTTGCCTTCGCTAATGCTTCTAAGGCTTTCCACTGTTCAGGTGCAAGGATGCTTTGCTCCTTGACAGCGGTTGTGGTCAATTCTGTGACAACAGGTGCAGGAAGGGGTTGAACAGTAAGTTGAGCAGCAGCCTTCTTGAGAGCCTCTTGTAAAACTTCGTCAGGGACAATTTCCGGAATTGCAGGAGGTGTGGCAGGTGGAGCACCAAAATGGGCTGTTTTGATGGCTGCCCTCACTTCTGGCGCCAAAGCGTTAAAGAGCCATTCAGGTGCTCCATATTGAACCCGCAGAATGCGTGTTTGGGAAAGAAAAGTGACACAGCAAAGGACCTTCGTCCGTTCTTGACCAATGCGTGGGTTGATAGCGATGCCGTTTCCAATTCCCACTGCTTCAATGGCAACGGCAGGCTTCCCAGCCAATGTTATCTTGCTCACTGCTGTCACCAAGGCACCCTGATCAACGGCGAAATAATCACGCATCGTCGCTTCCAACCAACTCAAATCTAAGGTAGGCTGCTTCACACCGGGCTGTGTCCCTTCAGTAACAATGGGCATGACCGTAACGACCAACACTGCCTTTGCCCTATCAACTGTCCTCTGCCAACCAAAGAGGAAATTGTTGGTTGGATAACCTTGAGGGGCACGGGTAAGTTTTTGCCATGTAGGTGGCACTGCCATCCCAAAGCCTATCCTTGCATCGTAAGTGTAGGTTTGAGCAATAGCGACTGTGACCACACAAAGAAGAAACCATAGACCAAACATACGCTTCATTGTTCTCATCTCCTTGCCTTTACAAGTTGGTGGGTGGGGAGGTTAGCCTCCCCACCCAAACGAAGAATGTCACTGTCTTTCAACGCCTGCTGCGACGGCTGCGGGATTTAGATTTAGAAGAACTGCTGGGAGAAGATGATATGACACCGACTTGAGGACTCACTACGAGTTTCTTCTCAATCTCTGGAGGACCAGGCTTAACCCTCTCCACTATGGTGACTGGGTGAGGCAAGTAAGTGTAGAGGTATTGACGCTCGCCATAGACAGGTTTCCGCTCAACAACCCAACCAGTTTGGATTTTCCTTGTGTGCCTGTAGATTTGACGAACTTTGCCCTTGTTGATGAGTCCTGTCCTAAAGGGGATGACCACGACTTGCTCCTCAACGAGTTCGTCTTCAGGAAACTCCTGAGCGAACCCGACAGTGACAGCACCTCCGATGATGCACACACTTACGACCAACGACACCCATGCTTTCTTCATGCCAATCACCTCCACAATGGTTTTGAACGCTTACCTCAGGGCTTTCGCCCCGTTCATCGCCTCCTTGAGCGCGCCCAATGAGGCATCTTGCTCGTCGGAACCTTTGCCGCCCACTTGACTGCTGCGATGAAGAAACTGTTAACCTTTCCAGCATATGACGGATTGTTCCCTGTGTGTGCCCACTGCCAATAAAGGCGTGAACCTGTAGCGGGAGAAGGATAGGCGAAGGCATAGATGCGAGTGATTACCGACCCTGGTCTTCCATTTGCAGCAGCAATTTTACCAGGTGATGTTGGAGAAGTTGTGCAGCATGCCATTCTATCAAGGTCGGCTGATGTCCAGTCATATAATCGGTCACCGTTTTGCATACCCGTAGGGAGTGGGAATAGACCGGTATCCCAAGCATGAACGGGGTCAGCATCAGCCTGCATTTGGGTCACGCCTCCAAACCACGAAGAAATGGAAGAAATGTCCACCCGTCTATCTGTGGGCAAGCGGTTACCTGTAGCGAGCATGGCTGGTGCATGACCGATGAGGACGACGCTTTTACCTGCATTGACAAGTTGTTCTACTTTGGGAGCATCAGAGGTAGAGAGCGAGAGGGTATCGTCAATGACAAGGACATCTGCTTCGCCGATATCTGTCGGGACATTTTCTTGTAATGTGACTCGGAAGCCGTTGCTAATTAGTAAGTCCCTGAGGGGAGCAGATTGGCTGCTGCCGACCACAATAGCGATAGGGGCAATAGAGAAGTTTCTTGTTGGGCTTGGATCACTCCAAGTGCGCCCATCAAAGGCGTAGAAGCGCCATTGGTAATTTCCGAGTCCCAGAGGTTCTGGAACGGTGAAGGTTGCAATAGCACCACTGGGGTAGTCAGTCTGGTCCCAACCTGCCGAATTGGTAGTCTGGTCGTAAGTCTTGACAACACTGCCACCTTGCAGCAATTCAATTTTGAATCGCAAGCGATCTCCGTCAGGGTCGGTGGCGGTAATTTTGAACTGTGGTTGCTTGTCAACGAGAGCATTGTCATCAGGGGCAATTAGAGCGTCTAACAAAACCTTTCTCGGCGAGATATAATTGGGAGCCGAGGAGGTGAGAGGCAAGATGGCTAAAGAGATTGTCTCCGATGAACTGTGGGCTGTTATCCAGCCTCTTCTTCCGCCACCTAAGCCAAAACCGAAAGGCGGGCGACCACCCATCCCTGA
>Ga0197142_1001702_pt1 | contig 19826 bp, 15 predicted proteins | sample GBS60_MetaG_FD_148614 | JGI IMG/M metagenome (GOLD analysis project Ga0197142, IMG submission 148614) | Sediment microbial communities from Great Boiling Springs, Gerlach, Nevada, United States - GBS 60_MetaG | ecosystem: Environmental > Aquatic > Thermal springs > Hot (42-90C) > Sediment... | reverse complement strand
AACCAAATGAATATTTTATTCCAGTTTTGATTCTTTTTTTATTGATAAATTTCTTCATCAATACATCAATCGAAAATTATTTTGCATTTGCATTCAATTTGCCAGGACTGAGTTTACCATTTCTAATTTCATTTTATTTATTCGTGATTTTCAATCGATCATTGAAATTATTTGAAGTAAATACAGCTAATTTTCAACCTGTCATCGGTTTTGATTTTTTACCACAATCGGTCAATTTATTTTTTCAGGATTTTAGTTTCTTGATCCTTCAGAATACAATCGTTGCAGGAGTAATTGTTGTTCTTGCAATTCTACTTTTTTCGAGAATAATGTTTATTCTTTCACTTGCTGGATTTGCTTTTTCATTACTTTTAATGGATTTATTTCATATTTCAATTAACTCTCAGGCTGGAATTTTAATTTCTCTAAATGCAATTATTGTTTCAATTGCACTTGGTGGTTCTTTGATTATTCCGTCAAATAGATCAATATTTTTAGGATTACTTGGGGTTTTAATTTCGAGTGTTTTTACGATCATCTTACAGGCTATCTTTCAAAAATTTAATCTAAGTGTTTTTGTTTTGCCATTTAACTTAACTGTCTTTTTAGTTATCTATGCTCTAAAATTTAGAGAGAGAACTGGTGATATTGTTCTTCTATATTTCAAACCCGGATCACCTGAGGAAAATTATTACTATAATAGAAATCAAAAAGCAAGATTTGAAAAATACAAATACATTAATGCAAGCCTTCCCTTTAACGGTGAGTGGGATGTTTCTCAAGCCTTTGATGGTGAATTTACGCATAAGAAAGATTGGCGATATGCTTTTGATTTTATGATTAAAGACGAAAGTGGAAAAACTTACAATGAACCTGGATTAAATCTAGAAGATTATCATTGCTATGGATTGCCAGTTATTGCTCCTTATAAAGGTAAAGTCGTAAAGGTGATTGATGGAATTGATGAAAATGAAATTGGAAAAATAAATATTAAACAGAATTGGGGAAATACTGTTGTAATCGATCATGGACAGGGATTGTATTCAGCAGTTTCTCATCTTAAAAAACATTCTATTAAAGTGAAAGAAGGGGATGAAGTAGAAAAAGGAGATTTGATTGGAAGTTGTGGGAATAGTGGTAGATCACCAGAACCACATATTCATTTTCAATTTCAAAAGAATGATAAAGTTGGTGCACCGACACTTCAATTTCCTTTTGGACATTTTATTGTTAGAAAAGGAAATTACTATGAATTGAAGTCATATGATTATCCACAAAAAGATGATAAAATTCAGAAGATTGACATTAATTCAAAGGTGAAAGAAGCTTTTAATTTTGAGTATGGTGATAGATACACCATTGAGTATGAAAAGGATGAAAAAGTTATTTCTGAAATCTGGGAAGTAAAAATTGATCCTTATAACATACCTTACATTGAATCTTCCAGTGGATCAATTGCAACTTTCTTTAATGATAACGAGGTCTTTTACTTCACAAGTTATATAGGAAAGAAAAAGGATGCACTTTATCATTTCTATCTTGCAGCGATTCAAATTCCATTCACCACAATGAAGACTTTGAGATGGAAAGATTCATATCCAGTTTCGATGATTGCTAGTATTCCAGTAATGATTTTAAGTGACCTTATGATTTTGATAACTAATCCATTTGATGCGAGTGGAAATTTTACAATTGACGAAACTACAGAGGGTAATTTTCTCTATCGAAATAAAATTGAATTCATAGGAAGGGGAATATTTAGTTTTATTAAATTGTATCGAGATTATTTTGTTGAAATAGATAACGAAGGAGTTTTAAGATCATTCAAGTGTATACAAAACGGCCAAATAAAATGTGAATTCAAATTTGTAACGGAGGAAGCACAATGAAAAGATTAATTTATTATTTCAGCATTGTTGTCATTCTTGTAAGCACAATCATTTTGACAAATGTTGTTTTCTCTCAACAAAAGGATGAGAAAATATCAGCTTTCAATGCCTCGATTAATGAAGCCACAAAAGGAAATTATCAAAAAGCAATTGATGTTCTATTAAACATTTACAAGAACAATGAGAATGATTATCTAATTAATCTCAGACTTGGTTATCTCTACTATCTTCAAAAGAGATATGACAAATCAATCGAATACTATAAAAAGGCTATTCAGCTAACAAATGAAAAATCCATCGAACCATTTTTAGGTTTAACATTACCTCTCGCATCACAGGAGAAGTGGAGTGAAGTCGAAAAAGCCTATCAAAAAATTTTATCAATTGATCCAAACAATTACACTGCCAATATTCGACTTGGACAGATTTATTTTAACAGGAAAGATTATTCGAAGGCAGAAAATTACCTGAAAAAAGTTTACAATTTTTACCCAAGTGACTATGAAGCGAATTTGTATTTAGGCTGGACATATTTCTACTTAAATAAAAAATCAGACGCCAAATTTCATTTTGTAAATACTTTGATGGTGAGTGAAAATGATAAATCTGCATTGGAGGGAATGAAACTTGTTAAATAAAATTGGAACTTTGTTTATAATTTCTTTTTCTGTTGTTTTCGCGCAGAGTAATTTTTTCCTTCAACCATCTTTTTATTTTACATACGGAGATTATTCTGACAAAACAAATTCAAAGCAATATTCTTTTTTTACATCATTTAGCTGGAATAATTACGATTATGTTGTTTTAGGGTATGATAGAATAAACATTTCAAATCGTTCTCATAATTATAAATGGGATTATTCACAAAACAATTTTAGTGGAGGACTTCATCTCTGGTTATCTGAATTAAAAATGAAATTGAAACTCGACTTTCTAACCATTGATGGTAATTATAAAGATGATTACTCAAATCAGCCTGTAATTGATAATGGTTATCTGATTTCACCAGAAATTATTAAAGGAGTGTATCCCTTTTATTATGGAGCTGGCTATTCTTTTTTTAAGCAGGATGGAAATAACAAACTTCAGGCACATCAAGTTTATCTCAGAACAGATTATTATCCGCATTACAAAATTCTGTTGAATACGATTCTTTCATCTCATCTGGTTTCTGATAATAGAAAACAATTGTCTTTGCAAATTTCGGCTTTTTATTTTCCTATTTATGAGCTTTCAATCAAAGGAAGTTTCACACTTGGCAAGCGAAGTATTTTCTATCATCCTGATTTAATGGTTTTATACAATCAACTGGAAACACAAACAGCCAATTATTCAATTCAGCTTAATTATAATTTCTACAAAAATTTTGTGATGTCTTTTCAGTATCAAAGGTCTAATTTCACTTCTTATCAAATAAATTATTTTGTCTTAGGAATTAAATCACCAGTTTATTTTTAATTAATCAGGGACCAAAAATGAAAGTCATCAAACCAAAACATTTGAGAAAGGGAGATTTAATCGGATTAATTTCTCCAGCTTCAACACCTGATAATCTGGAGAAGATAAATAAATCAGTAGAATACTTTGAGAAACTTGGTTACAGAGTATTGGTTGGTAAAAATGTTGGAAAAGTGAGAGGCTATCTTGCCGGGACTGATGAGGAAAGATTGGAAGATTTTCATTCAATGTTTTCTAACAAAGAAGTTAAAGCAATATTTAGTGTTCGAGGAGGATACGGAACAATTAGATTTCTGGATAAAATTAATTTCAATCTCATTAAAAAGAATCCCAAAGTTTTTGTCGGATATAGTGATATAACAGCTTTGCAACTTGCAATTTTTCAAAAAACCGGATTGATAACTTTTGCAGGTCCAATGGCTGCGGTTGATTTCTCAAACGATGTAGATCAATTCACTGAAGAAAATTTCTGGCGAATGGTTACATCAACAAAACCTTTTGGAAAATTTAAAAACCCACAGGGTGAGAGAATTTCTTGCATTACCGGTGGAAAGGCAAAAGGACGATTACTTGGAGGAAATCTTTCACTTGTTTGTTCTTTACTTGGAACTCAATTCCTTCCAAAATTTGATAAATCAATTTTATTTCTCGAGGAAGTTGAAGAAAAACCATATCGAATTGATCGTTTCTTTGCTCAACTTAGGCTTGCTAAAATTTTTGAAAAAGTAAATGGAATTGTTTTATGTAACTTCACCGATTGTGAAGAGACAGATTCTTCGAGAAAATCACTCTCACTTAATGATGTTGTTTCAGATTATTTTGAAGGATTGAAAAAACCAGTAGTTTATAATTTGATTCACGGTCATATTAAATCAAAAAATACAATCCCAATTGGCGCGATGGCTTCGATTGATTGTAAAGAGAAAAAGGTTGAAATTTTAGAAAGTTGTGTTAGTTGATTTTATTAAGATTGAGAGTTAAATGAAACTAAAATCCGATTTAAATTAAATAATTAGTTTGTTCAAGAATGATCATCATTTTAAATTGCATTCGAAAAATAGTTCTTTCATTTGCCGAAGTGGCGGAATTGGCAGACGCGCATGATTCAGGGTCATGTGGGAGTAATCCCGTAGGGGTTCGAGTCCCCTCTTCGGCACAAAGTTTTTATCCATAATGAAACAAACCTTAGAGAATTCCTATAACTTTTGCATCGAACTTGCAACAAGACATTACGAAAATTTTCCTGTTGCTTCTCTTTTAATTACCAAATCTAAACGAAAATTTATTGCCGCCGTTTATTCATTTGCACGAATTGCTGATGATATTGCTGATGAAGGTGATTCAGCACCTGAACAAAGAATTGAGAAATTAATTGAATATAAAAATCTACTAATCAATAAGTCCTTCAAAGAAATTTATCCACATTTCCCAGCTGTAATACACACAATCGAAACTAATTCACTCACGATAAAAAATTTTACTGATTTGATAGATGCTTTCATTCAGGACAATCAAAAAAGTATTTATCAAAATTGGGATGAAGTTCTTGATTACTGTTCGAAATCTGCGAATCCTGTTGGAAGAATTTTGCTTGAAATATTCGGAGTTAGAAATGAACAAGCATTTTATTATTCAGATAAAATTTGTTCTGCATTGCAGTTGACAAATTTCTATCAGGATTTAAGAATAGATTTGCAACGAAATCGTTTTTATTTGCCTCAGGATCTTTTAGCAAAATATTATCTTACAAATGATGATTTGCTTTTAATTTTGAAAAATAATCAGATTGATGAAAGACTTAGAAAAGCTTTAATTGAAGCTATCAATTTTACAGAGGAAATGTTCATTGAAGGAAGAAATCTACTTCAATATTTATCGGGTTTATTTAAACTTGAAATTGATTTGACGATTAGAGGTGGAATGAGAGTACTTTCAAAAATTAAAAAAGTCAATTTCGATCCAATTAATTATAGACCAAAATTGAATAAGTTTGATTGGTTAAAAATTGTTTTGAAAGTAATTTTTAATGGCTAAAAATTTAGAAGATATAATTGTAAAAGAATCGAAAAGTAGTTTTTATTATACTTTTCTTTTCCTTCCCAAGCATAAAAGAAAAGCGATGCATACAATTTATGCCTTTTGTCGTGTGACTGATGATATAATTGATGCCGATGGATTTTCGCAGGAAGAAAAACTTGCTCGAATTGAGGAATGGCGTGATGAATTAATTAAGTCACTCAACTTATCTTCTAAATTTCGGTTGTTGAATTCACTTGCATCGGTGATTAGAGATTTTAATATGTCAATTGAGCCATTCTTTGATCTGATCGAAGGTGTTAAAATGGATTTGGTTAAAAATCGTTACGAGACTTTTGATGAATTACTTGTTTATTGTTATCGAGTTGCTTCGACCATTGGAATAATGTCAATTGAACTTTTTGGTTATAAAAATCCCAAGAGTAAAGATTATGCTTATAATCTCGGTATTGCCATGCAATTGACAAATATTCTGCGTGATATAAAAGTTGATGCAGAAAATGATAGAATTTATTTACCGCAGGAGGATTTGAAAAAATTTAATTTCTCAGATGAAGAAATAAAGTTATCCATTTACAATCAGAAATTTATTGATTTAATGAAATTTGAAGTTTCGCGTGCTGAATATTTTTATCAAAAAGCGAATGAAAATTTTCATCCTGATGATCATAAAGTACTCGCTATGGGTAGAGCAATGCAGGAAGTTTATTATAAGATTTTGAAAAAAATTGAAAAGAATAATTATGATGTTTTTAATAAGAATAACAATCTGAAATCTTACCAGAAAATGGGCATAACTATTAAGAATTACATAAAGTATTACCTTTTGAAGCGATGAATAAAGTAATTGTCATTGGTGGTGGGCTGGCAGGAATTTCAACTGCTATAAATTTACTGGAGAGAAATTTTCAAGTCAAATTGATTGAATGTTCACCACAGCTTGGTGGCAGAGCAATGTCATTTTTCGAGAAAGACCTGAATATTTTCTTTGATAATGGTCAACATCTTTTAATTTCAGGTTATAAAGCAACTCTGGATTTGATAAATAAAGTTAATGCTCAGAATAATTTTATAATTCAAAAAAATTTTTCTGTGTTTTTTAGAGATAAAAATCTAAAAGAATGGTCGATATCATTCTCTAATTCTCTTAATGATTTAATCAATTTGATGCGATTTAAGAATTTAAATCTCAAAGATAAAATTGAGTTTATTAATTTTTTATGGAAGATTAAAAATTATAATGATAAACAATTTGAAAACATAACTGTTATTGACCTGCTTAAATCACACAATCAAACAGATACTTTAATTAAGAATTTTTGGACATTGTTTGTTGAATCAACAATGAATTCACCAATTGATAAAGCTGATGCAAGTGTTTTGATCTTTATTCTGAGAAAGATGTTTTTTGAAGATTTTAAAAATGCAAATCTTATTATCCCGATAAAATCTTTTTATGAATCATTCATTAATCCTGCTGAGGAATTTCTTACTCAGAACAATGTAAATATTCTAAAAAACTGCTGTATAAATGGCTTTGAATTTCAGGATGATAAATTAATCGTAGCAAAAGATCATAAAGGACAAAAACATTTTGCAGATTATTTCGTTCTGGCTGTCCCTTATCATACTTATCTTAAATTGATGAAAAAAAACGAAGTAGAATTAAACTTTCAATCAATTTTAAATGCACATATAGTTTTTGAAGATTACAGTGGCGAACAAAAATTTTTTGCATTATGGAATTCGCCAATTCACTGGGCATTTTTTCATAAAACACACATTACACTTACAAAAAGTAATTCAGATAATTTTCTTCAATTTAACGACAAAGAATTGAAAGAATTATTTCTCACTGAATTTTTTGATTTCTTTCCTGAGTATAGAAAAAGAAAAATTGTTTATTTCAAAATTGTAAAAGCGAAACGAGCAACTTTTATCTCAGATTATCAATCATTAAAAAATCGAGTTAAAACAAAAACAGAATATTCAAACTTATTTGTGGCAGGTGATTTTGTCGAGACCGGTTATCCATCAACGATTGAAAGTGCAATTCTAAGTGGAAAGATGGCTGCTGAAGAAATTATGAAATCTGATTAACTATGTTTAAATCCCAAATTTCAAATTTTAATTGAATAAAATTTTAATACAAAATTTTCTTTTAAATAGTATCTGTTTTAAATAAAGGGACAGGGGAATTTCATTTAATTTTAGAGACCAGAATTGTTTTAATTAAATGTACCTTTAATTTTCTCAAAGGAAAAAATTATTCGTCATATTTCATCTTCATATAATCATAAAAAGTTTTGCTAATCTTTTTAATAAATTCTTCGCCTAGATTTGAAGTCGGTAAATCTTTTGTCATCACAACCAGTATGTAATCAAATTTACCGCAAAAGAAAATTCCCATATCACACCTCACATCATCTAGTTCACCACCTTTGCTTGCGATTGTAATTTCATCTTGAACTTCGCTCAAAAGAGGAGTGATTTTTGGTATGCTTAAAATTTTAATTACTTCATTATTAATTGAATCTGGAAAAATTGCTTTACTGTAAATCAACTCAAGCAATCTAAGTTTGTCTTTTGGAGAAGAGAGATTTTCTTTACCAGCTTTTCTCGCTTCAAAATCCATCATTATGCGTTGCAATTTAGTTTGTTCAAGTCCAAGTGACTTTATAGTATGATTGATATTTTCCATTCCAAGTTTTTCAATTAAAATGTTAGTCGCTGTGTTATCGCTTTGTTGAATCATTAGAAGAGCTAGATTGTAGTAACTTAAATTCAGATTACTTTGATCAAAAAATTGAAGTAGTCCACTACCACCAACTTTTAATTTCACAGGGATATTTTCATAAATATTCAAATTTCCCTTTTCATATTCTTTCATCAAATGGACTAAAATTTCAATTTTGATCGCACTTGCAGTGGGAAAAATTTCTTTTTCATTATAAAGAAAGGTCTCACCCGAATTCAAATCCTTAAAAGCTATTCCAGCTGGATATTTAAATTCCCTGATTAATTCATTTATCTCGTTTTCGAGTTTGTATCGAAGAGTATCAAAATTATTTGAAAAATAAGGACTTTTCTCAATTTTCAAAGGTAAATTTTCGAAAGAAAAACCGAATGAAAAATTAAAAAGAAGAATTACCCAGAATATTAATGCTATCTTTTCCATTTTGATTCCTCTCATTGAATTAGAGATTTATAATACTTAAGTTTGAAGAGAAAATTATTTGTTATTCTAAATTATTGAACAAATTAATATAAACCAATTAAAGAAGGGAGGAACTAATGCCCACACTAAAAGAAAAGCTCGCCGAACAAATTCCCGCACTAAGAGAAGAGGTTAAAAACCTCGTAAAACAGTACGGCGACAAAGTAGTTGATAAAATTACCGTTGCCCAGATCTTTGGTGGGCTACGAGGTGTTAAATCTCTTGTTTGTGATACTTCATCTGTTCCACCAGAAAGAGGATTATTAATTCGTGGAATACCAATAATTGAATTAGCTGACAAGTTGCCTGAAGAAATTTTTTATTTGTTGTTGACAGGTGAAATGCCAGATGAAGAATCATTAAAACTATTGATGGCAGATTTGAGAAAGCGCCGTAAAGTTCCAGACTATGTCTGGAAAGTTCTCAAAGCAATGCCAAAAGAATCCCATCCAATGTGTATGCTTAATACAGCAATACTTGTGATGGAAAAAGAATCTGTTTTTAGAAAACAATATGACAAAGGTCTTAAGAAAGAAGATTATTGGATTTATACGCTTGAAGATGCTTTAAATCTTGTAGCTCGCGTTCCAATTATTGCTGCTGGTATTTATAGAATGAAATACAATAAAGGTCCAAGAATTCCAAGCGACCCGAAACTTGACATGGGTGCCGATTTTGCAAAAATGCTTGGAATTAAAGATCCAAATGGTGAATTCACAAAATTGATGAGATTGTATTTAGTATTACATTCAGATCATGAGAGCGGAAATGTTAGTGCAGCTACAGTTCAAACAGTTGCTTCTGCATTGTCTGACCTCTATTATGCTCTCTCAGCTGGATTAAATGGTCTCGCTGGTCCACTTCATGGACTTGCAAATCAAGAATGCTTGAAATTTGTTCTTGATCTCAAGAAACACTTTAAAGGTGTTCCAACCGATGAACAACTTCGTCAATTTGCATGGGATTGGTTGAATAGTGGAAAAGTAATTCCTGGTTATGGACATGCTGTGTTAAGAATTACTGATCCAAGATTTGATGCATTCTTGAAATTTGGTCAGACCTACTGTGCAAATGATCAAATTTTCCAGATTGTTGAAAAGATATTTAATGTCGTACCGCAGGTTTTAATGGAGCAAGGAAAAGCAAAAGATCCATGGCCAAATGTTGATGCTGGTTCTGGTGCGTTATTATGGCATTATGGAATGAAAGAATTTGATTATTACACTGTGCTCTTTGCGGTTTCAAGAACACTTGGAGTAACGGCACAAACAGTTATTGCAAGAGCACTTGGAATGCCAATTGTTAGGCCGAAATCAGTGACAACACAATGGATTAAAGAACAAGTTACAAAAGAAGGTTAATCATTGACTTGATGAATTTTCCGAGCTGTTCGGTTTTTACCGAACAGCTTTTTTTTTGTTTTAAAAAATATGTTTGAATTCTAAGCAATGAATTTGCTCCATACTAATTGAAGAACCTGATTGTAATAAGTTTTTGTTTCAACAGTTGCAATTTCTTACTATTCATTCCTCACAGAAAATTTAAAGCATTAAATCAAGTTTTATGATGCACAATCAATTTTTTAACTTTGCATAAAATTAGATTAAAATGAAAATGGCAATATCAAGACGAAAACTAAGAGAAAAAGTTTTACAGATTCTCTATGCTTATGAACTTTCAAATGATTCACTTGACATTATGTTTGATGATCTTCTTCAAGATGTTGAAGATGAAGAAGCAAAAGAGTTTGTTAAATCTTTAACTCTTTTGACAATAAAACATCGAGATGAATACGATGAAATGATCAGGCAGGTTGTTAAGAACTGGGAAATCGATCGTATTGCAGTAATAGATAGACTTTTGATAAGAATGGCAACCTGCGAAATGCTTCACTTCCCCGAAATTCCTACTAAAGTCTCAATTAATGAAGTGATTGAAATTGCAAAAAGATACTCCACTGACCAGAGTGACAAATTCATTAATGGAGTTCTTGATGCAATTCTGAAAAGACTGAAACAGGAAAATCGCATTCAGAAAAAAGGGCGTGGTCTTATCGAAACCTGAATCAAATTGGTAACTTTGTGAAATATAATTGGAGAAAATTCTTATCTAAAAAATACCAGCAAGTTTTATACTGGTCACTTTTTGATTTTGCAAATACATCTTTCTCAATTACAATTGTTACATTTGTTTATGCTGTTTATTTCAAGGAGACAGTTGCAGGCAACCAACCAATTGGTGATTTTTATTGGAGCTTAGGCACCGGAATTTCGATGTTTATAGTTGCACTTATCTCGCCGTTTCTTGGTGCAATAGCTGACCATTCAGCAGGTAAAAAAAGATTTTTGTTGTTCTTTACTTTATTGTGCATTCTTTCCACTGCAGGACTTTATTTTATAAGTTCAGGTGATATCATTGAAGGTTTGATTTTGTTCATCTTAGCAAATATTGGTTTCGAAGCCGGGCTTGTTTTTTATGATTCATTTTTACCAGAGATTTCAGATGAAAAAAACTATGGAAGAACTTCTGGTTTTGGATTTGCAATGGGTTATGTTGGTTCATTTGCTTCACTTGTGATTATTTATCCATTAGTTACAAACAATTTAGTGAGATATTCTTTCCCTGCATCTGCTCTTTTCTTTTTAATATTTTCTTTACCTCTATTTCTTTTTTTGCCAGATTCAAAAAAATATGTTGAAAGGACTAAGTCGTATTTCAAGATTGGTCTTGAACGAATTGCGTTCACGATTACACATTTGAAGAATTATAAAAATCTTGCCCTTTTTCTTGTTGCATTTTTCTTCTATATAGAAGGAGTAAACACGGCAATTTATTTTTCTGGCAATTACGCTAAATCGACTTTGAACTTTAATTTTACTGAGCTAACACTATTTTTTATGATTGCCCAAACAACTGCAGTTGCTGGTTCAATACTTTTTGGTGTCATAGCTGATTCAATTGGACAGAAAAAAACAATTTACATTACATTAATCATCTGGTTCATTGTGATTTTTTCCGCTTCGATCATTCAATCAAAATCTGGATTTTTTATTGTTGGATGCATTGCTGGACTTGGGATGGGATCTACTCAATCTGTTAGTCGAAGTTTAATGAGCAAATTGACACCTCCTGATAAAAAGACAGAATTTTTTGGTTTTTATTCATTCTTCGGAAAGTCTTCAGCCATTTTTGGACCTTTAGTTTTTGGATTTATTTCATGGCAAACGGGCAGTCAGAGAATTGCCATTTTAAGCATGGGTCTATTTTTTATTGTTGGAATGCTTCTTTTGAGTAAAGTCAAAGAGCATCCAGTAAAATCATTCTCTTAAACTACATTCCAAAGAATTTCAATTCTAAGACTTGCTTCAATTTTATTTTTTGAATAACTTGTTTTAGAAAAGGATACCTGAGATGAGGTCTTTAATAAAAATAATTTTTTACTTCACATTTGTATTAAATCAAGCATATTCGCAAGAGGGGAAAGTTTTTGTCTTAAAAGTTGATGATGCAATCTCACCGCCCATTTCAGAATATATTCATGATGGAATTGAAGCAGCTTTGCAGGAAAATGCAGAATGTGTTGTGATTAAATTAAATACACCAGGTGGATTGCTTAAATCAACACGAGTAATTGTTTCGGAAATTTTAGAATCAAAAATTCCAGTGATTGTTTATGTTACACCGTCAGGTGCTCAAGCCGCATCGGCGGGAGTTTTCATCACATTATCAGCTCACATTGCTGCAATGACACCAGGAACTAATATAGGGGCGGCTCATCCAGTATCACTGGATAAAGTCGATTCTGTTATGATTGAAAAAGCGACAAATGATGCTGCGGCATTTATTAGAACAATTTCTGAAAAAAGAAATCGAAATATTAAATGGGCCGAAGATGCAGTAAGAAAAAGTCTTTCAATCACTGAAACAGAAGCTTTGAAATTGAAGGTTATAGATTTAATTGCTTTTGACCTGAAAGATTTGTTAAAGAAAATCGATTCTATGAAAGTTTCGGGTTCATTTGGTGAAAAAGTCCTTTCAACTAAAGATGCTCAAATTATTGAATTCGAAATGTCCATTGGTCAAAAACTTTTGCGATTAATAAGTGATCCAAACATTGCTTACATACTTCTTATGATTGGTTTATATGGGTTACTTTTTGAATTATATAATCCAGGTTCAATATTTCCCGGTGTAATTGGAATTATTTCATTGATTTTAGCTTTTTATGCTTTACACACTTTGCCGGTTAATTTTGCTGGAATTGCTTTAATAATTGTTGGAATAATTTTATTTATTCTGGAAACGCAAATAGTTAGTCATGGACTGCTTACAATTGGAGGAATAATATCATTCATTTTGGGATCGATTATGTTAATTAGAACAGAATCAGCACTTGAGGTTTTCAAAATTTCTTATCAGATCATTATTGTTATAGCAATTCTCACATTTTTATTTTTCTCTTTTGCAATCGGACTTGGACTAAAAGCTCAAAAGAGAAAAACTACAACGGGAATTGAAGGAATGATTGGAGAAATTGGTGAAGCTATCACCGATTTAAATCCAGAAGGACAGGTCAAAGTTCATGGAGAAATCTGGACTGCAATGACTATTGATAATGATAAAATTGAGCAAAATTCAAAAGTGGAAGTAGTAGAAGTTCAAAACTTAAAATTAAAAGTCAAAAAAATTTAATGAGGAGGATGTTATGGTTTCACCAATTCTATTTACAATTTTATTCTTTGTTGTTTTAATTCTTTCAAGTGCAATTAAAATTCTAAGAGAATATGAAAGAGGAGTTGTGTTCAGGTTAGGTCGTTTGATTGGTGCAAAAGGTCCAGGATTAATTTTTCTAATTCCTCTGGTCGATAGAATGGTAAGAGTAAGCTTAAGAACAATTGTTATGGATGTTCCACCTCAGGATATAATTACAAAAGATAATGTTTCTTTAAAGGTTAATGCTGTTGTTTATTTTAGAGTTGTTCAAGCTGAAAAAGCCATAGTTGAAGTTGAAGATTATTTGAATGCAACTTCACAACTTTCGCAGACGACATTGAGAAGCGTAGTTGGGCAGTCACAACTTGATGAATTACTTGCTGAAAGAGATAAAATTAATCGTGAATTGCAAAAAATAATTGACAATCAGACAGAGCCTTGGGGAATTAAAGTATCAAATGTTGAGATTAAACATGTCGATCTTCCGATTGAAATGCAAAGAGCAATGGCTCGACAAGCTGAAGCTGAGCGAGAAAGACGCGCAAAGATTATTCACGCTGAAGGTGAATTTCAGGCAAGTCAAAAATTAAAAGAAGCCGCTCAAATTATTGAAAATCATCCGGTCGCAGTTCAATTGAGATTTTTACAAACATTGAGTGAAGTTGCAAGTGAAAAAAATTCAACAACTATATTTCCAATTCCAATTGAATTATTTAAGCCTTTTATGAAAAAGAATAAAGAAAAATAGGCGATTGAGAAAAGATTAAATTTTTGTTAAGATTGCAGGTGAATTTTTAGATTTTGCGGGTGTAGCTCAGTTGGTAGAGCGTCAGCTTCCCAAGCTGAGGGTCGCGGGTTCGAATCCCGTCGCCCGCTCAAGTTTTTATCCCCTCCAAATTTTTTAGTAGCTTTTAGATAAAAATCACTTTTGTAGAATTTAACATCATTATTTGTTTAAGAATTATTTTTTAATTCTTCATCAGATAGAAAATCACTCAAATTTTTACGAACTTTGTATTAAGAGAAACAAAATTTGAAGGAATGTTATGGCAATAATTAAACCATTCAAAGCACTCCGACCAGAAAGAAATGTTGCTCATTTAGTAGCAAGCGTCCCCTACGATGTGGTGAGTAGAGAAGAAGCATTTGAGTTAGCCGAAGGTAATCCAATCTCTTTTTTGAGAGTTACACGCTCTGAAATTGAATTACCTTCTAATGTTAATCCTTACTCAAAAGAAGTTTATGAGCTTGCAAAGAAAAACTTGGAACTCATTAGAGAAAAAGCCCCATTGGTTGAAGATCAGAACGATAGATTCTATCTTTATCAATTAACAATGGGAGAGCAAACACAAACAGGCATTGCAGCAACTTTCGCTGTTGATGATTATGACAACAATGTAATATTAAAACACGAAAAAACCCGTAAAGAGAAAGAGGATGATAGGACAAATCACATTCTGACAACCTCTGCACAGACTGGACCAGTTTTTCTGACTTACAGAGATGTAAAATCAATAAATGATTTAGTAGATAAAATAAAAATGGAAGTCGCACCAATTTATGACTTCATTGCTAAAGATGGCGTTCAACATAAAGTCTGGATTGTCCCTGAAGATTACAATCAATTTATTATTGATGAAATCAAAAAAGTAGAAAAAATTTATATAGCTGATGGTCATCATCGTGCTGCAAGTGCATCGAGAGTCAGAGCAATTAAGAAAGAACAAAATCCACATCATCGTGGAGATGAAGAATATAATTTCTTTCTTGCAGTACTTTTTCCAGCTTCTCAATTGAGAATTTTACCATACAATCGTGTTGTCTTTGCGTTGAATAATCTTTCTGATAACGAATTCCTTGAAAAAGTTAAAATTAATTTCAATGTGCATGAAGTAGATTATTCTGAACCGAAGCAAAGAAAAAACATTTGTATGTATTTTAATAAGAAATGGTACTTGCTTACACCAAATGAGAATGTAAAAGAAGCAAAATCTTATGGAGAAAATCTTGATGTGAGCATATTACAGAATTATTTACTAAAACCATTTTTGGGAATTGATGATCCACGAACAAGTAAAAACATTGATTTCGTTGGTGGAATTAGAGGCACAAAAGAGTTAGAAAGATTAGTTGATAGTGGAAAAGCTGCTGTTGCATTTTCAATGTATCCAGTATCAATTGACGATTTAATGAATATTTCTGATGCAGGCGAAATCATGCCGCCTAAATCAACCTGGTTTGAACCAAAATTAAGAGATGGACTTTTAATTCATCTAATCTAAAAATAAATGAGGTAAATATGACAAACCGTGTTTATAATTTTAATCCTGGCCCTGCACTTCTTCCTGAACCTGTATTGAAAGAGGTTCAAGAAAATTTATTGGCATTACCTGGTGTTGGTATGTCAATTCTTGAAATCAGTCACCGTTCATCAACATTTGAAAATATTTTGAATGAAACTATTGAAAATTTAAGGAAGCTTGCTAACATTCCTCAAAATTATAAAATTCTTTTTCTTGGCGGTGGTGCAAGTCTTCAATTTTCCATGGTTCCACTTAATTTAATGCCTCCAAAAAATAAAGCAGATTATATTGTGACAGGTTCATGGAGTAAGAAAGCAGTTAAAGAAGCGAAACGAGTTGGAACGGTTAATATTGCAGCATCAACCGAGGAAGAAAATTTCAAAAGAATTCCGCGGCAGGAAGAATTAAAACTTGATCCAGACGCAGCTTATGTTCATTATACATCGAACAATACAATCTATGGTACTGAATGGAATTATATCCCAGATGTAGGTAATGTTCCACTTGTTTGTGATATGAGTTCTGATATCTTCTCGTATCCATTTGATATAACAAAATTTGGATTGATTTATGCTGGTGCTCAGAAAAATTTAGGTCCAGCAGGAGTTACAGTTGTAATAATTCGAGAAGATTTGCTTGAACGATCGCAAGATTCACTTCATACAATGTTAAATTATAAAATTCATGCTGAGAATAATTCATTATACAATACTCCACCTGTATTTGGTATCTATATTGTTGGATTGGTTGTAAAATGGTTATTGAGCCTTGGTGGATTGGAAGCAATTGCAAAAATTAATGATGAAAAAGCAAGTCTAATTTATGATGCAATTGATAATTCAAATGGATTTTATCGTGGTCACGCGGAAAAAGATAGTCGTTCGAAAATGAATATTACCTTTAGACTTCCTGATGAAGAACTTGAGAAAAAATTTGTGAAAGAAGCAACCGAAAAAGGATTAGTTGGATTAAAAGGACATCGATCAGTTGGTGGTTTGAGAGCATCTGTTTATAATGCATTTCCGATTGAAGGTGCGAAAGCCTTAGTCGAATTTATGAAAGAATTCCAGCAGAAGAATTCATAAAAAAATTAATAAACAAAATCCCTCGTATTTTAATGCAAGGGATTTTCAAATTTATTGAAAGGAGGTGATAATTATGTTAATAGATGAATTATTAATTCTTCAGAAAGAGAAAATTTATCCTTCAATAACTCTTTTGTTACCAACTACAAGAATTACAGTTGATGCTAATAAGGAAAAAATTTTATTGAAAAATTTGCTTAATGAATTAGAAGAAAAGTTAAGACAAAAAGTTGAAAGGAAGGATGCTGAGATCATACTTGAAAAAGTGAATAAAGTTATCAGCGAAATCGATCTTTTCCATTTAAGCGATGGACTTGGAATTTTTGTTAATGAAAAAAGAGCCTTTTACATGAAGTTTCCATTCACTGTGCCTCAAATGGTTGTAATTGATGATTCATTTGAGATCAAATATTTGATTAAACAATACAACCGATCTATTGAATATTTCCTACTTAATTTGAACGAAAAAGATACTAACCTGTTCAAAGGATTTGGTGAAGTTATTGAACCTCTTAAAACAGAAGATTTCCCGTATACGATGGAGGATGTTGTAGATCTGAAATATGATCAAGGTACCTGGGGATACGAATCGGCACAACTTGAAAGAATTAGACAGTATTTAAGAGAATCATTTAAAAGATTCAAAAAGAATTCGGAAGATAATATTCCTTTGATTATTTCCGGGGTTAGTAAACTAGTAAGTTTATTTGAAGAATTAAATGATTGTAAAAATTTAGTTGGTAAAATTGAGGGTAGTTATAATTCAAATGATTTAGTTGAATTGGGTAAAAAAGCAAATAAGCTAATTGAAGAATATCTTTACAAACAAAGGGAAAAGTATTTAAACGAATTCAAAGAGAGCTTTGGTTACCAAAAGGCTGCATTTGGTTTACTTGATGTTTGGAATCTTGCTAATCAGGGTCGAGTTGAAGTATTATTGGTTGAGGAAAATTATCACCAGCCTGCGAAATTTGAAGGTAATCAACCAGTTTTGGTACAAAACACAAATGAACCTTATGTAATCGAAGACCTTGTTGATGAGATAATTCAAATTGTCTTTACTCAAAAAGGCAAAGTCTATTTTTATGAAGAAGGGAAATTGAAAGATTACCAAAAGATTGGTGCAATTTTAAGATATTAAAACAACTAAGTATTAAATCGAATAGAATTCCAATTTAAAATTGAAAAGGGACAATTTAATTGATTGTCCCTTTTTTATTTGGAGGCGCGGGCCGGATTCGAACCGGCGAATAAAGGTTTTGCAGACCTCTCCCTTAGCCACTTGGGTACCGCGCCATAATTTCAATATTATTACATAAAACTAAAAATCCCGATGCTTGTTTCATCGGGATTTTTTATTGAGCGGGAAACGGGACTCGAACCCGCGACATTCACCTTGGCAAGGTGACGCTCTACCAACTGAGCTATTCCCGCATTTCAGAATTTTTTAGAACGATTTTCTCTCAAAAGCACTGCAAATATAATTCATAAAAACATTTCAATCAAGATAAGCAAAAAGTGGTAAACCACTGAAAATTTATAGGAGCAATTCAATGTCAATGAAATTGAACAAATTCTAAATGTGTTTTGTTTTAATTCAAAGATTATGAATTAAAGCTTAAAACACGGGAGAAAATATGAATAAAATTAAACCAAATCGTTTGATCAATGAAAAAAGTCTTTACCTTCGCCAGCATGCACATAATCCAGTTGATTGGTATCCATGGTCCGAGGAAGCTTTTGAAGTTGCGAAGCAAAAAGATTGTCCCGTTTTTTTAAGCATAGGATATAGTTCCTGTCACTGGTGTCATGTGATGGAAAAAGAAAGCTTTGAAGATGAAGAAGTTGCAAAAATTTTAAATGATAATTTTGTTTCAATTAAAGTCGATCGTGAAGAGCTTCCAGATGTTGATAATCTGTACATGACATTTGTCACTTCAACAACCGGGAGTGGTGGCTGGCCATTAACGGTTTTCCTTTTTCCTGATAAAACACCATTTTTTGGTGGAACATATTTCCCGCCAGTTCAAAAATTTGGTAAACCAGCCTTTAAAGATGTTTTGATTTCGGTTCTGAATTTTTACAAAAACAAAAGAAATGAACTCGAAAAAGTTAAATCCGATGTAAACTCTTTTCTACAAAGATCAATGTTATCAAATTCTAATTCTGAAAAAATTGAATTAGAAAAAGTTAAAAATGCTTATCAAACAATCGTGAACAATTATGATTGGACAAATGGTGGGTGGGGTAAGGGTGCAAAATTTCCAATGTTTACCACTTTAAATTTTTTGCTTGATTATTCAATTGCTTTTGGTGATTCAAATGCATTGAAAATTGTCGAGCATAATCTAACTAAAATTTTAACTGGTGGAATTTACGATCACATTGGTGGAGGAATGCATCGCTATACAGTTGATAATCAATGGATTGTACCGCATTATGAAAAGATGCTTTATGATAATGCCCAATTAATTGAAGTAATATCAAAATATTTACTACTAAGTGAAAATGATTTTTTCAAAAATAAGCTGGAAGAAACGATTCAATTTTTGGTCAATGAAATGAAAAGCTCATCGGGAGGCTATCTGACAGCTCTTGACGCCGATTCAGAAGGTGAGGAAGGGAAATATTATTTATGGAATTATGATAATTTAATAAAGTCAATTGAGGAAAAATTTGATTCAGATTTGTTTTTCAACTACTATCAGTTTAATCTTATTGAGACTAAGAAAAATCTTGGTAATATCTCAATCAAAAGAATACCAGATCCAAATGACTCGATTTTACAGAATGAACTGAGGTTAATTCTTATTTACTTAAAAGAGAAAAGATCAAAAAGAATTCCACCAGAAAAAGACAACAAAATTTTGACTGATTTAAATTCATTACTACTCAGTGCCCTTTCTTATGCTTACCGAGCTACTTTTAATGAGAATTATTTTACTGAGGCATTGGAGATTTATGACTTTATATCTAAAAAAATGATTATGAATGATAAACTTTTTCATTCATTTGTGGAAGGTGAGGCAACTATTGATGCTTATTCTGATGATTATTTCGGTTTTATTAATTCTTTGATTGACCTGTATGAAATTACTTTTGATGAGAAGTTTTTGTATCAGGC
>Ga0197142_1001701_pt1 | contig 19844 bp, 12 predicted proteins | sample GBS60_MetaG_FD_148614 | JGI IMG/M metagenome (GOLD analysis project Ga0197142, IMG submission 148614) | Sediment microbial communities from Great Boiling Springs, Gerlach, Nevada, United States - GBS 60_MetaG | ecosystem: Environmental > Aquatic > Thermal springs > Hot (42-90C) > Sediment... | reverse complement strand
CATGGAAGCCCCTGCGGGGCTGGCGTATCGGTTATCCTTGCCATATGCCAGGGGGACCTGGGTTGATCCAGCCCGCAGGGCTTGCCCGACCTCAGCCAGGGCTTTAGCCCGCCTGAGGCGCACGAAGCCTGAAATCGATTCCCGGTTCACCGTTCTTACGCCCGCAAACCGGACAGGCGCACGACCTGCGTTGCCATGATGCCCGGTTCTCGGTTCTCAGTTCCCGGTTCCCGGTTCCTGGTTCTCACCCCCCCGACGCTTCGACCAGGTCGAAGGCGCGCACCGCTTCCGCCTCCGCTCGCCGCAGCGCTGCTTCATCGCGTCCGCCGCCGTCGTCCAACCCGGCGCGGTCGCCGCGCGTCATGGCAAACACAGCGCGGAGCACTTCTTCCTGCTCAGCGCTCATGCTTACCTTGCGACGCGCCATAACTTTGCGCGCCACGTCGATCATCGACTGGATGCGGTACTCGCGGAACACCTCACCGCCCCAGGTGAAGGGCGGAATGGTCTTGGGCGCAAAGTGAACCCCAAAAATGTTCGAACCGGTGCCGATGACGGCGCCGCCGTTCAGGTGGACCCCGATCCCCAGTTTGACGTGATCGGCGAGGAAACACCCCAGTTTCAGGATGCCGCTGTCGATCTGACCAAACCCCTCGATCACCATGCGAATTGTGCCGTAGGTGTTCTTCAGATCGCTGTTGGTGGTCATGGCGCCGATGTTGACCCACTCACCAAGGTACGAATGCCCGAGAAAGCCGTCGTGGTGCTTGTTGCTGTACCCCTGAACGATGCTCGCCTCGACCTCGCCGCCGATACGGCAGACAGGTCCGATGCTTGTTTCGCCGCGTATGCGCGCACTGGCGATCAGGGAGCCAGGACCGATCCAGGCCGGTCCCTGGATGAACGAAAACGGTTCAATCCGTGCAGCATCGATCACGATTGGACCATCGCGCGCATCGAGCGCCAGCGGCGGTTCCAGGCGCGCATCGCGGTGGATGAAGACGTGCGCCGGGTTGCTGACGACAATCGATGGATGGGCAGGCGGTTGGTCAGCCGCGCAGATCCAGCCGTCCTGCCTGACGACGAGCGGCACATCACGCACGATCTGTTCGCCGTTCAGCGCGATCAGGTCCCAGGGGAAGGTGAGCAGGCGTGTCTCGATCTCGACGAGACGCCCGATACGACGCAGTTCCGCCAGCGCCGCCGCGCCGCGCTGCTCAAGAAGGTAGGGGAGCACCGCACTTGCCATCCACGGCGTCAGACGCGCACCCAACAGAACCGGTCCGCCGAGGAGCGCATGTCCCGCGTCGGTCAGGTACACCGTTCCTACCGGTTCATCAAGTAGATCGAAGATCCATCCCGCATCGAGCGCACGCGCATTCACAAAGGTGAGCGGTGTACTCCGACTGAGCAGCGTGAGGGGCCAGCGCCCGACGCCATATGCCCGCGCCAGGTGAGAACGGCAGATGACCGCTGGCGTCATGCCCGTCAGCGTGCGCACCCGCTCGCGCAGAGTAAAGATGCCGCAGCGCAGATCGCAAACAGGTCGTGTATGCGTCAATGGCAGAAAGGTGCGGCATCCTTCGTCTTCGAAGAAAACAATCGGTTCATCAGTCATAGCAGACCTGGCATAGATAGGGGTTACTGCCGCTTCCACACTTCCATAATCGCGGTCGCCAGTTTTTCAGGATCATGACGCAACACGCGTACCGTGCGCCCCTCGCCGGGATGATCGAGCGACGCCGTCAACTGGACCACCGCAGTCGCAAGATCGGCTTCGATAACTTTTGCGCCCTCGATGAGAATATCCCGCGTGGTCAGCCGGTCGGTCGTGCTGACTGCGGTTTCTTCGTATTCCTCGGGTGTGAGAAAGACCGGCATCTGCCCGGCGGCTGCGTAAATCCGGCGTACTTCTGCATCGATACGCGGTGCATTGACCAGGACATAATCGGGAGTGAAGCCGCCGAAGCGCACGATCTGGCGCACATGATCACCAACACTGTAGCCGGTGGTCATGCCAGGTTCGGTCATCAGACTGCATATGTAGATTTTGCACGCCTTACTGCGACGGATGGCGTCGCGCAGGTCGGGAATGAGCAGGTTGGGCAGGATGCTTTCATACAGACTGCCGGGACCGAACACAATGACATCGGCGGAGGCGATCGCATCAAGCGCAACCTGGGTGACCTGCAACGGCGTGGTGACGGGTCCGTGTTCGTCGCCGATGTAGATATTGACGACATGACGCTGCGCCAGGCGTTCATCGTGGGCGATATTGTGCTTGATATTGAAGCGTTGACCATCGTCGAGCTCGACGAACACCTCATACGGTTCAAGCGTCGGCACCACAAAGACCACATTTTCGAAGTTGAACAGACTGGACGCGCGGTAGTAGTACTCGACCGGATCCTGAACCGGCGTGATACAGGTCAACAACTGAGCCATTCGACCGAGACTGGCAGTGATCAACAACCCTGCGCCGCCGGAAATGACCGTCATCCGCGGATGCATCTGATCGCGCTGATAGGCGAGCACGACTTCGCCGCTCGTGTCGCGGGCATCGAGTGAGATAACTGCGACGCCGCTGAGTTGCCAGATGCCGACAGCGAGCACGATCAGCCCCAACGCCGCGAATACCAGCCCGCGCGCCCATAAGGGCAGAAATTGCAGCGTGATGAACGAGAACATCGGCGGCAACGTCGCCGTGCGGTAGATGAAGATGAAGAAATATGCCACACCGAGTGACAGCAGGACAATGCCCACAAATGTCAACGCCAGCGGACGGAGCAATCGACGCAACGAACTCAGACGCTGCACAACAGGTTGCATGGTGATGGCGTTCTCCTGTTCCTGTATCACGCCCCCTGCGGTTGACGCAACTTTTCACGCATTACACACAGTTTCACACCACGACGCGCTACCAGTTCGACGAGCATGAGCGCCGCCAGCGGTGCATCGCCAATGCCGCCAGCACGCCCAAAGGTCAGTTGTCCATCCTCTGTAACACCGATCAGCAACTGATACGCTGCGCGCGCTTCGGCAATGCGCAGCGCCGGTTGTTCGGCAAACTCGACATTCAAGCCGGTCTGCGTTTCCCATCCGCGCACCCATGGCGCCGATGCTGCTGCGGAAGCAGGAACAATAACCAGCCCGCGCTGACGATGCTGGCGATTGAGGTAGTGCGCCAGCAACAGTGCGATCTCGAGGGGTGATGCCAGTTCGCCTTCGTTATCGACCACCCCAAGCGCCCGACCATCCGCCGAAATCGCAACTCCAAGGTGCGAGTCGCTCTCGCGCACCAGTTTGCGTAGACGCACAAGCGAGGCGCTGTGCGGATGCGGCGTCTGACGACCAAACCAGGCGTCCTGTTCGCGGTTGATCTCAATCGTTTTGGTGCGGGCGTCGTCGCCGATCACGGCGGGAATGACACCGCCTGTCGTACCGTTCATTACATCCACAAAAATGGTCAGTGATGTCTGACGCACCAGTTCGACATCGATCACATCGCGCAGGCTATCGATATAGACGCGGCGCGCATCGATGAGGTTTGCGTCCGGCGTATCCGAAGGGAATGGCGACCATTCGGAAGGCGGCGCCCCATCGATGAATGGATTCAACCCTGGCGCGGGTGCAATCAGGACCAATCCATTGAGCCAGTACTCCCGATTACCGGCAGACACGATCAGCGCGCAATCGGCAACATGCTGGTCGAGCGCGACATCGACCGCAGGACGCGGCAATGGCGTTGCACTGAGCGATACCTGCGCTCCCAATGCGCGCAGTCCCCGGTAGCAGTCGGCAGCAATCTGTGCAGAAAGAAAGCGCGTATCGCAGGCGACCAGACACCGCCATCCACGCGCATTGAGCAGATCAGCCAGCGCCGCATACCGGCGACGGACTGCGTCAAGTGTGAAATCGGCAACGACTGCGCCTTCCCAACAGTACGTATATCGCACGGTTTGCATAGTCGGGACTCGACCGCCGCTTCATCCGCGCTCATTGCGCCCGACGGCGCTCGTGCCATGATCCGCAGACGCAAACTCGCGCAGTTTACCGATCATCGTATCGCGGATTTCGTACACGCGCTCCATGGTGCGCGCCTCGAAACGGGTGGTAATTGCCGGTTCGGTGTTGGATGCGCGCAAGATGCCCCAGCCATCGCCGAAATCGACGCGCACGCCATCGACATCGATAACCGGGTAGCGCGCAGCGAAGTAGTCGCGCACGAATTCAATCGCTTTGAACTTCGTTTCTTCATCGAAGGGCAGACGCCCTTCAGACAGCGATGGCAGCGGCGGGAACGGCGCCAGCGCTTCGGCAAGGGTTTGTCCGCTTTTTTCCAGTGCATCGAGCAGCATACATCCGGCAAAGATGCCGTCATCGTGAAAATGGTGTTCGACGGCGCCGAAGACGTGACCACTCAACTCGCCCGCCAGCGGAGCGCCGGTTTCGCGCATCTTCGCCGAGAGGTTCGAGTAGCCGGTTCGCCACATCACCGGCGTCCCGCCAAATGCGCGAATGGCATCGATCAGCACCGCGCTGCATTTCACATCGAACACGATCGGCGCCGGTCCCCGCGCCAGCGCCTGTCTCGCCAGAACGATCAGATACCGGTCGGCAAAAACGATCTCACCGTTGCCATCGACAACACCGAGCCGGTCACCGTCGCCGTCCAGCCCGATGCCCATATCGGCGCCGGTTTCGCGCACTGCACGAATGAGGTCTTGAAGATTCTCCTCCTTGAGCGGATCGGGATGGTGGTTGGGGAAGGTTCCATCAGGTTCGATGAACAACGGAACCACATCACAGCCGATTGCTTCCAGGGTGCGCACGCCCAGTGGTCCCGCCACGCCGTTTCCTCCATCCAGCACAACCTTCGGTCGGCGTTTGAGCGCGATATGACGAACAACATCGCGCACATAATCATCCGCTGCATCGTACTGTTCGTACCCGCCTGATCCGGAAGCGAATGCGCTACCGGCAGCAATCCGCCCTACTTCCTGGATCTGTTCACTGCTCAGCGGCGTACCGCCGTACACCGGATCGGAGAGGCGCAGCTTCAGACCGTTGAAGTGCGGCGGGTTGTGGCTGGCGGTCACCACGGCGCCGCCGTCGGCGTGCAGAAAGGAAACTGCAAAATACATGAGTGGCGTTGGCGCCATGCCAATATCGACAACATCGCACCCGCTCTGGCGCAGACCTTCGATCAACGCTGCGGCATACGCTGGCGAAGTCAGGCGTGCATCACGCGCCACCACGATCCGACGGCGTTCGTGCTGCCGAAAAAATGTGCCGCTGGCGCGCCCTAACGTTCGATACACCTCTTCCGAGAGGTCACGATCAACAATACCGCGGATGTCGTATGCGCGAAAGATGGCAGGGTTCACCGTCGTCATCGGAGCGCTCCTTGCGCGATACCGGCGATTGCACACGCAGTGCAACATTCAGCGCACGTATTGTAGTACCAACACACAATCATAGCAACCCGGCTCAGGTGTCGGTCCTCAATTCTCACTTCTCTCCCCAACAGTCATCAGCACCCAAAATGCAATTGCCAGATCCGGCACAAAATAGAACCGATCGACCAGACCATGGAAGAGTGCGGCAGTCATCGCTGCCAGCGCCCCCGCAATCACCACCTCACGCCGTTTCCTCACAGCGATGAGGGCGTTGCGATAGAAGCGCACCAGCAGCAGACCAAAAGCCAGAACCCCCAGAGGTCCGACATTCACCCAGGCATCAAGCAGCAGATTGTGAGGATGCGCAGCAAATTCCTCGCTCGTGCCGACCAGCGATGGATCGATTGCACTCCGCCCGAATGCCGGATTGTGGTAATAGTAAAACTGGTCGATCCCCAACCCGAGCGGATTCTGCCGGAGATAGACCAGCGCCTCACGCCAGAGAAGCAGACGCGCATCGACGCTTCCGCCGCCAGGACCGCCGCGCAGCGTCAGCGCCAGTCCGGTCATTCCCACGATCAGCGCTCCGATGAACGCCAGCGCCGACCAGCGCACCGCCTGTCGATGCTGTGACCGGTGCAGCAGCCAGCCTGCTCCCAACACAACCGCCGCAATCACGCTCGCCAGCCACGCACCGCGCGAAAAGGAAACCACAACCCCCGTCAGCGACAGCAGCGCACAGGCGGCAAAGAAGAAGGCAGCGCCGGTTGATCGCCTTTCCGACACAGCAGGAGAAGCGCTGGCTGCCCCGTCTCCACGCCGCGCATGCCATATCCACGCCGCCATCGCCGCCGCCAGGGGCCAGACCCGTTCCAGATAGAGACCCAGATTGTTGGGATGACCATAGACCGACGTTACCCGTCGCACCCCATCCACAACAATAATGTTTTCGCTGAAGGCGCGTTTCTCGCCGATCAATGGCGTCAGGTCCAGTCCGACGAACTGGAATGCGCCGATCACTGCCACGAATGCGCCACTGAGCGCCAGGGCGCCGATCAGGGTTTCGCGCGACATTCTGATTGTGCGCACGAGTCCATAGAACAGTAACGGCTCAACGATCAACCAGCGAAACTCGCGCAGCGCAGCGCCTCGACCCTCCGGAACCGCCAGCATCACGCCGATGATCCCCGCCAGCGCCAGCAACGCTTCCGGAGCGTGGGAAACGCTCATTGCGCGCACACGTTGCAGGGCAGCGCCTGCATCGGGCATACGGCGATCTCGAATGTGTCCGCCGATCCAGCGCCAGCATACGGCAGCAGTCGTAATCAGCAGCGCGACTTCATGCAGCGGAAGCAACAGCGTTCGCGTCGGAATATCGACCGTTGCAGGCATCAGGTAGAGAGGCGCCGTCAGTATGACGCATGCCAGACCGCCTGCCGGGTGCACCAGCGCCAGCACCGCAAACAGAAACAAGCCTGTCAGGCGAAATGCGAGCGGCAATCCGCCGGTGGAGAAGACAGCCAGACATAGCGCCATGAAGAGGGACGCCGGCACAAACGTTGCACGCGCGGTGCGCTGATAGAGATCGAACAGAAAACCAGGCATGATGATGACTCAGTTCCTCATCGCCGCGCAACGCTCCTTCCGATGTCCAGCATCATCAGCGCACCGGCGCATGCCAGCGCCACCGTCAGCAAGGCAGGCGCCAGCGTCCACACCCAGGGAAGCGGGCGCTCACGACCGACAACGAAGGAATCCGGCGCAACGGCGCTCCGAATGATGCACGTATGCACGCCGTCGGTCAACCCCGACGCAACCTGCGCCAGACTGCCATCACCTGACGGATCGAAGCGCAGCGCCGCCCCGCCATCGAGCGTCACCTCAGCGGGCGCATTGAAACGAATGGCAAGCGATTGCCCGGTAAAACGCAGACGCCACTCCCCTTCGCCGGAGGACTCGACTGCCGGGTGATCCCAGGTATGCGCACCAACACCCACAATTGAGCCATTATTGGCGTAAGCACGCACTGCATCATAAGCGGGCAGTGGACGGAAATCGCGATCAACCAGCGCAAAGTAGGGGGTCGGGTCGGCGGGGTCTGGTTCACGGTAGCCACCCCAGCGCAAAAACCAGATATTCATCACCCCCACCCAGGGCCACTCGCGGCGGGCGCGTTCCAGTTGTCCGACCAGGTAGGCGCCCTTTGTTTCCTCGGAGACGGGCGGACCCCATGTGCTGCGCGCCGGTTCCGGGATGTGGTCTGGGGCGCTGTTATAGCCGAATTCGCTGATCCACACCGCTTTTGCGCCGTCACCGTGACGTTCCATCACTTCCCGCAGCATCACAATGCGTGAAACATCGATCCGCGAATCGATCGGTCGGTCAAGGTCGCGAAAAGGCGCATCCGGTCGCCAGCGCAACCGGATATAGCGGTTCTCGTCAGGCGGTTGACCCAGACCATACGCCTGCGCCGACATGATATCGAAGTATGGCGCGCCGCCAGCGCGGTATACACGGTCGAGATACTCCAGTTCACTCATCGGCGCAATGCGTGGCTCCTTCCCGTCGGTCGGCGAGAGGCTGGGAAACAGGATCACCACGTCGGGATTGGCAGTGCGCGCCGCAATAGCCGCCATACGCAACAGTTCGACGAAACGCTCCGGCTCAGGCGTCCGCCAGCTCCACTCATACGCCAGGTTCGGCTCATTCCAGATCTGGATGAACCGAACCTGTCCACGGTACCGCGCCGCAACCGCAGCGACGAAATCGGCGTAATCGGCATAGTTCTCCGGCGGACCGGTCGAACTGGCATATTCCGCCAGACCTGCCTGGAAACGTGGATCGGCATGATCGCTGGGACGCGCCCACTGCGGCGCGCGGTCGATGCGCACAATCAACTCCAGCCCCAGGCGCTGCGCTTCCGCCACAATGAAATCGTACTTCTCCCAGGAACTGCGTACCTGCTCGGGGGTGCGGCGATCGACAAAATCGCCCTTGCCGTGGATTTCGACATCGTCCCATGGCATCTGGATACGCACAAAATGCGCACCCATATCGCGCGCCAGTTCGAGGGTGCGGGTGACATCCGCCACATCAGGTTCAAACTGGAGGTTGAACGCATTCACGCCGATCTGCGGCACATCCGTCCACGCGATCGGCGTTACAGGCGGCTCATACGTCACCCCGCGATTGACCTCGTTGTCAAACCAGGTCCATACCACCAGCGCACCGGTCAGGACGCCAATCACCGAAATATGCACCAGGACGCGAATCATGCTTCCTCCTCGTCCAACCAGGCGGGGAGTATAGCGGTATCGGAGAATGGCGTCAAGGCGCCCAACAATCGTAAGTGTTCACATCTCTCCCGGGAGTGAGGGCATCTTGCCCCCGTAGACGCGACGAAAGCGGGCGCCCTCGCTCCCAGGCGCGTGTGTTACTCCAGGTGTGAACAGTTACGACAATCCTGTCGACGCGCTGCGCCATGTATGGCATCATGAAACTGATGATCCATAACGGAGGCTTAAACAATGGCATTCACCGTTCGTCCTGCAACGCAAGCGGATATTCCCGATCTGGCGCGTCTTATTGTTGAACTGTATCAGGCGGAAATGCCAGGCGCGCTGACCGGTCCTGTCGAGAAACAGATAGAACTGTTGCGCTTCACCCTGGAAGCCAACGGCGACAAAGCAGTCCATCACCGCTACGTCCTGTGCAACGAACGCGGCATGGTCATCGGAACGGGCATGATTGAATTTCCCGACAATGGGCGTTTCGAGCGCGCTCCCAATGGTACTGTGGCGACTGCGTTTCGCACACTGGGCGTTTTCCCGGCGCTGCGATTGTTCGGCGTCGTCGCGCGCACGCTGTTCGGCGTCTACCGCCATACCGACCCGCAGAGCGCACTGATCCACACGGTTGTGGTGACCAGGAGCGAGCGCAGCAATGGCGCCGGGGCAGTCCTGATGCATGCCCTGGAAAGTGCGATCCGCGAGTTCGGCTACACCCGCGCGCGGTTGCAGGTACTGGCGTGGAATACCGGGGCGCAGCGTTTTTATGAACGTCTCGGTTACACCACTATCTGGCGTCTTTCAGGCTGGCGCGTCCTGCTTTCGTGGCCCAGCGTTGTGATGGAAAAGGCGCTGGAAGATTGCCAGGGCGATGAGCACGTTTCGACAATGCCTGCCTCCTCAGGATGACGTTCCTGTCTCTCACATCTTTTCTGGATCGATCCAGAACCGCGATCCCGATTGCGCCGCCGGGTAAACGTGCTATAATCGAAGATAACTCCCTGAAGGCGATTACACCATCGCCCGACGTGACCGCTGTCATCCTCGCTGGAGAGCACGTATCAGCAACGAGCCGCTGAAGTCACCCTGACATTCGACCCGATGCACCTGATCGGGGCAGCGATTCTTGCGCTGCCGGACGTATCCAGCATCCAATGACGTATGCTGCACACCAGGAGACCATTGCACCGCAATGATGCGGACCGACAAGGGATGCCTCTCCCTGGAAAGGGGAGAACCATGAGTGAACCCGAATGGTCGAACGACCTGTCCCACGATACTCCCTCCCTGGCATCGCTGATTACGATCATGCTGGTGTTTGCTTTCCTCCTTGCGCTGGTCAATATCACGCTTTTCCTCGCGAGCAGCGATCTGACAGGCGCCGCGATTGCAGTGATTGCCGCATGCGCCGCATTGTTCCTCGCGCTCGCGCGACGCCTGGCGCTGCGTAAGCGTCGGTATGCGGCGATCACAATCTTTGCAGCCACGCTCGCACTCGGCACAGTTGTGACTGTCTGGATCGAACCGGCAAGCACACCGGTGGCGGTGCTCGTTCCACCGCTCATTCTGATAACGACGCTGCAACACCTCCGCTCCTGGGACATCGGACCCCTGATTGCCATTGTGAGCCTCGTCTCGGTTGCGCTGACCGTTATCGGTGAAACGGCACAACCCTGGTTTGTCTCGACCGACCCGCTTGCGCCGGCGATCCGTGTGGCAGCGATGATCGTCGCCGTTTCGCTGCTGGCGGCAATGCTCTGGAATTACGGCTCGCGCCTCCGCGCAACGCTGGCGCGTCTCGAAGCGGTCAATGCCGCATTGCGCGAAAGTGAAGCGCGCTATCGCTCGATTGTTGAGGATCATACGGAACTGATCTGCCGCGCCGAACCCGATGGTACAGTGACTCTGATCAATCCCGCCGGCAGCCGCTCCTGGGGACTGACAAGCGACGAGATCATCGGCAACAACCTGCGACAGTTCATCCATCCCGACGATATTCCGCAGTTCAATCGCCATCTGGCGTCGCTCACGCCGGAAGCGCCTGTGCGCATGAGCGAACATCGCACGCTGATGCCGGACGGCGAAATCCGCTGGCAACGGTGGACCACCCGCGCCCTCTACAATGGCAACCGCCTGATCGGGTATCAGGTGGTTGGACGTGACGTGACCGAACGCAAGCGCGCAGAAGAGCATGTGCTTCGCAGTGAGCGACAGTTCAAGGCTATTGCCGAAAATGCGCCAGACCTCATTATCCGCTATGATCTTCAGCAACGCCATCTTTATGTCAATCCGGCATTCGAGCAGGCGACCGGACTGACCGGCGATTCTGTCATCGGAAAAACGTACCGTGACATCGGTGCGCCTGAAGATATTGCGCACAGGCTGGATGCATGCTTGCAGGCCGTGCTGAAGACCGGCGCCGTACAGACCATCGCTTTCAGCACGCCGACACCCCTCGGGCTGCGTTTTTACGAGGCGCGCATTGTGCCAGAATTCGGTCCGAACGGTGATATCGAGTCGTTCCTTGCGATCTTGCGCGATATAACCGAACGCCGGCATCACGAAGCGGCGATGCAGCATCGCCAGAAACTCGAAAGCATGGGAGTAATGGCGCAGGGCATCGCGCACGAGTTCAACAACCTGCTTGCCATTATCCTGAACAATGCTGAACTGACCCTCGCAACGCTTGATCCTCATGCACCGGAACGCCTCTCGGTCGAAGCGATTGTCAGCGCCGGACGCCGGGCAGCCGTCATCACCCGTCAGATGCAGACCTATGTCGGGCATAACCTATTGCAGACGACTCTGCTCAGCCTTAATGATCTGATCGAAGAGATGAAGGAACTGCTCCAGGCGTCGGTCACCCGGAGCGTTGCACTGGTCTATCGCCTGAGCGATGCCGATCCGCTGGTGGAAGGCGACGCAGCGCAATTGCGCCAGGTGATCCTCAACCTGACGATCAATGCTGCCGAGGCGATCGGTGATCGATCTGGCGAGGTGATTATCTCTACCGACGTTCGTTCCGTTGATCGCGCCCTCCTGGCGACAGCGATTGGTAGCGATGGTCTGGAGGAGGGCGCATATGCTGTGCTGACGGTGAGTGATAACGGTTGCGGAATGGACGCCGCAACGCTTGAGCGGATCTTCGATCCCTTCTTCACGACAAAATTCATCGGACGCGGACTGGGCCTGCCAGCTACCCTTGGCATTGTGCGTGGGCATCGCGGCGCAATCCGTGTGACCAGCACACCCGGCGAAGGGACAACAGTCACCATCTTTTTACCGGCGGTTCACCCGCCATCTGCCCGTGTTGAAACGTTCATGCCATCGTTGCGGATGTCGATCGCGCGCACCAATTGCTCGCGCATCTTTCTGGTCGTTGATGATGAAGAAAGTACGCGCGCCGTTGCAGCGCGTATGCTGGAGTGGATGGGTCACCCGGCGCTCACAACCGGCGATGGCGAAACGGCAGTCATTCTCGCCCGACAGCACCGTGAGCATCTTGCGTGTGTGCTGCTCGATCTGCCGCCCGATCACAATCTCGACCAGACGGTTGGACAGTTGCGACAGGTCAGCAGCGATATGCCAATCGTTCTGATGAGCGGCTACCCGGAAGAGATTGCGAGTCGACGGTTTGCTCACCTCGGTTTGAGCGGTTTTCTGCAAAAACCCTTCACATCATACGAATTGAGAAGTGTGATCGACACTGCGCTGGCAATGACCGATCACCTTCCAGTCTGACACGCACAGTCACATGTCGGGTATAATCCCGGCATCTATGATCCGTTCGTTGCAACATCGTTCAACCTGGCGCCCCGGTGCGTACCTGCCGCTCCTGATGGTTCTGGCAGTGTCCGCGCTCTTCCGCGTTGCATTGTGGGATGCTCTGCCGCGCCAGGGTCTCGTTTCCGATGAGGGTGAATATCTGTCCGCCGCCTGGTGGCTGGCGCACGGGCGCGGTTTCAACTGGCATCAGGAGTATCTGTGGACGCGAGCGCCGCTCTACCCCTTGTTTCTGGCGGCGCATCTCCATTTTTTTGGTGATGACCTCAGAGCGATCATTGTCACCCAAACCGCGCTGAGTCTGGTTCTCATCGTTCTGATCTATGCGCTTGCCCGCACGCTTGTCCCCCCTGAACTGAAAGCGGCGCCGACGCTGGCTGCTGCGCTGGCTGGCATCTCCATGCCGTTCGCTGCATATCCGCAACTGTTCCTCTCCGAGACACTGTACATCACGCTGGTATCCGGCGGCATCCTGGCGCTGGTTGCAGTCCGTCCCGGCAATGCCCGTTCATTGTCCGAAACACCGCCGTCCAATCAGGCTGGTCGAACGCTGCCGCCACGCCGGGGCTTGATCATTGCTGGCGCGCTCTTCGGGCTTGCCACGCTGACACGTAGCCAGACACTCCTGTTTCTGCCGGTGATTGCCGGGTGGCTGGCATATACGGGGCGGCACGCTCTGCGCCACGCACTGTTGCAGACGCTCCTGTTTCTGTCGATCGCAGTACTCGTCATCGCGCCGTGGACGGTCTACAACTCGCGGATCTACGGTGGGTTGATTCTGGTCGATACCAGCGGCGCCTTTAACCTGCTCCTGGGGGCGTGGTCGGCGCATGATGGCACACGACGAGACGCTCCCACGCGCGATTTTGTGCTGGCAATGTTTCCCAACCGACGCGTGACGGCGCCAGCCGACACCTGCCTGCCGCACCCCGGTGTGCAACCTGACCAGGCGGCGCGTCAGGCGGCGATGGTTCGTGAGGGATTGTGCCTGATCCTGGATCGTCCGCTTGCATTCGTCCACAAGTCGCTGGTCGAGTTCATCGATCTGTTCCGCATCAACTATACCGGCGCCGAGCGTTTGACCGATGGATTCTCGACCGGACGATTGCCGGTCTGGTACGTGGCGCTGCTGTTCCTGCTCGATGATACGCTGTATGTGCTCGCTCTTCTGCCTGGCGTTATCGGATGGGCGGTGGTGCGTCGCCTCTCACCGACGCCCGGCGCGGTCGCTCTGATCGGTTTGTGGCTGATCTTCAATATCGTCCTTGCGCCGCTGCTGTTCGCCATCAACCGCTTCCGCATGCCGCTCCTGCCGTTCCTCTTCATTCTGGCGGCGGTGACGATCACGATGCTGCTGCGTAACCGCGCCTGCCTGTACGATGTGCTGCGCACGCGCTACGGCATCGCCTGCGGTGCGCTTGCCGGATTACTGACACTCGTTGCTGCCGCGCCGTATGCCTACCTGGAACCGCGACCGCACGGCAGCGACTCACAGTGGGCGTCGTATCTCGGACCGTACCCGTCGAGCCTGGCGATCACCGGCATCGCAATTGAGGCACGCCCGCGCGCCCTGGACGATGCGCGCTTCCTGGCGGCGCTGCAAACCGGCAATATCGCCGCTGCCGAAACGATCCTGTACAACGGCACGCCTGGACGCGACACCGCTCGGTTGGGCGCTGCACTGATCGCCGCCCATCAGGGGCGATACGACGAGGCGCTGGCATTGATCCCGCCACCCGATGTTCTTGCGGCCACAGGCGACGTGCCAGGAAGTGTCCTGCGCGGCGATCTGTTGCGCAGCATCGGCGACGAGGCCGGCGCGCGCGCTGCATTGACGCCACGCTATGTCGATGCTGCCAACCCGGTCGAGTGGGCATGGAACTGGCTGCGACCGGCGCCAACCCGCACCATCGACCTGGGCGGCAACCTCGATCTGGGGTATATTCGCGGTTGCTATCCCGGCGAGGGCGATGTCGCCGAGCGGAGAACCTATCGCTGGTGCACCAATGGCGCGTTGTTGCGCTTCCCCGGCGCCGGGCGCGCGCATTCGCAGCGTCTGACGTTTATGGTCGATGGACGCGGGTGGCCCTCCGATCTGCGTCCTGTTCCGCCGGTGCGTGTCCTGCTGGACGGGAATGAGATTGGCGCGTTCCCGCCGGATGTCGGGGAGATGCGCACATTCGAGGTGACGCTCCCACCAATGTCAGAAGGCGCTGATGTTGTCATCGAACTGCGCGGTCCTACGTTTGTTCCTGATGCAGCGCGTTACCTGAGTCAGCAAGGCGAGGCAGCCGTCGGGCAGGTGCATCGGTTGATGGTGCGGCTTGATCGGGTTGAGGTCAGTTCATACCGATAATTATGGCGCATGTCAGACGCATCATGACAGCATTCTCCTCGAACCAGGCGCACGTCCTGGCGCTGATCGGGCTGACCGGGTTGGCGCTGGTGTTGCGGTTGTTGGTGTGGCGCTGGCATGAACTCTACCCGTTGGGCGGCGATGAGCAGGAGTATCTGAATCAGGCGCTGACGTTGCTGCGCACGCGGCAGTACGTCGAACTGCGCCTGATGCGTCCGCCCCTCTACGCCATCTTTCTGGCAGCGTGCATCGTTGCGTTCGATCTGCTGATCCAGAACCTGCGCCTGGTGCAGGCGATCATCAGTGCGCTGACGGTGATCCCGCTCTACCTTCTGACCCTCCAGGTGTTTGGCAATCGCCGCGTGGCGCTGGTTGCCGGTTTGCTGATGGCGCTGAACTACACGCTGGCGTTTACCGCTACTGAACTGTTGACCGAAACCCTCTTTCTGTTTGTGGCAACGATTATCTTCTGGTTGCTGGCGCAGATCACGTCCCGATCACGATGGCAACCGGTCTTTGCTGGCGTCTGTCTGGGCGCACTGGCGCTGATCCGGTCTGTCGCCCTGCCGCTGCTGGCGCTGGGGGCGCTCTGGCTGCTGCTCAACACGGGCAAACGCACCGCAGCGATGTTCGTTCTCGCCGCCATCCTGGTCATCGCACCGTGGACGATACGGAACTACCTGACGTATCACGCGCTCATTATCATCGACACAACCGGGGCGGAGAATCTCTGGCTCGACAATGATCCTGCCGGTCGTGAAGCGGTCAAGCGCCAGTTGTACGCCCTTGGCGACGATATGGCTGCGCGTCAACGCCTGGCAACCGAACGCGGCATCGCGGTGATCCTCGCCCATCCCGATCACATTACGGCGAAAGTCTGGCGTGAGGCGCGGCTCTTTCCTGCGCTCCAGTTCTTCGACGATATGCGCAATCGTCCGGCAATATGGGTTCCCCCGCTCCAGGTATGGTTGCGCCTGATCCTCGGCGATGGTCTCTGGACCGTGATCCTTCTCGGCGGCGCTGCCGGTCTCTGGCTGGCGCCGGCGCGGCGCTGGACGCTCATGATTGCTGCGCCGTGGATGCTCTACATTGTGCTGAGCACCCTGATCTTCCATGTCGAACCGCGCTACCGGTTGCCCATCTACCCGGCGCTCATCCCTTATGCTGCCTGGGTCATCGTTCGCCTGAGCGCATGGCGGCTGCCGACGATGCGCCGGATACCGGCGCTGAGCGCTGCCGCAATCACATGCGCAGGTCTGATCGCCCTCATGCTCGCGCATCGCCCGTACCCGGCGGAAGCGATCATGCTGGCGCAAAAGCATGCCTATCTCTGGCAGGCGGAACGCGCGCTCACAGACGGTGATCTCGTCACCGCGCGCATTGCCGCAGAAACGGCGCTGCATCTCGATTCGCGCTCCGCTCTGGCGCGCGTCGCTCTGGCGCGCGTCGCTCTGCTGAACGGCGACGCCGACGCCGCACTCGAACACCTGAACGCAGCGTTGACTGCTATCCCCGATCATCCGTATGCCCATCTCTTGCGTGGCGCTGTCCATCGTCTCAATGGCAACCAACGCGCCGCGCAGCGAGACCTGCGCTACGAGACGGCATCGCTCGAAGACCTGCAACGCTGGGCATGGAACGTTTTTCGCCCCATCGCACCGCCACAGGAACACCTGGATGTCGGCAACCTCGACCTGGGGTATGTACGCGGGTTTCATCCGCCGGAAAACGGCTTCCGCTGGACGACCGACGACGCCGGGATGCTGCTGGCGGCGCGTTCTGGCGGCATCCTCGCACTGCGCATCGGCGGCGACCGATTGCCCGGCGCGCCATCGCCGGAGATCACGATCCGGATCGATGGCATCGACGCCATTCGCATGACCGTTCCACCCGGCTGGCACACTGTACAATTACCGCTACCGCCCGGCGTTACCGACGATGAACAGATACTGGTCAGCATTCAGAGCACCACCTACCGCCCCCGAAGCATCGACCGGGCGAGTCCCGACAACCGTCCGCTTGGGGTCGCCATCGACGAAGCAAGGGTCGTGTATGCGCCCTGACAGTACGATTGAGGTTCCGGTTCAATGACGCATCGATCGCAGGCGCGTATCTTCCTGGTGATCATCCTCGCATTCGCGCTGGGGTTACGTCTTCTCCTCTGGAGTCAACCGCTCCACGAGCCGGCCAACGATGAGGTTGAATACATCACCGTTGCGCGCGACCTGCTGGAAGGGCGCGGATGGTCGTTCTACGAGCAGTACCACTGGTTGCGCGCTCCCCTCTACCCGCTGTTCCTGGCAGCCTCCTGGCGGCTTGCTGGCGACGACAACTGGCCCTACGCCACGCGCGCGCTCCATCTGGCTGCACTGCCCAACATTCTGCTGAGCGTCGTCAGCGTCTATCTGGCGTATGCGCTGACCATCCGACTGGTGAACCGGCAGGCGGCGCTGCTGGCAGCGTTGATCGCCGCCGTCCTCTGGACGAACGCCACATTTGCCAGTCTGTACATGTCTGAGACGCTCTTTACCGTGCTGTTTCAGGTCGGAATGCTGATGCTCCTCCACGCAGCGGATCAACAACCGGCATCGCAACGCTGGCTGCTGCTTATCGCCGCAGGAGCGGCGCTGGGACTCGCCGCGCTGACCCGGTCACTGGCGCTCCTGTTCCTGCCCATCGCGGCGCTCTGGCTGGCGCTTCAGGTTTCACGGCGAAACCCGTCTGGCGATGTTCGACACCGGTTGACGGCGACACTGCTGACCGCGACCCTCTTTCTGCTGAGCGCCGGAATGGTCATTGCACCCTGGACGATCCGCAACTACCAGGCATACGGCGGGTTCATCCTGATCGAAACCGGGCTGTCGTACAACCTGTGGGTCTTCAACGAACCACACGAAGACCGCGACACTATTCATCGGATACTCGAAGGCATCAGCAACCCGGTCGAGCGGTCGAACTACGCGACTGCGCGCGGATTGGAGCGTCTGCGCGAAGACCCGACGATTCTGGTGCGGAAACTCTGGCCCAACTGGGTCTTTCTGGCGCGCGTCAAACCGATCCAGGATCGCTTCCTGATGGAACATTACGTTGCCGACGTTGATCTGCCGCTGTTCGTCGCCGCCCTGATCTTCGACGATCTGCTGTATCTCCTGATCGCCACCGGCGCGATCATTGGTCTGGCGCACGCAGTGCGCATACGCAGCACACCTTCCGATCAGCAGTTCCACCAATTCTGTCATCTGCCGGTTGCTCCGGCTGCGCTCTGCCTGCTCTGGATCGGCTACGCGATTGCGACGATGCTGCTCACCCACGGTGAAGCGCGCTACCGACACTTCCTCTTTCCGACACTCATCCCATACGCAGCATGGACGTTCACCATACTGACGCAGCGCATCGCCTGTTTTGAGCGTCGGCGTCTGCTGATGATCGCACCGCTGGTCTGCATCTTTCTCTGGACGGTGCTGACCGCCTACCCGTGGGCGTGGGCTGGCGAGAACCTGGCGCGCGGCAGCCATGCACTGATCGGTGACGTATGGATGGCGCTGGGCGCGCCGGATCGCGCAATGCGCGCCTACCTGAGCGCACTGAGCGTCAAAGCGACGCCCGATGGATGGTTGCGCCTGGGACAGGCGCATCTGGCGCGCGGCGAGATTGCGCAGGCGCGCATTGCGTACCGCGCAGCATGGGACGCGAGCCGGGCGTACTTTATCGCCAGCGCCCGTCTCGGTGATCTGGAACGTTCACTCGGAAATCTGGACGAAGCGCGCCGCGCATTTGCCGGGTATTACGCCGACGAACAGCGCGTCACCGACTGGTCGTGGCGGGTACTGGGGCAAAACCCGCCATCATCCCTGGACGTCGGCGACGGACTCGACTTCGGGTACGTTGGCGGCGTCTATCCGGCTGAAGAACTTCAGGGCGTGCGGGCGCGCTGGAGCGCGGGACGCGCACTGTTGCGGCTCGGCAGCGCCAAAACGAACACGCAGGCGCTGCTCACCCTGCGCCTGGCGGCGCCGCACCCGGATCGGAACGTCGTCCCTGCACATATTTGCGTTGATGGAACCTGTCGCAGCATCTCGTTGAGCGCCGACTGGCGCACCTGCATCTTTATCTTCGACATCCGCGACCGACCGGCGCTGACGGTCGAGGTGCACACACCAACCTTCACTGCGGCTGACGGGCGTCGGCTGGGGGTGCTGATCGACCGCGTGCATCTGACGGTGCTCATTCCTGGTTCAGAGTGATGGGGAATGGATACGAAGGGTGAGTGAAACAAGAGAAAAACACGGGGTCGCAACCGGCGTTACCACAGTCCCACTTTCTCTTGTGCTGGCATTATAGCACCTTCTAGCCATAAATCAGGACTTCCGCCAGCACGGTCAGCGCCAGCATCAGCCCACAGATCAGCCACTCGATCCAGACAGCCCCGCCCCCCCCGTTCCAGCATGGCATCCACCGGGTTCTGCGGGTCGTACCAGACCGTGACCGGGCTGCCGACAGAGTAGCGGGTTATTTCGCGCCCAGCGTCTGCGGCTTCGGAAGAGAGCACACAAGGACCCAGGCGCAGGCGTTCCCCCTGAAGATACGTCCCGTTGACGAAATACGCATACGCAACCACAGGAGCATAGCGTGTCGCCAGGCGGCAGGTACTGGTGGAGGTTTGCACCCGCACGGGGATGTTGACCTGCTCCACACGGGCAGCAATCACCGTACCAGGTGCGCTCTGCCGGCTGCGCGCTGCGTTGACCCGCTGCTGGCTGCGCCAGGCGCGCATCGTCAGCAGCAGGGTGACAAAGCCCATTGGCAAAGTGACGACAAGGAGTATGATCAGGCGTATGTCCATAAAAGCGGATTCATTCGACGACTATTCCCAGTACATTGCTGCGGGCAAACAAAGACAACGCCTCTGCTTACCCGCTCTGGTGCAATAATACCCCTTTACATAAACCCCGTGCCGCCGCGTTTCGACAATCGCTGATCAAGCGTAACGGCGAATGCCTGGAGACTCGTGCTGTCCAG
>Ga0197142_1001699_pt1 | contig 19869 bp, 14 predicted proteins | sample GBS60_MetaG_FD_148614 | JGI IMG/M metagenome (GOLD analysis project Ga0197142, IMG submission 148614) | Sediment microbial communities from Great Boiling Springs, Gerlach, Nevada, United States - GBS 60_MetaG | ecosystem: Environmental > Aquatic > Thermal springs > Hot (42-90C) > Sediment... | reverse complement strand
CGCGCTGCCGTTGAGCACACGTGATGCAGTAGCGAGCGAAACTCCGGCGCGACGAGCGACATCAGCAAGGGTGACAGCCATACGCGTTTTGCTTCAACCTTCGTTTGACATCCCGATTATACCATGCTATACTCACTTTGCAAGTGAAAGCGCTTTCCATCCGACCGTTCAACAGATAGTCGCCATATCCTGCGGATCGAAGGCGCTGTGCATACATTGGTCTACCTCTTCTCCGCATAAAATCCTGGTCATAACAAAGTGTTAGTTCAACGCAGAGCGATTCGGGCAGAGGGCAATGATGGCAGAATCAGACGACACTCCGATCCTCCTGGAGATTCGCAACCTCAAAAAGCACTTTCCCATCAAACGCGGCTGGTTCTCGCGCACAGTCGGGTATGTCAAGGCGGTTGACGGCATCAGTTTTTTTGTCCGCGAGGGCGAGACGCTGGGAGTGGTCGGTGAGAGCGGTTGCGGCAAAACGACCATGGGGCGGTTGGTGTTGCGCGCAATGGCGCCGACAGAGGGAGAGATCTGGTTCAGAGATCGCGACCAGGGGCTGGTTAACATCCCGGTAATCGGAAAAGATGCGCTCAAGCGGGTGCGCCGCAACATGCAGATGATCTTTCAGGACCCGTATTCGTCGCTCAATCCACGCATGACTCTGCTCGAGATTGTCGGTGAACCGCTGCTGGTGCATGGAGTGGCGCAGGGCGCCGGACTGAAAGATCGGGTGGCGGAACTGCTGCGAGTTGTCGGATTGCGCACGGAATATATGAACCGCTATCCGCATGCCTTTTCGGGCGGGCAGCGGCAGCGTATCGGCATTGCGCGGGCGCTGGCGCTCAACCCGCAGTTGATCGTATGCGATGAGCCGGTTTCGGCGCTCGACGTGTCGATTCAAGCGCAGATTCTCAATCTGCTCCAGGATTTGCAACAACAGTTTCGGCTGACGTATCTGTTTATTGCCCACGATTTGAGCGTTGTCGAGCATATCAGCGACCGGGTGGCAGTCATGTATGTCGGCAAGATCGTCGAGAGCGCGCCAACGCCGAAACTCTACACAATGCCGCGCCATCCCTACACGGAGGCGCTGCTCTCCGCCGTTCCCAGGCCGGATCCGCGCCGACGCACACTCCCGATTGTGCTGGAAGGCGAAGTGGCTGACCCCGCCAATCCTCCGTCAGGGTGTTATTTCCATCCGCGCTGCCGCTACCGGATCGACCGATGTATGACCGAGACGCCGGAATTGCGCGAGATTGCACCAGATCACTTTGTCAGTTGTCATCGTGCCGGGGATCTTGATCTCCAGGGTGTTGTTCCTTCGGTTCAGTCGCTGGCGTGTTGAAGAGATACGCTTCCACAACACTGGTTGCGTATTGTCAAACCTTCGGTAATGAAAGGGGGTGACAGGCGATCAGGCTGGCACTATTCCGCGAACGTGGATCGTTTGTCTGTTCCGATGTCGATGCAGTGACGCATGATTTGTCAGAGAGGCACGTATGAAACAAAACACCAGACGTTCGCTCAATCGTCGCAGTTTTCTGCGCATATCCGCCGTCCTTGGGGCAAGCGCCGGTCTGGCGGCGTGTGGCGGCGCTCCTTCTGCACCTGCGCCAACTTCTGCTCCCACGGCGCCTGCTGCTCCTCCTCCCACTGCTGCTCCGGTCGCAACAGCGGCGCCGCCACAGGCAGCGACTGCTGTGCCTGCTTCCGTATCGACGTTCAATGAAGCACCAATGCTGGCTGAACTTGTCAAACAGGGCAAGCTGCCGCCGGTCGATCAGCGCCTGCCCAAAAATCCGGTGGTTCTTACCGGTATGGATGGAGTCGGCAAGTATGGAGGGACAATCCGTCGTGGTTTTCGCGGCTTTTCCGACCGCTGGGGACCGACCAAGATCCAGAACGAAGGGCTTACCTGGTATAACACCGATTTCAGCATTCGTGCCAATATCGTCGAGTCGTGGGAAGTCAGCAGCGATGCCCGGCAGTGGACGTTCAAACTGCGTGAGGGCATGAAGTGGTCTGATGGATCGGATTTCACGACCGATGACTGGAAGTGGTGGTACGACCACGTGCTTCTGAACGAGCAGATCACGCCAGCACTGCCCGGCGTCTGGTCGACCGGATCGCCGCGCGTGGCAATGAAGGCGGATTTCCCTGATCGGTACACTGCGGTATTTACCTTCCAGGATCCCAAGCCGCTCTTTGCCTACAATGTCACGCGGGAGATACCGTGTGTCCATGCCGGTTTCATGAAGCAGTTCCACGAGGAGTTTGTCGATAAAGCGAAACTCGAAGCCGACGCGAAAGCAGCGGGATTTGAAAGCTGGGTGCAGCTCTTCCAGGATAAGAACTGGTGGTGGACAGTCGGGCGACCGACGCTCGGTCCGTGGATGGCCATCAATACAATGACCGAGCAGTTGTTCATCATGGAGCGCAACCCTTACTTCTGGCAGGTGGACGAGGCCGGGAATCAGTTGCCCTACATCGACAAGATCACCCATCTGTTGTTCGAGACGCCCGATGCATTCAACACACGCATCATCGCTGGCGAGGTCGATTTCCAGGCGCGCCATGTGAGCATTGGCGATTTCACGCTCTTGAAGGAAAACGAAAGCCGCGGCGATTATGAGGTAGTGCTCGGCGTCAGCGCCAACCATATCGCTTTCCAACCGAACCATACGGCGAAGAATCCCAGGATTCGCGAGTTCTTCCAGAACCGTGACGTGCGGATTGCGCTGTCGCTGGCGATCAACCGCGATGAGATCAACGAACTGGTTTTCAACGGCACTGCCGTGCCGCGTCAATACAGCCCGCTGAGCATGTCGCCGCAGTACTACGAGAAATTGACGAAGGCGTACATCGAATACGACCCCGCTCGCGCCAATCAATTGCTGGACCAGGCTGGCTATGACAGGAAGGATGCGCAGGGGTTCCGTCTGTGGAAGGACGGGAGCGGTCCGATCAGTTTCATTATCGAGGGTACGGCGCAGGCGGGATCCCCTGATGAAGACGCCGTACAAACCATGATTAAGTACTTTGCCGACGTCGGCATCAAGGCAACATACAAGGCGCAGGAACGCTCGCTCTACACCGAACGCTACGAGGCGAACGAGATCGATGCAGCATTCTGGGGTGGCGATCGCGTCCTGCTGCCGATCGTAGCGCCAGGGATCTTCCTTGGAACCATAATCGACCGTCCCTGGGCGGCAGCGTGGGGCTTATACTACAACAATCCGAACGATCCAAATGCTGAAGAGCCGCCCGAGGGTCACTTCATCAGAAAGATCTGGGATCTTCAGGATCAGATCAACGTGGAACCGGACGAAGGCAGACGCAATGCGCTGTTCCGTCAGATTCTCGATATCTGGGCGGAAGAGTTGCCAATGATCGGCATTCTCGGCGAACTGCCTTCGCCAACCATCGTCAAGAATGGCTTCAAAGGGTTCCGCAGCGGGTTCCCCAACGACGACACAACCGAGGACGAAAACCTGCTCAACACGCAAACCTACTACTGGGACGACCCGGCGAGGCATACGAATTAGAGCGTCTCACCGTCTGGTGGATCACAGGTTGGGCAAAAGGCGTTGCCTTTGCCCAACCGAATGAATGTCGTCCGTCATTGGCGAGTCAGTGAGGCGCATCGCGTGCAGATGTCATTGTTCGTCGGTGTGATGCACCCGGAGTGAGCACTGCCATGGTTCAGTATATTGTTCGTCGCGTGTTCTTGATGATCCCAACGCTGTTTGTGATTTCGCTGATCTCGTTTGCCATCATTCAACTGCCTCCCGGCGACTTTCTGAGTTCCTACGTGGCGCAGCTTCGCGCCGAGGGGGATGCCATCGATGCTGCGCAACTGGCGGCGCTCCAGGAGCAGTACGGCTTGAATCAGCCGGTGTATGTCCAGTACTGGAAGTGGATCAGCGGCATCGTGCTGCGTGGCGATTGGGGACGCTCGTTCGAATGGGGCAAGCCGGTGAGTGAGTTGATCTGGGATCGCATTGGTGTGACGATGCTGATTTCGTTGCTCACCATTCTGCTGAGTTGGGCAATTGCGATCCCGGCAGGCGTCTATGCAGCCACCCATCAGTATTCGTTTTTTGATTATCTGATGAGTTTTATCAGTTTTCTCGGTTTAGGCACGCCGAGTTTTCTGGTTGCACTGATCGCGCTCTGGGTCGGTCTGGCAGCATTCGGGGTCAATATCAGTGGTCTTTTCTCGGAACAGTACCTCGATGCGCCGTGGAGTCTGGCAAAGGTGCTGGATATGCTCTCGCGCATCTGGTTGCCGGTGATTGTGCTGGCAATCGACAACACTGCCAGCATCATTCGCACGTTGCGCGCCAATTTGCTCGATGAACTCAACAAACCCTACGTCGAAACGGCGCGCGCAAAAGGGGTACGCGAGACGGTGCTGGTCTGGAAATACCCGGTACGGGTTGCGCTCAATCCGTTCTTCAGCACGGTCGGTTGGACGCTTGCTGCGCTTGTTTCAGGCGAAACGCTCGTGTCGGTCGTTCTCAGTTATCAGACGAGCGGTCCGCTCCTGTTGCGCGCGCTGACCTCGCAGGATATGTACCTCGCCGGAAGCTTCATTCTGCTGCTCAGTACGCTAACCGTCATCGGCACTTTGATTTCAGACATTCTGCTGGCGTGGGTCGATCCGCGTATCCGTCTGGAGGAATGAGTATGGCGACCGAAGGACGTGTCGAGCCATCACGCACTGTGGATGCCGAGACGCTTGATCTGCAAGGAAGGGCAGAGCAGATCTCTGTTGCGCCGCAGTGGAAACTGATGTGGTGGAAGTTCCGCAAGCATCGCCTGGCGATGGTGAGCGGAGTGGTGTTGATTGTGCTCTATCTGGCTGCAATCTTTTGCGAGTTTGTCGCACCATACGATCCGGAGAGTTTTTCGACGCGGTACACGCTGGCGCCGCCGTCACGCATTCATTTCTTCGATACCGAAGGCGCCTTTCGCGGTCCGTTCATCTATGGAATGAAGCGTGAACGCGATCCGGTGACACTGCGACCGATGTTTGTCGAAGATACGAGCGAGATCCATCCAATCCGCTTCTTTTCACCCGGACAACCCTATAAACTGTGGGGGATTTTTGAGTCGAACATCCGATTGTTCGGCATCGATGCGCCAATCGAAGAGCATGGCCTGTTCCTGCTCGGCGCAGATCGTCTGGGACGCGATCTCTTTTCGCGCATTGTCTACGGTGCGCGCATTTCACTTTCGATCGGGCTGGTCGGCGTCTTTTTGAGCCTGATCTTCGGCATTGTGCTCGGCGGCATCTCCGGGTATTACGGCGGCATTATCGATACAATCATCCAGCGCGTTATTGAGTTTATCCGTTCGATTCCCGCCATACCGCTCTGGATGGGGCTGAGCGCCGCACTCCCAGCCGACTGGCCTGTCGTGTGGGTGTACTTCGGTATCACCGTTATTCTCTCGCTGATCGGCTGGACAGGGCTGGCGCGGGTCGTGCGCGGTCGCTTCCTGGCGCTGCGCGAAGAGGATTTTGTGCTGGCGGCGCGTCTGGTCGGTTCGAGTGAGATGCGTATCATTCTGCGCCATATGGTTCCGTCGTTCCTGAGTTACATCATTGCGACGCTCACCCTTGCCGTTCCAGGGATGATCCTGGCGGAGACGGGGCTGAGTTTCATTGGCCTGGGACTGCGCGCGCCAGCAATCAGTTGGGGCGTGTTGTTGCAAGAGGCGCAGAACCTGCGCTCGGTTGCGCTGGCGCCCTGGGTTTTGTTGCCCGGTGCAGCGGTGGTTATTTCGATCCTGAGTTTCAACTTTCTTGGTGATGGTTTGCGTGATGCTGCCGATCCGTATGCGCGCTGAGCGTGAGTGAGGGATGCTATGACCGATCCACGTCCATTGTTGCTGGAAGTTGAGGATCTGAAGACCTATTTTTACCTGGATGAAGGGGTCGTGCGCGCAGTGGACGGCGTGAGTTTCACGATACGACGCGGGCAGACGGTTGGCGTGGTAGGAGAGAGCGGGTGTGGCAAATCGATTACGGCGCGCTCGATTCTCCAGATCGTTCGTCCCCCGGGCAGGATTGTGTCTGGTTCGATCCGGTTTCATCGGGTTCCTGCCACGCAGAATAACCCCGGCGAGGTGATCGAAATCACGCGGCTGGATCCTATGGGGAAACCGATGCGCATGATCCGTGGCGGCGAGATTTCGATGGTCTTCCAGGAGCCAATGACCTCCCTCAGCCCGGTGCATACCGTCGGCAGCCAGGTGATCGAAGCGATCATGTTGCACCAACCGGTCAGCAAGGAAGAAGCGCGTCGTCTTGCCATCCACATGTTCACCAAAGTGGGGATGCAGCAACCGGAGCGCACCATCGACCGCTATCCGCATCAACTGTCGGGTGGCATGCGACAGCGCGCCATGATTGCAATGGCGCTGAGCTGCAACCCCAGCCTGCTGATTGCCGATGAGCCGACCACGGCGCTTGATGTGACGACCGAAGCGCAGATTTTGCAGTTGATGCGTGATCTGCAACGTGAACTGGGGATGGCGATCATATTCATCACCCACAACCTCGGTGTTGTGGCGCAGATGACCGAGGTAGTGATGGTGATGTACATGGGGCGTGTGGTGGAGCAGGCGACGGTGGACGATCTGTTCTATGCGCCCAGGCATCCGTACACACGCCTCCTGCTGAGATCGATCCCGAAACTTGGCTCAAAGGCGATGGGCATAGCGACGCGACTCGAGACGATCAAGGGAACAGTGCCGCATCCGTATGCCATTCCGCAAGGATGCCCATTCCATCCGCGCTGCGGCGACATGATCCCCGGCGTGTGCGATGCTATCGATCCACCAGTTGTGGCAGTGAGCGATCAGCAGATGGTGCGCTGTCATCTCTATGCATCTACGCCAGCCCATGGGGTTATTCCGTTGACGGTAGGGCATGCGCCACAGGATCGATGCTGAGTTCGATAAGGAGGTGCAGTGATGCACGTTATGCTGGTATTCCCGCCGAACTGGACGCCTGCAATGCCGCATCTGGCGCTGCCGACGCTCACCGCGTTTCTGCGTGGACATGGCATTCGGGTAACGCAGCGCGACTTGAATATCGAAGTATTCGAGACGGTGCTGTCCCGACGTTATCTCGAGCGTATGATCGACAGGTTGCGGCGCGAGTACGGACCGCACGCTGAGCGACGGTCGAAGCGACGGGTGACGCCGCCGCGTGATCTGATCGTCCAGGCGCTGCGCACCGGTCCGGCGATTGCGGCGCGGGTTGAGCGGGCAAAAAAAGTTCTCCGCAGTCCGGCGTTCTTCGATGGTCCTGTCGGGCGCGATGCGCTCATGACCATCATCGATGCGCTACAGATAGCGTCGCTCCCCTTTTTTCCGGCAGCGCTCGAACTCAGTACGTATCGCCCGGCGCAGACTGCCGATAGTACAACCAGTATTCTGCACGAGGTGCGCGATCCGCACGTCAATATGCTGATCGAACTCTTCACCCATGGGGTGCTGGCGGATATCGAGCGTGAGCGACCGGATGTGGTCGGTATTTCGATTCCGTCAATGGCGCAGATGATACCAGGGCTGACCCTTGCCGCGTTGATCAAAGATCGTGGATTGCCCTGCCATGTGACGGTCGGTGGTCCTCATATCACCATGCTGCGTGAGCGTCTGGTGCGATCACCTGGCATCTTTTCTCTGATCGATAGTGCTGTGGTCTTCGATGGTGAGGTTCCGCTGCTGCGCTTGTGTCACGCGCTTGCTGCCGGAAGCGATCTGGCGCGGGCGCCCAACCTGATCTACCGCGATGGCGATACGATCCGTGTAACCGCTCGTAAGGAACCAGAGAAGATTGGTGCGCTGCCGCTGCCCGATTTTGATGGACTGCCGCTTGATCGCTACCTGGCGCCGCATCTGACCCTGCCGCTGCTTTCGGCGCGCGGTTGCTACTTCGGCAAATGCGCATTTTGCAATGTCGGTTATGGCGAAGCTGAAAACTTTAGTCTGATGCGCAGCGAGATGCTGGCGGAACAGATGAAGGATCTCCATCGCCGATATGGTGCACAACATATTTTCTTTTCCGATGAAGCGTTGACACCCCGGACACTCCGCGAACTCTCAGCCATCCTGCAGCACGATGGTACGCCGGTGCTGTGGGGTGGTTGCGCCCGCTTCGAGAAGACGCTGACCGCCGATCTACTCCAGCAGATGTATCGTGGAGGCTGCCGCATGATCCTGTTTGGTCTGGAAAGCGCTTCCGAAGCAATGATGAATCGCATGATCAAAGGGACGAAACTCGAGCATATGCACCGCATTCTGCGGGAAAGCGCCGCATCCGGCATCTGGAATCACACCTTCTTTTTCTTTGGTTTTCCCGGTGAAACAATCGACGACGCGCAGCAGACAGTAAACTTTCTCTATGAGCACAAGAATCATATCCATTCGGCAGCATCAGGCACATTTCTGCTCGAAATTGATGCTCCGGCGCATAAATTCCCGGAAAGTTTCGGTATTACGAAAGTTATCGATCCACCGGAAAAAGACCTGGCGGTTTACTTCGATTACGAGGTCGCCGAAGGGATGGATGCGGCCACGGCGGAACTGATCGAGACGCGCTTCATTGAGACGATGCCAGTTAAGCTGTATCCGCAATTCTATGTCAATGATGTTTATCGCTTTCTCTATGCCTGTCATCTCAGTCGTCAGGGAATATCACCGCCGCCGTTGCTCGCTCGCTATGATGAGGTGGTTGCGGCATAACACTGTGTGTGCGCTCGAGTGCAGCGCATTCGGTTGATCGTATTGCAGAAAGGAAGACGCAATGTCTGCCGCTATCAAGATCAGCGTCATTGGCGCCGGAAGCGCTCAGTTCTCGTTAGGTCTGGTCAAGGATCTGTGCCTGACCCCCGGGCTTGCTGGTAGCATGGTCAGTTTTATGGATGTCGATTGCGAGCGGCTCGACATGATCGAAAAACTGGCGCGGCGCTATGCGGCTGAACTCGGCGTCGATCTGCGGTTCGAGCGTACACTCGATCGCACCGAATCGCTCACCGATGCCAGCTTTGTCATCAATACCGCATCGGTCGTCAGCCATCATCATCAGCGTGCGATGCGCGAGGTGACGGCAAAACACGGGTACTACTACGGCGGCGTCAATTTCGGCAACTACGCGCAACTGGCATTCATGCTGAGCGTGGCGCGCGACATGGAACGCATCTGCCCCAATGCCTGGTTGATCCAGTCGGGCAATCCGGTGTTCGAGGGATGCACGCTGATGACTCGTGAAACGGGTATCAAGGTGTGTGGGCTGTGTCACGGGCATTACGGTGTCTACGCCATCGCAATGACGTTGGGACTCGATCTGCACAAGATCACCTGGCAGGCGCCGGGGTTGAACCACAATATCTGGCTGACTCACTTTCTCTATGAAGGCAGAGATGCCTACCCGCTGCTTGATCGGTGGATTGCCGAACAGGGGGAAACGTACTGGCGCACCCATATTGCAGAAAGCACCCACGATATCCAGATGTCGCGCGGTGCCATTCACATGTATCGGATGTACGGCTTGATGCCGATTGGTGATACGCCGCGTCAGCAGCGCAACTGGTGGTACCACACCGGCATCGATGTCAAAAAGTACTGGTTTGGCGAACCATGGGGCGGTCCTGATACCGAACTGGCGCGACCATTCTTCGTGGAAAACCTGGAAAAACGGATCGCTTTCATGTCCCGCCTGGCGAATGACCCGCACGCCAGCCTGGTTGAAGCGTTCGGCAGCGAGAAGACGCGTGAGCAGCAGGTTCCAATTATCGATGCGCTGGTGAACAACAATCCGTATTACGCCCAGGTCAACATTCCTAACCACGGCGCCCTTCCCGGCCTCGCCGATGATGTCGTGGTCGAAGTTCCGGCAATCGTCGATGCCCGGGGCATTCAGCCATTGCGCGTGTCGCCGCTGCCGCAAAAGATCATGCTTGAGATGATCCTGCCCGAAGTGCTCGATATGGAGCGTGAATTGCTGGCGTTCAAGAGCGGTGACCGGTCGATGGTTTTGTGGAATGCGCTCAACAGCCCTCAAACGCGCTCGTATGATCAGGCAATCGCGGTACTTGACGATCTGCTGGCAATGCCTGGACACGAAGAACTGGCAGCGCACTTTCAATGGCCTGCAAACTGGTAGAAGGAAAGACCGCCATGGCACGCACGTGGCCTTCGGAGATGACCATAACCACCGACAGTACAACGGGTCGCACGATCCGTAAATTGACCGCGATCGGCAACAATGTCCATCTGTACTTTACCGAAAATTCGTTCGACGCCAGTGAACCGGCGATCATCTTTCTCTCAGACCGCGCCAGCGGTGAGGATCGCGCTCCGCACGAGGATCCATGCTACAACGTGTTTCGCATGGACCTCATCTCCGGCGAGATCACCCAGTTGACCGATGAGCCGGATGGAGTTGGCCATGTCACCAAGACATCCGATAGCCAGATCATCGTGTACATAACCGGTCAGCAGGTGCGTGCGCTCGATACGGCGACTGGCATCACAACAACAATCTATGAAGAGACAGGCGCCTTCACTCTCGGCGCTCCCTCGATAGCCCCCAACCGTCGCTATGTCGCCTTTTGTCGCAATGAGCAGGTGGACGTTCCGCGCGGACCGGACTACCGTGGGTTCAAAGAGAGTTTCTACCGCATCAAAGATGGTCGCGTGACGGTCGCATATCTGGACGGATCCCGGACGTTCGATGCCTGGTGCGATACCCACTGGCTCGGTCATTTCCAGTTTTGCCCGATCGACGCAACGATCGGCAGTTTTTGTCACGAAGGACCGTGGCATCTGGTGACGCAGCGCATCTGGTTGCTCGATTTTGTCGCACGTGAAGCCTTTCCCTGCTTTCGTCAGGCGGAAGAAGATTCGGTCGGACATGAGTTCTGGACGCAGGGCGGTCTGATCTTTTTCGATAACCGTGGCCCGGGTCACGATGGAACGATTACCAGTCGGCGCACTCAGGCAGTAGCTGTCGATGTCACCGTAAAGGGAATGCTTCCTGGCACGTCCTTTCGTCCGTTTATTGGACTGGCAGACCGGGGCGGTCAGGTGATCCGGCGGATCGATATGCCGTACTCCATGAACCATTACCATGCCAGTCCTGATGCGACACTGCTGGTCGGCGACGATGTTGATGATCTGGTGCTGATCGATATTTCCGGCGAAGAAGCGCGCCTGCACGTGCTGGTGCACAACCACGGAACATCCTGGTACACCCAGAGCAGTCATTGCCATCCAACCTGGAGTTGGGATGGGAAACATATTCTCTACGCCTCGGATCGGGGCGGCAGGGTCAATCTGTACCTGGTCGATCTGTGAATGTTGGGAGATACACAGGAGTAGTGCAATGGTTGAAGAGAACAGGATGATCAATGGAACGTCCGTTCCGCCATTTCCGGCGGCGGTTGGCGTTACTCACTTACTGGTGTACGACACGCTTGCACCAGATGGACTGGTAGGGGGAAGTCCGCATGTTCATTTTCTCTGCACCGAGATGTACATGGTGATCGGCGGGCACGGCGCCGTGCAAACGCTGAGCACGTCTGGATTTTGCGAAACGCCGCTGGAACCGGGGCAGATTGTATGGTTTACGCCCGGCGTCATCCACCGGCTTATCAACCATGGCAAACTCGAAATCCAGATTGTGATGCAGAACGCTGGACTGCCAGAGGCGGGCGATTTTGTGCTGACGTTCCCGGAAACGATCCTGACCGATGATCAGGCATATTTCGACGCCGCCTCGCTTTCACCGCATGGTGCAGTCTATAGCAGCAGTGAACGAGCCGCTTACCGGCGTCGTGATCTGGCAGTCCAGGGTTTCATCGAACTGAGGCAACGCTATGAAAGCGAGGGACCGACAGCGCTGGAGCGCTTCTACGTACAGGCTGTGCGGCTGGTGCAGCCCAAACTCGCTACCTGGCGCGCAGTGTGGGAACGTGGACCGTTGGCCACGGCGCAGGCAACCGGGCATCATCTGGTTGCGCTGGCGGAAGGTGATGTTTCCTTCCTGCAACAAGGTGATGTGTACACGATACCCGCTCCCGCCACGCCACGACGCCTGGGTATGTGTGGAACGCTCGGGATCTATCTCCCGGAAGGCGCCCGGAGGATGAACCTGTGAACGCTTTTGAGTATCGCACGGTACGTGGCTTTATTCATCACTGGCTCATCGCCGGACCGCGCACGCAGGAAGTGGCCGATCTCGAGCGATTCTACGGCTACGACTTTCGTGTGCGCATCGCCCGTCACTATGCGTCGCCCGACATCGAGATTGCGCAGCCACCGGTGGAAGATGAAACATTCACCGTGGACGGTCAAACATTGACGTGGCGGTACCACGTTTGCGAGGATGACCACTTTGTCGATCTCAGCAATTTCTATCACACCGTCACACATCTGCGTGCATGGGCATATGCCGGGATTATGTTTCCGGAATCCGGTCGCGTCACAATGACGATCACCACCAACGGTCCGGTGGATGTCTGGATCAACGGGCGCAAGGTTCATCACCACGAACACGTGCATCCTCAGATACCGGCGAGCGTTCCGTTCACCGCCGATGTGCAACCGGGTGTCAACGCTGTCCTGGTTCGCTTCGAGGCAGTGGCAGCGCGTGAATGTCCGATGGTGATGGCGTTGCGGATCGAAGGCGTTGCCGATCTGCCGGTTCTGTTGCCGACACGTCAGCGTCACTTAGAGTTGCGGGCGGAGATTGAGCAGGTTATTGCTGCGGCATTCCTGGAACGCGATCTGTTCGATGCTGATCAAGAGATTGTCGTGCGCTGGTCTGACACTGTGGATGTTGCGGAGCGAACGGTGTGTGTGCGCCTGCAAAACACGCGTGGTCAGATCTACGCCGAGGCGCTGCCCACAGTTCGTCCCGGCGCAGTGCAGTCATTTGGACGCGCGGCGCAGTTCCGTGACGGCGCGTATCAGATCGTGCTGATGCCGCATCCTGAAGCCTACTACCTCCACAACGTTCGGATTACCCGCACCCTGCCGTTCCAGGTGCTGAAGAATCGCTATGCGGCAGTCCCCTATGGAACGTTCGATGAACGTCGTGTGGAAGCGTTGCGCGATGCAGTGCAGCGTGGCGGATTGTACGGCGAGATCGCAAAAATGGAGCTTGGTCTGTGGAATGACCTGTGTCTGGACGTGATCCTGGATGAGATTGACGGGATCAACCGTCGCCGCGATTGCAGCGATTTCTCGCTGGTAGGCTTGCTGGGCGCGTTCCTGCGCTATGGTGACAATGATCGTTTTCCTGCTGCGCTGCGCGCACCGCTCGAAGCGTGCATCCTCGGTTTTCGTTACTGGGCGGACGAGCCAGGGGTCGATGCGATGTGGTTCTGGTCGGAAAATCACCGCATCCTGTTCCACACGTGCGAGGTTCTGGCAGGTCAGATCTACCCGGATCGCATCTTCGCCAACAGCGGGCTGTCGGGTGAGGAGCATCGTCTGAAAGGCGAACGCCTGGCGCTGGACTGGTTGCGTCAGCGCGCAAGCGGCGGGTTCCGCGAATGGGACTCAAACACGTACTTCGAGCACGATACGCTCGCTCTGGCGCATCTGGCAGACCTTGCCGCGAACGATCAGGTGGCGGAACTGGCGACAGTTGTTCTTGACAAGTTGCTTTTCACAATGGCGGTCAATTCGTTCCGTGGCGTTTTTGGATCAACGCATGGTCGCGCATATACGGTACATATCAAGGGAGCGCGCCGTGAACTGACCAGCGGCATAGGACGGTTGTTGTGGGGCCTGGGGGTATTCAATGAAGCCACGCTCGGAACCGTCGCGCTCGCCTGTGCGCACGGGTATTCATTGCCGCCCGTTATTGCAGAGATTGCTACCGCACAGGTCGAAGAACTGTGGCACCGTGAACGCCATGCCGGAGTGAACGTCTGGGAGCATGACATGGCGGAGGGCCGCTGGGAAGTGAATAAAGTCACGTTCAAGACGACAGATTATATGATCTGTTCAGCACAGGATTATCGTCCCGGTGAACGAGGTGTGCAGGAACACATCTGGCAGGCGACCCTGTCGCACGACGCGGTGGTATTTGTCACCCATCCGCCATGCATTGCCGAGGATGGTTCGCACCGTCCCAATGCCTGGCATGGGAACGTGGTGTTGCCGCGTGTGGCGCAGTGGCGCGAGACGCTGATCGCAATTCACCATATTCCGCCACGTAGCGATTGGTTCGATCACGCGCGTCCTGATGGGTACATTGATCCGGCCCATCCCAGGGCATATGTCGATCCAGCATGGATGGGATGGACGCATGCGTACTTTCCGACCTTTGCGTTCGATGACTATACGCTGCGTCAGGGATGGGCATTCGCGCGCGTGGGTAACGGCTACCTGGCGCTGACTGCCGCGAACGGACTGACCCTTATCACCACCGGTCGCAACGCCTTTCGTGAACTGCGTTCACCGGGATGGCCCAACATCTGGGTCTGCATGATGGGGCGGGCAGCGCGTGACGGAGATTTTGCGACTTTTCAGGAGCGCGTCCTGGCACTCAGGGTGACATTTGATCATCTGCGGGTCGATTGTGAGACGCTGCGCGGCGACCGTATCACGTTTGGGTGGGAGGGACCGTTGCTTGTGAATGATGAAGTGCAATCGCTCGGCGGCTTCAAACACTACGAGAGCCCGATATGCACATGTGATTTGGGCGCAGCGGTGATGGAGATCGCCGGTTGGGAAACGGTATTGCGGCTGGACTTTGCGTAATGTGGGTTCCTGTGGGAGGCGTATACGTCCTTCTGACGCCGGATGTGGATACTTTCCTCTCGTCCGCGTGCTGACTGTATGCGGCGCTCCTCCACTCGTTTCCGAGCCATCGTGATAGCAGGAGTACGGGATGAGCACACTGTCCACTATCGATAACCAGATGGCAGCGACTGGCGAACGCTTGTTTGCCGAAGGTATGGCTGTCTGGCATCGACGTTTCGATGAGCAGGTTGGTCTCATCGAACAGCGAACCGACACCGGAATCTACCATCCCATCCGCGAGTCGTTTGGTTATGCCCGTGCACTTGTGCAGGCGGAAGGCGAATCGGCGATCCCGCAGGCGGAACGTATTCTTCGGCGCGCATTACAGGCACAGGAACGCAACCCTGCCAACCCGCATTATGGCGGCTTCAAATGGATGGATGAAGACCGCAGCGTCACCGATCTCAATGCTGTGCAGTTTGTGCTCGAGCAGGTTCTGCCGTTCCTGATCGACTATGGCGACCGCATCTCTCCTGCGATACGGGCGGAATTGCTCGAAGCCGTTCGTCTCGGCGCCGAAGAGATCGCGCGTCTGAATGTTGCGGTCTGGTACACGAACATTACACTCCTGGATATTCTCAATACTGTGCTGGCAGGTCAGGTGTTGGGCGATGAGCGTTTGCACTGGCGGGGACGGCAACGTCTCGACGAATGGATCGCGTATACCAATCGCTCTGGTGCTGTGCCCGAATACAACAGCCCAACGTATGCAGCCGTTGATCTTGCGGCGCTCGCAGAAGTGTCGCATCGTGCGATTGATCCTGCCGTCCGGATTAAGGCGCAGGTGATGGAAGAACGACTCTGGATTCACACTGCGCTTCATTATCACCATCCGACAGCCCAACTCGCCGGTCCGCATAGCCGTGCATACCATAATGATGTGACCGGCGGCATCTGCATGATCAAACGTGCGCTCTTTCGTATACTCGGTGATGAACGTCTTTTGCGTCGCTCGACATATGCTCCTCATCGCCAGGACGAAGGAAGCGTTGTGGCGGGGCGTTGCCCATACCATCTGCCGCGGTATCTGGTGCGACTGTTGCAGGAAAAACCGGAGCGCTTCAGCGTTGCCGAAACTGCAGTCGTCGATATGGGCATCGATTTGATGACGTTTATGACGCCGACCTATGCTCTGGGAACGGCGTCGGTGGGTCATCATCCCCAGAATGATCGTCTTATCCTCTACTATCGCGTGCCCGAACCACGGCTCGTTGGGGTGCTCTTCTCGCGCTATATCGTGAACGAGAAGACATTCGGCAGTTACTACCATCCCACTGATCGGTCGATGGCGAACAATCTCAATGAAGAAGGGATGTTCTGGGGACTTCAGCACGAGAACAAGAGTATCGCCCTGTATGGGCTTGAACCGCAGCACGATCCGGTGCATAGCCTGAAAACCGAGATCTACGTGCTGGATGCTGCATCACTTGGCGAGATATGGATCAATGACACGCCTATCACACTCAGTTCGATCCCGCAACGTCTCAATCCTCACGATGCCGTGTTCATTTCCGATGGTGATCTCTATATTGCGCTACGTCCGCTCGAACCATCGAATCTCGGCGATGATGCACCGATTCTGCTGGCTGAGCGACACGGTGAACTGGTGCTCTCGATCTACAACTATTACCAGGGAGAGCCGAAACGTTTCTGGGAATATGCCAGTTTGAGCGGACCGTTTTATCGCCAGAACATTCGCGCCGGTTTTATTCTTGAGGTTGGCGAGCGTGCGGAGTACGGCGATTTTGCTGCATTCCGCCAGCACATCCTGCGGGGTGTGATCGAGGATCGTCTCACCGGTGCAATCCGCACAGTGCGGTATGCCAGCGGCGCCGATCTGCTGGAATTGTCGGTTGATCTCCATACGAATCGCCTGCTGGAACGCCGTATCAACGGCATTGTCTACCAGCCGCCGATGCTTGCAAGCCCGGTTGCAGTGCAATCGACGAGCGGCACACTCGAGATTGGATCAGCGCGCCTGACCTGTGGTACGGTTCCTGCCTGGGTGGTCGCCGATGAGTCTGGTGGCGCATGGGCAGCATCCAACCCTTCCAATGATGAGACACACTGGCGATTCATCACTCCGGTCGCCACGCTGGAATCGGCTGCGTTCGGATTTGGGCGGGTTGCGGTCTACAGCGATGATCATCCAGTGATCGACATTCTGGCAGTGCGTCGCGCCGCACCACTGCGAATCACATGCCGATCCACGCCGCGCGTGCTCTGGAATGGCAACGATGTAAGCGGCGAATGTGTGTTCGATGCGCGGATCGGAGCGTATGTGCTCCCCGCTCGATGACAGGTAGAGCGACCAGATGACCGAATCGACGAAACACATGTGGACGTCGTTCATTGCCTGTTATGTTGTGTGGATCATCTTCATTTTGCTGATAGGGTGGATGGCAGGACAGGCGCATAGCCTGATCCTGGAACTCAGTCTGTCGTTGCGGTTCAATCCCTGGGTAGCGCGCGCAGTTCGTCAATTGTCATTGCCGATCCTGGGGCTTGCCTGGCTGATTTGCATGTTCTGGCTGGAACATTACTTCCGCACGGGGATTCGCACCAATCGTCTGATGGCGCGCATCGCTCACGTTGCCGTCATAACGGTCGGAGCATACCTGACTATCGTCATTCTCCGCCTGCTTGTACTGTCATAGAAAGGAACACCTGTGCGCACCGAAACAGTACGTTTCGCAGCCATCGGTCTCAATCACGCACATATCTATGGTCAAACCAACCTGTTACTGCGCGCTGGCGCGGAACTGACGTCGTTCTACGCCGCCGAGCCCGATCTTGCTGCGCAGTATGCGCGCGTCTATCCACAGGCGAAACAGGTTCTTGATCCGCGCGCGATCCTCGAAGACCCTGCAATCCACCTGATCATCAGCGCTGCAATCCCGGATGAACGCGCACCGTTGGGAATTGCCGCCATGCGTCACGGCAAAGATTACATGGCGGATAAACCCGGTTTTACGACCCTGGCGCAACTCGAAGAGGCACGGCGCGTCCAGGCGGAAACCGGTCGCATCTATTCGGTGTGCTTCAGTGAGCGTTTCGAGAATGCAGCGACTGTTCGCGCCGGGGAACTGGTGAAAGCAGGAGCTATCGGCACGGTGGTCCAGACGATTGGACTGGGACCGCATCGAGTCAATCTCACCGTTCGCCCCGCCTGGTTCTTTCAACGCCAGCGGTTTGGCGGCATTATCAATGACATTGGTTCGCATCAGGCGGATCAGTTTCTCTTCTTTACCGGCGCAACCCGTGCTGAGGTGGTGGCCGCGCAGGTGGCAAACTATAGATACCCCCAGTATCCCGAATTCGACGATTTCGGCGACCTGCTGTTGCGTGGAATGACACCAGAAGGGCTGGAGGTGTCCGGCTATATTCGTGTTGACTGGTACACGCCAGATGGTCTGGGAACCTGGGGCGACGGTCGTCTGATCATACTCGGCACGGAGGGATATATCGAAGTACGCAAGAATATCGACATCGCCGGTCGTCACGGCGGGAATCATCTCTTCCTGGTCGATCAGAAAGGGACGCACCTTATCGACTGCCGCGATGTTGCACTTCCCTACGGTCCCTGTCTCGTGCACGATATCCTCAACCGTACTGAAACAGCGATGCCGCAAGCGCACTGTTTTCTGGCGTCCGAACTGGTGCTGCGTGCTCAGGAGATGGCGCATCGATTGAAAGCCAGGGAGAACACTACCAATGCCTGAACCGCTCAATGTCGCAATTGTTGGCTGTGGCATCGGTCATATGCACGCACAGGCATACCGTGCGCTGCCAGAACAGTTTCGTCTGGTTGCGGTGTGCGACATCGATCTGCCAAGGGCGCGCCAGTTTGCTGCGCTGTATGACATTCCGCGCGTGGTCGACGATCTTGCGGAACTGTGCGCTATGGATGATGTGGATGTGATCGATATCTGCACACCGCCGGGATTACACTTTGCGCAGGTGCAGCAGGCACTGGTTGCTGGCAGGCATGTCGTGTGCGAGAAGCCGCTCGTCGGCTCTCTGCGCGATGCCGATGCCCTGATCACCGCCGAAGCAGCGTCTGGTCGGCGGGTCATGCCAATCTTCCAGTATCGCTTCGGTCATGGGTTGCAGAAACTCAAGATGCTGATCGAGCGCGGCGTGGCTGGACACGCATATCTGACCACCGTCGAAACAGCCTGGCGACGGCGCGCATCATACTATGATGTGCCGTGGCGCGGGAAGTGGGCAACGGAAATGGGTGGCGCATTGCTCGGGCATGCCATCCACGCACACGACATGCTCACCTATGTGCTTGGACCGGTGCGCAGCGTCTTTTGCCGTGCGGCAACGCTTGTCAATGCCATCGAAGTCGAAGACACCGCGGCTGTGGCGCTGGAAATGGCGGATGGCTCACTGGCGACGCTTGCCGTAACGCTGGGATCGAGCGTCGAAATCACGCGCCATCGCTTTTGCTTCAGCGGTATGGTTGCAGAGAGCAACACACGCCCCTACAGCAATTCGGGCGAACCGTGGACGTTTGTCGGTGATACACCGGAGCAGACGGCGAAGATCGAACAGGTTCTCACCGCATTCGAGCCGCTGCCTGAAGGGTATGCCGGTCAGTTTTATCGCTTCTATCAGGCGCTGCACACCGGCGGCGAGCTGCCGGTGACTCTTCAGGAAGCGCGGGCTTCGCTCGAACTGGTGACTGCGCTCTACGATTCGCAACGTCGAGGTCAGCCGGTGTCGCTCCCGATCACACCTGATCATCCGATGTATGGCGGATGGCTGCCGGATCATGCGGTCACATCAATGGGGTAGGGCGTCTGACATCGCGTAGTTCGATGGCATCGATCTCATCCACCTCCATACGATACCACACAACGCGCAGGGCGTCTGACATCGCATAGTTCGATAGCGTTGATCTGTGTCAGGTCGCGACAGGGTATAATACAAACCAGATCCGCGATCATCCCTCAACCGACGCGGCGCTGCTCAGGATCAGTGTTTGCGCCAGATGCATTGCGGTGTAAACCTGCCAATCGGTCATGAGCGGCA
>Ga0197142_1001698_pt1 | contig 19877 bp, 16 predicted proteins | sample GBS60_MetaG_FD_148614 | JGI IMG/M metagenome (GOLD analysis project Ga0197142, IMG submission 148614) | Sediment microbial communities from Great Boiling Springs, Gerlach, Nevada, United States - GBS 60_MetaG | ecosystem: Environmental > Aquatic > Thermal springs > Hot (42-90C) > Sediment... | reverse complement strand
TGGCCAGTTCATCCCCCTGTTCCGCCAGCTCGAAGATGACTCGGGTGGTGAGTTCGGCATCGGTGGCGGTATAGTAGTCACGCAAGCGGGTGGAACCACGCCAGGCGGCCAGCGCCTCCCGGGTGCGCCGGACCACGGCGGTGGCACTGGCGTAGGCCTCCAGACAGCCCCGCGCTCCGCATCCACAGAGCCGTCCCTGGTCCGGTAAGGCAATACGCAAATGCCCTAATTCGCCGCCGTGGCTATGTTCTCCTTCGATGATCTGATTGTTGATGATGATCCCTCCGCCGATCCCTGTCCCCAGAGTGAATAACACCATGCTGCGACAGCCTCGGGCCGCACCGACCCAGAATTCGCCATAAGCCGCCGCGTTGGCATCATTCTGATAAGCCGTGGGTTTGTCGAAGACCTTCCGGATGTGTTCCCGGACGGGCACATTTTTCCACGGCTTGAGATTCGGCGGGTCCAGAATTACCCCTGCGCGGATATCCATCAACCCCGGTGTTGCTACGCCAATGGCCGTGATGTGCTCCAGAGATAAACCAGCAGCGGCGATGGCCTGACGGATCGTCTCACACATCGTCTCCAAACCCGCTTCCTGACCACGTTCCGGACGTGTGGGCAACGAAACAGGGCTTGTGAGAGGTCGACCATCATCCCCCACCACTGCTGCTTTCATTGTCGTACCACCCACATCCAGACCCACATAATATCGCTCGACTGTTCCGACGCTCATGAAGTTCTCCTGAGTTATGGTGGACCTTGTCGATGGCTTATATCTCCTAGCCAGGTCTGTCCTCTACGACCAGAAGGGTGCGGTAACTTCTCCTCCCTGCGATATCTTCTGCCATTCGATCCTGATTGATATCCCTTCGGGACTCCCCGTTTGCTTCAAGACAGCTGCTTCGTGACACACAACGACCGATGGATCCAGGTGGGAAAGCATCCCAGGTCTGAAGCATCCTGCCTGGGCAGCTTTTTGGTGGCGTGGTCATGGAATTAGGCATGGTCGTGGAATTTGCCGGGCAGGATTCTGCTCTGCTTGAAAAAATCCGTTGAGGGTAGCAGAGTGCGGTTGAGATTGTAATGGAAAGCGGAGTTTCAGGGGAAATCGGGAGACAACCTGAGGGGGATTTGTGGTCTAAACTGGAGAAGGCCAGGCTACGTGGTAGCCCAGTAACGGCAGTAACATTCGTGCAGTCTCTAGTCGCCCGGTGGAAGTATGGAAACCGCATCGCCCCCCTTACCACCCGCCTTGATGCAACGTCTGGTCATGGCTGTAATGGTCCATGGTATCCCGGATTCCCAGGTGGGTACAGCGTTTGAAGTTCTCGTACATGCTTTGCAGCATCCCATGGCATATGTCCGTGAGTTGGCGGTGGTCGCCTTGGCCGAGTTGCCGATAAGCTCCTCCAAGCGAATCGCTGCCCTGGTCAAGGCCTTACAGGATGACTCTGCCCGAGTACGACGACGGGCCGCACGTGCCCTCGGTGAGTTCGATCCCCCCCCTTGGCCAGCTATGGGCATGCTCATTGCCGCTCTGCGTGATGTGGATGGCAGTGTCCGACGTGATGCAGCAGGTGCTTTGCAACGATTTGGGCCTCTCGCTGCCCCTGCTGCTCCCTCCCTTGTGGCTCTGATCGCCGACCCTGACATGCGAACGCGGGCAGTAGCCTCGACTACCTTGCGCTGTATCGGCCCCACGGCAGTGACTGTCCTGCAACGGGCACGCGTCCATGCTCATCCGGAACTCCGGGAACGCATCGACGAATGGCTCGCACGCTATGCTGCCCCTATACAAACACCCCCCTTGCCCGGTGAAACTCTCCCCCTTTCCCTCTGCTCAACCGATACTGTTACGCCTCTTCCCCATTCCTGATGCCGGGTCGCCGTCGCTACGGACGATTGCGCTTCGCTAACAAGCAGAGGGAATCGAACAAGCGGTGCGATGCCCGCAGAATAAAGCTGCGGCAATTCCGCTTTGCAAGCAGAAGGAAGGGAGAGTCTCGTGGAGTCGAGCTTGGACAGACACGTTGAAGAAGGGATTGTCGCCAGGCTTGGTCCGTTCCGTGGCACTGGTTTGTTAGTGGATCTGGGTAATGTCCTTGGTGCCGTTGAGGAACGGTTCGGGGTCTTTCAGGAAGGCGGCCAAGGCTGCACTGAATGCCAGAGCCTTGCGGTGCTTCCAGATGAACTCCATTGCGCGATCGCCGTAGCGGAAAATGGTTTCCAGCAATTCATTGGTCCGGCCGATCTGTTGCAAGTCACCATCGTCAAACATCCAGCGAAGGCGACGCCCGTTTTGAGGCTTGAGCACGGCAAGGGCCCGTGCTGCCTGTGGGCCGTGCGTTTGAATCATCGGCAAGGCAACATCACCATGATGGATCAGAGCGCGGGTCGCATCGTCGCCGTATTGGGTCGTCAATTTCAGGGCTGTCGGACGTTGGACGATCCAGATGGCCTCATCGCCGTGGCGGGCCAACAGCCGGATCGCTTGCGTGCCGTGTTCCCCGGCTTGCTCCACGTAGTAGAAGAGATTGGGTCCCACCTTGCGGGCTGCGGTGAAGGTTTCATCTCCATGCTGCTCGGCCAATCGTTTCAGGCGGTTTGTCAATCTGCTCACTTCCTTGGAAGCTCGCAGGCCGAGTTTCTGGGCCAGATACTCTGCTGTTTCACGGGCTAAAGCTGCTCGTCCTTGGGCCCAGCAGGGTGAACTTGTGATCAACATCACTCCTAATGTGCTCAACCAAAGTGTGGTCTTAAGCATGAGAGCTTCCTCCTGTGGGAACATTGTCCTGCCGTCATTCTGTTGGAACGTTCTCCTGGTGTCATTCATTGCTGCTTCTTGAAGGTAGCGAGCATGCTTTGGAGAGCGGCCTGCCGGACCGTTTCACGTTCTTCGGTGAACTTCTCAAGCTCGTGCTTGACTTTTTCAAAAATTTTCATTTTCAATTCGTCGAGTTTGCCTCTCAATTCCTTGACAAGAGTTCCTTTGTGGTCAAAGATCGAATCGAGAATTTGGTCAATTATGAAACCAATAATGGCACCAATGAAAAATGTAAATGTGCCGCTTACAACTGCGCCAGCACGGATGCCCAAGCGTCGCAGGATTATTTGTAAAATGTGATGAGTCAAGAATTCACCAGCAACAACGCTTGCGACCATTTGAGCATTATGATAGAGCAACTTTGTTGTTGCTTGCTTGCAGACCTTCTCCAGGTGTTTGTTGTATTCTTTTTGTAATTCCTTCACATCCAGTTTCGCCCAACTGGGATCGAAGCCCTCCAAATCGGCTCGCAGTTCCAGAAGCATCTGGTTCTCGATCTGCTGGACTTCCTGCAAATAGCCTTTGACCACTTGTTCCACCACGCGTTCCACATCCTCTTCCTTGAAAATGCATTCGGCGAACTTTTCCTTCAGGAAACGTTTGTGCTTTTCACAGTCGCCGAAAGGAATAAGGTCCTGAAGGTAGCGGCGGGTGCTGCCCCAACCCAAGGCGTAATCCGCAAAATCCGGGCAGCCTTGCTTAGCATTCTCGAAGAATTCAGGGATCGCTGCCAATTGTTGCCTCAGAGCTGTCTGACAGCGTTTGCGGGCCTGTTGTTCATATTTGCGGATGATCTCATCCTGGAGAGAAGCCTGATGTTGGGAGTTGGGAGGACTCTGGCCGAATGCCCAATTGCTCACCAAGACTCCGGTCAGTACGCCAGCGGTCAGCAAAACCCAGTAGAGCCAGGAAGGCAGCCCAGTCGAGTTGTTTCGTGTGCTCTGGTGGTTCGTGTTGTCATAAGGCTTTGACATGGCAGATACCCTCGAAACGCCAATAAATTCAAACTACGATGATCATACGACGTAGTGATGCCACAGCTGACAAAAGGAACATTTTGGGCGTGGTTCACTAGTCGGATTCATCGCTGTAAACATCATTCAAAAGTACAGAGACAGGTCTCGGAATGCCGGTTCGCTAGAAATCGGGAATTCGTGCGAGGTACCGTGTCCCGGCCAACCGACGGCGGAAAAACGGGCTTGAGAGGGGCAGGGACATTAGGCTTGATGGGGAATGAACCGGCAAGTAAGAGGACGGAAACTACAGGTATGAGAAGGGCGAACCTATGAGCTTGAGGGGGCAGAACTTAGCGGCGGCGTCGGCTGGTGAGTGCCCGGTCGATCTGACGTTGGGCGTCACGTTGACGTAACGTTTCACGCTTGTCGTATTTTTTCTTCCCCTTAGCAAGTGCCAACTCCACTTTGGCCCGGCCGTTTTTGAAGTAGAGCCGCAGCGGGATGAGCGTGAGGCCTTCTTGCTGAGCCTTGGCGGCGAAGCGAGTGATCTGGTGCCGGTGCAGCAGCAACTTGCGGGGCCGCTTGGGTTTATGGTTCAGAATGTTACCATACTCGTACTCGGGAATTTCCAGGCCATAGAGCCAGACTTCGCCATCCTCGACGCGGGCAAAGGCCTCGTCGAGTTGAGCATGTCCCTCTCGCAAACTTTTGACTTCTGTTCCTTGAAGGACCAGGCCGCACTCCAGCCGATCGAGAATATCAAAATCATGCGTGGCCCGACGATTGCGGCAAATGATCGTGATGCCCTCTTCCTCCGATGCGTGCTTCTTCTCTTTGTTGGACTTCGCCATGGCAATTGTTTCCCATAAGGAATGATGAAGCCCATCTCATCTCCAACGATTCCCGCTCGCGACCTCGCAGTTGTTTTTGCGAACTGGTTCGAGAAATACGGGTCCCCCAGCCCGACTGACTCGTCACTCCGTAGACAGCCCACTCTGCGAAATAGCGCATCCCGGGTATGGTTCCTGTATCGTGGAGTCGTTTTTCCAGACTATGAATCGATTAGTCATCGGTTGCGATGCGGTTTTTTCCATCGTCCCTACAAGCCTCACTAATTGGCAATTCCAGCCTCAATTATAAAGCGGAATCGTGGCTAGTGGTAGTATGGAGGATAGAGGCGGTGTTATGGTCTGGGAGTGGAAAGGCGGATGGCTGTGCGACGTTACGTGATCCTGGAGCACGACTGGCCCACGATCCACTGGGATTTGCTGCTCGATGTGGGATCAACCTTGCGGGCCTGGCGGTTGTGGGAAGAGCCAGCCGAGGGAATGACGATCCGGGCGGAGATCAACGCGGATCATCGGCGGATCTATTTGGATTACGAGGGTGAGGTGAGCGGAGGCCGGGGAGTGGTGCGGCGATGGGATTTTGGGGTGTATCAGGTCGTGGCAAGCGGAGGTGAGCGAACTCAGGGAATCCCAACATCGGTGACCCGAAACGAGATGGAAGCCGAACCGTGTCCGCAGGAATTATTGGAAGTCGAACCATGTCCGCAGGAATTAGTAGTGCGTTTGTGGGGTCAACGCTGGCACGTCCAATGTCGTTTGTGGCGTAGCGAGGGGGGAAAGGAGGGGGAATATCGAGCGACCTTCATGGCCTGGCCGGAAGCGGAGCCACCGCTTCTACCCGCGTGCGACCCGCTACCGTGAGGCTTCCCTCCTGGACTTCCAAGGTCAGGATTTGCGATACCGGATGCGGTTGATCCGGGAAGAAGCGAAACAGTCCGACAGGATGGTTGCCATGTCGGTACCAGGTGACGTCGATATGAGAAGATCGGGCGGCCTCACTGAGGGCATCCAGGACGGACTGTGCAGCGATGCCCAATCGACCCACCCGCAGGTCACATACCTCCACGGCAACCAGGTTGATCTCTTCGGCGACCAGCCAGACGCGGAGTTGCAAGGAAATGACGGTACTCCACCAGCCGTGGCCGTAGCGAATGCCCAGATGGAGCCTGTCGCCCACAATGGCCACACGAGGAGAGTGAAAACCGGGGGGCAACCAGCCGGCGAAGCTGCCCCGTGGCCCCATCATTTCCGCAAAAAAGCAATTCAGCTCGTCCGTCCCGATTCGGATGCCCCAGTTGGGCCGGGTACGGACTTCGTATTTGAAATCTTGAATTCGGGTTACCAGATGGGAAGCCTTTTCCCGGGTGTCGTAGGTGTCAGGGGGAGAAACCTGCCGATAGAAAGCTGGCTCGGCCTTGATCAGCCAGGCGAGTGTACCGAGAACCGCAACCAAAAGAGAAAGGAACACGGCAAACGCAGTCAGTCGTTTCGTACGTGTCGTCATGGCGGTGGACCTCGTGTCGCTCCTCCCACGGAGCCGGATCGGACCCAGCCGTGGTCCTCTGCCGAGGCATACCCGCAATAGCTGCATTCGTCCAGAGCGAGTGATCCTAAGCGACTCAGTCACGCAGTTCACGGCCGGTCAGGTGGAGAAAGACCCGTTCCAGGGAGGGGGGGCGAGCATCGATCGCTGTGATGTGAACCCCCACTTCCGCGGCCAGGCGAATCACACGCGGGAGCAGTTCGGCCACGTGTTCGGTAAGAATTTCCCAACGACCATCCTTCTGAACCGCACTTTTGACACCGGGGAGGAGAGGCAGCCGTTCCAGGAAGTCGCGGTTGTCCTTTTCCACTGTCAGGAGGAGCTGGCCATCCAGTAAGGCCAGAAGGCGGGGGAGGGTGTCGCAAGCCCGGAGTCGGCCGTTGTCGAGAATGGCCAGTCGGGGGCAGAGGGCCTCCACCTCCTCCAGGTAGTGGCTGGTGTACACGATGGTCATCCCACTGCGGTTGAGTTCCCGGATCAGCTCGAAGATGTAGTTGCGGCTTTGCGGGTCTACGCCTGTGGTCGGCTCGTCGAGGAAGAGCAGGCGGGGACGATGGACAATCGCTGCGGCCAAATGCAACCGCCGCTTCATACCTCCGGAGAAACCGGCCACACGATCCTCAGTTCGTTCCTCCAGGCCGACAAGGTGGAGGATCTCCGTGACCTGGCGTTCTAATTCCTCACCTTGCAGACCGTAAAGTCGCGCGAAAAAACGAAGATTTTCCCGAGCGGTCAGATCGGGATAGAGGGCCAGCTCCTGAGAAGCCAGGCCGATCCACCGACGTAATTCCCGACGCTGGCGACGCAGCGGCTGACCAAACAGCCGTACCTCACCTCCATCGGCGTCCAGTAACCCGCAGAGAATGGAAATCAGGGTGGTTTTGCCTGCTCCATTAGGCCCGAGTAAGCCGAACAACTCCCCTTCTTCCACCGTGAGCGAAATGTCATCCAGGGCGACGGTGGCACCGTAGCTCTTGCGTACTTGCACCACTTCGAGAATGGGAGTGCTCATGATGACTATGAATTGTTTTAGAATCTTCTTCCCTAGTTTGACACGTGTACTGAACAAAAAGTTAGAAAACCACAACCTGACACACTCCAACAGCGGAAAGCACCCCAGTGGACATTGCTTTCGTGGACATAACAAGCAGGTGGGAGAATCCGGCGCACGGCCCAGAAGCAAACATGCCCAGGAACAGAGACGGTTTCTAGCCGTGCGGGATGGGAAGAAAAATCGGAGCGACTGCTGAGGAGCGGGAAGATGCAAGCCTCAGATCATGGGCGAACCCCCCCGGATCGGATTCGACGGATGAATGATCGTTCTCCGGATCCACGCGGCCGATATGTGCTTTACTGGATGCAAAGCAGTCGCCGCTTGCACTGCAATCATGCACTGGATGTAGCGGGCCACTGGGCGGTGCAGATGCGGAAACCGCTGGTCATTTATGAGGGGCTGAAGCGGAATTATCCCTGGTCGAACGCCCGGCTTCATATGTTTGCCCTGCAAGGGATGCGGGACAATGCCAGCGCAGCTCGTCAGTACGGCCTGACGTACTGGCCGTTTGTCGAAACGCCGGACTTTCCAGGACATGGTTTGCTGCGGCGACTGGCAGCCGAGGCGTGCCTGGTGGTGACCGATGATTACCCGGCCTACATCGTACCCGCCCAGATTCAGGCTCTGGCGACCACCATTGCCGTACCCTTGCTGTGCGTGGATAGCAACGGTCTGATTCCGCTACGGCAATTAGGACCGCTACCCGGGGCGGCGGCGCATTTGCGCCCCCGCTGGCACCGCTGCTTTCCTCAAGCCTGGCAGCAGCGAGCCCGGCATATCCCGGACTTCCCGGCTTCGGTGCGCCAGACCGTCGAACCTCCGTTTCCCATCTGGGATGTGCAGCAGGACCCGGCCCAAGCCCTCCCGCACCTCGGAGTGGATATGTCCGTTGCTCCCGTGACCTCAACCCTGGGCGGCACTCAGGCCGGACAGGCACGCCTGCGTCACTTCGTGGCTCATCAATTGAGTCGATACGCCGATCAGCGGAATCAACCCGATGATCCCCAACGCGGAGCCGCCAGCGGTCTTAGCCCCTATCTGCGCTGGGGGCACTTGAGTATTCAAGAAGTCGTGGAAGCGGTGCTCGGTCCCGACTGGTCATTGCAGGAACTGGACTGGACGGCGGCTGGAAGACGGGAAGGCTTCTTCAGCCGTGATCCCAACCTCAACGCCTTTCTGGATGAAGCCCTGATCTGGCGGGATGTCGGCTATGTCTGGCATTACTTCTTTCGTCCGCAGGTTCTGGCACAGACCGGTCAGCCCGCCGGCACGATCAGCTGGCACACAGCCACCCAACCGCCGCACTTTCATTTCGCACGCTGGGATTTTTCCCCCGATCCAAGCGACCCTTTGGCTCTCGTCTTGCCGAAGTGGGCCTATACCACCTTGCAGCAGCACGTGATGGACCCCCGTCCCTACTGCTACACGCCCGAGCAGTTCGAGCATGCCGACACGCACGATCCGCTCTGGAATGCGGCTCAGCAGGAACTCCGCCTGACCGGACGGATCCACAACTACCTCCGCATGCTGTGGGGTAAAAAGGTCCTGGAATGGTCACCCTCGCCGCTGCAGGCATATCTGACCCTGGAACACCTCAACAACAAATACGCTCTCGACGGACGGGACCCGAACTCTTACACAGGTATCCTCTGGTGCTTCGGTTTGTTCGATCGACCCTGGACGCCCGAACGACCTGTCTTCGGCAAAGTCCGGTACATGTCCTCGGAAAACACGGCTCGCAAATTCTCCCTGAAGGGCTACTACGAGTATGTGTCCCATCTGAGTGCGGCATCCGGGACGGCAGCTCCTTCTCGACAAGCTCCTCTTTTCCCATACAACGATGACACCTGAGATATTGACGTCTCCGCTGAAACTCCAGTTCCAGCCGCCCCAGGCTGTGTGCAGTTGACTAGGAGATGTGTTTTACAGATGGGTAGGAATGCATTTGCATCGAGCAGGGAACCTGGCAGAGGAAGTATATGAACACGATAACAGAACCACGGAGTAGCAAGTGTGATATAGCCCGTCCGGAGCTGGCCGAACAAGGGCTGCGCCGCATTCGCTGGGCGGACCAGGATATGCCGGTGCTGGCTCAGATTCGAGAGCGGTTCGCCCGAGAAAAGCCGTTAGCTGGTCTGCGCATGGCAGCCTGCCTGCATGTGACGTCAGAGACGGCGAACCTGGCGCGGACCCTGCAGGCTGGCGGGGCGGACCTGATGCTGATCGCATCCAATCCCCTCTCCACCCAGGATGACGTAGCCGCCAGTCTGGTGCGGGATTTTGGCATCGCGGTTGCCGCCATTCATGGCGAGGATGCCCAAACTTACTACAAGCATGTGGCGATGGCCCTGGATCACCGTCCCCACATCACCATGGATGACGGAGCTGATCTGGTTTCCGCTATGATTTTCATTGCCATCGACCGCCTGGATTTGCTCAGCGAGCACCAAAAGCCGGTGCGGGACTGGGCTGAGCGTTTCACCCCGGAACAGCGCAAGCAGTTGTTCAACGATATTATCGGAAGCATGGAGGAAACAACCACAGGTGTGATCCGTCTGCGGGCGATGGAACGGGACGGTGTGCTCAAGTTCCCCGTCATTGCCGTCAACGATGCGGAAACCAAGCATTTTTTTGACAACCGCTACGGGACGGGTCAGAGCACCATCGACGGCATCATCCGGGCGACTAATGTGCTTCTGGCAGGCCGTAAGGTGGTAGTGGCTGGATATGGCTGGTGTGGCAAAGGAGTCTCTCTGCGGGCCCGCGGACTAGGGGCGCAGGTCATCGTGACGGAAGTGAGTCCCATCCGGGCTTTGGAAGCTGCTATGGATGGGTTCGCCGTCATGCCCATGAGTGAGGCGGCCCGCATCGGGGACGTGTTCATCACCGTCACCGGTAATAAGCACATCATTCGCCGGGAACATTTTCAGATCATGAAAGATGGTGCCATGGTGTGCAACAGTGGTCACTTCGATGTCGAAATCGATCTGGTGGCTTTGAAAGAAGAGAGTGTAGAGATCACCCCTCAAGTCCGGCCTGAAGTCGATGAATATCGCCTCAAGAATGGGCGTCGCATCTATCTCATCGGTTCAGGTCGTCTGGTCAATCTGGCCGCCGCGGAGGGACATCCTGCGAGCGTGATGGATATGAGCTTTGCCACTCAAGCCCTTGCTACCGAATATTGCGTCAAAAATCGCGGCAAACTTCTACCCAAAGTCCATGACGTTCCCCGGGAAATCGAAGAATTTGTGGCTCGCACCAAGCTGGCAACCATGGGGATTACCATCGACGAAATGACCGCTGATCAAAAAGCCTACGCCGCCTCCTGGCAGCACGGAACCTGACCCTAACTTCGGCTCCATGGCAAGCGATTAGCGAGCTGAAGCTTTCCCACTAGTCCCGTCGCTTCGGATGCTGGAGAGCAAGCCGCTTCGGGGCAACTGGGACCTAAGTGGAAGCCAGCTTCCTTTCCATTCCCACATTCGGCACAAGCGAAGAGCAGTTCAGCAGGGTGCTGTTGCGGCGGTAGATGCGCTCGATCCGTTCACGGGTCAAGCCCAGGACCTTGTCGAAGCGGCCCAGCTTGAGACCGCTGATGCCAGTCTCATAGCTGGCCAGATCCTGGAGAACGGCAACATCACTACGGATTTCTCGGTCCAGTTCCCGGCGGAAGAGCCAACGGATCAGGCGCAGTCCTCCGTGGGGACCCGGGTATCGTGAGCGGGCAAAGCCGATGGAAAAAAGACGGGTCCGTTGCTCATCCCAGGGGACATAGAAGACATATACACGCCAGCGGACCATGCGTTCGCGATTGCCGGTGGCATCGGTCCACCAGTGGTCGAAGACCGAATGTACTGGCGAAAAACGAGTTGTCCAGTGATCGTGGAACAGATCGCCGCGACGCAAACCCAGCCAGAGGGCATAGAGCCAGAAGATCCGTTTGGTCGGGCCGCGATTGCGAACGGTGACGCTGTCCTCCGTGGCTTGATATTCCACAGAGACCTCATGCAGGCGGTCGAGGTCATAACCGAAGGTCCGATGAACAGTGCCGCTATGCTCGATTTCATTGAAGTTGTCGACGGTCAATTCCAGTGGAGCCGGAGCATCGTGTACGAAGGTGCCGATGGGATAAAATCCCTCCGCATCGATAGTGGGAAAGACCGCCGAGGCCTGACGCGACTTGATCCAGACCAGACCATACGCTTCCCGGGTGTCGTAACTGTCGATGCAGGCGTGCAATTTGGGAGTGGCCGGGCTTTCACCCTGACCCTCGGAGTTGAAAGTCCAGCCGTGATAGCGGCACCGCAGGCGATCCCCCACAACTTCCCCGGCACTGAGCTTGAAACGCCGATGTGGACATATGTTGGTGAGTGCCCCGACCTGTCCCCTCGAAGTGCGGAACAGAACGATAGGAAAACCTCCCAGTTGCACTTCGATAGGCCGCCCTCGTACATCAACGCTTCGGGCGACAGGATGCCAATGTTCCCATATACCCATATCTGAATTCTCTCCTTGGGGAATGAGCCGCGGCGGTAATCTCTTTCTTCGGTGTTTTCTGGCGGGCTAGAGATAATGTAAATAGATGCAACTAAGGTGCCAGCCGTTCTGTTTACCTGGCGCCGGTTCCGGAGCGGGTATGTTTACGGGAATTGTGCAATCGATGGGAAAAGTCCGCTGGTTGTCCGACGAACAGGGTGGTCGACGGTTGCTCATCGGCGATACCCCCTTGGTGGAACGACTGGCGGTGGGAGATAGTGTGGCGGTCGATGGGGTGTGTCTGACGGTCACCGCTACGATGAACGAGGATTTTGCCGTACAAGTCGGGCCCGAAACGTTGGCTCGCACAACCCTGGGACGATTGACCGGCGGAGAGAGCGTGAACCTGGAACCCGCCCTGCGTGTGGGTGATCCTTTGGGTGGACATTGGGTGACCGGTCATGTCGATACCCTGGGCAGCATTGTGGAAGATATGCAGGACGGAGAATGGCGATACATCGAAATCCAGTATCCCCCGCAATTTACCGATTACCTGGCACCCCAAGGTTCGATAGCTGTCGATGGAGTTAGCCTGACCGTCGTTTCCTGCACCGAGGACCGTTTCCGGGTGATGCTCATTCCCCACACTCAAGCAGTGACCACACTGGGACGTAAGACAGTCGGTTTCGCGGTCAATCTCGAATTCGACGTGATGGCTAAATATATATCTCGACTGGTACGCCGGTATAATGTCGGGTCAGCGGAATTTCATAAAGCATAGAGCCAGGTACCATGACGAAGCGATCGGATCATCCCGAAAAGGGCAACCAGCCGTCGGAGCAAGACACCTTTGCGACATCTACTACCGGGGAGAGCATGATGGAACGTTCCCCCTCGGCCGAGGAACCGACCCCGACATCTGGCCGTACTGAGGCAGATTCCCGGCCCGTGTCGCCCCGCCAGACTCTCAGCTATCTGCGCAATCTGCTTGCGGCTCACGGTATTCAAGCCAAAAACAAGTTGGGACAGAGCTTCCTGATCGATCTGAATCTGCTGGACCTGATGGTGCGCTGCGCGGAGCTGGACCGATGCGATGCCGTGTTGGAGGTCGGCACAGGAACCGGTTCGCTCACCGCCCAACTGGCCGAGCATGCGGGGGCAGTCGTAACGATCGAGATTGATCCCGCTTTGGCCAGGATTGCTCAGCAGGTAGTTGGTCCCCGGGCAAATGTCCGGTTTTTGCAAGGGGATGCCCTGGCCAACAAGAACCAGATGAACCCCCAACTGCTGGCCGCCTGGGATGAAATGGCCCGGAGCTGTTCCTGTAGCCGCCGGAAGGTCGTTGCCAATCTGCCGTATGTCATCGCTGCGCCGGTGATCAGCAACCTGTTGATCGCCTGCGATGATATCGAACGGTTCGTCGTCATGGTCCAGTGGGAAATCGCGGAGCGCCTTCGGGCGGAAGTGGGGAGTAAGGATTACAACGCCCTGTCGATTCTGGTTCAAAGTCTGGCGGAGGTGGAAGTGATTCGCAAGGTGGCGCCGAGCAACTTTTTCCCCCGCCCGTTGGTGGATTCCGCCATTGTCCGCATTCGTCCCGACCCGCTGCGGAGAGCCAAGGTAGGGGATGTACCCCGCTTCCGAGCTTATCTCCGGGATTTGTTCGTGCATCGACGCAAGAATCTACGCCAGGCTCTCACCGGCTGGCCCCGCGGCCGCCTGGACAAGGCCACCGTCGATGCCCAGCTCCGCTCCTTGGGAATTGATGGTCAGGCTCGTGCGGAGGACCTGACCATCGAACAGCACCTACGCCTGTGCGCTGTGTTTGGTTGATCCCCACCCATCTCGGCCCTGCCTCCTTCTGGGGAAGACAGAGGCCTCCGGTTGGACCTACCGACCGGAGCGCGTCACCAGCACCAGGCGAGGTAAGGCATGCGGTGGAGGAAAACAAATCGGGTGCTGCCGGTGCTCTACACCACTTCCTTGGAGCAACTCGGGTACCCGGCGGGACACATACCGGTACAGTTCCTCTACGGTCAAACTCCCGTCCGAGTTGCGATCGGCTGCCCGGAAACGCTGACCCAACGCCTCAAGGATCGCCTGAGTGAACACCCCATGTTGCAACTGGGTATCTTCATACGACTGCTCATGAAGGTCGCAAGCGGCGATCATGGTAGGTCCTTGACCCGTAGGTATCAAGCGACGCAACAGTCCCCCATCGACAGCCCTGCCGGAACGACAGGTATCCAACAGCACCAGCTTATGGCAATTGAGCCGGTTGAGCGCCATGATCAGTTCTTCCCCGCGGATTGCGGTACGGGAAGCAAACTCCGGGGCATAATCATGGCAACAGAGAACGAATGACCCTTCCGAGGCTGTCCCGGACCATCTTGGGATAAACCACGAGGAGGGAGAACTTGCCTCCTCGTTCACCACATCTCCGTGACAGGCAAAGAAGAGGATGATCAGATCGTCCGGTTGAAGTTTTCCCTGACGCTGGAAGTCTTCCCATCGGGCCAGTGATTCGTGCAGGGTAAGTCGGCGGACCTGATCATCCAGTAACACGGACCATTCCCCGGAGGCGAAGCACTTCTTCGGACCCTGATAAGCCAGCCACGCTTGATGCAAAGCCAGGGCATCCTTACGGGCATAGATCAAATCGCGCAAACCACGGGCACGAAGCCGGTCGGCACTACGGTGAGCCGAATAATCATTGACACCCACAGCCAGACCATACAACCGCCTTGGTTCCTGGGAGGGGGTCGTCTTCTGCACGTAATGCACCAGTTCGGCACGGCCCCGCGCCGGATTGTACGCCAACGCAGTGATCTGATTCTCCCCGCTTCGCAACGCAGTGATCGGTATCTCCAGAGCGATGTGAAATTGCCGTTGCCCGCGCATGTCCCACGTGTGATATCGATAATCGTTCAACCACAACTCGATGCGTTCCGGCAGGAGATCGGGATTATTCCCCTCAGCTCGTGCTGTCAAGCGCAGGGGTACCACGGGACCCCGCGTTTCCCGGACGTCTACTGCCAACTCTAAGGATGGCGGCTCTACTTCCCGGAAAGACTGCCGCAAAGGGTTATTCCCGCGACCCAAACGTAGAGCCTCCTCCACGGAGCGGGTTTGCCAGAGCCGGCGGATGACCTCCGGCCTCAAAAACAGGTGCCGGAAACGTTCCATGGGGTAGAACTGGGGCGTTCCATCAACGGCAGAAGCGTTGACATGCCAACCGGCATAGCGATCACCTTGGTTGAATGCAGTGTAATAGTTCCCATGCCACATCCAAAGTACGGCGTCGCTGAGGTGACCTTGCGCGTCAAACAGGGGTAACCACTTCCACAGAGGTCGTTGCTTGAGACGGGTCGGGCTTGCCCGTAGGCTCTTCCCGGCTTGCCAGGCGAAGAAGTATTCGATTCCCGACTGAGGATGAGAGAGCAGCTCCAGGACCTGCTTGAGTGTCCCCTTGGGCGGCCGATTGCTGCGTCGATCCCAGATCAGTTCCCCGTCCACCGCCAGTAATACGATCCCATCCCCAACGGACAATCCGGCTTCCCAGGCAGGGGAACCTACATCCACTGCAGTAACAGTCAATTGGCCATCACGATCGGCAAAGCGGGCCCCCAACACACGCTGAGAAGGCCAATCGTCTAAGCTCCAAGCGGCAACCGTCTGATCCGAACTGGCTGTGACGAACCATCGGCCTTGAGCATCTGCTACAATAGCGTGAACTTCCCCACCATGTCCAATGTAGAGCTTGCTGCGAAGCAACTCGGCCTGTCCGGTCCGCGGGTTGTTACGCACACGATCCGGATCGATCTCAAATAGCGAGCAGCCGTAGTAATGGCCCACGAGCAGGCGCGGCGGTTGATCTTCGGGCGTGGGTACGAAGGTGTAACAGGTCGGAGCCTGATCCAAGCCCGCATCCAAAACGAGTCGCCAGCGTAGCTCGACGCCATTCGCTTCTGAACGCGTGACATACCAGACAAAGCGAGACTGACGATCCGGCAGGACTCGCCAGCCTCGATCGGTGTCGCGCACCCCGACCCATCGATGGGTAGTGTCCGAGGTGGTATGCAAACGTCCCAGATGGAAACGGAACCACGGCCCTGTGCCGCGGGCATTCGGATGGCGGGCCTCCTCGTGACGCTGGGTCTGAATGCCGAGAATCGTCCCGTCTTCTGAAAGATTGACTCCATACAACCGTCGCCCAGCACCATGGATCACGCTGCATGGTGTCGCGCCCTGTTCTGTGATCCGCAGCAAGGTCACTTCGTCGGCATCGCCTCCCGCTACGGCCAGGTACTCACCACGCTGCGGATGGAACGCCAGAGCTTCGACCCGACCCCTCTGAGCTAGCCGGCGAAATTCGGGCATTCCCTCGCGATCGTCGGCGACAGCGTACAAACGGATATGATCATTCCCTTCCATGTAGAATCGTTCCTGACCGTCGGCTGCAGGCAGAGCACTGCCGACTCCCACAGCCAACATCCGACCGTCATGTCGCCAGGCCAGACAGCGAGGAAAATGATCTTCCGGTAAAGGAAGTGATACCACTTGCTGACCGTCGGATGAATGCACAAGCACCAACGGGCCTTTCATCGCGACTGCCAACCACCGACCATCGGGCGACCAGGCCCCCTGGTGAACCGGATACGGGGGATATGTCGGGATATGAACCTTGAAAAGGGTCTGGACTGCCGGCGGGACGTGCTCTGAGGAATGGCTCGACCGGTCGGGTAATGGGCAAGTCGCCACCTGACCCGCATAGAATACTGCCCGGAGGGTATGACGATCGGCAAAATGCAGCGTGCAGGGGAAATTGTAGGATGTTCTTCCCGCCGCAGACGCAGGAGGTGGACACCGTCCCAGACAAAGCGGAGCGGACCAGGTACGGCCGTCCGTCTCCGGGGCCGCCAGTTTTTCCGGCTTCCAAAGCCAGAGACTACCATCTGCCGTTCCGAAGGCCACACGTTCCCCCGTCGGATCAAATGTCACGGCTGTGACCGCATCGTAATGGGTTTGTCCTTCCACCCCACGCGGCCAGGTGATTGCCAATGTCTGACCATTGCGGCTATCCAGAATCGCTACCGAACTGATCCGTAAGCCATATCCGCCCACGGCGACACGCTGACCATCAGGACTGACGGATACCGCCTTGATACCTCCCAGTTGATCCCGCCAGGCTCGCCAGCGTAATGTTCGCCTCTGGGACACCGAGTTGTCCAGAACCAGGGTCAACTGGCTTGGCTCCTCCGTGCATGGCCACATACGGACCACCTTGTCATCCCCGGCTGCATACAAGTACCGACCGTCGGGAGTAAAGCCCAGCACGTCACAGGTCCCATAACGTCCGCCGGTTTCCAGACAGACTTCCGGCTCATCCCGCGCGCGACGATCGTATTGTTGACACCAAGCCTCTCCGGACACCAGGAATAATACTGCCGCGATGCTGATCCCGATGCCGTGTCCCAATATTTCCCTACCGCCAACCCCTCGCATGACCACCATCCTCGCATATCCCAGTTGTCTCGCCTTGCCTAGGGTTACCACTCGTGCCGATGCCAGCTGCCTTGCCTTGCGAACTAGGTGCCAACATCATCGGGCTTGACGCTAATGTAGCCTATTCTGTCCTCACTATGCAAAATCGCTTGATCTCAGGACAAGCACTTCGCTCTTTCACCTCCGCCACGCATCGCATACATCCGTTCAACCTGAAGCGACAGCGGCTATGAAGACGCACAAGCTGAAATTGGTAAACGGCATAACTCATCCCTTCCGCTTCCATACTGACCTGCCATCGATTTCCATACCGACCTGCTATCGATCTGCTGGACAGTTCGAAGGCGTTCGCAAGGGCCTTCTGCCCAATCTGGTGAAAATTTTTCCATTTTTTTCTTGACAGGTCAGATTTTATTGTACATAATTACAAGTCAGAGAGACCTGATTCGGCTTCCTGAAGGATACAGTGGCCTTAGCAACGTGATGGGTGTCGGCTTTTCCGGTGGTTGCATGATGCCCGGAGGATTGGAAGATGAACATAGGCAGAGAAATTTGATATCTACCGTTCATTTTAGCTCTTGATGCAGCAGTCTTTGATGCATCGTAAGTAAGAGAAAGACGGTACAAAATACCGTAATATTTGTCAAATCATGTGGGCAGATCGGAAGTGCTGATGGTACTAGGACGACGGGATGGATTCATGGGATGAATTCATCTTCCCTTTGAGCTGCTCGGTAGAGTAGATTGTGAAACCGTGTGAAGATAGGAGGGTGGTAGCAATGCGTGTGTGCCTGGTCGAAGATGAGCGAGTCGCAGGTTTGGAGCCGTTGGTGGCGACACGTCCGGTGAATCAACTGATCTGTGGCATAACCACTCTAGCTGCCAAGCAACTGCGTCATTTGTCCGCTACGGAAGTCGGGTACTGGTGTCGGCACCACGTAGCGGAATGGTTACGGTCGCAACCGGGGGTTGGAGCAATCAATGATCCTGAGTGGTTGAAGCAAGCCACCACGCTGCTTGTCAATGGACGCTGGCTACCACCCGGTGGACACATTCAACTGGTCGCGAAGACGGACTCTTATGTGGCCTGGGTCGGCGAGGATTGGGCTTATGCCTGGTTGAAACCGGAGCACTTGACAGTCTGGTTGCAGAAAGGCGGGCCGACTTCGCGGGAGTGGTGGCGACAGTGGCCCGCGCAAACCGCGTCGGGTCGGATCCTTGCCCATCTGTGGGAATTCCTTGATTGTAACGGCGCGGAAATAGCCCGGGATGTTGCGGATGGCGATTATGGGCGATGGTGGCCGGCAGCCTCCCGTCGACTGACCGTGCTGGGTCCTAGCGAGTGGCTCTATGTCCACCCCACCGCCGAGATCGAACCGCAGGTGGTGATCGATACACGCCCCGGACCAGTTGTGCTGGAATCAGGGGTCTGCGTGCAAGCATTCAGCCGCATCGAAGGTCCCTGTGCGATCGGAGCCGGAAGCATCATTTACGGCGCGAAAATCCGAGGCGGAACGACCATCGGTCCCCGATGCCGCATTGGCGGAGAGGTCGAGAACAGCATCGTGATCGGTTACACCAACAAATACCATGAAGGGTTTCTCGGCCATAGTTATGTGGGGGCTTGGGTCAACCTCGCCGCCGGCACACACACCAGTGACCTGCGATGTGACTATGCCCCGGTGACCGTAACAATCGCAGAAAAGGAGATCTGTACTAACCGACGGAAAGTGGGCGCATTCATCGGGGATCATGCGAAGACCGGCTTAGGCGTCTTGCTCGATGTGGGAACTGTATTGGGACCATTTGCTCAGGTCCTGCCGATGTCGACATTCGCTCCCCGTTTCATTCCGGCCTTTCATCGAGTCAGCGGGAGAGGGATGAAATGCCTCCGGGATGTCGATCGAATCCTGAACACTGTGCGAATTGTGATGCAGCGGCGGGGTTGCGAGTTATCGGCTGAGGAAGAACGTCTCTATCGCTTTCTCGCCTCTCAGGCTGCCCAGACGAACATGGCTTCGAGCATTTCCACCGATGTTATACCGCTAAGAAAGTCCGCCTGAGGCTAGCATGAAAGCCAGAGAATAAGGTCGGAAGGTGGATATGCCCCCGATGACAGGAGAAAGTCAACGGGAGAACAGGCCACGGAGCATTTGCCTTAATCCTCCCCAACGGTCGTGCCAACGTCGGGAGTAGCCGCAACGCAGCATCCCTTCCAGAATCTGATGAGTGGAGGTACGGTCAGGCTGGACGGCTCCCTCATAATGAGGACGGAATCGACCCCGTCGGATCGAGACCACCTGAGGAACCGTCAGACTCAGCAATCCTTCTGGCCCCTGAGTGACTCCCCAGCCGCTGGCACCTCGCCCGCCAAACGGCGTGGCCGGATGTGCGGTCGGAGCCAGGACATCATTGATCGTTACGTAGCCTGCGGGCAATTCTGCCGCGAGTTGTTGGGCCAGTGCCAAGTCCTGGGTAAAGATGGAAGCAGCCAGACCAAACGAACATTGACGGGTCCAAGTAAGGGCTTGCTCGATGGTGTCGAACACGGCAATCGCCGCTAAAGGAGCAAAACAGGCCTCCCGCATCACAGCGGCATCGACTGGCACATTCCAGAGAAATGTCGGACGGCAACCTTCGCCGACTTCGTTTTCAACGGCAGGCATCG
>Ga0197142_1001697_pt1 | contig 19881 bp, 34 predicted proteins | sample GBS60_MetaG_FD_148614 | JGI IMG/M metagenome (GOLD analysis project Ga0197142, IMG submission 148614) | Sediment microbial communities from Great Boiling Springs, Gerlach, Nevada, United States - GBS 60_MetaG | ecosystem: Environmental > Aquatic > Thermal springs > Hot (42-90C) > Sediment... | reverse complement strand
TGCTGCACAATCATCTCGCCACCACCTCACGGCGTCTTGGCCGTCCCCTGCCCTGTGCACGTGCCCCATCGGCCAATTTCAGGGTACTCTCTGGCCATATGGGGTATAAAACAAATCAGCAGTTGGAACCCCATCAAGAGCGAGATCTCGAATCCTCGCTTGTGACGGCACTCATGCGGCTCGGCACGGACTCACTCCGTTTCGGTGAGGACATTCTTGGCGAGCGGAGCCAAAAGCAGGCGATCACGCAGGAGGAAACGTACTGCCGTTGCTTCCGAATCCGATCACGGCATTTCCACAGGCCAATGTTCCCCCGCCCAGGCCATATCCCAGAAACGCAGCTCATACTGAGCAGTCAGCAGGAAGAGCTCCCGCATTGCCGCGCGTGCCGATTCGGGGACTCCGTGGGCCAGCCCATCGAGCGTGTGTCCGAGCCACTCCACGTATTCGCGGAATGTCGGACTCGTCCAATTCTCGATGAAGGCCTGCCAAGGACTCACCGCGCGCTGCTGCTGTTTCACCCAGCTCCAGGCATCGAGATACGCCTTCTCCGCGGCATAGAGCACGGTGAAGGCTTCGGGGAACGAACGTCCATAGGCCGTGGCCAAGAGGAAATGGACATAGGCATGGCAGGTCGGCAGCATGCGAATTCCCTCGAGCGCTACATGATGCTCGCGCGCCAGGCGCTCGAAGACCTCCAGCTCTCGGTAAAGTGCCGCAAGCGCTTCGCCCAGCGGACGGCGCAAGGTCGCAGGAGCCCGCGCCAAGAGGATGGCGAGAAAGGGAACGGCTTCTCGAACGAAGAGATAATCCTGCTGCATCCAGCGCGCGAAGACATCGCGCGAGATCGTCCCGGCGGCCGTCTCCGCGAGAAAAGGATGGGCATACATCGCCTGCCAGATCCGCTCTGCCTGATGCCGCACCTCCTCATGAAATGCCAGCATATGCATCTCCTCCTCGTGGCGAGCCTCTCAGCGCTTCCCAGCACAAGAGGGCTAAGCGTGCGCCGGACGCGCTCAGGACTCCGAACGACGATACTCCTCATACGCGCGGCGGCACCGCGCAAGCAGCTCGTCTGAAAAGGTCACGCGATAATTGTACTTAGCGACGAAACTGGGAACTTCGACGACGCGCGCTCCGAGTAATTGCAGCGCGCGCGGCGCTTCCTCCGCGGTGATTCCGAATCGGCCGAGCGCTCCGAGCAACCGCGCCAAGGGCATCTCCGGATATACCTTGCGCCCTCGCGCCACATATTCGCCGACGGCCAGCTCGGCTCGCTGCCGCAGCCGAAGCGCCTCCTCGGGAGAGAGGATGAGAGGCTCGAACATACTCATCGTTCGCTCCCCCGGTCGAGTCTTCACAGCGCCGTGCGGATGAGCGTGGACGCCCGCCGCCCGTCTCTCAGCCAAGCCCAATCGGCTCCTCCTCCGGAGCCTTCATCCGACGCAACCATTCTTCCATGAAATGCGTCGAGAGACGACCGGCGACGAAGTCCAGATCTTGGAAGATCTTCTGATGCATGGGAATGTTCGTCTTGATCCCCTCGATGATGAAGCCCTCGAGCGCCCGCCGCATCTTCGCGAGGGCGCGCTCACGGTTGCGATCTCGAACAATGAGCTTAGCGATCAATGAGTCATAGTAGGGGGGGACAGTGTAGCCGGGGTAGATGGCCGTATCTACGCGCACGCCCGGTCCTCCGGGGACGGTGATCGCAGTGACGGTCCCCGGGGAAGGAATGAAGGTCTCCGGGTCTTCGGCATTCACTCGACACTCGATGGCATGCCCGGAGAAGATGATCTCCTCTTGACGGAAACTGAGGGGCTCGCCCGCGGCGATCAGGATCTGCTCGCGCACCAAGTCCACGTTGGTGATCATCTCGGTGACGGGGTGCTCGACCTGAATACGCGTGTTCATTTCCATGAAGTAGTACTGCTCGCCATCGAAGAGGAACTCCATCGTCCCCGCGCTCGTGTATCCAATCTCGCGGGCTGCGCGTGCGGCCACGGCTCCCATCTCCGCACGCAGCTCGGGCGTGAGGGCGACCGAGGGCGCTTCCTCGATCAGCTTCTGATACCGCCGCTGGATCGAGCATTCGCGCTCGCCCAGGTGCACGACATGGCCATGCTCGTCCGCCAGGACTTGGATCTCGATATGGCGCGGACGCTCGAGATATTTCTCGATATAGAGATCGCCGTTTTTGAAGGCTGCTTCGGCTTCGCTTTGCGCCGTTTGGAAGGCGGTGGGCAGCTCCTCAAGCGAGCGCACGATGCGCATCCCGCGACCTCCGCCTCCGGCAGCTGCTTTGAGGATCACCGGAAGGCCGATCCGCTCGATGACCGTGTGAGCGTCCTCCAGACTTCGGACGACGCCCTCGCTGCCCGGGAGCACAGGCACGCCGAGTGCCTTCATCGTCTCTCGCGCGCGTACCTTATCGCCCATCAACCGGATGACCGAGGACGAGGGACCGATGAATTTGATCCCGCATGCTTCGCACACTTCGGCGAAATAGGCGTTCTCGGATAAAAAGCCATAGCCCGGATGGATCGCATCCGCATCGGTGATCTCAGCGGCGCTGATGATCGCTGGGATGTTCAAATAGCTCCTGCTTGACGGGGGTGGACCAATGCATACGGCCTGATCGGCCAACTGCACATGCAGAGCCTCACGATCGGCCTCGGAGAAGACGGCGACTGTACGGATGCCCAGCTCCTGACACGCCCAGATGATGCGACAGGCGATCTCCCCGCGATTCGCAATGAGCACCTTGCGGAACATCTGCCTCCCCCTTCGGCGCGTTCACGCCCGTGTATTCGGCTTGATGGCGAACAGCGGCTGCCCGTACTCGACCGGCTGTCCATTCTCTGCGTAGATCTTGACGACCTCTCCGGAAACGTCGGACGTGACCTCGTTCATCAACTTCATCGCCTCGATGATGCAGAGGATCGTCCCCGGTTCCACATGATCTCCGATCTCGACAAAGGGGCTCGCCGTCGGATTCGGGGCTCGATAGAACGTGCCGACAATAGGCGCCGTGATGATGTGGTAGAGCTTCTCATCCTCGACCGGAGGAGCAGCTTCGATGGCGACGGCAGCCGGTGATGGGGATGTTCCTCCCAGCGATTCTCCAGTGGGCGACGGAGATGCGATCAGACGCGTTACATCGGCCGAATGAACGGTGGGTGGAACGGCGCGCCGGATCCGCAGCTTGAAGTCGGGCTGCTCCAGCTCGAACTCGGCGAATTCCTTCTCAGCGACCAATCGGATAATCTCTTTCAACTCTTTGATGTTCATCGTCAGATGGCGAGCAATTCCTTCGGCGTCGGCGTTAGGACTTCGCCGCCGTCCTCATGCACAATGACCACGTCTTCGATGCGTACCCCTCCCCATCCGGGGAGGTAGATGCCAGGCTCGACCGTGACGACGGCGCCGGCGGGCACAGGAGCGTCGTTATGCCGCGAGAGGCGCGGCGCCTCATGGACTTCGAGACCGATGCCGTGACCGGTCGCGTGCCCATAGAATTCACCATATCCGCGCGCGGTGATCAGACCGCGGGTGAGAGCATCAATGGCGCGCGCGCTCATACCGGCGCGCATCTCCCTCTCGCACTGAAGCTGCGCCTCCAGAACCACATGATAGATCTCACGGGCTCGCGCATCCGGCGTGCCCACGTAGACCGTGCGCGTCATATCGCTGCAATATCCATCGACGACCGCGCCCACGTCAATCACGACGAACTCATTATATCCGATTCGCCTCTCCGAAGCGATACCGTGAGGCAAGGCCGCGCGCTCTCCCGACGCCACAATCGTCTCAAAGGCGAGCCGTTCGGCTCCGGAGCGCCGCAGCCGATATTCCAGTTCGACGGCGAGATCACGCTCTCGCACGCCCGGCCGGATCTCGATGAGGATCTCGGAGAAGACCCGAGCGACCAGCTCGACAGCGCGACGGATGGCTTCCCTCTCCTCTGCATCTTTTACTACGCGCACGTCCTCGACAACTCCTCGCGTAGGAATCCACGTGACCGTCTCTCCGAGCTCGCTGACGAAGAACTCATGCCGGGCGACGCTCACTCGTTCGATCTCGAATCCCACTCGCCGGAGTCGCTCTCGTCGAATGAGGTCCAGAACCGCGCGTTCATGAGTGTCCTCCGCCGGAACGACATGCGCGGCGACCTGGGCGCGAGCCTGATGCAAATATCGGGAATCCACAGTGAGATAGGTCGTCTCCGGCGTCACGAGCGCCATGCCCGCGCTCCCGGTGAACCCGGTGAGATACCGCACGTTGGGCAGATGCGTGACGAGAAGTGCCTCAAGCTCCCGCTCGAGGAATGCGCGGCGGATCCGCTCTTGTCGCGCGAGGAAGTTCACCGGCGATCTCCTTCGGAAGGCAAATCCCGGCCGATGTCCGCACGCGATCCGGACGCCCGATTCAAGACGCCTTCTTCTCTTCTTTGACCAACTCGATCACAGCCAGTTGCGCCCCATCCCCCTTTCGCATCCCGAGTTTCAAGATGCGGGTATATCCGCCCGGACGGTCGTTGTAGCGCGGGCCGATCTCCTCGAAGAGCTTCTTGAGGGCCTTCACGCCCGCCGTGCGTTCGATCGTGCGCAGGGGCTCCTTCTTATGCTCGCGGAAGCGGATCTGTGCGTGCCCGCCGATGAAATACCGAGCGGCCAATCGGCGATAGTGTAGGGCCTGGGCTGGCGTCTCCGCCCGCAGACTGCGCCGCGCCAGCGTGATCGCCCGTTCGGCGAATCGGCGCAGCTCCTTCGCTTTGGCCAGCGTCGTCACTACCCGCTCCTCGATGATGAACGAGGTGCAGAGATTGCGCAGCATCGCCAAGCGATGTTCCGTCGGTCGCCTCAACTTCCGGTGATCCACGCGATGGCGCATATATGCTCCTCTCCCTACCGAAGCACCTGCCCCTTCTCGTCGAGCTTCATCCCGAGCGAGAGCGGGGGGTTGAGGTTCGCCAGGATGGTCTTCACCTCCGTGAGCGATTTCTTGCCGAAGTTCTTCACCTGCATGATGTCGGCTTCGGTGCGCTGCACGAGATCGCGGACCGTATGCACCCCCGCACTCTTCAAGCAATTGAAGGCGCGCACCGAGAGCTCCAATTCCTCGATCGGACGATTGAGCAACTCCTCGGGAATCACAAGCGGCGGTTCGACGACAGGCGTGACGACCTCCTCGGCTTCCTCCTCTTCCTCCTCGAAGTTGATGAAGATGGAGAGGTGGTCTTTGATCAACTTCGCCGCCACTCCCAGAGCATCCGCCGGTGTGATGGCCCCATTGGTCCAGATCTCGAGAATGAGCTTATCGTACTCGGTCACCTGACCGATGCGCGCGGGCTCGACCGTCATATTCACCTTCCGGATGGGGGAGTGAACGGAATCCACGGGGATATACCCGGCCGGCAGATCATCGTCGAAGTTGCGCTCGGCGGGCACATACCCGCGCCCCCATTTGACGCGCATCTCGATAGTGAGCGACCCGCCCTCGGCGATCGTCGCAATATAGATATCGGGATCGAGGACCTCGACCTCGCTCGGCGTTTCGATATCGCGCGCGTAGACCTCACCCGGCGTAGTCCTCTGAAGCCGCACCGTCGCCGGTCCGGCCGTGTGCAGCCGGAACGGGATGCGCTTGAGATTCAGGATGACATCGGTGGCATCTTCGACAACCCCTGGAATAGGCGAGAACTCATGCAAAACCCCTTCGATCCGCACGGCCGTCACGGCCGCCCCTTCGATTCCCGCTAAGAGCGCCCGCCGCAAGCTATTGCCGATCGTCGTCCCAAATCCGCGTTCGAAGGGCTGCGCCGTGAATCGCCCGTAGCGATCGGTGAGCGTCTCCAGATCGCACACCACGCGCCTCGGTCGTTGGAAGCCTGTCCAGTATGTCATGCCCATAGCTCCCTACTTCGAGTACAACTCCACGATGAGATTCTCGCGAATATCCGGCGAGATGTCGGCCCGCGTCGGCAAGGCGACGACGCGTCCGCGACAATTCTCCGCATCGATCAATTCGAGCCAGGCGGGGCGTCCTGTTCGTCCGGCCGCCGTCCGGATCGCCTCCTGCACATGGACGTTCTTCTGCATCTCCAGCGCCACGCTGATCTCATCGCCTGGCTTCACGCGGAAGGAAGGGATGTCCACCACGCGCTCGACGCCTCCCCGCGTGACCCGGACATGCCCATGATTCACTAACTGTCGCGCGTGCGCTCGCGACAGAGCGAATCCCAGGCGATAGACGACGTTGTCCAACCGCCGTTCCAAGAGCGTGAGCAAGGCTTCTCCGGTCACCCCCTTACTGCGCGACGCTTCCTCGAAATAGCGCCGGAACTGCCGCTCCAAAATGCCATAGATGCGTTTGACCTTCTGCTTCTCGCGCAATTGTTCGGCATAACCGGTGAACTTCGCCCGACGCATCTCGCGCCCATGCTGCCCTGGGGGAAACGTCCCCCGCTTCTCGATGGCGCACGAGGGCTTGAAGCACCGATCTCCTTTGAGGAAGAGCTTCATGCCCTCCCGACGGCATAATCGGCATACTGCTCCTGTGTATCTCGCCATATCCCGCTCAGCCTTCGGCGCACGGGATCCCCCATGCGCTCTGACCCGTCATCGGAAAGACTCTCGCCGCTCCCCCTCACACACGCCGTCGCTTCGGCGGGCGACAGCCATTGTGAGGGATCGGCGTGACATCGCGAATGACTTTGATCTCCAATCCCGCCGAGTGCACGGCCCGAATGGCGGATTCACGCCCCGATCCCGGGCCTTTCACCCACACCTCACAGCTACGCATGCCGCACTGCTCTCGCGCCATGGTCGCCGCGCGCAATGCCGCCTGCTGTGCCGCAAACGGCGTCCCCTTGCGCGAGCCCTTGAAGCCCAATGTCCCCCCGCTCGCCCACACGAGCGTATTCCCCTCCAGATCGGTCACCGTCACGATCGTGTTATTGAACGTGGACTTGATGTGCACGATGCCGTGCGGCACAATCCGCTTCTCCTTCCTCTTAACCCCCCTTCGCTTTCCCGCCTTCGCCATAGCCCCTCCACCTCATCACTTCTTCCCTGGCGCCTTCTTCTTCGGCACGGTCGCCCGACGCGGCCCCTTCCGCGTGCGCGCATTCGTGTGCGTCCGCTGCCCACGAACAGGGAGTCCGAGGCGATGGCGCAATCCCCGGTAACATCCGATCTCAATCAGGCGGCGAATGTCCATCTGGATCTTCTTGCGAAGATCGCCCTCGATGTTCCCTTCCTGATCGATGATCTGGCGGATGCGCGTGATCTCCTCGTCCGTCAGATCGCGCACCTTCTTGTCCGGGTTCACGCCCGCTTGCTGCAGGATGCGCGCAGAGCGCGATCGCCCGATGCCGAAGATAGCGGTCAATCCAATAAGCACGCGTTTATTGGGCGGAATCTCGACGCCCGCGATTCGTGCCATATGCCGTCACCCCTGTCGCTGTTTGTGCTTCGGATTCGTGCAGATGACGCGCACCACCCCCTTGCGGCGGATGATACGACAGCGATCGCAGATCCGTTTGACGGAGGCCCTGACTTTCATAACCCGTCCTTCCTCGACGCAAGTTACGAAATATACCACACGGGAATTCCTCTTGCCAAGGGTCACCGATTCTCCGAATCGAGCGCCGTCAGGATGATCGGTCCCCGCTCGGTGATGGCGATCGTATGCTCGAAATGAGCCGACAGCCGTCGATCCACGGTCCGCACAGTCCATCCGTCCTCGGCGATCTCCACCTCGTGCGTGCCCATGTTGAGCATTGGCTCAATGGCCAGGACCAGTCCCGGCCTCAGGCGCAAACCGCGACCCGGCGTCCCAAAATTGGGCACCTGGGGATCTTCGTGCATCTGACGTCCGACGCCGTGACCGCAGAAATCACGCACGACGGAATACCCATGCGCTTCCGCGTATGACTGCACAGCGTAGGAGATATCGTAGAGCCGATTCCCCACGCGCGCGTGCTCAATGGCTCGATAGAGCGCTTCCTCAGTCACTCGCAGCAAGCGCTGCGCATCCTCAGAGATCTCCCCCACCGGAACCGTGATGGCGGCATCGGCCACATAGCCGTCGAGCGTCACACCGCAATCGATCCCCACGATGTCCCCAGTGCGCAGCTTCCGATCCGATGGGATGCCGTGCACGACTTCCTCATTGATGGACGTACAGATCGAAGCGGGAAACCCCCGATATCCCTTGAACGTTGGAATCCCCCCTCGGGCGCGAATCTTCGCCTCAGCATATCGGTCCAGCTCGCGCGTCGTCACCCCCGGTTGCGCCATCTCGCGGAGATCGCGCAAGACCTCGGCGACAATGCGCCCGGCCCGCCGAATCTTCTCGATCTCCTCTTTGGTTCGACAGACAACCATCGTTTACCGCGGATCGTCGGCCATCGCCGCGTTCACAATCGCCTCGATCTGTTGAAAGACCTCTTCGATGGGGCGCTCTCCATCCACCTCGAAGAAGACGGCGTGCTGCCGGTAGTAGTCTACCAGCGGCGCTGTCTTCTCCCGATATACCTCGTAGCGCTTCTCGATGGCCTCAGGGACGTCATCGGCTCGCCGCACAAGAGGCACACCACAGTGGTCGCACCGCTCATCCTCGCGCGGCGGTTTCAGATGCAGATTGTAGATCTCGCCGCACCGCGGGCAGGAGCGCCGCCCCGCCAGGCGTTTCACCAAGGAGTCCCGCGATACGGCGATGTTGATGACGATCACGCGCTTCCCTTGGGCGCGCGCCAGCTCGTCGAGGAAGGCCGCTTGGGCCGCCGTGCGCGGATAACCGTCGAGGATGTATCCCCGCTGACAATCCTCTCGCGACGTGCGCTCGCGAAGGATCTCAGCCAGGATCTCATCGCTCACCAACTGACCCGCTCTCTGCGTCTCGCGCACCACGCGTCCCCGCTCCGTCTCCTCGGCAGCGATCTCCCGTAACAGATCACCGGTGGAGACCTGCGGCCACCCGAATCGCTCGGCGATCAACCGCGCCTGCGTCCCTTTACCCGCTCCGGGCATGCCCACGAGGGCGAGGATCACTCCCATTGCGCCTTCACCCAATGCGCCGGCCGCGCAAACGCCGACCGCGCGGACCGAGAAAGCCATCATAGTGGCGCATGATGAGCTGTGACTCGATCTGCGCGATCGTATCCATGGCCACGCCGACGACGATGAGCAGAGATGTCCCCCCGAAATAGAACTGGAAGCCCAAACCGTCTTGAATCCAGCTGAGCCCCGGCGTATTCGCCAGGACGTTCGAGAGCCAGGGACCGATCCACGGGATCTCTTGCACCTTGAACCCCGTCAGGATGAATTGCGGGATCAGGCAGATGATCGCCAGATAGAGCGATCCGACCGCCGTCAGCCGGGTCAGGATCTCGTTCAGGTACTCGGATGTGCGCTTGCCCGGCCGAATGCCCGGGATGAACCCCCCATGTTTGCGCAGATTCTCAGCGACTTCATCCGTGTTGAAAATGATCGAGACGTAGAAGAAGCTGAAGAAGATGATAGCGATCACGAAGACGAGATCGTAGAAGGGATGTCCCGCGCGGTTGAAATTCTGCACGTGGCGCTGCAGCCAGGTCCAATTGGTGAACTGAGCGATCGTCTGCGGGAAGGAGAGGACGGAGACGGCGAAAATGACCGGGATCACGCCCCCCATGTTCACGCGCAGCGGCAGATGCGTCATCTGTCCGCCGAGCACGCGCTGTCCGACGACCCGGCGCGCATAGCTGATGGGGATCTTCCGCTGTCCTCGCTCCACGAAGACGACGGCCGCAACGATCAGCACGCCGGCCACGATCATGAGCAAGATGCCCAGCGTCGTCATCGGATCCGCGCGACTGATGCGCTCCCAGATCTGCGCGAGCGCTTCCGGGAGCCCGATGACGATCCCCGCGAAGATGATGAGCGAAATGCCATTGCCGATACCGCGCTCGGTGATCTGCTCGCCGATCCACATGATGAAGATCGTCCCCGTTGTCCACGTCAGCACGGCCAGAGGAATGAAGGCCCGAGGGCTCAATCCCGTCACCAGATCGGGCTGCTGCGTGAGCCAGTAGGCGATCCCCGTGGACTGAATCATGCAGAGCAAGACGGTCACATAGCGCGTGTACTGATTGATCTTGCGGCGTCCGAGCTCCCCCTCTTGCTGAATCTGCTTCACGCGCTCGGAGACGACCGTCATGAGCTGCATGATGATCGAGGCGGTGATATACGGCGTCACTCCGAGAGCGAAAATCGAGACGACGCGCAGGTTCCCCCCGGTGAAGAGATCCAGGACGCCGAGCAGATTGCTCGCTACGTCGCGCCACAGGCGCTCGAGCACGACGCGATCGATCCCCGGGGTGAGGATCACCGAGCCGGCGCGATAGACGACGAGCATGGCGAGCGTGTAGAGCAGACGCTTGCGCAGATCGGGGATGATGACCATGTTGCGGAAGGTCTTGATGAGATTCTCTAGCATATCCCCTCCGCTTCGACTCGCCCGAGACGCCCTTTGGTTATCGAGCGATCACCTGTACACTCCCTCCGGCCGCGAGGATCTTCTCTCGGGCCGAAGCGCTGAAGCGATGAGCCGCGACGCGCAAAGGCTTCGTCAACTCGCCCCGCCCGAGGATGACGATGCCCTCGCCGCTCTTCTTGACGATCCCCCGCTTGTGCAGGATCTCCGGCGTGACCTCCGCGCCAGCCTCGAACGCCGCCTCTAACACATCCAGGTTCACCTCCGCCCATTGCTTTTTGAAGGCATTAGTGAATCCCCGCTTGGGCAAGCGGCGGATGAGCGGCATCTGGCCCCCTTCGAATCCCGGTCGGAGCGAGAACCCCGAGCGCGACTTCTGCCCTTTATGTCCGCGCGTTGCCGTCTTACCGTGACCGGATCCAGGTCCGCGCCCCACGCGCTTGGGGCGATGCACGGCTCCGGACGGCGCTTTCAAATTGTGCAAGCCTAGGGCCATACCCCTCTCCTCTCTCACGACTTCGGCTCGTCCTCGAGAATGCGCACAAGGTGCGGCACCTTCGCCACCATACCGCGTATGGCCGGATGATCCGGCCGCTCGACGATCTGGTGGAGCTTGGTCAGGCCGAGGCTCCGCACGATGATCTTATGCTTCTTCGGATGCCCGATGACGCTCCGATAATACTGAAGACGGATCATCTTGACCGGCTTCTTCGGTTCGCTCATACGTCTCTCCTCTCAAGCGGACTCACAATTCGGCGACGGATTTCCCGCGCACTCGTGCGACCTCTTCGGCGCTGCGCAACATCCGGAGTCCGGCGAACGTCGCCCGCACGACGTTATGGGGATTGTTCGAGCCGATAGATTTTGTGAGCACATCCCGCACGCCCGCCGCTTGCATGATGGCGCGCACAGGACCGCCAGCAATCACCCCCGTGCCCTCGGCCGCCGGGCGAAGCAAAACCTTCCCCGCACCGAAATGTCCGATCACCGGATGCGGGATCGTCGTCCCCTTGAGGGGGATGCGGATGAGATTCTTCTTCGCCGCTTCAATGCCCTTTTTGATCGCGGCCGGCACCTCGCGCGCTTTCCCCAGACCGAAGCCGACGACCCCCTCCTGATTGCCGACGACGACCAGCGCGCTGAAGGAGAGATTCTTCCCTCCCTTGACGACCTTCGCCACGCGCTTGACCGAGACGACGTACTCCTTCAGGGTCAATCCCTCGGGCGAGATGATCTCGCGTCTCGCCGTCACCATATCGCTCCCCTCCGTTCAGAACTCCAGGCCGGCCTCGCGGGCAGCCTCCGCGAGAGCTTTCACGCGCCCATGATAGCGATAGCCTCCGCGATCGAAGACGACCCGCGTGATTCCCCTCTCCAGAGCGCGTGCGGCGATGAGCTTCCCCACCTCGCGCGCCGCGGCGACGTTACCGCCATATCGCGGACGCCCATTCGACCGCAGTGCGCGATCGAGCGTCGAAGCCGCCGCTAGCGTAATGCCGCGCTCATCATCAATGATCTGCGCGTAGATGTGGCGCAGGCTCCGAAAGACGGCCAGTCGCGGGCGCTCGGCCGTCCCGCGAATCCTTTTCCGAATCCGTGTGTGAACGGCGAGGCGTCGTTGCTGTCGCGTCTGCTTCTTGATCATATCTCAAACTACTTCCCCGTCTTCCCCGGCTTCAGCCGCAACACTTCATCGGCGTACCGGATACCCTTTCCCTTGTACGCATCCGGCCGCCGCAGGCTTCGAATATTCGCCGCGATCTGCCCGACCAACTGCTTGTCAATGCCCGAGACCGTGAGCGTCAGCTGGTACTCGGGGATCGGCTTGTTCCGTCGCTCGACCTTCACCTCGATCCCCTCCGGAAGAGGGAATTCGATGGGATGCGAATACCCGAGCGAGAAGATGATCCGCCGCCCTTGCACCTCGGCCTTGTAACCGATCCCGACAATATCCAATTCCCGGGTGTATCCTTCGGTGACCCCCCGCACGGCGTTGGCCGCCAGCGCGCGCGCCAATCCGTGAAAAGCTTTCGCTTCCTCGTCCTCGCGTTCGGCCACGAGCATCCCGTCCTGAAGGCGAAAGCGGATACCGGGCGGCACCGGCGTTCGAAGTGTCCCCTTTGGCCCACTGATCTCCAGGTGCGTCGAAGTGATCGCGACGGTCACCCCTGCCGGAATAGGAATCGGCTTACGCCCAATTCGCGACATGCTCGATCCACCTCCTTCTGGAGCGCACCGCCTCCCGCGACCGCGCGCATCAGTAGACGTAGCACAGGACCTCCCCTCCGACATTGTGACGACGCGCGTCGCGTCCGGTCATGATCCCCTTGGGTGTGCTGAGGATGGCGATCCCCAAGCCGCCGAGGACGCGCGGGATCTCCTTCGCCCCCACATAGATGCGCCGTCCGGGCCGAGAGATCCTCTCCAGATTCATAATCGGCGACTCGCCCTCAGGTCCATACTTCAAATAGAGGCGCAACGTCTTTTTGACGCCCTCGCCCATGATCTTGTAGTTGCTGATATACCCCTCCTCCTTCAAGATGCGCGCGATCTCCACCTTCATCCTCGATGCCGGCACATCCACGCGAGAGTGATGCGCGCGCACGGCGTTACGAATCCGCGTCAGCATATCTGCGATCGGATCAGTCATCATAGCTCTCGCCCTCGTCCTGCCGATCTCACCAGCTCGCCTTGATGACGCCCGGGATATGCCCCTCCAGCGCGAGCTGGCGGAAGCACAGCCGGCATAGCATGAACTTTCGATAATAGCCCCGCGGGCGCCCGCATCGCCGACAGCGGTTGCGATAGCGGACCTTGAACTTCGGCACCTTCATCATCTTGGCGAACTGACTCTTTCGCGCCATAGCTCCTCCCCTACGCTCCCGTGCGGAAGGGCATGCCCAAAAGCGCTAACAGCGCGCGCGCTTCTTCATCCGTCTTGGCCGTCGTCGTGATGCAGATGTTCATGCCCCGCGCCTTATCCACCTTGTTGAAATCCACCTCGGGGAAGACCAACTGATCTCGCAGTCCGAGCGTATAGTTCCCTCGCCCGTCGAACGACTTGGGCGAGAGCCCGCGAAAGTCGCGCACGCGAGGCAGGGCGATGTTGGTGAGCCGATCGAGGAACTCGTACATGCGGTCCCCGCGCAGCGTCACCATGACGCCGATGGCCATCCCCTTACGGAGCTTAAATGCCGCAATGGACTTCTTCGCCCTCGTGATCACGGGGCGCTGCCCTGTGATCATGGCCAGCTCCTCGACAGCGCGATCCAGCGCCTTCGGGTTCTGGATCGCCTCCCCCAGCCCCATGTTGATCGTGATCTTCTCCAGACGCGGCACGGCCATCGGATTCGTGTAGCCGAACTCCTTCATGAGAGCCGGCACAACGATCTCTCGATATCGCTGCTTCAAACGCGGCACATAGCGGGATGCTTGTGCGACCATGGTCCTCACCTCACCGATCAATCACACCGCCACAGCGCTTGCAAAGGCGCGTCTTGCGTCCGTCGGCGCCTACTTCGCGGCGAACGCGCGTCGGACGATTACATGCCGGACAGACGACCATGACGTTGGAGATGTCAATATAGGCCTCCTTCTCGACGATGCCGCCCGCGATACCTCGACGGGGATTGGGACGCACATGCCGCTTCACGATCCGAATCCCCTCGACCAGGACCTTTCCCTCGCGCGGCTTCACCTCCAGCACCCGCGCGCGCTTGAGCACAATGCGTCCGGATGGATCGCGCTCCTTGATGTTGCTTCCCGCCAGCACGACGACCGTGTCGTTCTTCTTGACGTGCGCCATAGTCAGATCACCTCCGGCGCGAGCGAAATGATCTTCATGAACCTCTTCTCGCGCAGCTCGCGGGCGACAGGACCAAAGACGCGGGTCCCAATCGGCTCCCCATCGGGCTTGATGAGCACAGCGGCGTTGTCGTCGAAGCGGATATAGGTCCCGTCGCGTCGTCGGACCTCCTTGCGCGTGCGCACGATCACAGCGCGCACGACCTGCCCCTTCTTGACCGCGGCATCAGGAGCTGCTTCCTTGACCGTAGCCGTGATCACGTCGCCCAGGGTGGCGACCGGTCCGGTCCCCCCTCCAAGGGGCAGGATGCACTGAATCTTCTTAGCACCGGAATTATCCGCCACCTCCAGCATGGTGCGCATCTGGATCATTGTCCCCTACCTCCCTCTACGTCAAGGATCGCGTCCGACTCAGGGACTCGCCGCGCGGCACGCTGGAGGATCTCCACCACGCGCCAGCGCTTGCGGGCCGACAGCGGGCGCGTCTCCATGATTCGCACCTTGTCGCCGACGCGCGCCCCCAGCTCATCATGCGCCATGAACTTGGAGCGCCGCTTCACCACGCGCTCGTACTTCGGATGGCGCATGAGTTGTTCGACGGTCACGACGACCGTCTTCGTCATTTTATCGCTGGTGACGATGCCGACCATCTCCCGGCGATGGCCTCTCCGTTCGCTCATACTCCTCTCCGAATCCCCAACTCCCGCTCGCGCAAGATGGTGAGGACGCGAGCCAGCTCCTTCTTCGTCTGCCGATAGGACTTGAGGACCTCCATCTCCCCAAGGCTCAGGCGGAACCGCAGTCGAAAGAGCGATTCCCGCAACGTCGCCTCGTGCGCGCGCAGTTCCTCTTCGCTCATCTCGCGCAATCGTTCGATCGGCGTCATGCCAGGACCTCCTCTTGCTCCCTCCGCGCGACGAACTTCGTCTTGATCGGCAGCTTGGCGGCCGCCAGCCGGAAGGCCTCGCGCGCCACCTCTTCGGATACCCCTTCGATCTCAAAAAGAATACGTCCGGGCTTGACGACAGCGACCCAGAACTCGGGCGATCCCTTCCCCTTCCCCATGCGCGACTCCTGCGGCTTGCGCGTCACGGGTTTATCCGGGAAGATGCGAATCCAGATTTTGCCCCCGCGCTTGACATGGCGCGTGATGGCGACGCGCGCGGCCTCGATCTGCCGGTCCGTGATCCATGCCGGCTCCAGCGCCTTCAATCCATACTCCCCGAAGGCAACCGTCGCCCCCCGCGTCGCGATCCCCGACATGCGCCCCCGTTGCTGCTTGCGATACTTCACCTTCTTCGGCATCAACATACGCTTCGCTCCTCATCGTCGCGCCGATGACTTCGTGCCGCGCAACATCGCTGCGCGCGGATCCTCGACATCTCCGCGATAGATCCATACCTTCACCCCGATCACCCCATAGGTCGTGTAGGCTTCCGCGAACCCGTAATCAATGTCCGCGCGCAGCGTCTGCAGCGGCAATCGCCCCTGCAGATACCACTCCGAGCGCGCGATCTCAGCTCCATTGAGTCGCCCCGAGACTCGAATCTTGATCCCCTTGGCGCCAAACCGCATGGCATCTTCGACAGCTTTACGCATGGCTCGACGGAAGGCCACGCGCTTCTCCAACTGCTGAGCGACCTTCTCCGCCTGCAACTGCGCGCTCAGCTCGGGGCGCTCGATCTCCCGGATGGTCGGGGGCTTCACCTCGCGCTTCGTCCGCTCGGCGATCTCGCTCCGCAGCCGCTCAATCTCCGCCCCCTTGCGCCCGATGATGATCCCGGGTCGCGCCGTATGGATGATGATATTCAGCTTATTCGCCGCGCGCTCGATGTCCACATGCGAGACGCCCGCACCGCTGAACCGCTGCTTCAGTTCCTGCTTGAGCGCCAGATCCTCGAGCAGGAGCTTCCCATAGTCCTTCTTCGCAAACCAGATCGAGTGCCACGGCTTAATGTATCCGAGTCGGAATCCGTATGGGTGGACCTTCTGTCCCATGACTCACTCCCCTCCTCCCTCCGGCTTTCGCGTGGAGACGACGATCGTAATATGACTCGAACGTCGCCGTTCCAGATAAGCGCGCCCACGTGGAGCGGGACGATAGCGCCGCGAGCCCGCACGGTGCTTCGTCGGTCCGGAGTTGACGTAGCATTCTGAGACGACGAGATCGTCCACGTCCAGGGCGATGTTCTGCTCATCGGCCTTGCGCACGGCGTTGGCGATGGCCGATTGCAGCACGCCCAGGATCTTGCGCGCCGCCCGCTTCGGACTGAAGAGCAGGATCGAGCGCGCCTCGTTGACGCTCTTGCCCCGAATCAGGTCAATGACCAGGCGCGCCTTCTGGGGCGAGCCCGGAATATACTTGCCGATCGCTCTGGCCTCCATGGTCCTCCCTCATTTCCGCTTGGCCGTCTTCTCGGCCCGGGATGTCTTCTCCGGATGGCCGCGGAAGGTCCGCGTGGGTGCGAACTCCCCCAGCTTATGCCCCACCATGTTCTCGGTGATGTAGACGGGGATGAACTTCCGCCCATTGTGCACCGCGATCGTATGTCCGACCATCTCGGGAACAATCGTCGAGCGCCGCGACCAGGTCTTAATGACCTTGCGCTCGCCCGCCGCGTTCAGCTTCCGAATCTTCTCCAGCAGATGATCATCTACAAAGGGTCCCTTCTTGAGCGACCGTCCCATAGGCGCTCACTTCCTCCGCTGGATGATAAACCGATCTGTACGGCGATTGCGCCGTGTTTTATAGCCGAGGGTCGGCTGCCCCCACGGCGTTTGCGGATGGTTCCCCTTGGAGCGGCCTTCCCCCCCGCCATGCGGATGATCAATGGGGTTCATAGCGATCCCCCGTGTCGTTGGGCGGATCCCCAGCCACCGCTTGCGTCCCGCCTTCCCGAGCGAGACGTTCTCATGATCGAGATTGCTCACCTGTCCGATTGTGGCCATGCAGCTGGTATGAATCAGACGGATCTCGCCTGAGGGCAGGCGGACATGGGCATAATCGCCCTCCTTCGCCAGCAGTTGCGCCGCGCTGCCGGCACTGCGTACCAGTTGCCCTCCCTTACCTGGACGCAGCTCGATGTTGTGAATGGTCGTCCCCACTGGAATGTTCTTGAGCGGCAGTGCATTCCCTACAAGGATATCCGCATCGGGGCCGGAGACGACCGTCTGCCCCACCTTCAGGCCATGCGGCGCCAGGATGTAACGCTTCTCTCCATCCGCGTAGTGGAGCAGTGCGATGAAGGCCGACCGATTCGGATCGTACTCAATCGTGGCCACACGCGCCGGAATGCCAAACTTGTCTCTTTTGAAGTCGATGAGGCGATACCGCCGCTTATGGCCCCCGCCGCGATGGCGGACCGTGATGTGCCCGTCATTGTTTCGGCCGTGAATCCGGCGCTTGCTGACCGTGAGCGGCTTATACGGCTTCTCGGTCGTGACCTCCTCTTTGGTCAAGAAGGTCTGAAACCGCCGCGATGAATTCACCGGAGCCACCGTTTTGATCCCCATACCGACCTCCTGACCCCTTCAGACCAACTCCGTGTACTCAGTGATGCGCTCCCCAGTGCGGAGCGTCACATACGCTTTCTTCCACGCCGCCCGTTGCCCGCGCAACCGCCCGAAGCGAAAGACCCGCTTGCCGCGATAATTCACCGTGTGCACCTTTTCGACCTTCACCTTGAAGATCCGCTCGACTGCGCGCTTGATCTCCTGCTTGTTCGCGTCCCGATCCACCCTGAAGACGAGGACCTGCTTCCCCTCCCGCTCCTTCAGCTTCAGCGCCTTCTCGGTCACGACCGGTGCCTTGATGACCTCCCATATACTCCGCATCGCTTTGTCCCTCCCTAACGATCAGCCTCTGGAGAGGATCGCCTCCACCTCCCGAATCGCCGCCTGCGAGAAGGCAATCGTCTCGTAATAGAGAGCCTCGTAGATATTGAGGCCATGCCCGCTCGTCAACCCAACGTGCGGCAGATTGCGCGAAGCCAGTTGAAGATTCCGATTCTCCGACGAATCCACAAGCAGTGTCTTCTTCTCCCCCAGGCCGAGTGCGGCGAGCGTCTGCACCAGATCCTTCGTCTTATGACTCGGCAACGCGAACGCGTCGAAGACGAGCAAGTTCCCTTCGCGCAACCGCTCCGAGAGCACGACGGCCAGAGCCGCGCGCCGCACTTTCTTCGGCAAGGCGTAGGAATAATCGCGCGGCTTCGGCCCATGCACCGTCCCACCATGCCGCCAGAGCGGCGTGCGGATCGAACCGACGCGCGCCCTCCCCGTTCCCTTCTGTCGCCAGGGCTTGCGCCCGCTGCCCGACACCTCGCCTCGCGTCTTCGTCGAAGCTGTCCCCGCCCGTTGCTTCGCCAAGAACCACCTCACGGCTTCCCAGACCACTGCCTCATTAAGCGGACGCGCGAAGACGCAATCCGAGAGCGCGATCTCTCCCACGATCTCCCCTTTCAGATTTCTCACCGGCACAACAGGCATGACCATTCCTCCTCACACCCGCGCCTTGCGAATGATGACGTATCCACCGTTGGGCCCTGGCACACTCCCTCGCACCACGAGCAGATGTCGCTCCGGTTCCACGCGCACGACGCGCAGATTTCGAACCGTATGCCGCCGCATCCCCATGTGGCCCGTCATACGCGACCCCGGCCACACGCGCGAGGGATAGCTGGACGCCCCAATGGACCCGGGCGCGCGATGAAACATCGAACCATGCGAGGCGGGTCCGCCAGCGAAGCGATGTCGCTTGACAAACCCCGCAAAGCCCTTTCCCTTTGTCGTCCCCGTGACGTGCACAAGCTCACCCTCGCGAAAGATATCCACCAGAACCGTCTCTCCCTCCTTCGGATCCTCACCGCCGGGAGCGAGCCGCACCTCGCGCAAGATACGCGTCGGCGGCACGCCCGCGCGCTCGAAATGGCCGCGCATCGGCTTGTTCACCCGCTTCGGTGGCTTCTCCTCAACCAGCCCCAACTGCACGGCCTCATATCCGTCCCGAGTCGTCGTCTTCCGTTGTACGACGACGCAGGGACCGGCCTTGAGGACCGTCACCGGGACGACCGTGCCATCCGGCTCGTAGATCTGCGTCATCCCGATCTTCTTGCCAATGAGTCCGGTGATCATGACCGCTCCCTTCCAAAGGCTTTGATCTCCACATCCACACCCGCCGGCAAGTCCAATCGCATCAGGGCATCAATCGTCTGGGGTGTCGGATTCAGGATATCAATGAGCCGCTTGTGCGTGCGGATCTCGAACTGCTCGCGCGATTTCTTATCCACGTGCGGCGAGCGCAGGACCGTATACCGGCTCTTATCCGTCGGCAGCGGGATCGGACCAGCCACGCGCGCGCCCGTCCGCCGAGCCGTCTGCACGATCTCGGCTGCCGATTGATCGAGCACGCGGTGATCATAGGCCTTCAGCCGAATGCGAATCTTCTCGTTCAACATAGCGTCCTCAGCCGCTCACTCCAAGATTTCGGTGATGGTGCCGGCGCCGACGGTGCGGCCACCTTCGCGGATGGCGAAGCGCAAGCCCTTCTCCAAGGCGATAGGCGTGATCAGCTCCACCTCCAGATTCACATTGTCCCCC
>Ga0197142_1001696_pt1 | contig 19882 bp, 15 predicted proteins | sample GBS60_MetaG_FD_148614 | JGI IMG/M metagenome (GOLD analysis project Ga0197142, IMG submission 148614) | Sediment microbial communities from Great Boiling Springs, Gerlach, Nevada, United States - GBS 60_MetaG | ecosystem: Environmental > Aquatic > Thermal springs > Hot (42-90C) > Sediment... | reverse complement strand
GGGGTGAACCTGTCCCGACAATACGCTAACAAGTATGATCGGCAAGCCAACAAGAGGTTGGGCAGAACACCATCGAAACGGAAACCCGCCTCGCTTGCGCACGTTTCTCCTCTCTTTGCCCTCCCCTCTCCCTTCACCTCTGCTAGATCGGGTGAAAACGTTGAACAATCCCAAGCAAAGACTCCCTCAGTTGCAGATAGAGCGAGATTCGCATATTATAAGCGTTTGAAGCGCTTGTAATCGAGGTTGCTCATGCAAACAACGCTTAACCAGATACCAACACCACTCGCGATTGGGTTGATCGTTCTCGGTATCGTCATTATTCTGCTGGTTGTGCTGATTGTGCGGCGGCGGCGTGCATCACAGGCGCCTCCTCCTGTGCCGGAAATTCCGCCAACAACGATCGACTATACCGCCATCCCGCTCGAAGAACCGCAAAGCTGGCAGGATCGGTTGCGCAATCTCTCTCTGGCAGCGAAGCTGCTCTTCATCCTGATCCCAATTTTGTTCTGTATGGGGATCGGCGTTCTAGTATTGAGCCTGAGTAATGATCAGACTGCTGCACCTCCACCCACACCGACCCCATCACCCATACCGGTTACACTCACCATTGAAGATGCAACCATTGTCCGCGCCAATCCACTAACCTTAAGTGTGCGTGTACGCAGCACCGGCCTACCCGATAACACCGAATTGCAGGTTGAATTACGAGCCGATGGCGAACCTTTGCGCTGGATCAATCCAGCGCAGAATACAATCCGGATTCGTCGTGACCGTGGTGATTTGCGTACAACTAGAGTATCTGATGGCGATCCAACGCCAGAAGGCAGAAAGTATACCGTTGTCGTCAGTACGCCCGACGGTAGCCTGAGTGCTGAAGCTGAACTGGAAGTATTGCCAGCCTTTGCCGCTGCGTTTTACGGTGTTGAGCCAACGCCCTCTCCTTCGCCAACGCTGTCGGCAACTGCAACCCCCACAGTAATTGTTGTACAGGAAACTCCAACGCCGCTGCCGCCAACAGCCACACCTACGCCAGCACTGCCAACCGGACAACCGGTAGCAGTGATCAACGGTGGTAATGTGCGGAAGCTCCCTTATACCGGCGTGAACAACGTGATTGGCGGCATTAACGCTGGCGAAGAGGTGCAGATTCTGGCCCGTACTCCTAATGCCCTCTGGTATTATGTACGAACTGTGCGGAATGAGGTGGGCTGGGTCAGCAGAACATTAATTGCCGTCACCGATCTGATTGCCGCCGAGACACCAGTTGCCAATGTGGTGAGCGTCTTCGACAGCGGCGCTGTCTACCTGGCAGCCGATACGGGCAGCGCTGAAATTGATCGAGTCAACCCGCCGGAGGTTGTTGAGCTGTTTGAACGTACCGCCGATGGTACATGGTATCGAGTATTAACTGTCCGTGACCGTGAGGGCTGGGTGCAGGCTTCGCTGCTTGGCATTCCCGATGATGTAGCTGCGCAGGTGCCGGTAACGAAATGATCACGTCTTACTTACAACAACCGATAAGCGAGCTGCCTTTACTCTTTTTCGATGTCGAAACTACCGGTCTCGATATTCAAGCCGGTCATCGCATCTGTGAGGTTGCCATGCTCCGCTACGAGCATGGCAACGAAACAGGTTCGCTGAATACGTTGATCAACCCTGAGCGTGAACTCGATCCGCAGGCGGCTCAGATCAATGGCCTGCGACCTGAAGACCTGTACCAGGCGCCACGGTTTGCCGAGATCGCACCAAGTGTTGTCACCCTCGGCCAAAACGCAGTGCGTGTTGCCCATAATCTCCCGTTCGATGAGACGTTCCTCAATATGGAACTGACCCGAGCTGGCTATCCACCCCTCACCGGCCCGGCACTTGATACACTCGAATTAGCACGCCGCCTTGGTATGCGCCGTGGTTCACTCAGCCTGAAAGCATTGGCGACCACCCTTGATCTCCCTATTCCTACCCATCGAGCGATGGAGGATGTGTTAACTCTTAAAGCTCTCTTTCATCACCTCGTGAACGAGATGGCCGGTATCGGTATCGTTACGCTAGATGACGCACTACGCTTTGCCCGCGGATTACTCCCTGGTCAACCAGAACCAGAAGCGCCGCCGCTACTCGCCGCTGCCCTGGCTAACGGCGCCACATTGCGCATCATCTACACCTCAAACAGTAGCCCACAACCCATCGAACGTCGCATTCGCCCTATCGCATTGACGGTCGAGCCAAACGGGCCGAGCGTGCGCGCTTTCTGCTATTTGCGGAACGATATTCGTAATTTTTTACTCGCGAAAATCAGCGCATATCTGCCTGATGCAGAAGAAGATGTCACGTCATAACAGCTCACATTCGAGCTGACGGTATGGCGTCGCGGGAACCGCCATCAAGCCTCTCAATCTTGCACCCCTCGATGCTCGTTTCATCTCTCACCAACTTTCTCACAGAATCAGTCTAAAGAGGGGTTGACTCTGGTATACCAACAGTGCTATAGTAGCTCTAGTTACGTCTAATGGGGTGCCACGTCTGCGTCCCTCTATCGCGGTGACAGCTTGGGGTTTGAGGGTGTGCTCTCGACCCCATCTCTTTGCCGAAGCAACAGAGTGTACGCGACGTGAAAGGCCTGGCGTTTTTTGAGGAGTCGCTGAGGCCTTTCAATATTCCTCAAGACGAAGAGGACGGAGTCGATTGCAGCAGCCCGCCGTCAAACTGACGGCCTAGCGATGGTTGTCAGCCCATCTGGCGCCATCAACAGAGCACTGGTTGAACGATGTTGAGCAAAGCCACACCGGAGTCAGAGGCAATGATCGAGCAACTGCTCGCCGCAGCTCGCGTGCGGGGATACATTACGCACGCCGACATTCTTGCCACCTTCCCCAATCCAGAGCACGATATTGCCGATATCGATCAGCTCTATGCAATGTTGCAGGCCGAAGGGATCAAAGTTATCGAGTCGAGTGATGAACTTGAAGGACCGAACGAGTTTGAGCCAGACTCAGATGTTGACTTGATCGCTGATTTGCCCGATCTGGGTGAGATTGCATTTGATGACCCGGTTCGGATGTACCTGCAAGAGATCGGGCAAGTACCTTTGTTGACTGCCGAACAAGAGGTTGAACTAGCAAAAGCAATGGAGGCAGGCGCAATTGCCCGCCAACGTCTTGATCGCGAAGAGTATTCTTCGGCACGGGAGCGTTTTGAACTAGAACGTGCGGTACAACAGGGACAAGATGCACGCCATCATCTGATTCAGGCCAATTTGCGCCTGGTTGTGAGCATTGCTAAAAAGTATACTTCGTATGGCCTGACGATGATGGATCTGGTACAAGAGGGAAATATTGGCCTAATGAGGGCGGTCGAGAAATTTGACTACAAGAAGGGTCATAAATTTAGCACTTATGCAACCTGGTGGATCCGTCAGGCGATTACCCGTGCTATTGCCGATCAGAGCCGTACTATTCGGCTGCCTGTTCATATGGGTGAGGCCATTAGTCAGGTGAAACGTATGTCGCATCGTCTCCAGCAGACGATGCAGCGCGAACCCACACCTGAGGAGATCGCTGATGCGATGGGTATTTCAGCCGGAAAGGTACGCCGGACGCTCGAAGCCAGTATGCACCCGCTCTCGCTTGAAATGCCGGTTGGGCAGGAAGGCGAGGGGCGCATGGGCGATTTTATTGAGGATGATCGAATCTCGACCCCGGCTGAAGCAGCGGCTGCCTCTTTGTTGCGTGAGCAGCTTGAAGAGGTGCTGATGAAACTACCCGAACGTGAGCGTAAGATTATTCAATTGCGCTACGGCCTCAAAGATGGCCGTTACCGTACCCTCGAAGAGGTCGGTATGGAGTTTGGGATTACTCGCGAGCGGATTCGGCAGATCGAAGCCGTTGCTTTGCGTAAGCTGCGCCATCCTCACTTAGGGAAGAAACTCCGCGGCTATCTCGATTAGATTGTTTGGGTGTGCGTCTTCATAGCCCCCGTGTGCAGCACGGGGGCTATGTGTGTAAAGAAATCGTCTTGATATGCACCGTCTTGATGAAACCCAACGCCCGCTCGATGTGGCGATGGTTGTTGCTGCTGCTCTCTCCTGGGGGACGATTGGGGTTGCAGTTGGCTGGTTGTATCGCCTGACCGAGACTACCTCGCTCTCGATAGGTTTTTTACGGCTGTTACTCTCGGCGCCAGTACTGCTGATAACGGCCCGCCTGCTTGCCGGTCAGCAGGCGTTTCACATCAAACCCCACCACCGCTTAACGCTAGGTCTGATCGGTGGCGCATTCGCCGGCTACCAGGTCGCCTATTTTGCTGCCATCCCATACCTCGGTGTCGCAGCAGCGGTATTGATCAACATTTGCAGTGCGCCGATCTTCACTGCTCTGCTGGCGCGGATCTTTCTCGGTGAGCATCTACGCCCCAAGACATGGCTGGCAATCTCTGGTGCGGTCATCGGAGCCGGTCTTCTCGTCGGAGGTACACCTCAGGTAGCCTCGACAGCCGACCTCCTGATTGGTACTGCCCTGGCACTGACAGCCGGCTTTTCGTACAGCCTGGTGATCCTCGGTGCACGCATGATCGCTGCGGAATACCATCCGGTAGTACCGGTCGCTCTATCGTTTACCCTTGGTGCTTTTCTGCTCATGCCTGCGGCGCTCGCTAGCGGACTGGTCGTCGATTATCCGTTGCAGGGCTGGATGCTCATCATCTATCTCAGTATCGTGCCAACAGCGATTGCCTACGCGCTATACGTGCGAGGAATGCGCAGTGTCCGGGCGACCACTGCCGCTACAATCACCCTGCTCGAACCGCTTGGTTCTGCACTGCTGGCAATTGTTTTACTTGGCGAGCGATTTACCGCTTCAGGAATAGTTGGGGCTGCCTTGCTCATCGCCAGCATCGTGGTGATTGCCCGCCAGTAGAAGGTGAGAAAGACCTTTTCGCCACTGCACCCTCGATCAACCTAGCGGCCATCGTATTGACGGTAGGGGCGAAAAAATTTTCGCCCCTACCGTCGTTCCCACGGCGCCACCTGCATTGCCCGCATCGATCCCCGCTGTCGTCCCCTCGGCACTGACCGCATCGCCCGCATTGACCCTTAATCGTCCCGTACTATCTTTCGAGCATCGCTATCTGGTGTATTGGATGCCGAAAAGAAGGTCTTAAGCATATCGATTGGTAGCGGGAAAACGATTGTACTATTCTTCTCAGTTGCGATCTCGGTCAGGGTCTGCAAATAGCGTAGTTGCAACGTCACCGGCTCACTGGCTAACACATGTGCGGCCTCGGCCAGCGTGCGCGAGGCCTGCAATTCGCCATCGGCGTGAATCAGCTTCGCCCGCTTTTCGCGCTCAGCTTCAGCCTGGCGAGCCATCGCTCGTTGCATGTTCTGTGGCAGCTCAACATCCTTCACTTCCACAATCGTGACTTTAATCCCCCACGGCTCAGTCTGCTCATCGATGATCTGCTGCAACTTCTGATTGATCTTCTCCCGCTGGGCCAGCAACTCATCCAGTTCAACCTGGCCAACGACACTGCGCAAGGTGGTCTGGGCGATCTGCATTGTCGCCCGGATATAATCCATCACCTTTGTCACTGCCCAGTTCGGATTAATCACCTGGAAATAAAGAACCGCATTGACTTTGATGGTCACGTTATCAAGCGTAATCACTTCTTGGACCGGTACATCCATTGTGATCACACGCATATCTACTCGTACCATCCGTTCAAAGACCGGGATCACGAAAAAGATACCAGGTCCACGCGGTCCCATCAGCCGCCCCAATCGAAAGATCACCCCACGCTCGTATTCTGGAACGATCTTGATCGCCGACAATAAGATCATCAGCGCAATGAAAGCGAGAACCGCCAGACATGCCAACAGAAAGAACGTTGCCCCCATAAGACTGCTCCTTTCCGAACAGATGACAACAAACCGGTGGCCTACAACCCTTTAGGATGTCTGCACGGATGACTCTTGAGGATCGATCCGCCTCACAGTTAACCGCAAGGCATAGATGCCGGTCACCCGCACATATTCACCTTCTTCGGCAACTCCATTTTCGCATACCGCCCGCCAGAGTGCACCTTCGACAAACACCATTCCCTCTGGATCGAGACGCTTGCGCACCTCGGCCAACCGACCGATTAATACCTCTTGTCCGGTTACCACCGGACGATTCCGCGAACGCAATGCCAGCCAGATCCCACCGATGGCGAACAGCGCAATCAATAATGCTACCAGGATGATCGCCCATAGCGCTACTGCCACTCCAGGCGCCTGCGTTGAATCGAACAGGGTTAGCGAGCTGGCGATCATAACACCCACCCCAATGACTGTCAGCGTACCGTGCGATGGCACAAAGAGATCTGCCGCTACCAGACCAAAGGCGATGAGAATGCCCAACACGCTAAGCCATTGTACCGGCAGGGCAATCATGCCAATGATCGCGCCTGCTAACAACAGCACTCCTAATCCGGCCAGGATACCGACGGTTGGGCTGAGAAACTCGGCATAGAAGGCCAACCCAGCCATAATCAACAAGAAGAAGACCACCGTAGGATTAGCCAAGATCAATAATACTGCCTCTACCAGATTCACTTCTATAATCAGTGGACGCACACCGAGGGTAGACAGTGTGATCTGTGTACCATCGCTCAGGGTAACAACCCGACCCTCTAGACGCTGGAGAAGTTCGGAGAGATCACGAGCGACAATATCAATTATCGGTGGGGTAGTCTCTATTGCCTGACCAGCAGTGGCAATAAACCCACTGCGTAATGCCTGTTCTGCCCAAGTTACATTCCGCTGCCGCGCCGCACCCCATGTCTCAAACTGCTGCACCTGTTCTTCCAACAGTAAATCCTGAGTTGTCTCACTGACACCGGTTACCGGAGCAAACAACGGTGCAGCAATGCCGAACCGACTATCAGGCGCCATAGCAGCAATATGCGCAGCGGCTAACAACCATGTACCGGCTGCGCCAGCATCATGACCGGCGGGACTGATATAGATGATAACCGGTACGCGGGCCTCGGCAATTTCTTTGGCTAACGCACGCGCTTCTGCTAACACTGTTCCCTGAGGCGTCAGTTTTACCAACAGTGCCTGTGCATTCGCTGCTTCCGCTTCCCGCAATGCACGCCGGATATAGCCAGCCGCATAGCTAGTGAGTACGCCCTCATATTCAACCTGATATATCGGTTGTACTGGTTGAGATCCCACACTAGGCGCAATGCTCAACCAAATCAGAACAATAATAAGCAACCGAACCGGGTAGACAATGAGACCTTGCTGCGCAATCTTAGAAACATTTTGCCAAAAATAGTATCCCATAATGAGGCATATAAAAACGATCTGCACATGATATTGCCATCATACCGCGTCTACTGCCAACCGGCAAGCAACCTGGTTTCTTTGTGCAATGGTATTGGGAGAGCATCGCACGTGGATAAATGGCAAAAGGTTTTTGAATGACTACAGAGAGACCCGGTATTCACCGCGAAGCCGGAATGATCGCTATCAAGAGAATAGCTCTGGAATCGGGCCTTACGTTACCGCTCGTGGCGATCTACCAACTCAATCACGATTTGCGGTCAGGGGTGACAAAGCTCCTGATTCTTCGCTCTAGTTCGGCGCGTGGCAACAGCACACGCCGACCACATGTTTCACAACGTAATCCAATATCAGCGCCAAGGCGTACAACTCGCCAAGTATCACCACCACAAGCGTGCGGTTTACGCAATCGCACCACATCGTCGAGTGAAAGCTGGATCGGCGATGTCCTACTGTTCATCTCTCATCACCTTTGCTTCAACCCACCAGGACAGCATTTCAGTCGGTGAACAGTCTTTCAAGACACGCCCGCTTCGCGCAGCCATCTGCTCAACCCACTGAAAGCGCTGCTTGTAGCGCATGTTGGCTTCACGCAGCGCCGTTTCAGCATCAATGCGTAACCAGTATGCCAGCGTTACCAGCGCAACGAGGAGATCACCTAGCTCGGCTTGTTGGGCTGCAGGATCGGTCGCCACCCGCAATTCTTGCAACTCTTCTTCCACTTTGGCCCAAACTTGATCGATACTTTGCCAGGTAAATCCAGCATTGATTGCCTTGCGGGTAAAGGCCTGAGCCATTGCCAGTGCCGGCAATGCCATAGGCACACCATCAAGAGCGCTGCTCCGCACCTTCCCCCTGACCGCCTGCTCTTGAGCTTTGAGCTGATGCCAGTTCGACGCTACCTGTTCAGGCTGATCAACCGTTGTGTTAGCAAAGACATGCGGATGACGGAATATCAGCTTATCGGCCGCTCGTTGCACAACATCTTCGAGCGAAAAAGATCCTGCCTGACGCGCCATCTCACTGTGCACAAGCACCTGTAAGAGAACATCCCCCAACTCTTCACAGAGTGCAGCCATGTCACCGGTATCAAGCGCCTCAATCGCCTCGTAAACTTCCTCAAGGAAATGTTGACGCAAACTTTGATGAGTCTGACGTACATCCCACGGACAGCCATCAGGGCCAAGCAGACGGATTATCACCCAACGCAGACGATCAAACCCACGCCGATCATCAGTCAGTGACAGCGCCGGCACAATAACGCCAACCATCACACCGTCTGGTAAGGGTGCTACCGCCAGCTCACTCAGCGGACAGGTATGAATTGTATTGGCTGGCAGCGTGATAATCGTTAACGGATGATACAACGGATAACGTTCACCTAATAGCGTTGCCAGCGCTGCGCCGTTAAAAGCGGCAACCGATCCCCAGATGAACGCCGTTGTGTGGGTAGCTAATGGAAAGGGAAAACGCGGCGGTTGATAGTTGCCCAAACCTTGTTGTTCAACCCAGGGTAAGACACGGTTTGCAGGTACAACCGGAACTGTCTGCAAGACTTGCTCGATGGCGAAGACCTGAACTGCCGTCGGATCGATCAAACCATGCTCGATCACCACCTGAAATATAGCTTGGAACGATACTGATGAGTTCATGGTGTCTCAGGAAATGGGATAGGCAAGGTATCAGGATCGAAGCCAGCCGCAATTTGCAACTCGCCACTCAATTCTGCCTGGCGACGTAGCTCTTCATACCAGGGCACGAAGGTCTCTTGATAGAACTGACCAGCATTACGACGTGTACGCAGCTCTTCAAACGAAGAGAAGGGGCGCTGATTCTCCCGACCCAAAACTTCCACGACGTGAAAGCCAAACTCAGTTTGTACAATCTGAGGGGTGTTAAGGGGGATCGAAAAGATCGCCTCTTCAAACGATGCAACAAACTCACCACGCGGCATCCACCCCAAATCACCACCTTGCGCGGCTGATGCGGTATCACGAGAACGTTCTGCTGCTAACGTTGCAAAATCAGCGCCAGCCTGTAAGTCGGCGAGCACTGCCTGCGCTGTTGCTTCGTCAGCCACCAGAATATGACGGGCGTGCGCCATATCAGCCCGTGTATGACGGGCAATCACTTCAAGAACAACCTGCTCGCGAGCCAGCAGACTGCGCAAATCCTGCACTTCTGCCGGACTGGCGTCGGCTGCCAGACGATTAAAGACTACTGCATCGAGTGCAACTGGATCAACCCCAATCCCGTGTTGACGTGCATAGTGCAACAGCAGCTCATTTTGAATCATCTGCTCGAAAATCTGACGACGCAGATCATTCTCAACCACAATTTGCTCAATCTGCTCTCTGGTCTGACCCGCAGCAAGTGCGTTAGCAATACCGTCGCCAATTGCCCGTTGCATCTCAGCATTGACATCGGCGACAGTAAATAGCCGTGAACCCAGACGGAAGACAACCGGCGAATCGGTGTTAGCCCACTGCTGACCATTGATAGCACTTTGACAGCCAACCAAGAGGAAAAGTGTAAACAACCAGATCAGACGACGCATTGACGAGTTCTCCTTCAACACAGGAAAGGGTGAACGAAACGTCTGCCTCCTACCCCTTATCGCTCACGCTCATGACCCGTTTCATGAAGTGACAAGATAGCCATAAATGCTTCTTGAGGGATTTCCACGCTTCCTACCATCTTCATGCGCTTTTTGCCTTCTTTTTGCTTTTCAAGCAATTTCCGTTTACGGGTCACATCACCGCCGTAACACTTTGCCAACACATCTTTCCGCAAGGCGCGAATCGTCTCGCGGGCAATCACCTTTGAACCAATGGCGGCCTGGATCGGTACCTCGAACATCTGACGCGGGATCAACTGGCGCAGCCGTTCAACCAGATCACGACCACGCTGATAGGCAAAATCACGATGCACAATCAGCGAGAGCGCATCAACCGGCTGACCATTAACCAGAATGTCCAGCTTTACCAGATCAGCTTCCTGATAACCGGCCAGATGATAATCGAGCGAGGCGTAACCTTGCGTCCGGCTCTTCAATTGATCGTAGAAATCAATCACGATTTCCGCCAGTGGCATACGGTACTTCAAGAGTACTCGCGTCGGATCAAGATAATCCATACTGATGAACGTACCACGACGGGTCGTCACCAACTCCATAATTGTGCCGATATAGCGCACCGGCGTAATTACGCTAATCTCAACGACCGGCTCTTCAATCGCTTCGATCCGTGACCGATCGGGCATTTCCGAAGGATTCGCGACAGTGATAATTTCACCGTCAGAAAGTAACACCTGATACTCGACGGACGGTGCAGTGATCAGCAAATCGAGCTTATATTCACGTTCGAGCCGTTCGCGCACAATCTCCATGTGTAACAAACCGAGAAAACCGCAGCGGAAGCCAAACCCTAGCGCTGCTGAACTTTCAGGTTGAAACGAGAGTGCAGCATCGTTGAGTTTCAAGCGTTCCAACGCTTCCCGCAATTCAGGGTAGGCATTCGAGTCAATAGGATACAAACCGGCAAAGACCATCGGCTTGGCCGGGCGATAACCGGGTAGTGGCTCAGCCGCCGGCGCATCGGCCAGCGTGATCGTATCGCCAACCTGACAATCAGCAACACTTTTCAAACCGGTGGCAATATAGCCCACTTCGCCGGCAACCAATTCATTAAGTGGGGTCATTGCCGGGCGGAAAATACCAATCTCAAGCGTTTCAGCCTGCGCACCGGTACCCATAAAGTGTACCCGATCACGCACCCTGAAAACCCCATCGACCACCCGCACGTATGCAATCACCCCTTTGTAAGGATCGTAGTGTGAGTCGAAAATTAAGGCCCGCGCCGGTTGCTGACGCTGTCCCCGTGGCGGCGGAATCCGTCGGACGATTGCCTCCAGAATCTCGGTAATCCCGATCCCCTCTTTCGCCGAGGCCAGAATTGCCTCTTCAGCCGGAATCCCGATCACCGACTCAATTTCTTGCGCCACCTCTTCCGGGTGTGCACCCGGGAGATCGATCTTATTCACTACTGGAATAATGACTAGATCATTTTCCAGGGCCAGATAGGTATTGGCAAGCGTTTGCGCTTCAATGCCTTGCGACGCATCGACAACGAGCAGTGCACCTTCACAGGCAGCCAGCGAGCGGTTCACTTCATAGCTGAAATCGACGTGCCCGGGCGTATCGATCAGATTAAGCTGGTAAAGTTGACCATCGGCGGCACGATATTCCATGCGCACCGGCTTCAACTTGATCGTGATACCCTTCTCACGCTCAAGATCGAGCGAGTCAAGGAGTTGTTCACGCTGTTCACGCTCGCTAATCGTGCGCGTCACTTCGAGAAGTCGATCACTCAGCGTCGTTTTGCCGTGATCGACGTGGGCAATGATGCTGAAATTACGGATGTATAGTTGATCTGACATGAGTACCTAATCGGCGACTAGTCCGCAGCATATCCTTATCGTCTCTGATTAGCAGTATACCATAGCCGCGCCGTTAGCGTCAGTTCTACAATACAACACCCAATCGCGTTGACGGGTAAAGGAGAAACTTCCCCTCACTACCGGCACGTGTGCTACACCCCCACCACACAATTGCGCCCCTGTTGCTTAGCCACGTACAACGCCTGATCGGCGCGGTCGATCAGACGTTCAATCGTCGTATCTGCCGGTTGTCGTCCTGCGATCCCGATACTGATCGTAACTGAAACATCACCTTTATCGGTATGGATGACCAAACCGCCAATAGTAGTGCGCAACCGCTCGGCCATGATCAGACCAGCAGCGGTATCGGTATTCGGCAACAAGAGAATAAACTCTTCGCCGCCAAAACGCCCGACACAATCTGTCGTCCGAATCTGATGGGCAATTGTCTGTGCGACCGAACGCAATACCTGATCTCCGATCAGATGACCATAGCGATCGTTGATCTGTTTAAAATGATCAACGTCGATCATCCCAACCGCCAATGATCGCTCATAGCGCGTTGCAATTGCGAATTCGCGCACTGCCACTTCGTAGAAATAACTACGATTGTAAACCCCGGTGAGCCAGTCGATCCGCGCCAGTTCTGCTTCACGGGCCAATGCTCGCTGTAACTCGCGATTAGCCTCCTCAAGCGCAGCCCGCGCCTGCGCTAACGCCAGATGCGTTCGGACCCGAGCTAACACCTCTAAGGGTTGAAATGGTTTGGTGATATAGTCTACACCACCACATTCAAACGCCCGTACTTTATCTTCCACATCATCCAATGCACTGATAAAAATAACCGGAATCTGACTCGTTTCCGGATCGGCTTTTAGTTGTTGACAGACCGTATAACCATCCATATCCGGCATCCGAATGTCAAGCAGAATGAGGTCGGGGTGAAGAGTACGGGCCACCGTCAGCGTCATCGCACCGTGGGTTACCGGACGCACATCATACGATTGGGCATTCAGGAGCTGCGTTAGTAACAAGAGATTGGCTGGAGTATCGTCAACGATCAGGATGGTGGGCACACGATTGCTGGTCATGAGTTTCTAACGGTATAAACTTCTGTGCATAATTGCCTATTACTATACACGAGAATCCCGCGCCTGAGAAGCAAGTATCGCATCAACCCATTCGATCAAGGCCTGGTAGTTAAACGTTTCAAGCCAGTGCCACAACCGACGCGCATCATCCGGTCGGACCGCTTCGATGTCGGTGATAAGCTGTTGCAGACGAGAAAAATGGGCTTCGACAGCAGCCTGTCGCACCGTCTGACACCACTCGTAATCATACCCGCAATCATCGCCAACACCATTCGGCAATGTTGTCATCTGAGGCACTACTTCATCAAACTGTACCCGCAGGTACTGCTCGATGACCCGAATCACATCGTGTTCACGAAACGGTTTCGCAATGAACTCATCGCAACCTGACTCAATTGCGGTCGTTGGCGTATCACTAAGGACATTCGCCGACAAAGCAATCATCACCGGTCGCATCAGCCCTGGTTCGTTATGACAGGCGGTGCGAATCTGTTGAGCGACGGCCAGACCGTTGATCCGCGTCCGATCAACGTCAAGCCAGATCATGTGGGGTTGCCAGGAACGCCACATCGTAAGCAATGTTTGCTCATCTGCTACCGATTGTACGACGAAGCCTAGCCGGTGGAGGAGAGTAACTAGCAGTAACGCACTGGCTGGAATGTCATCGGCTACCAACATGCGATACACCGGCTGATCGGCCCGTACCCGGATGACGCGCCGACTTTCGTGCTGAGCAGGTAACGAAAGCGGTGTTGTAATCGGTGTGCGTAACGGTAATGTCAGTGTAAAGCGGGCACCACACCCCTCACCTGCACTGTATACAGAGAGATTTCCACCGATAACACGGGCCAGCTCGTAACTGATGCTCAAACCAAGACCGGCGCCCCCGGTGGAACGATCATTGACAGCCTGGCGACCCTGGAAAAAGGGGTGAAAGAGATACGGCTGTTCAAGTGGTGAAATGCCGACCCCGGTGTCTTCAACGCTGAACAGAATTTGCTGTTGTGACCGTTCAACCTGGAGTTTCACAACACCAACTTCAGTAAATTTGATCGCATTTTCCAGTAAATTGATCAGAATCTGACGTATTTTGGCTTCATCACTTAATATGATCGCCGGTACTTCCTCAGCACAGGTCACGACTAACTGCAACTGTTTTGCTTCTATCCGCGGACAAAATAACGTCTGAAGATCGGCCAACAATCTACGAACATCGACCGGAGCAGGAGTATACGTATAGCGTCCAGCCTCAATCTTCGCCAGATCAAGGACGTCATTGATCAAGCGCAGCAGATGTTCACCGTTCCGATTAATAATGTCGAGATATTCCCGTTGGGTTGCGGTCAACTCACCATCATTACTCAACAAATGAGCAAAACCAAGCACCGCATGGAGGGGGGTTCGTAGTTCATGACTGACATTAGCCAGAAATGCACTCTTTGCCCGATTGGCGGCTTCGGCCTGCTGACGGGCCAGGCGTAACTCGATTTCTGCCTGTTTACGTGCAGTAATATCGCGCGCCACACCTAAGACCATCAATCGGTTATCCTCATCACGTACAAACGTAGTAACGATCTCCACCTGCACCTCGTGCCCATCGCGATGGATCAACTCGATCTCGGCGACCCAAGGCGGTGCTGTGGTTAGTTCTCCCTGCCACTCGTGGAGCATATAGTGCAGCGCCGACAGCACTTGCTGCGCCGAGGAAGGGGTTAAGAGATCGGTTATTGAAACGGCCATTGCTTCGGTTACGGAGTACCCGGTCAACTTGTGTACCGACGGACTAAAAAACGTGAACCGTTCCTGCATTGGGTCAAATAACCAGATCACGTCTGACGTATTCTCAGCGATGAGTCGATAGCGTGCATCACTGCGTCGTAATGCTTCCTCGATCTGTTTCCGTTCAGTAATATCGTGAACGATACTGATTGCATGTGGTACACCGGCAATCATAACCATTCGCGAGGAAAGAAGACAGGTACGAACCGTCCCATCGCGTCGCCGAAACTCAAACTCAAGGCCCGAACATGAACCTTCGCGCTGCATCAGCTCAGCCCAACGCTGACGATCCTCCGGCGAACGCCAGATGTTCAGCTTCAGCCCATCTTTCCCCAGCGCTTCCTCTGCACTGTATCCGCTGATTTCAGCGAAACCTTGATTAACCTTCACAAAGACACCATCGGTCAGGCGTGACAACAACACTGCATCAGGCTGTGCATCAAAAATTAATTCAAGCTGCTGCGCGGTCTCACGCTGTTTGATTATCAATTCCTGATTGACCAATAAGATAAGACCGAACGTCCACAGGGTTGTTGTCGCAATAGCAGTGAGATAGGTTGCCATCTGCCACGGCGGTGATACGATCAACCAGTTCGCTTCGGCTGCCGTAGCTATCCCGCGGAGCACAAAGAAGATACTATTCGCGATAAACACAACCACAAGAAACAACACGATTGTCCGTCGATCAGAGTGTAGCTCTTGGTATAAACGAATTGCAATCAGCAAGGAGAGTATTGCCACTACAGCAGAAAAGAGAATACGCCGCAACGGCAGAATGTCACCAGCAAAAGCAAGCACGACGTTCGCGATGAGAATGAGCGAACCGATCAGTATGAGCCAGCGCAAATTACCCTCATCACCGAAGAAACGGCGTATCCCATAATAGAGCATCAGCATCCCGTTTCCCACCATGGCGTTACTGATCGCATGGAGCCACAGCGGTAGCGACATAACATCTCGTACAGAGGTTGGGATGAGACCAAGTGCCAGCACCCCCATTCCCGCCGCCCACCATCGTAAACCGACACGCTCACGGTTCGCTACGGCCAGGCCAACCAGTGCCACGCACTGCAACACATTTGCCAGATTAAGCGCAATTGATAAGGTCAGAAGATCAACGGTCATCGGTATCCTACCCTACTACGAGCGAGAGGGTCAGCAACTCACTGCTCCCTGAACGGTGCAGGTGATCATTGTCGAAAAACACTTTATTACGATGGTAATAGTAACGTTCAACAAAAAATCGCATCTCTCATGTAGAATGATCATTAGGAGATACCAGTCTGTAATTTCCCACAACCTCCACAAGCAACGGTAAAGAAGGGAAGCAGATAACAGACAGCAACGAGCGATGATGTATCAGGAAGGGAGCAAATCTATGCGCGTAAAAATTGGCACATCGGCAGACTTCCCTGAATCGACACTTGTCTCAGTCACCGGTGATGGGATCAACATCCTGGCTGCTCGCATCAATGGTAGAGTCTACGCAGTTCACGCACTCTGTCCCCATCTTAATCTCTCACTCAGAAATGGCACTCTTGAAGGTCATGTTATCACATGCCCATGGCACGGCTCAAAATTTGATATGACGACCGGCAAGAATCTGGACTGGGTACAGGGCATTGGTGGCTTCAAAATGCCAGGCTGGTCACGCGCACTGATCGCTCTAGGGAGAGAACCAACTCCACTTACTACCTATCCGGTTAGTGAAGAAAATGGTCAGGTCTTCGTCGAGTTACCGAAACGACCAGGGTGAAGACAAGATCGGTGATTGCCAAAAGTCGCGTAGGCAAAGCCTTGTGCCCTTCACCCTTCTGCTTCCGTAGGGGGATGGGGCAGGAGTGAATAAAACGTTTAAGCAAACGTCCAGTTGATAGCGTTTGCAGTGTGCACCCTGTCGTGCCTCTTGCGAATCGCCACTAGGGGCGGGTTCCTGACCCGCCCCCGCACCTGTTGATCTCGCACGATGGAGGTATCACGTATATCTGCTATTTTTCCTCGAACGCCAATGTCTTTAGGAAAAGGCTAACTCCCATAGAAGAGGCGTTTCCTTCCTCAGTTGTCAATTCCGCGTCACGAGTGGAACGAAGACACGCTGCAACGTAGATCCCGGTCGCCAGTCGGCCTCTAGTGCCCGACCATCGGTGGTGATTGGTCCAGTCGCACCACTAGTAACATCGAGCCACCAAATATCCGTTCCACCATCGAGACGATGAAGTGTGTAAACCAGATACATCCCATCAGGAGACCAGCGCACATGATCAATACTGCGCCCATGATCGGCAAACAACAGCATGCGCGGATTAGACAGGTTTTGGCGATCATAGAGCACGATAGCTTGGGTACGTTCACTCCTATCCTCAGAAGGACTACTGGTATCTCGCTTGACGACAAAACGGCGACCATCAGGTGCCCAAACCGGTTGACTTTCAGCACGATGAGCGATCAGAAGATTCTCGCGGGACGATGGTAGGTCGGCTTCCCAAATCCCGGTCGTTCGATTGTTCCCAAAGCTCTCGAACAATAGTTGGCGATTGCGATTGATACTCGGATTCGCAGCAAAACTGGCCACGTCAGTGGGAGTAAGTGCAGGTGGTACCGGTGAGAGATACACGTCAGCTCGACCACCAGCGATGCGGCCATCACAGAAAGTGAGGAACCCGACATTCGTAAACGCGAGTCGCTGTCCGTCCGGCATCCAGGTCAGTCTATTCACACGCACAATACTGGATGGAGTCTCGCTTTGTCCCGGCAGTGCTACGAATGGACAACGCGACCCTTTTTGACTCTGGGTTTGATAGAGCTGTCTACTGCCACTCCCATCGGCATTCAACACTGTTATCGCAGTTGCAGCCAAATTATTCTGTGGGTCAGGATCAGGAACAGGCCAGGGCCAGGTATTATTGTCGGCTACCGCAATCTGTTGAGCATTGGGTGACCACACTGGATAGCGCACGTTGTTCAGTAAGCCACGATAAATGAGTTGCAGATTGCTGCCATCAGTATCCATGCGGTACAACCAACGGTTGGAGCCTTCGGCGCGAACCACTGCTAACGGACGGCTCCCATCACCACGGAGGGCAGGAGGTAACGGTGCAGGGGCTGTACGCAGATCAGCCGCAACAACCTGTACCTCATCAATCAGGAGAGCTGCATCTCGTTCGACAGGAACATCTCCCTGTATCACGATCGAGAAGCGCAACGTTTGTCCACGCACAAGATCAAGTCGATCATCGGTTAACACCGTGCGATACAACTGCCAGCCCGGTGGCTGATCGGTTGAAAAACTCCCTAGCTTAACCCCACCTAAATCCGGATCAAACTGATAAAAACCGCGGGCCAGAAAAATATCGACACTTGTACCCGCAAAGCCACGAAACCAAAAGGAAACGGTCACGGCACGCGCATTTGCCGGAATACTGAGTGACTGACTCAGAATCTGCTTAGGCACACTATTATTGGGAAGCTGAGGACAATCACTTCCATCGGCACTTATTCCCATAACAATCGCATAGCGGCCAGCGTAGACGAACTCAGCACCTTCTGATTGCGCGTCAACCAGACCAACATTACCACACGCCTCCCAGGCAACTCCCTGCTGCTCGAACCCACTGTCCTGAAGCAGATTTGACGATGTTGTTTGGGCAGGTGTGTGGTTATGAGATGTCGTTCTGACAGGTGATACATTGAAAGACGATGCAAAAACCGCAGAAGAGCGACCAAACCCAATTGAAATCAGTCCACAGACCAGCACGAAGAGAAGATACGGTATGAGACGGTTCATTCACTTCCTCCAGACTACTGTCGATGAGTGCGACTACCAATCCCCCCACGAGCACAAACGATGCCGTACAAGGTGTAAACACCGATAGGAACATTTTTCTTAACGTTATACGTATCCTTATCAGGAAATAATACCTCTACAGGTAGAGGAATTTATTAACCTACAACAGAATCAGATACTAACCACATGATAACAGGTCGATTGAAGAAGTATCATTACATTTTTGCAACCTTTCACATCAATCTATATCAATGTTAAAAACTCGCAAACAAAAGTTTCAACTACAATTTCGATCTTGACAATGCCATTATTACATGGTAATATGGAAAAGCAATCACGAAAATTAACACCAAAACAACTCTTTCTATCAACAACTTCACATATCTAAATTATTTGAATATTCCAGGTTTCAGGGTTCAATATCTCAAAGAGGAGGTAACCATGACCAGGACAATGAAAGCGGCGGTCGTACACGCCTTCCATCAACCTCTCGTCATCGAGGAGGTACCAGTACCGGAACCGGGCCCCGGGCAAATTGTTGTCAAGGTTGAAGCATCGGGAGTCTGCCATACTGATCTCCACGCTGCCGAAGGTGACTGGCCGGTGAAGCCGAAACTGCCCTTGATTCCAGGTCACGAAGCAGTGGGGTATGTTGCAGCCGTAGGTAGTGGAGTGAAGAACGTTAAGGAAGGTGATCGGGTTGGCGTTCCCTGGTTACACACCGCGTGTGGTCACTGCGAATATTGTCTCGATGGGTGGGAGACACTCTGTACACAACAGAAAAATACCGGCTACTCTGTCGATGGCGGGTATGCCGAATACGTCCTGGCTGATCCAAACTACGTTGGTCATTTACCAGACAGTGTCAGCTTCACCGAGATTGCCCCTGTTCTTTGCGCTGGGGTTACGGTATACAAAGGGATCAAAGCAACCGATGTTCGTCCTGGTCAGTGGATTGTTATCTCTGGTATCGGTGGTCTTGGTCATATGGCTGTGCAGTACGCCAAAGCGATGGGTATGAATGTCGTAGCAGTTGATATTGCCGATGAAAAGCTGCAATTTGCCCGTCAACTCGGTGCTGATTTGACGGTTAACGCATCGACAGAAGATCCGGGCGAGCGCATTCAGCGCGAAATCGGCGGTGCTCACGGGGTGCTGGTAACAGCGGTATCGCGCAAGGCATTCGAGCAGAGCCTGAGTATGGTACGGCGCGGTGGTACCATCGCCTTCAACGGCTTACCTCCTGGTGAATTTCCGGTATCAATCTTCGATGTTGTGCTAAGAGGAATTACGTTACGCGGTTCAATTGTCGGCACCCGCCTCGATCTCCAAGAGTCACTTGCTTTTGCCGGCGCTGGGAAGGTACGGGCAAAGGTTCGTGTCGAACCGCTTGAGAAGATCAATCAGGTGTTTGCAGAAATGAAGGAGGGTAAGATTGAAGGGAGAGTCGTGCTTACGATGTAG
>Ga0197142_1001694_pt1 | contig 19902 bp, 17 predicted proteins | sample GBS60_MetaG_FD_148614 | JGI IMG/M metagenome (GOLD analysis project Ga0197142, IMG submission 148614) | Sediment microbial communities from Great Boiling Springs, Gerlach, Nevada, United States - GBS 60_MetaG | ecosystem: Environmental > Aquatic > Thermal springs > Hot (42-90C) > Sediment... | reverse complement strand
TCGCCGACGTGATTGAGTCACGTCGGCGTGAGTTGGGGAAGACATCGGGTTTTGAGCGCCTTTATGCGCGAGTCACCAGGCTCTACTTTGGCGGTATGGCGCGACACCTTGCCCAACTCCGCACCGTCCTTCGTCCAGGGGCGCAGCTTGCCTATGTTGTTGGCGATCAGGCGTCCTACTTCCGTGTCATGATCCAGACCGGCGTTCTGCTGGCTGATATCGCCCGACAGTTGGGATATGATCTGGTCGGCATTGACCTCTTCCGAACCCGGATCGCCACTGCAACCCGGATGCAGCTACGCGAAGAAATCGTTGTTTTGCGCTGGCCTGGTTAAGGACTCCTCAATCCTCCTCAACAAAAACCTTCCTATTGATAATCGCGGAGAATGTGCGAACGAGGAGCAGGAAAATCAGCGCTGCCAGTGCAACGAGCAGGATATACGCCAGCGCCTGGAAGAATAGCAACCCTGTCTTCGCCGCCATCAGCACGGTTGCGATAGTGATTGCCGCTGTTGGGAATGAGTATGCCCACCACGAAAGATAGAAGGGAATCTTTACGAATTGTCGATACTGAACAAGCAGCAGCATGAACAGGAACAGCCCGACATAGTACAGGATTCGCGCAAAACTATCCAGTTCAAAGCCGCTGATTGCGTGCTCCATCAGTTTGACGTATGAAATGAACCCAATCGCAGGAGGCGCCATCATGATAAACAACGTCGGGATGAGACGCTCTGGAAGCGGTGGTTGATGAAAAATAAGCCGGTACAGCACGAGTGTAAACAGCGCTATCCAGAAGATCAGACCGACACTGAAGAAAAACCACGAAACTTCGACGGGAGCGTGGTCCACCCCCGCAATTGGTACGATGATATTACCCACGACCGGGATGAACCAGGCAGGGTTAATATGCTGGATCTGCAATGTCGATCGTTGCATCCACGCAGATAGAATCGCAATAGTGAACACCAACTGCGCTACGGTACCGGCGATCCATACATAGCGCGAAATATCGTGGTTGAGGCGCAGAAAAGCGATACTGAACAACAGCAGACTGATCGAAATCGTGGGAAAGAAGTTGATTTTGACCGGATGCGCAAACTCACGTTTGACTGCATCGAAATGTCGCGCAGTCTTCAGGGCATAGATGGTTGCAATTGACAGAAAGGCTGCCAGCGAAAGGATGAGCGCCACACCGCTGATCGCAAAGGGCAGCGCCAGCAGGCGTTCCGCTCGCTGCAATGCAATCGTCGCGCCGGTCAGTCCAAGCACGGCGGCAAAGAACGAGACCGGCACATACTTCAGCTGCGGGCGCACACCCACCTTGCTCTGATCACCTGTCGAAACGTGGATCGATGACTGTTCTATCATGGGCGCACTCCTCGTTGATGCTATATCAGGCGACCTGCGATCACCGGTAAGATGAAGCGACTGCGCTTCAGGTTACACGAAGACCGCAGTGAGTGCGCCCGATCAGACAGGCATCACATCTCCTTTTCCGCGCGCGCGACCCCTTCCGCCCGCGCCGCACGCGCCACAGCCGCTGCAATCGCGGGCACGATGTCGCGATTGAAGACGCTGGGAACGATGTACTCCTCGGTCAGTTCCTCGCGGCTGATAACGCTTGCCAGACCTTCAGCGGCAGCCAGGCGCATGCCCTGCGTAATCTTTGCCGCGCGCACATCGAGCGCTCCGCGAAAGATACCGGGGAAACTGAGGGCGTTGTTGATCTGGTTGGGGAAGTCGGATCGCCCGGTTGCAAGAACACGCACATAATGCTGCAACATCTCCGGATCGCCTTCAGGGATCGGGTTGGCGAGTGCAAAGACGATCGGATCGCTCCCCATGCTCTGCACCATGTCAACGGTGAGGACATTCCCCACCGAGACGCCGATGAACGCATCCGCTCCAACAAGCGCTTCCGCCAGCCCGCCGCGACGTCGCTCGCGGTTGGTCATCGCAGCGATCTGGCGCTGAAATGGGTTGAGCGGCTGATCCTCGTCGGCATTCAGAATGCCCACCCGATCAACAGCAGTAATCTCGCCAACACCGGCGCCGAGCAGGTTGCGAATAATGGCGGTTCCCGCGGCGCCAACGCCATTCACCACCACCCGCATCTGATCGAGACGCTTTCCGACCAGCGTTGCGGCGTTGCGCAACCCCGCCAGCACCACGACTGCCGTGCCATGCTGATCATCATGCATCACCGGAATGTCGAGACGCTTTACCAGCTGCTCTTCGATGTCGAAACACTTCGGCGCGGCAATATCTTCCAGATTGATGGCGCCGAATACCGGCGAAATTTGCTCGACCGTCGCAACAATCATGTCCGGGTCCTGGCTCTTCAGACAGATCGGGAATGCGTCGATATCCGCCAGTTCCTTGAAGAGCACCGCTTTTCCTTCCATCACCGGGATCGCTGCCGCAGCGCCAAGGTTGCCCAGCCCCAGCACTGCGCTCCCGTCGCTGACGATTGCCAGGCTGTTTCTCTTGATGGTGAGCGAAAAGGCATTTTCTTCATCACGCGCAATCGCACGGCAAACACGGGCAACTCCAGGGGTGTAGATCAGCGACAGATCATCGCGGCTTTTGAGCGGCGTGCGACTGTGAATCGAAATCTTGCCGCCCTGGTGCAACGAAAATACCCGGTCGCTCACATTGGTGACGACAACACCGGGGATGGCGTTGATGCGGCGAACGATGCGGTCGCCATGGAGTTCGTCCTGCACGCGAATGGTAATGTCGCGCACGATATGCTTGCGGTCGACGCGCACGATGTCGATGGCGCCAATATTCCCGCCATTTTCACCAATCGCAGTAGCGATTGTCCCCAGCATACCGGGACGATTTTCGATCTGACAGCGAATCGTCAGCGTGTAGGCGATTCCTTGATGATTCGGTACGGTCATCGGGCGCTCCTGTCCTTGTGAGGTATCACCTTCGCCCGAATTATACGACACATGTGAGGACACGCTGACAGCGAAAAAGAATACGGGCGCTGTCTACTGCCCGAACACGAACGGCGTTGGATCGATGTTGATCCCCTGCCGCCAGATCTCGTAGTGAAGATGGGGTCCGGTCGCATAGCCGGTGCTGCCGACTGTGCCGATCTGTGCACTGCGGTGCACGACCTGTCCTTCGCTAACCATGATGCTATCTAAATGCCCATATGCGGTGACCCATCCCGTTTCACGGTTTTCGATCCGGACGAAGTTGCCGCCGGGCCAGCTGCCGGGATACACCCGTGCAATCCCGTCGTGGGTGGCGATCACCGGTGCGCTGCGCGTTGCTCCTGGCTCAGCGTATCCGTCGCCGTCGCTATCGATGGCGAAGTCGAGCGCACCCCAGATCGTTGCGGGTGCATGCGTTCCTTCGCCATACCCCTGCGTTACAACGATCCGCCCAACCGGTGCAATGAGCGGGTAACCTCGCGGTGCAGCACGATCACCATGTTTCGCGCCGATAGTTATGGCAGGCGCCACCGACGCCGGTTCGATGACCGGCTCGGACGATCTGATCGGAAGCGGTGGCGGCGTCTCGTGACGAGATTGAGGATCAGCGGCAGTGTCCAGGATCGCCGCAGCAAACATTGCAACGGGGAGCGCCCCGCCGACGGGCGCCGTTTCCAAAGGGCGTTCAACAGGCGCAGCAAGCGGAGCAGGCGGCGATTCAATCGATTGGGGCAGGGCGGGCAGAAACTCGACGTGAGACAACAGCGATGTGGTCAGGGCGGTGGTCGTCAGCATAATGGCAAACGGCGTCGCCAGACGCTGAAGATCGAACAAACGCGGAGGTTGTGCTGCAACGTGCAGCGCGCTGGGAAACGTTTCAGGCGCCACCGCGAGGACGTTCGCCAGTTGTGCGCGGGTAACACTATCGAGGCTCAGGATGCCAAGTTCGATAGCGCCGAGGTTGCGCGCCGGAATACCGGTAAGGAGTGCCAGATCGGTCAGGGTCAATCCACGATTGCGTCGGAGGGTTCGGAGTGTAGCAGTCATACAGGGCGACAGTGTTCAGCATGGGTGCGAATACCTGCGCCGAGGATACATCAGAACATCGCCGGTGTGCATGACAACATGCTTACATACTATAAGTCCACTGCAAAAAGAGTATGTCACCGTAGCAGCGCAGCGTTCACAGCGGAAGATGTCATAGTGAGTCGCTTCAACGCATCATGCTTCGCCGCGCATATTTTGAAATTCTCTGCGCCCGGCGTCTCGGCGGTGCGTTTTTGCAGTGAAGTCATACTATGCTCACCTGCCTGAAGACACAGATGGATCGCCAATGCCAGACACCGTGCTACGGCATGACCCAACCGCCATCGATCGCCAGCACCTGACCGGTGATGTACGATGCAGCCGGCGAGATCAGAAAAACAACAGCTGCCGCAACCTCTTCCGGCGTACCGAAACGTCCCATTGCAATGGCATCGAGCGCCCACTGTCGCCGTGCTTGCGGCAACGCTGCCAACAGGTCGGTCTCGATGTACCCCGGCGCCACCACATTGACCGTAATACCATCGCGCGCCGTCTCGCGCGCCAGTGAACGTGCGAGACCAACCAGCCCGGCCTTGGCAGCAGCATAATTTGCCTGACCAACATTCCCTGCCAGACCTGCCAGCGACCCGATCATCACAATACGCCCGTAACCGCGCGCGCGCATTGGCGCCAGCACGGCACGGCTACACAAAAACGCACCGGTCAGATCGGCATCGATGACCGATCGCCACTGATCAAAACGCATGCGCACAAACGGTGCATCGTCGGTCAGACCGGCGTTGTTGACCAGCGCATCGAGTCGGTTCCAGCGGTCGAGGCACGCCGCGACCATTGCGTTAACGGCCGGCTCGTCGGCCACATCGGCGGCAAACGCCAGCGCCTCGCTGCCCATTGCTGCAATCTCATCAACGACCTCCACGGCGGCGGCGGCATTGCGCTGATAGTTGACGAGAACGCGACCGCCACGCGCCGCGATCGCCAGCGCAATCGCCCGCCCTATCCCCCGCGATGCACCGGTTACGAGTGCAACCTGATCCCGCAATTCATCACCGATCATGCGCCAATCCTCCGTCTGGGGTAACTGTTCATACTCGGGGTAACACACGCGCCTGGAAGGGCGGGCGTCCCGCCCTCTTCACGTCTCCGAAGGCAAGATGCCCTCGCTCCCAGGAGAAATGTGAACACTTACCGTCCCAGGGCGATATACCAACAGCATTCCGGCCTATGGTACAATGCAGAATAAACCTGACCTGTTCGGCAATGCGGTTCGCCGCCATCGTCTCTGCACTGCCCTATGAGCACTATTTTAATCGTCGAAGATGAAGCCGAGATCGCGGGATATCTCCGGCGCGGGCTGACATTTGAGGGGTACACGGTCGAGATCGCAAGCGATGGACGCCAGGCGCTCGACATAGCCCGTGAACAGCCGCCTGATCTGGTGGTGCTCGATCTGATGCTGCCGGGCATCGATGGGTTGGAAGTTGCACGGCGGTTGCGCGCCGCGTCGGATGTGCCGATCATCATGCTGACGGCACGTGACGCCATTCCAGATCGGGTTGCCGGTCTCGAAGCCGGTGCAGATGACTACCTGATCAAACCGTTCGCTTTTGAAGAACTGCTGGCGCGCATTCGTGTCCAGCTCCGTCGCCGTCAGCGCGAAGACGCCGCAACCGTGCTGCGCTACGGTCCACTGACGATGGATCTGGCTGCGCACGAAGTTACCATTGGCGACCGCCGGGTCGATCTCACCGCCAAAGAGTACGATCTGCTCGAACTGTTCATGCGCCATCCGCAACAGGTCCTCACTCGCGATGTCATCTACGACCGCGTATGGGGCTACAACTTCGGCGGTGAGAGCAACATCATCGAAGTGTACGTTCGCTATCTGCGCCAGAAACTCGAGGCGCACGGCGAACCGCGTCTGATCCATACCGTGCGCGGCGTCGGGTATATTCTGCGCGAAGAATGACGCCTCAACCTGTTATGCTTGATCCATTGCAGCAACCCGTGACAAAAACCACTCTTCGAAGCGTGTTGCATCAACCTGGAGCGCAACCCGGGCATTGGCAGGCACAGCATCGGACGGTTCGCGCATAAGCGTCATACCGGCAGTCAGACGGCCACTCATTTCCACATCGACGTGCAGGGTGCGCCAGGTGACCAGATCGGGCGCCAGGATCGTCGCAACCGCCAGAGGATCGTGTAGATAGGTGAACCCGCGCGCGCGAAACGGCGGGTACAGCGCTACCTGATCGGCAACCGCCGTATGAAACGGCGCTCCCACACCCCGGATCCGTTCGACATCAGCGGATCGGATGCGCGTCTGAAGGGTGACATCGAGCGGGACAAGTGAAATGGGAGCGCCGGAACTGAACACGATATGGGCTGCCTCTGGATCGCAGCGGATGTTGTGCTCGACATACGCAATATGCAGCGAGTCGTAGCCTCGGCACGCACCGCCCATGATCGTCAGCCCGGCAAGCGCATGCGCCAGGTGCGGCTCACGCTTCAGCGCCAGCGCAATGTTGGTCAACGGACCGATCGCAGCGAGATGGATCTGTCCTGGATTGTTCATAACCGTGCGCACCAGGTAATCGACCGCATGCTCCGGCTCCGGCACGAGGGTCTGGTCGTTTATATCGAGCAAGCCGACGCCCTCATGCCCTTCCCAGTATACCGGCTGCAACCCAAGGATCGGTTGATCTGCACCGGCAAAAACCGGCGTCGAGATGGAACCGCGGAGGTTCAGCAGTTTCCGTACCATGCGACTGCGGAGCAGCACATCGCCATACACACAGGTCACACCCTCGAGGCGGAATTCAGATGAGGTCAAAATGAGCGCCAACGCCAGACAATCATCAACGTCGGTGCCAATGTCGGTATCGAGAAGAAGACGGATCATATCTCCCACCGTATCATAAGCCTTGACACGTTGCATGCAACATTGTAACGTATGGCGGCATACGCTGTGATCCGATAGGAAGATCGCGTGTCATACAGGATAACGAGATGTTATGAGAGCAGTCGAACCACAGGAAGAACTCCAGGAAGAAGCTTCAGCAGCGTCTACCACGTCGGAAGAGGCTGGTGCGACTGAAACAGACCAGAGCACACGCACGACGACGGCAATCAATCCGCTTCTGCGACTGATCGCACGCTGGTTGATGGTGGCGCTGGCACTGTATATTATTGGCTCAATGCTGTGGTCAACCCGCCCGGTGTTGATCCCATTTGTGATCGGTCTGGTGCTGGCATACCTGATGGCGCCAGCGGTTGACTTTTTTGATCGCTGGATGCCGCGCTGGCTGGCGATCCTTGCCGTCTATACGTTGGGACTGTTGGGCATCGCAGCGACATTTGCGCTCATCATCCCGCCGCTGGTCGAGCAGGTGGCACGGTTGATCCGTCAGTTGCCCAGTTTTAGCGAAGTGCAAATGTTTGTGGACTCGGTCGTCAAACAGTACCGTGATCAGGTACCCCCGTCGCTGCAGCAACCCATCGAAGATAGTCTGGCGAATCTGCTGCGCTCGTTGCAGAACAACATCGATACCTATCTGCAGCGCGGAGGGGCATTTCTCCTCAATCAACTGATCCAGTTGCTCAACACGGTAACATTTATTCTGGGTTTCATTTCGCTACCGATCTGGCTCTTTTACGTGTTGTACGACAAGCATCAAGGGCGAGTCTTCTTCAATCAACTGGTACATCCGCGCGCCCGCGCCGACTTCTGGAATGTGTGGGAAATTATCAACAACGTGCTGGGTGGTTACATTCGCGGGCAGATCATTCTCTGCGTCGCGGTGGGACTGGCAGTTGGCATCGGACTGGTGGGGCTGGAGATGCTTGGGTTCCCGCTTGGCGACTATGTTCTGGTGCTGGCGTTGATTGCCGGTGTCACCGAATTTATTCCGGTGCTCGGTCCGACCATCGGCGCTATTCCAGGAGTCATCCTTGGTTTTGGCATTTCGCCAACCGCAGGCTTTGCTGTCCTCATTCTGTACATCGCTGTGCAACAACTGGAAAACAGTTTGCTGGTACCACGTATCATTGGTGAAAGTGTTGGGGTCCATCCGGCAGTGCTGACCGTTGCCATGATCGTGATGGGTACGTTGTTCGGTCTGCTCGGCATTCTGCTGGCTGCACCGGCGGTCGCCACCACCCGTGACCTGTTCAAATACGCCTACCTGCGGTTGGAGGGACATTCACCCGAAGAGAGTCATCGCCGGGTCGCTGAACGTCACGCACCGATCATTCCGCAGCTTCCTGTTAAGCAGGAAAGTGATGCATAGGCTGCCCACATGGGAAACACTCGTCTCCTGACCTCCTTGCAAGCGTGAGATTTTCTGCTGGCGCTCACCCGCGATGCGACCAGTCTGGGCGACCGCCTGGTCGTGTTGGCCCTCTGCGTCGTGGATCGCGGGTGCGCCATCCCGGTGGCATGGACGATCCTGCCGGCTGGTCAGAAACGGGCGTGGCGGTGCGCGTGGTTCCGCATGCTGCGGCTCCTGCGCCCGGCCGTGCCCGCTTCGTGGACGGTCCTGGTGTTGGCCGACTGCGGCGTGGACGCCCGCTGGCGGTTCCGCCGGATGGCGCGTCTGGGCTGGCATCCCTTTTTGCGCATCAATCAGGGCGGCACATTTCGGCTGGCCGGTCAGGCGCGGTGTGTTTGGTGGTCCACGCTGGTCGGGGCGGCGGGACGCCGCTGGCGGGGACGCGGCACGGCCTTCGCCTCGTCCGACTGCCGACTGGACGGCACGCTGGCGGCGTGGTGGAGCGATGGGCATGCCGAGCCGTGGTTGGTGCTGACCGACCGGGATCCAGACGGGTGCGATGCGCCGTGGGACGCCCTGCGCAGTTGGTGCGACCAGCGCGGCAAAGGCGCCAAACGTGGCGGGTGGCAGTGGCAGCAGACCCAGATGACGAATCCGGCGCGGGCCAGTCGCCGGTAGTCGGCGTTGGCCGTTGCGACGCTGGGGATGGTGACGATCGGCAGCGATCTGGAGGTCGCGCCGCCCGCCGATACGCCCGACCTGCGCGCGATCCTGGGCGTCCGCTCCGCTCGCCGCCCCCGTGCTATCCGGTTGTTTCGTTTGGGGTAGCTGTGGCTGCTGGTGCGACCGATCCAGGGACGCCCATTGCCGACCCCCCATCGCCTGGCGCCCGAATCCTGGCCCGATCTTCCATCATTCGACACACCACTGATACCGCATTCCAAAACGGGGGATGAGGGGCAACGGCGCACGGGAATGCAGAACACCGCTCATCTCTCCCAAAAACTCTCCACTTGAGAGCGGGGGAATGAGGGGCAAAAGCACACCGGAATGCATCACTCATCTCTCCCAGGAAATCTAGAGGGGTCGGGAAGGTAGTCCTCGTCCGCAGAGGGCACCCCCCTCAACCATGCGCAAGCACGCGCTCCATCCCCGCCTGCTGACGCATGATGATCAGCAACGTCACGATGGTGATCGCAATCAGCACGAACGCGGCAGGCGCCGCCTGGGTATGCACCGACTCACTGGCAGCCACCCAGATACGCACCGGCAGCGTGTCGAAGCCGGGCGGTCGCAGAAGGATAACCGTCGGCAACTCCTTCATCGCCGTAACGAATGCCAGCACCCAACTTGCGAGCAACCCCGGTGCGGCGACCGGCAGCGTCACGCGCTGGAAGGTGCGGAAGCCGTTGTTGCCCAGTGTGCGCGCCGCCTGTTCGAGCGGAGGCGAAACCGCGCGCAGCGCCGACTCATTGGCGGTGACCGCCTGTGGCAGCAACCGGAACACAACGCCGATCACCAGCACTGCCACAGTACCGTACAGCATCGGCGCCCAGCGGTTGAAGAGCAGCACGAAACTCAACCCGATGATGATCCCCGGCAGCGCAAATGGACTCTGGCATGCCGCAAGCAACAGACTGCTCCAGCGCCCCGGTCGGCGGGCTGCAACCAGCGCGGGAAACATCGCCAGGAATGTGGCGCCGGTGGCTGCTGCAACTGCAAGCCCGACGCTGTTCACCCCATAGCGGAGAATCCCCTCATTATTGACCCACCAAATGCGGTCAACCTCGGTCGGGAACAGCCATCCCTGCAATGTCAGCCCGCCAAGGGTCAACAGCGGCAGCCCAAGCGCGAAAAAGGTCAGCGCGCCGATCGCCAGCAGCGCCAGCGGTCGCCAGCGCCCCAGGCGCACCAGGCGGCGCGGCTGCCAGCGCGGGCGTGTCATCTGGCGTTCGCGGCGCGCCATCCATGCCGCAGCGTACAGGATCGGCACGGCCATACCGATCAGAACAAAACTCAGGATCGCAGCAGCCGACCGATCAACCTGACCGGCAAACTGTTGAAAGATTGCGAGCGTAAAGGTTCGATAGCGGAGCATTGCCACCGTGCCGAAATCGGAGAGCACATACAGCGCCACAAGGAGCGCCCCGCCCGCCGCAGCCGGCATCGCCAGCGGCAACACCACGCGCCAGAGTGTCGTCCATGCAGAATGCCCCGCCATACGCGCCGCTTCTTCGAGTGATCGGTCGAGTGAACGGAATACGGCGCCGACCGGCAGAAACACATAGGGGAACACACACAGACTGATAATAATCGTCGCACCCCACAGGTTGGTGATCTGCGGCAACGGGAACGTTCCACGCGCGAACCCCAGCCATTCCATCGCTGCCTGATCGACCACGCCGCCGCGACGGAACAGGATCAGCCAGCAGATCGCCGCCACATACGCCGGGATCGCCAGCGGAAGCGCCAGCAACACCCGCCAGGCGCGCGTGCCCGGCAGATCGGTGCGTTCGACCAGCCACGCCGCGCCGATGCCAAACAGCGCGCTGAGCAGCACCGTCGTCGCAGTCAGCGCCAGCGTGTTGATCATGAGCGACGGAATCTGTCTTGACCAGAGCCGTTCCCAGATGGCGGCATCCGCTTCGAGCGCCCGCAGCAGAATATAGACCAGCGGGATGATCGCCAGCACGCCGACCAGCAGCGCCATGCCGTTCAGCAGCGCGGATGGATGCCGTTGCAGGAAGGCGGTTCGCGGCATTCTGCGGTTGTAGGGCAGCGAAATAGCGGGTTTCACAGTGACGATCCTTCGTTTGTTCAGAATGCAGGGATGCGGCAGACCACATCCCTGCACAGCAAACCACGCACAGCGTATCACACGTTACAGGGCGTCATTACGGCATACCGACCTTCTGGACGAGCGCCCTGGTTGGTTCCAGTTCATCCCGCAGTGTTTTGAGCGGGAAAGGGTTCAACCTGAACGAATCGAGCGGCGCGACTCCTTCTGCCAGCGGCACACCTGGCACAATCGGGTACTCATAGTTCCGCTCAGCATAGATCTTCTGCCCGGCAGGCGAAAGCATGAAATCGACGAAGATGCGTGCCATTTCCGGGTTTGGTCCGCCCTTGATGATACCGGCATTAGTCGAATTGACCATCAATCCCAATCCGCCATCTTCCTGATCGGGGTAGATGACGCCAACCGGCGCCCCTTCCGCCTTTGAGAGATGATAGTAGTAATGGTTGACCAGCCCGAGTTTCAGTTCGCCGGCGCCAACCGCTTTACGCACATCGGTATGCCCGCCGAAGAACTGCGCGTTGTTCTCAAGCAACCCCTGAATGAAGGCTTCGGTCGCCGGCTCGCCGAGTTGATTGCGCATGATGACCAGTTGCGCCATCATTGCGCCGTTGGTGCTGTTGGCTGAGCCGATCACGTCCTTCCATTTCGGATCGGCGAGATCGACCATCTTTTTCGGCAATTCTTCGAGTGACACCAGGTCTGTATTGTACATGATGACACGCGCGCGGAGCGTCAACGCGACCCAGCTGCCATCATCAGCGCGATAATCAGCCAGAACAGCCATCACTGCTGGCGAGTTATTCGGCGCAAACACGCCTTCAGCAGCCAGGTTCTCCATCGTAAGAATATCCGAGTTGACCAGAACATCCGCTTTCGGATTGGCGCGCTCTTCGAGAATCCGCGCCGCCAGTTCGCTGTTGCTTCCGTTCAGAACGGTGACCTTGATATCGGGGTAGGCGGCATTGAACGCTTCGATGACCGGTTTGAACAATGCCTCAGCGCGCGACGTATAGACGACCACCTCGCCTTTTGGCAGTACTGTAGGTTCAGCAGGTGCAGCCGTCGGTGCAGTGGTAGGTTCAGCGGGTGCGGTCGTTGGTGCAGTGGTAGGTTCAGCGGGTGCAGCGGTTGGCGGAGTCGCAGCAGGTTGCCCGCCGCATGCTGCGATCAGCGCTACGCCGATGATCAGAGTCATCAGACGTGCAACCAGGGATCCTGGTAGACGATCCATGTGGCTATTTTCCTTTCCAGGCAGCAGTATGCGCCATGCTACGTTCGACGAATGATGGCGCTGCGGAGCGTCCCTATCGAGTGCTTGCAGCGCAACACCTGGCGCGCCAGGACTTGTTGAGCAAAGGTTAACCTGCGTTGTTAGATTACTCTAACATCGAAAGTTTGTCAAGTTTCATCTGGTAGAATAGTGAAAATGCCGGGAAAGAAAAGCGATGCTCGCTACCGGAGATCGAAGCGAAGGGTGCGCGGTCACCGGCGGACCGGAAGCAGCACGAGGCGCTGAAAGCTGGCGTCTTCAGACGGGAATGCGGTATCAGGCAGCAGGCAGCACGAAACTGAACGTGCTCCCCACATTGATCCGGCTTTCGACCCAGATACGCCCGCCGAGAAGCCTGACGAGCGGTTTGACCAGCGACAGACCGAGACCGGTGCCGCCGGCTTCCACTTTGAGCGGGTTTTCAGTGCGGTAGAATCGCTCCCAGATGCGCGGAACATCGTCAGGTGCAATACCGACGCCAGTATCGCGCACATCGATCTGGATGTAGCGTCCAGGGCGCAGTCCATCACGCTCGTCTTCAGGTACCGCCTCGGCGGTGACTTCGCGCGCTTCGATGGTGATCGAGCCGCCGCGCGGCGTATACTTGACCGCATTCGATACCAGGTTGAACAGAATCTGATTGAACCGGTGGGCATCGGCGCGCACCAGCGGCAACCCGGCGGGGAGGCTCAGGGTCAACGTTTGCTGTCGTTCGTGCACCTTCGTCTGAAGATCGAGCAGGACTTTGCTCAGCGTCTCTGCGACGTGAATCGGGCGAATCTCCAGTTCGACGCTGCCGGTTTCGATCTTGGTGATGTCGAGCAGATCGTTGATGATGGCAATCATTCGCTCGGCATTCGACTGGATGATATTCAGAAACTCTCGTTGGGTCTCGTTCACCGGTCCAAGATTGCCCATCACCAGCAGTTGGGTGAATCCCTTGATCGAGGTCATCGGGGTGCGCAGTTCGTGCGAGACGGTGCCGATGAATTCGGTCTTGAGACGGTCCGATTCAACCTCGCGGGTGCGATCACGAAATACGGCAACAGCGCCGAGCAACTCTTCTTTGGTCGAAATCACCGGATCGAGCGTCACGCTGATCGTGCGCGGTCCGAGCTGGAACGTCGTTGAGAGGGTGCGCGGTCGAGCGCGCTCGTCCCACGGATGCGCCAGCAGATCTTCCAGCGGCAACTCACTGACGCGCCGTCCCAGAAGACGGCGCAGCAGATCGCCAAGGTTCCACGTGACCAGTTCATCGATCGGTCGGTCGAGGATCTTCTCGGCTGCCAGGTTGACCGTAAGCACTGCACCTTTCTGATCGCACACAATGACTCCGTCTGAGAGGCTTTGCAGAATCGCCGTGCTCTGGCTCACCGCCTTTTCCTGCAATTGCTGCATCTCGTAGCGACGCCAGTATTGCTGTTCCACCTGTTGATACATTTGCGCATTGTAGATGCCGATCGCAATCTGATTGGCAGCGGCGGTCAACAGGCGCAGATGTTCGTCACGGAAGTATCCCGTTTGCTCATGGGACAGCACGAGCACGCCGAGCAATTCGTGATGGGCGATCAGTGGCACAGCAATCATCGAGCCGCTGCGCTTTGCCGAGGCATCATCTTCGGGTGGCGGCTCCCAATTCGGGTCTGTCGTCACATCCGGCACGTTCAACGGTTTGCGATTCTGCGCCACCTTGCCAACGATCCCTTTTCCTAGCGGGAAGCGAACACTGCCGACATTACCGTGCCGTCCCAGCACTGCGGAATTGATCAACTGATCGGTCTCGCGATCAAGCAGCATGATCGACCCGTGCTCGACACCGATCAATTGTGCCAGCCTGGTGAGCGAGTTGTTCATAATGGTATCGTTGTCGAGCGAACTGTTGACTTCCAGCGCAATTTCGTTGAGCGTGCGGAGTTCCTGGGTACGCTCGTTGATGCGCGCTTCCAACTTGACATTGAAGGCGCGCACTTCGGCATACAGGCGTGCATTCTCCAGCGCAATGGCTGCCTGGCTCGCAACCGAGCGCACAAACTCTTGCTGTGAGCGGTCTGCAAGCGTGTGGACGTCTCCCTGACAGACGATGATGCCCGCAATACCGCGTTGCGTTACAAGCGGCGCGGTCAGAACCGCAAGGTTTGCAATTCGCCAGTCGCTCTGCAACGATGCAGGAATGTCGGTCGTGAAGATCGTTTCCCCCTGCGTGAATGTCTGCACCACCAGATCGTTCTGCGCATCCAGCGGCATGTCGCGGGTGTCCGGCAGTTCGGCGCCGTGACGCCACGCCAGTTCAAGAGCGGTGGAATCCGGCTTGAGCAACCAGATATCGACGACCACCGGGGCAAGCACTTCCGCCAGAGAGATGCAGATCTGTTTCAGGTGCGCTTCACGATCATCGAGGGTGGACGACAGTTCACGCGCCAGTTGGTTGAGACGTGATACCTGCAGGGTGGTGCGGTCAGTGACTTCTGCATCGCGGTACAGGCTTTCGACCAGCAGACGGGTTTCGTTCAGCTCGTGCAGCACTTTGTGCGCGGCATTGACCCATCGTTCGACCAGCATGGTGATGGCGCGATCAATCAGATCATCGAGCGCATCGAACAGTTGGTAGAAGGTTTCTTCTCGCGTTGGGGATGCGCCTGTTTCGATCGTCTCCTGAAACAGGTCGTGGCGAGCCATGCTGCGCAGCCGCTGGAAGAGCATAATCTGACGCGGCAGGTCGTCTTCGCCGATGCTGCTTCGCAGCGCCCGTAGCGTGCTCAGGCACTCATCGAGCGGTTTCTCATCACCGCCTGCGGCGGCAATCAGACCATCGTACAGCGTCGTCAGAACGATCTTGCGCTCATCGGGGTGAACAGGAACACTCCCACCATTTCCTGACGATAAGGTGCGCTCAGGTGCGAAGAGATCATCACCCGCAGCGATCCAGCGCGGCAGGAGGTGCGTGCGGTTGGCGCTCAACCAGTGGGTCAGATGGATCGGCGTTGTATGCTGCATGGCGTTATCGAACCACAGGTCTAGGTTTGAACGACGACAACAGTGGCATCATCGGACTGTTTGCCATAGGTTTGCACAATCCGCTCCGCCAGTGTCTGCGGCGGTTGGCGAATATCCAGGTGCAGGTCTTGTGTGAATTGTGATGATACCCCGTCACTGTACAGCACGAAGAGATCTCCGGGATCATATGTATAGGTCAGTTCGAGCAATGTCGGCAGCCGGTATCCCAGGATGCCATTCTTCGAGATCGGTTTGATAGGCTTGCGACTGTAGACATAGATTCCAATGTTACCGACACCTACATATGTGGCGCTGCTGTGCAGCGGATCGAGCCGGAGCAGTCCGGCGACTGCTCCACGGGTGGTGTGCAGCGCCTCGTGCGAAAGCCGGATCAGTTCCTGGAGCGGTCGCTCCGCGCGTTCCCGAAAGATCGCCTCTGCTGCGCGCGCAGCACGGGCGGCTTCCTCGCCGCCACCCAGTCCGTCGATCACTGCTGCCAGCAGGCCGTTGCCGTTCAGCGGCGTCACCATCCAGGAGTCGCCGGAGATCGACTGCCCCTGCTTGGCGCGATTGCAGGCGCCCCACGCGATATTCATCGGCGGACCTTTCCAGGCCCGCTGGTGCGCTTGCCGGGCCACTTCACCGCGCGCACGCGCGTCCCTACGCCGACCGTCGACTCGATATGGAATTCGTCCATCAACCGCTGGACGCCGGGAAGCCCTGCGCCAAGGGTTTGTGTTGTGCTGTACCCATCGCGCAGCGCCAGTGCAATGTCGGCGATACCAGGTCCCTGATCACGCGCTTCGATGGCGATGCCCCGTCGTTCGCCGTCTTCGACCAGTTCGATTGCCAGTTCTCCGCTGCCCGCATGGGTCAAAATGTTGCGCGTCAGTTCCAGAACGGCAATTTCAATCCGTGTGCGGTCAATGTCATCGAATCCCAGGGCGGTTGCCATATCACGCGCCCGCCCCATCGCTACATAGACATCGACTTCGCGCGTCACAGGACAGACTACCGACTCCATCTGAGTGTACTCCTATACGTGTGTGTTCGCCAGCGGTCAGCGTTACATTTTGCTGACACGCGCGGTGACGGTGTACGTTTTCTGCCCGCAGGTTCATGGTCTGTGGACAGGTGACCCGGCGCCGCCAGGTTGGCATGGCAGGCAGAGGGCATAGCATAGCCTGTCATGCCGTCACACCGCCTGCTATCAAGTATAGCCGACGAGCGGCACAGGAGTCGGATCAAAATGCGTTCAATATCGACGCGAAATGCGAATCACAGGTGAGGTTGCAGATGGAAGTTCTTCCCGGCGGCACGCTGCTCGTGTTACCGTGAAGGTTCTGGACGTTAAAGGTGAGGCGGCGTTCAGGTCTCAGCCGCTCTCACCCTTTTTTACTTACTTCCCGGTGCGCTTCTTGATCTCTTCGGTCAGCAGCGGCACGATCTCATTCGCATCGCCGACGACCCCATACGTGGCGACACGGAAGATCGGCGCATCCGGGTCCTTGTTGATGGCGACGATTGTCCGCGAGGATCGCATGCCCGCCAGGTGCTGGATCGCGCCCGAAATGCCGATCGCCATATACAGTTTCGGGCTGACCGTCTTGCCGGTCTGACCAACCTGATGCTCATACGGCACCCAACCGGCATCGACCACCGCGCGTGATGCGCCATACGCGCCGCCGACCGCTTCGGCAAGCGGGGGTATCAGTTTGTAGTAGTTCTCAGGCGATCCCAGACCACGCCCGCCCGACACAATGATTGCGGCGTCTGACAGGTTGACCGCGCCCTGTTTCGGTGCAACACTGACAACCTTCGCCCGCATCGGCACTGCTGGCATTGCTTCGGTCACCACGGCGCCTGAACGCGCCGGATCCGCCTTGGGTTCGGGGAAGCTTTGCTTGCGCACCGAAACGACCGCTATCTTACCGGGGGCGAACGTTAGCGTATTGATGACATTGCCGCCGTGCGAGCTGCGAACGGCGCTCACCACACCATTCTCGATCGAGACGTTCGTCGAGTCGGCGGCGACGCCGGTATCGAGTTCGGCTGCCAGCGCGGCGCTAAAATCGCGCATCTGGAAACTCGCCCCGGTGAGGATCAGGGCAGGCTGGTACTTCTTTGCCAGCGCTGCGGCAGCGCCAACATACCCATCGGTCGTATACTGCGCCAGGGCGCTGTCATCGACTACATACGCCGTATCGGCGCCATAACTGAAAGCGACTGAAGGGATATCGCCAACGCCCGCGCCCAGGATCAGTGCGCCGACCTTCATGCCATTCGCATCAGCCAGTTCGCGCGCCTTGCCGAGCAGTTCTTTCGACACCCCGGCGACGTCGCCTTGCGCGCTTCGCTCAATGAAGACCCAGATCTCGTTTGCCATAGACATGCTCCTGTCAGATAACCTGCGCTTCCATCAACTTATCGACGAGTTTGGCAACTTTCTCGGCAGCGCTCGCGCCCTCGATCATCTCTCCCTTCGGGCGTGGCGGCGGCGGCACGCGGTTCACCAGGTTCAGGGCAGGGGTCAGATCGGCGGCGCTGAGACCGAGATCCGCTGCCGACCAGGTGGGAATCTCAACTTTGGCGACCTTGCGAATGCGCAGCAGAGAGGGGTAACGTGGCTCGTTGATCCCTTTGACGACGGTCACAACTGCCGGAAGGCTGGCCTCGACCGTCTCGACTACGTCTTCAAGGTGGCGTTCAGCGACGATTTTGCCGCTCTCCAGCGTTGCAATCTTGCCGACATAGGTCAGTTGCGCCCAACCGAGCAACCGCGCCAGCGCTGGCGCGAAGGCGCCGGTTTCATCATCGGTGGAGTTGCGCCCACATACCACGAGATCGACATCGCCGAGTTTCCTGATGGCGGCGGCGGCCACCCGTGCTGCGCCAAATGTGTCCAGCCTGGTAAATGCCGGGTCGCTCAACAGCAACGAGTCGGTCGCGCCCATTGCCAGCGCACGGCGAATCTGTTCCTTCCAGTCTTCCGGACCAATAGAGAGCACAGTGACTTTGCCGCCCAGTTTCTCGTTCCATTGCAGCGCCTCTTCGACGGCGTATTCGTCGAAGAGGTTCATGATCTGCTCGATCCCATCGGCATTGATCGTCAGATCGGCGTTGATCTTGACCGAGTTGTCGCGTGGAACCTGTTTCATACAGACAACGATGTGCATAGCGCCTCCCTCTGTGAGCCGCCCGAGCGGCTGACCATCAGTGCTGCTTCCCCAAAAACACGCTCATTGGCGTTCGTTGTGACACATTGCATTATAACATGATGTTGATCATGCCCATTCATCCGGGTCGTATGCTGGCAACTCGCGGCGCAGCGGTCGATTCTCGCGCACGCCAAGCGCAAAATCCGCCTGAAGCAACTCTTGCAGTTCGCGGGTGCCTTCGTAAATAATGGCGCCGCGCGCATTGCGAAGATACCGTTCGACCGGGTATTCGTCGCTGTAGCCATAAGCGCCGTGGATCTGAATGGCATCGTCAGCCGCCTCAAAACTGCTGACCGTCGCGTGCCATTTGGCAAGGGTCGTTTCACGGGTGTTGCGGCGTCCCTGATTTTTCATCCATCCGGCGCGATAGACCAGCAGACGACTGGTATCGAGTTTGCGCACCATATGGCTGATCATGCGTTTCACCAGCTGATGTTCGGCGATCGGAACGCCGAAGGTGTGCCGTTCTTTCGCATAGCGGATGCTGGCTTCCAGACTCGCCTGGATCAGCCCGGTTGCTCCTGCCGCGACGGTGTAGCGGCCGTTGTCGAGTGCAGCCATCGCGATCTTGAACCCCTCACCCTCTTCGCCAACCCGATTGGCGACCGGCACCCGCACATCTTCCAGAATGACGGATCCGGTATTGCCAGCGCGCACGCCAAGTTTGCCGTGGATCGGATGGCTGCTGAAGCCCGGCATGGTGCGCTCGACAATAAAGCACGAGATGCCACGGTTTCCTTTCGATGGATCGGTTTTGGCAAAGACCAGAAAGTTGTCGGCGATGTCAGCCAGGCTGATCCAGGTTTTTTCGCCGTTCAGGATGTAATAGTCGCCGTCGCGTCGCGCAGTGGCGAGCATTGCGCCGGCATCGGTGCCGCTGTTGGGTTCGGTCAGGCAGTAAGCGGCGATCTTCTCACCCTTCGCCTGCGGAATCAGATATTTCTGTTGCTGCTCTTCCGTTCCCCACTGAAACAGGGTCAACGAATTCAGTCCGGTGTGAACGCTCATCACCACGCGCAGGAAACTATCGACGCGCTCCAGTTCTTCACACACGACTGCCAGCGCCAGATAGTCCATGCCGGCGCCGCCGAGACGTGTCGGCAGGCAGATGCCGAGCAGTCCCAACTCACCCATGCGTTTTAGCACCTGCCGGATATGCGGGCGCGTTTCCGGTCCGTCCATGACCGCGCCACTGCGGTCCCACTCGCGGATGTGCGGCGCAACTTCCTTTTCGGCGAAGTCGCGCACCGTGCGGCGCAGCATCTGGTGTTCCTCGGTCAGGAACATATCGTAGTTGGCTGTGAAATCCATGATTTTCCTCCTGAAGAACCAAGAACTGAGAACCAAGAAC
>Ga0197142_1001693_pt1 | contig 19913 bp, 28 predicted proteins | sample GBS60_MetaG_FD_148614 | JGI IMG/M metagenome (GOLD analysis project Ga0197142, IMG submission 148614) | Sediment microbial communities from Great Boiling Springs, Gerlach, Nevada, United States - GBS 60_MetaG | ecosystem: Environmental > Aquatic > Thermal springs > Hot (42-90C) > Sediment... | reverse complement strand
AGCGGACAAACACATCGTGGGAGGCATCGCGGGCGAGGTCGGGGTCGCCGAGGCGACGCAGCAGATAGTGGAACAGGCGTGGGCCGTAGGTTTCGTAGACCCAGCTCAGCACGTGGGGGTCACGGCTCCGGATGCCAGCGACCAGGTCGTGAGGGGGCAGGGATGACATCGTGTGCTCCAATCAGTGCTCAAGCGGCGAATCCTGATACGACCTACTATAGCAAAGATGAGCGGGGAAAACGGTAACAGTTTGGCGATAATTTTGGCGCGCAAGGGGAGACGGGGTAACAGAAGTGTTGGGGTAAGAGCGATGGTGGGCGTGCAGGAGGCGAGGGAATGGCGGAGGGGTAGAGGTATTAGGGAGATGTTGATGCGGATATCGTTTACGTTTGCACCAACGGCTTCCGTCGAGGAGTCGTGGAGGCGAAGGATTGGGTGGTGTACCGATTGTACCGGTATTAAGGTTCAACACCTGCTGCTGAACTCCTGCCGAGGTACCGATCACCAGCAGGCCAATCCCTTTGAACCGCTGAAAGATGCGACGCATCGTCGGGCGTCGTGCACTTCCCCAACCGCCGTTCCGCCTGGGCAATCACCTCCGGCCGCTCCACCACCTCCCCTTCCAGGCGCCAGCCGACCCGCTAGAGCGCTGCGTCAGGGGTCGGACGCCCCTTGCGGCCGTAGGGGGCCACGTCCCGTTAGCAGACCATCACCTAGTGAGAGGCCCGTGTTCCTCGCAGCCGCCCCACGGCCTCCTCGGTGGTCTCCCGCGAGGTACCGTCGTGGCACATCAAGCGCTTCCAGGCGTGCTCGGTTTGCCTTCGTTCCCGACCCACCTGTGTCTTGAGCGTCACGCACTCCCGCTGCTCGACCTTGGCGACCAGATGACCGGCCAATGCCGGCGCACTCCGTCATCGGCAGTGCACAATGCCAGCGCGCGATGTCCTTCCTGTGCGGCGGGGGGCATGTCGGCGGCTGCAACGGCTTCGATCAGCGCCCGCGCCAGACCGATCCGTTCCGGCACGCACGTCAGCCAACGCACCCTTGCCAGCCGCTGCAGGTTGTCCGTGCGGGAGAGCGCACTATCGGCGACCAGGAAGGGCATTTCCCCTTCCTGCAGGTGGGCGATATACGCTTCGATCACGTGGGAAAAGGGGGATCGGCAGCAGTGCCGTCCAGGACCTGCATCGACGGCGGCAGCGCCGAGCGGTCACCGGTCATCACAGCCACTCAGACTTGCTTCAGGTTGGGGCGCTTGGCTCGCGAAGAGGTGGGGGTGATGCGCACCACCTCCGGCTCCTCCGGCTTCGCGTCCTCCCCTCGCCACCGAGCGAGGGGGTCCGGGTGGACGAAACGATGGTGGATGCCCCAAAGACGCAGGGCACGAGAAGCCGCCTGCGAAAAGATGTCAGTGAGACCAGCCTCGTACAGTCTGTCCAGAGCGCGCCCCAGACCGTCGTCGTTAAGCATCTCTGCGGTCAATCCTGGACGCAACAGGCGCTCCACGGATTTGTTCGCGAAAAACACAGGGGTCAGGTAGAGGGGGCGACCGACAACGCCCAACGCATGAATACCATCGCCTGCACGGCGTCGCCCACGCTGAGCTGGCGGTCGGTCGGCCCGGTCATGCGGTCAATCTGTCCGCCCTAGTCGATCTCCCGGCAGAGGCCAGCCACAATGCCCAGATGATCCAACCGTTGTGTTGCATAGATTGTCTCTACCATAGGTATCCGCCATCCCAGAGGATACCACACCTTCCGCTTTTGCATTATCAAGGTGCGGCATATGAGTTCCACACATAATGTGGATGGATTGGGAACTCACTCGCTCTTCTCCCTATGTTGCTCTTTGAAAAGCTCTGGCATTCTGCTCACGCTCCTGCTTACGCTCCTGTCTACGGTAGGCAAGTATGCTCTATCACGTGAGGTATATCTGTAATCTGACAGGAGCACATGCGCTATGACGTGGATCATTGACACTTCCCATTCAACCATAACCTTCTCGGTACGCCACATGATGATTTCTAAGGTACGTGGCCGCTTTTCGCGATTTGATGGCACGGTTGATTTCGACGAACTCAACCCGGTGAATTCATCAGTAAAGGTGAACATTGATGCGAGCAGCATCGATACTCGCGATGAACGCCGTGATGCTCATCTGATGTCACCCGACTTTCTGGATGTCGCCAATTACCCAACACTCACGTTTGTCAGCAAGCAGATTGAGGTGATTGATGACAATCACGGACGAATAATCGGTGATCTGACGATACGCGGCGTTACCCGCGAGGTCGTGCTTGATGTAGAGTACAACGGACAATCAAAGTCACCGTGGGGAACCGTCAGCGCCGGTTTCAGCGCTACGACGAAGATCAACCGCAAAGACTGGGGGTTAACCTGGAACGTAGCCCTTGAAACGGGTGGGGTACTAGTTGGTGAAGAGGTTGCTATCGACATCGAACTTGAAATTGTCAAGCAGGTACCCCAAGAAACTTCAGTTGCAGTGTAAACATTACCATCGGGTAGGAGATGAGGGGGGGCGTGGTGAGGGGAGCATTGATACGTCCAGGGGAGAGTGCACGGCCAGGACCTCGCGCTAGAGCACGTAAGTGGAAATCATAGTGGTTTGCACGTCTTTGTGGCCAAGGAGCTCCTAGACGGTACGAATATCGTCATGGGCTTCCATGAGATGAGTCGCAACGCAATGGCGCAGGGTGTGGGGACTAATCGGTTTGGAGATGCCGACCAGTTGCGCTACCTGACGGATCGCCTTTTATAGCCCGCTTTCGTCCAGGTGGTGGCAGCGCACGACACCGGTACGGGGGTCAACCGACAGCCGGTCGGAGGGAAAGAGGTGCTGCCGGCCCTATGCTTGTTCAGCATTGGGTGACGCACGGGATCGGGCATCAGGGAGACAGATAGCGCCGTAGCCCTGCGCTAGGTCCTAATCGTGCAGCGCGTTCACCTGGCGCAGGTATTCTCGAAGCGACGCGATCAGGCTGTTGGGCAGGATGGTCACGCGGTCCTGCCCACCGTTGCATCGCGGATGGCGATCATGTCCTGGTCAAAATCGATCGCCTTAGATGCGCAGACGGACGCACTCCATCAGGCGCAGGCCGCTGCCGTAGAGCAGGCGGGCCATCAGTTGGTGCATACTGGTCATTAGGTTGAGCACGCGGTGCACTTTGGTTTGCACAGTGGGCAGGCGTCTGGGTTTTTGAGTGTGCAGGGCGTCGCCGGACAAGATGATGTCTCGCTCCAACAGATTGCGATATAAAACGAGCGAGGCACTGAGAGCTCGATTCTGTGTAGAAGCAGCAACACTTTTGTCAACAGCTCAGGTGAGTAAGAAAGGCAGCGATCTCGGTTGCCCCATGTCTTTGGGGTGACGAAAGCTGCCTTCTGGTATTTTGTGAAAGAGGATGAAGCGTTTGATTCAATCAACGTAGGCTTCTTCAGTTCTAATAGCTTGAGGCGGATCGCATCGCACACCTGGTCAAGGGGTTTGGATGATTTTTGATCTGCCATTTTATCTTATCCTCTTGCCACTCTTGCCATTGCAATCGGTATTTGTCTATGGTAAAGTATAAGTAAAATGCTGGAATATGCTTCAGCATAGTACGTTTGTTCTGTTCTGACAAGAACCAAGTTTAGACGGTGGTTTGTCCGTCTATACCGCTGCAGGATGGTGAAATACGGATGATTATCCGTATAAACCGCTGTAGGGAAAGATAGACGGATGTTTGTCGTTCTTAACCTGGGTATAATAGATGTCCGTCTAGTTATAGGTTAGGCGCAAGTGCACATTCGTCGCAGTGTGCAAGAGGAGAGTCTGATGGACCAAAATGAGGTTGCAGTTGCTTTCGATATTGTTCTAGAAGAAATCGAGAACGCTATTGCAGCGCTGAATCAGCAGGGAGCGCAGGCTTTCCAGAGTGGCAAATATGACGTCGCAAGGAACCTAATGGAGAAAGGCTCGCAAATGGCGGCTTTTCGAAGCAAGGTTAAGGACCTGCAGAAAGAGTGGCTCAATATCTTTGCCACTGTGCCCTCTCCAAAGGTATGGAAGAGAAGCAGAAAAGTCGCTGAGAGATTGAAGCGTGGTCTACGTACCTCTGAAGACACTTTTCGTATCCCGATACTCCAAAGCCTGGTTGAATTAGGCGGCTCTGTTCCTATGTCAGATGTTCTGGATAAAGTAGAAGCGAAAATGCGAGGCCGGTTAAATGCCTACGACCGTTCTACATTGCCCTCAGACCCCACCCTACCTCGTTGGCGTAATACCGCTCAATGGGCACGAAATGCAATGGTGAAAGAGGGCTTGATGTCATCAGACTCTCCGCGTGGGGTATGGGAGATTACGGAAGCAGGAAGACGGTGGCTTGTAGCAGTCACTACTCAGAAGAAATAGAATTGCGCCTAACAACTCGTCCCAGCCGACTGCTCCCTCGCTGAGCTCGGTGCCGTTAGGCGGATGCACAGTGAAAATTACATGAGATGGGAGGATGAAGATGCGACTCTTCAAGCCAATGACTCCTGAGCAGTTAGCTCGTAATGACCGCATGATGAGCCTCGTATTAGCAATCGGGGGCATATTTCTGGCGTGGGATTTCTTCCGCTCAGCTCAGCAAGGTATCCCTTCATTGGGCTGGATCGGCTTCTTGAGTGGACCTATATTTGCGCACAAAGTCTCTGAGATCCTCTTACTCATGATGTGGATGCCCCTTATATGGGTCAGCAATTATGAGATGTCAGGTCAATTTCCTAAACGAATGCCCCCAGAACGCTACCTTCGCTGGCTGCAACGGTTACTCTGGCTTGCTCCAGTGCAAATGATACTGGCTACCTACGCATGGACGATTGTTAACCTGGGAACCAGCTCATTGACAACCGATTACCATCCCCTTGTATTTCGTGAAGATGGTTGGGTGTGGCGCTATTACTTGGGAGCAGTAATCATTGCGGGGGCAGCCTTTGTGCCCGTTGCGACGCGAAAGGTGATAAAGCTGGCTAACCAATGGTCAGGAACACAAAAATAGCTGCCCAACACGCGCTTCCACCTAACTCCACTTCACGGCGCAGGTGAAGCGCAGTCCGTTAGGCAGCGGTATGGGCGTTCGGTTTACCCATGATCTTTGACCATACGCTTCGCGGCACAGGTGAAGCACAGGCCGTTAGGCAGCCAAGCGATGACACAAGGAAGAAATATGAAACTGCCTGAATACGAATATAAAGGTCTAATCGCAGAAGCATGAGATGTGTTGCGTGGAGATACATCAAATTGGGCAGACCGCCATTTCTATTTTGAAATCATCCAAAAATATGGTCAGCCTGTTCTCGATGTAGGCTGTGGAACTGGGCGACTATTGCTAGATTATTTACAGCAAGGAATTGATATTGATGGCGTTAATAATTCACCAGAGATGTTAGCGATATTCCAGTACAAGGCAGATGAATTGAAGTTAGAGCCAAAGTTATATGAACAATACCTGGAAAACCTAGAACTTCCGCGCAAATATCAGACCATCCTAGTTCCATCAAGTACGTTGAATTAATAATCGAACCAGAAGCAGTAGAACGGGCAATGAAACGACTCTATGAGCACTTATTGCCAAATGGTATATTAGTCGCATCAATGATGAATCTCTGAAAAAAAAGGTGAGCCGCTCGAATCGAAGTGGGAGAAAACAGCAGTTCGTGAAAAAGATGGTGTCAAGTTTCGCAGAGTAGCTCACTCTTGGTTTGACCCTATCAGCGAATGTGAGCGTACAGAAGATTTATATCACAAAATAGTTGATGATAAAGTGGTAATGGAAGAATTGCATCAACGCTCGCCAGCCACACGTTCTTACAGTCAATCTCAAGCAAAAGACTTATTTGCAAAAGCAGGTTTCCAGAATATACGGTTGTTTAGTGATTTTACCTTTGAAGTAGTAAAACCTGAAGATAGATTGTTTACTGTTATGGGAGAAAAGCCACCTTTTGAATAAAGGCTGCCCAACATTGCGTGTAAGCGGACGGGCGAGAGCGTTGCCCCGCGTCCCAGGGATTCAGCCCCGAAAGCGGGATTTTACCCTTGGCTTTGTCCTCCCAAATCCCCCGCCCGCCGCTAATGCTTGCCATTGGGCGGATGGTCATTGAGACTTGACACGAAAGGAGCGAGACATACCCATAGTTACCACCTCTCTAATACTAAAAATAATCGTTTCGTGTGAAGGTGGCGGCAATGAATTCGTAGTAAAAAATGCTACAAGGGCAAACTATCTCGATTGGTGGTGCAAGTACTAACAAATTGCAGAAAGAATCCTATACACAGGTCAAAGACCAGCTAGATTCCATACGTAAAAAGGTAAAAAAAGTGACTATTCTTTTATCCCAAGACAAAGTTGCCCAAAGTGTCTTTACTTGCTGTCATATATGGTAAAGAATAGCAAAAAGTGGGTACAAATAGCTGTAGCCGTTGGAATAATTCTACTACTACCTACGCCGAGAGGTGCACACAGTTTTCAAGATGCGTTCTTACGGTCTGTGACTTGCCTAGCACCCACGTTATGTTAATTGCTTGGAGCTTGGATTATCTGGTACTAGTGCATCCCAACTACTTTTGGCTTAAGAGACATCATTATCCCAAAGGCGAGAGACCCTTGGAAAAAGCTCCACTGGTTGTTTTTCCAAGCCTAGATTAATAAGGTGATGCAGTGAACGCACAAGACATTGTTCTAATTGCATCTGTACCCCTCGTTTTTCTAGCATTTCCTCTAGTATCTTCCATTGTTGTATTTTCAAAGAAACGTAAATGTTAGGAAATAGCCATTATTTTGGCGATTCTCTTCGAGATCGGATGGTTAACATCCATTCTTTTTCTTCGTGAATTCATAAAGGACGATGTGACTATCCCCAAAACACAGGAACTTTTTAAGTCTAATGAAATGCTCCAAAGAGTTTCTTCACTCATTCGTGGAGCATTAATATTACTTGCGAGGCTGGCAGTGTTATTCTCATCATGGTCAAGCATAGTAAAAATCGCCGAGTCCATTGGCAGGGATGTGGCAGTAATAATAGGCAGCATCCCAATTTCTGGCTCTCTCTTTTTATTATTGGTAATATTTGTGGCATTTTTTCTTACTATTGCTTGGGGTTTGGGCTTGGTATACTTTGGGCTAACAGGACGCCGCATGCGGTATTAGCGTTACGCCGCCCAACACGCGCTTGCGCTTGCACCTGACGCCGCTCCGCTGCGCTGCGCGACGGCTGATGTGCAGGCTGTTAGCCTGCCTTCCACATCAATCATCGGTGAGCCAAAATGGAAGTTATGCTTCATCACATTTCAAAGTGGTTTCTCGACAAGCGCGAGCATTTCATGGTTTTTGCACAAGCAGATAGTCGCGTTGAAGGTTGGTTCAAGGCCGAGTTACTCGTCTTGTTCAACCGACTCGTAGCGAGCCATGCGCTTGAGAAGTTTGAGCGGGAAGCCAATGTCATTTCACCGAAGGATGGAAAGCGAAAACAGGTTGACTTTAGGCTTCAAATTCAAGGGCAAACGCACCTTTGCGAACTGAAAGCGCTGTGCATAAGCCAAGCAGCAGGTACTCGACGTAATCTACACTTTTACTTTCGCGATGACGACGTTGGGTTGGTAAAGGATTTCAAGAAGTTGGATGAGACTGCTGGAGTAAACAAATGGGTAATCGCCTTCGTCTATCCCGCTCCTGATCCAAATGAGTGGAGCAACGCTATAGCATCATTGCCAAACACTTTGAGACACTGGAAACCTGTAACAAGTCTCAGCGACTTTCCAAATTGGGTGTACATTGCACTTTGGAAAGGATGATTTTGTAGGAGATGTTTTTCAATCAGATACAGCAGGCTAACATGCGAATCCAGCCGACAGCGCTCCGCTTCGCTCCGCGTGCAGCTGAAGCGCAAATCGTTGGGCGGCAATTGTCACAATTACGAAGAGATAATGAAACCAGGTAACCGTTCAGGGGCTTCATCCCGCCGCTTGACGACATCCCCCGTTTACGGGATACTGGTGCTATGGACGACCCACTGCCGCCACCAGATGGCATTCCCCCGACGTGTGGAACACGTGGCCGCTTACGGCTCACGAGCTGATCACGACGCGGGTCCAGCAGGTCACCGTGCTTACCACGCGGGTGCTGGAACTCGAACAGCGTCTCACCCAGACCTGCCAGAACTCGTCCAAACTGCCCTCCTCCGATCCGCCCAGCGCTCCGCCTCGCCCGGCGAAAACACCGCACGGGCGTCCACGCGATGGCCAACCCGATCACCCCGGCGCCACCCGCGAACGGCGCGAGCTCGACACCATCGTCCCACTCCATCCCACCGCCTATCCACAGTGCGCGACGACCCTTGCCCCAACCCTGCCGGATGCGATCCCGCCGCAGACGACCTAGGTGTAGGAACTGCCACCGATCACCCCATACGTGACAGACTATGTCCAACACACGGTCTGCTGCCCGACCTGCGCCGCCCGCGTGACGGCCAAACTCCCGCCGGAGGCCCGCACCGGCTACGGCCCGCGTGTGACCGCGTTGGTCGGCCATTTGCACGGAACGTACCACCTCAGCTATCGGGCGCTTGGCGACTTGCTCGCCGATGTGGCCGATCTGCTCATCGGCCTCGGCAGCGTGGTGACCAGCACGCAGCAGGTGAGTCGGGCGCTGGCCCCGCTCGATGCCGCCATCCACACCGTCGTCCAAACGGCGGCGTTCGTGAATATCAATGAGACCAGTTGGCGCGAAGCCGATCAGCGCCGCTGGCTTTGGGCGGCGACCACTGACCAGGTCGCCAGTTTTCGCATCACCACCAGTTGCGGACGCGCCGGCCTGGATACGCTCCTGCCCACGACGTTTGACGGGATCGTCGGCTCCGACCGCTATAACACGTACAACCGCTCTCCCGCCGCACACCGCCAACTCTGCATAGCGCATCTGACGCGCAACATCCGAGCACTCGCCGAGGGTGGTATGCGGGATAGTCCACGGGCGTGCAACCTGTTGACCCAGTCGAATCCATGTTCACCGCCTGGCACGCCTTCCGCGACGGCGCCACCACGCGGTCTGGGTTGCAAACCGCCATGCAGCCGATCCAATCGGCCATCCGCACGGCCGTGGAAGACAGACGCACCCGAACGTGGTAGAAACACCCGAACGTGGTAGAAAGTCACTGCCTTGAGCCAGGAGTTGCTGACCTGGTGGGATGCGCTCTGGACGTTTGTCACCCATCCGAGGGTCGAGCCGACCAACAACGCTGCCAAACGGCTGCTGGGTCCCGCCGTGATCTGGCGCAAACCGTGCTTCGGCGCCCAGAGTGCGGACGGCAGTCGCTTCGTGGAGCGGATTCTCTCTGTCGTAACGACGTGCCACCAATAGGGACGCAACGTGCGGAACCTGCTAACCGATGCGGTTCGAGCGTCCATGACGGGTCAACCGGCACCAACCCTACTGCCCCCCGAACGATTACCTTACGGTTATCTTGGGTGTTTTGGCGTTGTTGGCTACGTCTGAAATCATAGAACGCTATCGAACACTCAATAGCATTGAGAAAACGGTTAGTCGTTCGTTGTCCTTCTTGGAAAGTCGTTTCACGGAACGCCCGTCTGCTATTGCTTTCTTTCAGAAACATCTCAATCTTGACCAGTATGTTCAAGGTGCGACTCAAATTGATTTGTGTGGCGTCACACTAACAGCAACGGTGAACAAACAATTTGGTAATCTACGTGAACGATTACAGATGGGAGCGAAGATACGCATACTGGTTATTGATCCAGATTCAACAGCGCTCAAAATGTCGGCAGAAAGAAGCACTTCCCCTGATGATACTGAGTACTACCGTGTAAGACTTGATGCCACTCTCCGAAAAATAGCGTACTTGTTCAGGAGTTGGGAATAAATCAAAGCATTGCAGGGCAACTCGTCGAAAGCAGGAAATCTGTCAGTGCGCCTTTTGTCATACGCTCCATCGTTTGGAATTATCAGTTTCAATGCAAACCAAGACAATAGTATTCGTTGAAGTCTACCCGCATAAATTCAGTTTCAAAACCTCGCCGACTTTTGAGTTAATGCCCAAGAGAGACGGGGATTGGTACAAGTACTTCGTTAACCAATTTGAAGAAATGTGGAACACAGCAAAGCCCTGGCAACCGCGTAGAAAAGGGAAGGATACCGCTGGCAGTATAATAAGGGTAAGCTGCCCCACCTGCGCTTTGAGCCGACAGGCCGACCGAAGGGAGGCCTGCGGATCAAGCGCTGATCGTTAGGCGGCTGATAAAGTTAACTCAACAAGATATAGATACAGGAGAATCATGAAAATTGATTACAACGCACCGTTACATGCAGAGAAAGATATTCTAATCTCTGCACCATTAGGATAGGACATATGTAAAGATAGAAGAATTCCTTTCGGGGTAGTTCCCTCGTATCCTAAAATTATTTGACCAAAAATTCCTAGAGAAATCATTACAAGGTTCTCTGCAGGTACTCAAAATGCATGTGGAAGGGTTGCTATGAGCAATCATCCTGTCAACGTAGGGCTACGTTTTTTGCTCGAGATAGCGGCGTTAATATCATTGGGAGTTTGGGGCTGGCAAAAAGGTGAAGGCTGGATTAGTTTTGTCCTAGCAGTAGGAATTCCCATTATTGTTGCAACACTTTGGGCAACATTTCGAGTTCCTAATGATCCAGGAACAGCGCCTATTGCAATACCAGGTGTTCTGCGGTTGATATTTGAATTGGCGTTATTTACATTCGCCACTTGGGCACTTTACGATTCGAAGTTCATAGTATTGGCTTGGGTTTTTGGTATTGTTACTCTTCTACATTACGTTTCTTCGTACGACCGCATGCTTTGGATAATCAAGCAGTGAAATTGAAACGCCGCCTCAACGCACAGCACTGCTGCGTTCACCGAGCACGCTCGCGTTGGTCTTACGACGCTTCGCAGGCGGTTCGGTGGCTGGCACGAGGCTCTCGAGACCGCATGTCTTGGTCATCTCTATCAGGAGGTCCCGCTGGCGCGTGTCTCTCGAAGCCGAGCGCGAGGCTGGAACACTGACCAGGTCACAGAGGAGCTGAGGCAGGTCGCCGCCGTCGTCGGTCGTCAAAGCTTGACAGTGGACAACTTCAGGAAGCACGTGACCATCAGTCCTGATACGGTTCACGCCCGGTTCGGCGGGTGAACATAGGCACTCCGAGCCGCGGGACTCGAACCCGTTAACCACGGTAGGCGCTACAGCGACGAAGAGAGTTTCGAAAACCTGCTAGCGGTCTGGACGCACTATGGTCGCCCACCCAAGTATCAGGAGATGAACACGACCATATCGACCATGGGAGGCAAAGCGTACATGAAACGGTGGGGCACGTGGAATCGAGCGGTTCATGCCTTTACGGATTATGTCGAATCAGAGACCGCCACGCCAAGCACCGAACACCCATCACAGAATCCGAAGGAGAGACTTCCGATCCCTGCTTCGATTCCGAAAGCCGAGGACCGCAGAAATCCCTCCATCGGGCTACGCTATCGAGTGTTGCAGCGCGATCGATTTCGCTGTGTAATATGTGGACGCAATCCGGCGACGGATCCTGGTTGCGAACTCCATGTCGATCACGTTGTCCCTTTCTCGAAAGTCGGCAAAACGACCCTGGCGAACCTCCGGGCACTCTGCGCAGAATGCAACCTTGGAAAAGGGGGCTTGCTTGAACCCAACGCCTAGCAACAGCATGCAGCGGACGGCACTACGCGCCGCTGATACTGAGCGTTGGGCAGGCGCGCCAGGGCTGCGTGCGCCGCACCCGTGCTGCACACCCGTTGGCTTCTGCAGAGGTTGGGGCGCTACAACGCGCTCGGAACCGACAGGCGGCGCACTCGCCACACACCGCCGAGGATCATCGGAATGCAAGCACAGCAACTGAGGAGCGCCCCTGTCCAGATTGTTGTTTGAAGCCCGATGGCTGTCGCCAGCAGACCGCCGATGATCAGCCCGCTGGGAATGCTCGACCAGCTAATCACCCGGGCCGTCGCGGTGAGAAGCTTCATTGGCAAGACAATGTAGAAGGCGCTCACAGGACCGCCCTGTGAGCGCTTTCCCTCAACTATCAACGCTCAAGCTCTAATCGGTAAACAGCATTCCAGGATCTGTCACACACATATGCTTCCGTTCCGCCCGGCATAAAGCGAATACAGCTTGGCTCAGCAAACCCGGCGATGAACGTTTCTGCAAAGCGAGCATAACCTCCGCCCTTGGGAATGCGTTTGATAACGCCCGTGCCGCGCTCGGTCACGTAGAGGTTGCCATCCACAGGGTCAACGGTCATACCCGAGGGGAGTGTCAACCCCCACGTATAGCGTGAGGCGCGCAGCTCATCAAAGATCCCACCTGCAGTAACATCGAAAATTGCGCCGAGTGCTGAATGTGCAAGAACGAGTCGATCATCAAGGATCACGCCACCCCAGCTGCCACCACACCCAAGCAATGCAGGATATGGCTTCAGATTCTTCACTACGGGAAAGCCATGAACGAAAACATCTTCTAGTAAGTAACGACCACCGGGTGTGATCTCGGCCATGCCCACTATTAGGGTGTCCGAGAAGGACACCAGAAGGCGCTGCCGGAATTCCACCAAGCTATACGGGTGAGAGATGCCTTCGTATAGCACGTCTCTGGCTGTTACTTCGCCCGATTCACTGACGTCCACAATCGCGCCAGCACTGGCATCGGCAACCAGGATACGACCATCAGTGATGGGTTGGATGCTGCCGGGATTCTTGAGATTCCAGGTATAGCGACGCACGGTCGGATTGCGATAATCGCCCGGCTCTGTGACATCACGAATAATACCTGCACCAAACTCGCTCACCAGAACACGACGATCAGGAGTAATCGCCATGTGGCCCGGCAAGTTGAGGCCTGTCGCGTGGATCGAAACGCTCTTGATGCGGTAGCCACCAGGATCATAGGCGGGTGTGTAAGACGGCGGATCGCAAATGGTTATCCCAGCCTGACGCCGCACCAACCCGGAACCACGGATGCACTTCCCGATATAGCACGCCCGGAACTGACAAGCCAAAGTGTCACGATGCGCCGGAGTCGTTCCGCTCCCTTCCGGTCGGCCCTCATCATGCCCGGTCGCTCAACACCGCATGCAGCCGACGCACGGAGTCAGGGTGATCGGGAATGTTGTGCGTGTGCTGACTACCCATGAGTTGCCGAGATCTCTGCCACGCACGGCTGATGCCGCCGTTGGGCCGCCAGGAAGCGTCAGTTGCACTCTGTGGTTCTGCCGGTAATCGGTGTATTCCTCCGCCTGCCCTACCGTGCGCCACAGCCCGTATCGCCCATCGCACTGGGAAGCGGCGTGCCACGTATGTCTCCCGTCGCGCCCGACAACTACTCGTCTTATGGTCTCTGGAATAGTTACTCCGCCTTCGGCAGCATGGCTAAGCCCGATACCGTCGGGCGGGACAGAAGAAACACGGTATAATCTGAAGAAACGATGAGGGAGACTGCTTATAAACTGGCAAGATTACATTGTCGTTGATCCCAGCGTTTGTCGTGGGAAAGCCTATATTAGAGGCACACGTATTCCGGCTTCGGTCATCCTCGACAATCTGGCTGCTGGTCTCTCATTTGATTGAGGTTTCGCGCAGTGATCCATCGTTAGATCAGGAAGCGGTGTAGACCGCTCTTTTATACGCTGCTGAGTTAGCCCGCGAGCGGGTGGTCGCCATCCCTGTATAGACAACGCGATGATGTTCAAGATTGACGAGAATCTGCGTTCTTGAGGGCATTGAGCATCTGATACCGCTGCTTTCCAGTAAGCCGCTTGAACACCTTCTATAGATTGTTGAAGAGACACGTGTAGGGATCAGAAGCCAGCCAGATATGCGCTGGCTCATCAGATAATTTTCTCCAACGAACAGGCTTGTCTTTCTCACCCTCTCCGGCTATAATGCACCTGTGCGATCTGAGTGGGATGAGCGGAAGAACCAGACCAACACCTGATTGGGCACACATCGACGCGATGACCGACAATGAAATCAATACCTCAGATATTTCGCCCTTAACCGAAGAGTTCTTCAAACGAGCAACGGTGCAGCTCCCCAGGCGCGCAGTCACGGCAACGATCCGCGGTAACCCGGATGTCCTGGCATGGTTCAAAGCCCAGGGTGAAGACTACGAACAACGGATGCAGGCCGCTCTCTGCATCTATGCAGAGTCGCACAAGGACCTCCAGCGCCAACCTGACCGTGTTGCCCGGCACGTAGCTGGAGAAAAAGATGCCCAACCATCATTCATTCCACGGATCTGCGCGAAAAGCTGCGTAGTCTGGTGAATTCAAATGTTGTAGTGCACAAGAAGATGTGCACTACAACAGTGCTGTTCAGCATCAGAGAATGTAATCCAGAGAAGAATTCTTTTTGAGCAAAATTGCGCAAATCCAGACACCAGTCCGCAAAGGCGCCGGGCGGGATGTCGTCGGGGCACGGTGCGGTCACCCAGCCCTTACAGCACGGGCAGCACACCTGAAGTACTAGTATCCGGTAATCTCGGGCACGATGACGGGAAGGTACCAGACCTGCTGACGCTGCGGCAGCCCAAGGGTGGGCCGCAGTTCAGGGAAGGGCAGCTGAAAGGAGGGCAGGCGGTAGGTCGCAACTCGATGATGCGAGACACGTTCTCAGTGGGAACGAGCTCACGCTGCTAGTCGGGATGCCTAGGCTGAGCGCCCTCGGATTTGGGCTTGCCGTGCGGGGTCTTGACCGGGCGAGGGGGTGCGGAAGGGGGTTCAGAGGAGGGCGGCTTCAAGGAGCTCTGCGAGTTCTGGTTGAGACGCTATTCGAGGGCGGCAATCTTCGTCAGCAGTTCATCCTGGTGGGTCTGCGTTGCCAGGAGGGTCGTCTCAATGGCGGCCTGTGCTACCAGCAGCAAATAAACAAGCACCTCCACCCGCGGCGGGGTGGCAGCCCATTCTTCCGGCGTCAGGTCTGCTGGCGTCATCTCGTCCATAGCAGCAGAGTATGCCGTAAACAGTGCGCTCTGGCAAGCTACTCTACAGCTTGTCTACCCACCCTAGACGGATACGATATTGCCGTGCCGTTCCATTTTCGTGGCATCGTCGGAAGTTCTCATCTGGGAATCTCGTTTATTACACAACGAAAGGAGAGCGAGATGAGAATCCTGATTGTGGAAGATGAGCTCGATCTGGCCAATGCTCTGGCACGTGGACTGCGCCGGGAAGGTTACGCGGTAGACATTGCCACGACCGGCGAACAAGGTTGGGAATTGGGCGAGATCAATGAGTACGACTTGGTCGTGCTGGATCTTAACCTGCCCGAGATGGACGGCCTGGAGGTGTGCCGGCGCTTGCGGGAAAGCAAGCCTAAACTCCTCATTCTGATGTTAACCGCCCGCAGCCGAGTTAGAGACAGGGTGATCGGATTAGACTTGGGTGCCGACGATTATCTGGTTAAGCCATTCCACTTTGAAGAATTGGCCGCCCGTATCAGAGCACTGCTGAGGCGAGATCTCCGAGTGCGGGAACCAATATTGTGTGTAGACGACTTGAGGCTTGATCCGGCCAGTCATACGGTCTGGCAAGGAAAGCGGCGACTGGAGCTAACGCACAAAGAGTTTGGCATCTTGGAGTACTTGATGCGTCATCCGGGAGAGGTGATCAGTCAAGAGGAGCTCATTGAGCATGTCTGGGGAGAAGAAGGGAACTTGTTCACGACCAACATGCGCGTCCATATCCATTCCTTACGCCGTAAGCTGGGTGATGATGTCGAAAACCCTCGGTATATCGAAACCGTTGTAGGACGGGGATATCGGTTGCTTACACCTGGAAATGACGCTTGATGAAGCGAGTGTTACGAGGCTGGCAGCACCGTTTTGCTGGATTTCTCACCCTCCGTCGTCGTCTGACGCTTTGGGTAGGCGGACTATTATTGACCCTGGGACTTGTGCTGGTCATTATTATCAATACCCTTACAGCCATCAGGCTGCCCCAGGCTGTTAATGTTGCCGTCCTTATGGAGCCAACTCCACAAGCTTCTGCGTTGTTGCCTCCGGCGACTCCGTCGCTTGATCAAGCCACAGTCGTCTCTGATGAAGACGCCTCAGTCATCGAACAGGTTCAAGAAATTGCCATCCGCGAGGTACGCGTGATTTCGATCATCGCAGTGGGAGTCTTCGCGTTACTTGGTGCAGTTGGCGCCTACTGGATAACGCAACGCGGACTACGCCCTGTGCAACATCTCAGCCAGTTGGTTCGAGAGATTGGAGCTGAGTCTCTCGGCCGCCGATTAGCTCTGGAAGGACCGCCCGATGAGGTGAAAGCACTCGCCGATGCTTTTGACGATATGCTGGAACGCTTGGAACGGGCTTTTGCGCAACAGAGCCGCTTCGTGGCTGATGCAGCGCATGAATTACGAACCCCCTTGGCCACTTTGAGGACAAATCTGGAAGTCATTTATCAAGACCAGAATGCCAGTTTGGAAGACTACCGCGAGATGGCCAAAGTTTTGGACCGCATACTCGACAGAATGGAACGTTTGATGGAGAATTTGCTACTGCTGGCGGGAGGAGAAGCAGAAGTACAGCGGGAAGTCACAAACTTGGGAGTGGTCTTAACCGAAGCGGTAGATGAAATGCAGCCGTTGGCACAGGCTCACAACGTCACGCTGGAACTTGAGGTTACTGACGAATTAGTTGTGCTGGCAGATCCTCTCCTGCTCGCCCGGGCTGTGGGCAATTTGATCGAGAACGGGATTCGTTACAATCGTCCTGGAGGCTCCGTGGCCGTTACAGCGTATAGGGAGGCAAGCGGCATTGAGATCCAGATCAAAGACACTGGGATAGGTATTTCTTCCGACGAACTCCCCCATATTTTTGAGCGTTTTTACCGTGTTGATCGGTCACGGAACCGACATCGGGGTGGGGCTGGCCTAGGCCTGTCTATAACGGCCCACATCGTTCAGTTGCACGCTGGACACATACGGGTGGAGAGCGCATTAGGAGTAGGAAGCACGTTCACAATTTGGCTCCCCCATTACGAAAACGAACTCGTTGGGGGGCAAACTTAACGGCCATTTAACACCGGTTGTACTATCCTCAAGTTGGTTGAGTAGCCCGAGCAACCCATCAACCAGCTTTCGAGGAGGTGTGACATGGTGAAAAAAGCATTGTTTGTTATCGCCGCCTTGCTCTTGGCAGGTGGCTTGGGATGGCCTGTGATGACCGGGAAGACTATACAGGCCGGGAACGCCAACACCACTGAGTCTCCCTGTCCTCCGGGTTTTGTGGAGTCTGTTGTGCTGGAGCCCATACGGTCAGGCGAGCAGGGTTCAGAGGTCGTGGAACGCAGTTGCCGACCAGCCGATGAAGAGGTTGAAGCCATTGTGCTGGAACCGCTGAGCAAAGAGGAGGCAGAGGCACTGGATAGGCCGTATCAACCGACAGAAACTAGCCCCATTGTACGCGGCCCCAGCGATTCAGATGAGTACCGTTGCGTGGTCGTACTCAAGCCTCTCGAGGAGGGAGGAGAAGCTTCAGAGCCTGTTTGTGGCAAGGGGCGGATTGAGGTGGTGGATGGTGTTTCCCTCCAGTCCCTGTACCTCATTGCCAAGTTCTACGACAATACGAACTACGGGTCACTTTTGAAAGAGTACTACGGGCAATACCCATGCTCCGCAGGGTACAGCTATGGCAAACCGGACCTGCGCGTCGACGGCGTGGATAACCGGTTTGCATCTGGACAGGGGTTCTCTAGTTGTGACCGTATCACGGTTTACGACTGGTATGATTACACAGGTCCACAATATTCCTGCGGACCAAATTGCTCTACCTTTGGTGCACTGAACGATGAGGTGAGTTCGTGGAAGATTGAGGATTGAGCGAAAGGACGCAAGATCCGTGATATAGGGCTGCTCAATCGATGCTGGGCTTACGGATGACACTCGTAAGCCCAGCATCTTCGACTCAAAAGCCGCCCAACCTGCGCTTATACCTGACGCCGCTGCGCATACTGCTGAAGCTTGTCGTTAGCCGCAGATAGATGGAGCGTTGACAAGAAATCGCCCCTTGCGGGTTCTCGCCCGAAAAGATGGCTTTCGGCTTGTAGACACTACGCCCCCGAGCACCTTATCCGCCGTCACCGCCCACGATTAGCCCTGAGCGGGTCACTGGCTTTAGCGTGGTTAGTCTGGTGAGGGATACAGAGAGCGAAGTCGGATTTGGCTAGCAGGTGGCTTGTCGATCGTCGGGCTTCCGTCGGCGGTGGGATCTTGGCTATAATGTCCTTGCCTGGCAAGGCGTGGGAAGGTCAGTGGGCATTTTAGTCGTTGGATTTCGCCTGGCGATGTGCTATGAAGTATTGGTGCTTTGTCAGCAGCAAAAGGCCGCGATTGAGGGCGGTAGGGTCGTGCTCCCACCCGCAAGTTTCGGCTAATATCGTTTCCAAGCGGACAGCGGCTACGCCGCACGCGAAAGCAGGTGCGAAAAGCAACGGGAGTAGCGGGTTGGCCGTGTTGGTTGTGCAGTCACCGCCGCTGCCGCTGAGCCACACACAGATACACTTGCCGTAGCTAACGCCGGTGCGATATCCGTGCATTTGCACCTGTATGATGCATCCGCTCGGGAAATACTTGAGGCAAAGCATTGCGCCGCAGCGCTGCGAGCAGTTCGTTCTACCTATCCAGGAATTCTAGTATCCCTCATTACTTCGGCAGGCATTGAGCCGGACCAAAAAGCGTAAAGAACTCATCGCCACCCGGACAGGGTTTCCAGACCTTGTAACTGCCAACATGGGCGAAGACGGGATCCTCGAACTCTGCGAACTGCTCACAGAGCGCGGTATTGGGAGAGAGGCCGGTTTGTTGTCGCTTCGCGATGCCCGGATTTTCGTCGAGTCAGGCATCGCATCACGTTACGTGCGGGCGATGATCGCACCACTAACCTCCGATCCCGATGAGGTGGTCGCGCTCGCTGCGGAAATCGAGCAGACACTCGCTGAGGGGGCATTCGGCTTGAGCAAATGCATCATAGCGACGGTATCGCCTCTTGGTCCGTTAATTGGCGTGCCATTGCGCGAGGTCATAGCATCCGAACAGGCTTGGAGGAAACGCCGGTTCTTCCTGACGGACGGATAGCCATTGGAAACGCGGAACTTGTTGCTGCCGCCGTGTTATTATTGGAACAAGCTGTATAAACGTGCAATGTGATTGTTCCTTGGCTGCAAGGCAAAAGCACCACAGTTTCACTTAGCACGCCACCCAATAAGCCACTCAAAAGGCGGGGCAAGTTGTTGTTTTTCGTTTCCCACAAACTGATCTAACAGCAGGGAATTTACGCTCTGCGCTTTTATTGGGTAAACTTCCTGGCGAGTATGACGATTGGCTGATTTGTATGATTTCGTCACAGACATGGCATGATCTTGCGGGATTTGATGAAGTCGTTCGAGAAGATGATGAAGATTTTTGAACAGAGTGGCCTGAAGGTGACAAGTGTTATCCGAGCTGAGCGCTTGGCCGTTGTATCGGGCGATATTCTTCTGGGTGCAATTGGTGAAATTTCATGAGAGCATTTAGAGCGCGTGAGACGGAATATGGCGATGGTTATTGACAAAGATGGCGGCTAAGATGCGCATCCAGTCGAACGCCTTCGGCTCGATCCCGCGTGTCATCTTGTTTGCGGGCTTGGTGGTGTGGGATGCGGTACCTTGCGTGGGGCGGCTGAACCGCAAGCCGTTGGACGGCTGTCTCTGGACAGTAGTATTCTGTAGTGGCAGAGTCACGTGGATCAAGCATTCAACAAGTTGCGCAAGCAGGCGAGTATTTTGTCGCGGCTGAACGAAACAAACGCGGCGCATTTGCCGTGACTGTTGCTGGAAATATGCC
>Ga0197142_1001691_pt1 | contig 19934 bp, 16 predicted proteins | sample GBS60_MetaG_FD_148614 | JGI IMG/M metagenome (GOLD analysis project Ga0197142, IMG submission 148614) | Sediment microbial communities from Great Boiling Springs, Gerlach, Nevada, United States - GBS 60_MetaG | ecosystem: Environmental > Aquatic > Thermal springs > Hot (42-90C) > Sediment... | reverse complement strand
CCTGAGGACATCCACGATGCTGTTTCGAGATGTTCTATAAAGAGGATGAAGAAGCTATGTATCCGCCCCAGATAAGGAGGGCCGACTACGGTAGAGGGTTCTACTTCTGCTCCTCATGCGGGACAGGTTATTATGATGCCGATAAATGCCCTGTTTGCGGGACTAAGACAAGAAAGGAAGGTAAGAAGGATAACAGAGAAGACAAGCCGAGGGTAAACATAGAAGGTGGTTAAGGTATGAGGTCAAAGTAGTGAATGGTGGTTTTATGGAGGCGTTATATCCCCCACAGATAAGCAGGCCCGATTATAATAGAGGCTTCTATTATTGTGTCAGGTGTATTACGGCCTATAAGGACGCAGACATATGCCCTAACATCGGAACAAAAACAAGGAAGAAAAGCAGGAAGAACGGCAACGGGGAAAAATCGAGAATAGACATAGAATTTGACGAAAATGACATAACATAATTAAATATTTAAAATCGCATACTCTACACTAAGCGCGGGCCCTACCCTTGTAATGTGGCAATTTTCTGTCTAAGGTGTTGGCGGAAGAGATGTAGATGTCACGGACTCAGAACACTGCGGTATTTGGTTACATCGATTGCTCCTGATTAGAAATATATCGCAGAGTGTTTTGAAAATCAGTATGTCTGAAGAGCATGATAGGGCTGTGGTGGCCAAGAAGATTTCTTCGTCGTTGTTGCGTGTTTTTCTCCATGTCGCGCTTTATGTTGTTGTTGCAGCTGTTTTGCAGTGGTTTATCACAGCTTATCTCGTGGGATTCGGTATTAATCTCGTTGACTATCTTGGCTATGTGCAGGTTCTTGTGGCAGTGGGGCTGGGTTATCTAATTGTTAGCGGTGTGGCTACGTTTTTCTACTGGTCCATGAGGGTGAAACACGGCCATCCAACTTCAGCGGCCATTAGAAACATCGTGAAAATTATTGGTGTGGGCGCTTTAGTCGCCGCTATATCGGGAGGTGTGGCAGGCGGGGCGGCGGGGGTGGCGTTAGGAGGCTTTATAGGCCTCGTGGTAGGTTTTGCATCACAGCAGGTTTTGGGACAAGCAATAGCAGGCCTATTCATACTCATTACAAGACCACTGAAAATCGGTGACAACGTGGTTTTAGGCGGAGACGAAGGGATTGTCGAAGATGTTTCAACACTGTTCACAACAATAGTGAAGCCGGATGGAGTCAAAGTCCTGATACCCAACAACTCTATTCTCGGAGCAAAGGTCTACATAAAACCAGCCTCTTGACGTGTTTGTGTCTCACTGTCTTGAGTTTGTATCGTCAACGTAGATTCAAAATGTTTGCTGAAACGGATGTCTGGGTTTTGGCTGATGAGTGGGGGCCTGAAAAGGTAGTGCAGGTCTACGACCCTGGTAACGGCATGAGTGGTGTTCTTGGCGGACAACACCGCCGCCGGACTCGGTAAGGGCGGGATACGGTTTACGTCCACTGTTACCCACGTGTAGGTTCTCCGGCTTGCGAGGACGATGCCGTGAACTGAAACTGCTTGTGACATTCATGGCAGAAGCTCTGGTGGTGGCTGCTTCTCTGTAAATGATACCGCGCCTCATGAAGAGAGGAGTGAGGGAAAGGGATGTGATGCGCAAGGCATGTCTACATCTACGTACCGTTGAGTAAAAATCACCACCGAAGCATTAACTCAGCCTCGTCAACCGTTTTCCGGCCCTGCTCCAGCCTTAACCTGTAGGTAATGGCCTCGCCGTCCCAAGCCACGTAGGGTGACTTTACCAGCCAAAACCCGAAGAAGGGGATAGAGCGGACCCTGCAGCCAAGGGCCCTCAGAAGCGCTACCACATCGCTTATCGACGGGAGGGAGCGCATGGCGACGAGCAGGGTCTCCGGAGGGGTCTTGACGGGCCGCCACTCCGACTCAACCGCAGCCCCCGGCCCCACCTCGCACAGCCCTTCCTCGACGGTAATTTTCTCAAATCCGTGGCTCAGAGAGAAGCCTGTGTCAACATTTCTGACCAGCTTCAGCCACGCCCTCCGGAAATCAGTCCCGTAGGCGCGCATGTAGCAGCGCAACGCACCACCGTCAACCGACAGCGAGGCCTGAATAGACGCCTCCCCGCTAGCTAGCAAGGGTTTGGACACGGCTATAGAAGAGGGCTCGCACGGCGTAAACAGCATGAGCCAAGTGTCTACTCTCCTAGGCCTGTTTAGCTTAACGGCTGGGGCGCATATAATTCCATGGAAGCTCTTGACGATTCCTCCGGCGGGGCGTAAGGGCACTTCGATGCTCAGGTGGCTGGTCTCGGAGGGCTTGGGGGGTTCGGCGGAGAGGTGTTTGAAGCTGGCGCTCCACCTTCTTCCCTGCCTGAAAAGGAGTCTGCCGTAACCAACTGTAAAGTCCTTTACATCACCTGTTCTGAGCCGTATATGTGCGAGGTTGTCTTCCAGCCAGCACTCCAATTCCGGGAGCCCCGCCCTATTCAGCACACTGACCATTCTACACACCTGCAGCAACCCGAAATAATGTGGAAATACCTTAAGTAGGAAACCCGTCCGCTTGTGTCCTCTAAGGAGGCCATACCATCCTGATATCCTGTACGATTTTTTAAACGTTTATAACCAAAGAACACTGGAACATTTCCGGGATGCACTCCTGTCCAAGATGCGGTAGAAAGTTTCAGGAGTCGAAAGCTCTCAGGAAGCATCTGAGGGATAAGCATCCGGGATACTTTTTGGCGAGGTTCTGGATGCCCTGGGTTGTTCTGGTCGTCATGGTTGGCTTGGGTGCCGTTGCTGCATTCCCTTACCTTAGCACCCCGAGAGAGGACACTGTAAGCGGTAAGGACAGGCTGCTGGAAACCTATCTGACGGGACATGAGAAGCTGGCGATGCACACCCATCAAACTCTGAAGATTTTTGTGGAAGGTGTAGAGGTGAAGGTTCCGGCCAACATCGGCATAAGAGATGGGAGAATGCGCGTCATCCACACGCACGATGAAACGGGCGTCATACACATCGAATCACCGGTATACGCCGAATTCACCTTCGGAGACTTCCTGAAGATATGGGGCAAAACATTGAACTCCACATGCTTCGACGCATACTGTGGAAAAATCAGGTTCACGGCCAACGGTGTCGAGATAGCGGACCCGCTAAACTATGTGCTGAGGGACGAGGACAAACTAATCCTAGAAGTGTCCACGAAGTAGGTAAATACCTACGTTAACTAGTTCATGGCATTATTGAACGCTGTTTGGTAATACGTGAAGCCGGGCATCAAACGTCAAGGGGTTACCAAGGGGTGTTCGTGGAGAAGGCCCTCGAGGCTAAACCCTTGGCCGTCCTCCCCACGGCGCTGGGGAAGACCGTGATAGCCAGGCTCCTCCACAGACATACCGGTTGCAGGATGCTACTTGTGGCGCCGACGAACCTTCTAGCCCTGCAGCTCAGGGAGTCTCCTGAAGCATCTCAGGCTTGGTGAGGTGAGGTCGCTGCCGTTACAGGGGAGACCCTCTGGTCCAAGTAAAGACGGCCAGATACGGGGACAGATATGGACATGAAGCCTGCGCACTGGTTCATTCAATGCATGTGTAGACCCAGACTTGTACGGCAGTGTTATGTGAAACCAGCAAAGCTTTACGATACAAGTCGCTGGTCTTAACGCTCCAATACTGTCCTACATTTGATTAAATATTGCCAGCATCAGACCTTATGTTGGTTGTCCATGGCTGAGACAGATGTCTGGGTTCTGGCTGATGAGTGGGGGCCTGAGAAGGTGTTGCATGTCTACGACCCCGACACAGGGATGAGGGGTGTGCTTGTTGTAGACAACACCGCTATGGGGCCCGGCAAGGGCGGGATAAGGTTTACATCAACCGTTACGCCGGTGGAGGTTTTCCGGCTTGCGAGGACTATGACTTGGAAGTGTGCTATGGCGGGTCTTCCCTTCGGCGGCGCGAAGTCCGGCATCATGGGCGACCCATCGGCGGTGGACAAGGTTGCTTGGATGAGGTCGTTCGCAAAGATGGTCAAGCCATACGTTGTACAGCAGTATATTGCGGCCACGGACATGGGGACCACTGAGCTTGACATGGCCGTGTTCGCCCACGAGGTAGGGGACATGAGGGCGTGTACAGGGAAGCCGAGGGAGCTGGGCGGCATTCCTCACGAGCTTGGGACAACAGGCTACGGAGTGGCTGTTGCAACAGACCTCACGCTTAAAATGCTCACACAAATGAACATGCTCAACCTAGACTCTAAAGGCGTGTCAGTGGCCATTCAAGGCTTTGGGAACGTCGGCTCGTTTACAGCCAAATTCCTAGACGACATGGGTTACAGGATAGTGGCTGTCTGCGACATATCAGGGTGTATACATGACCCTGAGGGCCTCGACATACCCGAGATAATGAGGGAGCTTGAACAGGTCAAGCACATAGCTGGTCTCAGAAAATTCGCTAAGAAACCTAAAGAGCATGTGTTCGAGGCTGGCGCGGATGTTTTCATACCTGCCGCGGGCTCAGACGCCATAAATACGGGGACGGCCCTGCAGCTGATAACCCGGGGGACTAAAATCGTCGTAGAAGCCGCCAACATCCCCACAACACCCGAGGCTGAGAAAATACTCATAGAGAAGGGCGTCTGGGTGATGCCGGACTTCGTAGTCAACGCCGGCGGTGTTATAGGCTCCTACGTGGAGTATAAGGGGGGTACTGAATATGAGGCCTTTGAGCTTATCAAACAAAAGATAACGGCAAACGTCAAACTCATCCTAACCGAGGCCGACCTGCGGACGAGACCGCCGCGGCAGGTGGCTTTGGAGATAGCTGCCGCCCGTGTGAAGAGGGCGATGCTTCTACGGCGTGGGGCAATAGAAGTCGCACGCGAATATTTCGCAAGAAAAAAGCTCTACAGCGACGAGTTCTACGGCCACGCACTGAAGTCAAGCTGAAACCTGTGAAGTGCATCAAACATCGAATAACAACCTAATGCCTCCTAACTTCCTCTACCACAGGCTTTTACAGAGTATTCCGGAGTTTGCCAAGGCTTAGGATCCCAGCTGCTAGCGTGTTCCGGCTTAATGGGTCCAGCCGTCCAGTTGGCGATGCATCCATGCCTTGGGCGCGATCATCCAAGAATGTGAACGCTTCTTCTCCGCTTCGGGCTTCCACCGCCGAGATGGAAGCCGCCACCCATGGCATAATTCATTGGCTCTAGTAAACATGTTATATATGGGCATCGAGTGTGATTGTGTATGGGAACCGTATTGTGCGACAGCTCGTTCTTGAGGGGCCCATTGCATGCAAAGCCCGTGCTAGAGCTGTCAGACCATTTCAGTGATATTTACATTGATAGTGGTGAGGGGCCGCCGGTTTTCAAATCATTTATAGGCGGTGAGTGGGTGACATCATCTACTGGGAAGGTTTTTCCTTTAAAATCACCCATTGATGGTGAGGTTATCGCGTATGTCCAGAGCTGCTCCGAAGATGATATGCTGAGGGCGATTAAGGCTGCAAAGAGTGGCCAGCGTGGGATACGCGACATAGCCGCCATAGAGAGAATTGAGATCTTCAGGCAGGCAGCACAGATGATGAAGGCTAGGATGGATGACTTTGTGAGAACCCTTATTGTTGAGGCTGGGAAAACCCGTGAAGATGCCACCGGCGAGGTGAGAGCAACCATCGACAGAATGCTCCTGACAATGGAGGAGACAAGGAAGATATTCGGCGAGTATATACCCGGGGACTGGTCCGATGACACTAGGGGTAAGGTCGCTCTGGTCATCCATGAGCCAGTAGGGGTTGTGGGAGCTATAGGCTCGTTCAACTATCCACTATACATACCGGCGGCCAAGCTAATACCGGCGCTGCTTGCAGGAAACTCGGTAGTAGTAAAACCATCGAGCGCAGACCCTATCTCCCAGCTCTTACTAGCCAAGATTCTAGAGGAATGCATAATCCCCCCCGCCTGTTTAAACGTTGTAACGGGTCCAGGAGCCCTAGGCTCGCTCCTAGCCTCAAGCGAGGATGTGAGGATGCTCTCATTCACTGGGAGCACTGAGACTGGCAGGATGCTCTTTAGAAATTCTACGATAAAGCCTCTTCATCTCGAGCTTGGTGGGAAGGGCATAGCGATAGTCCTTGATGACTGTGATCTGAAGTTGGCTGCGGAGCGATGTGTTATGGGTGCTTTAAAAAATGCTGGACAGAGGTGTGATGCAATAAGCCTCATACTGGTGATGGAGAGTGTGGCGGATCAATTCATATCGAATGTCTTGAAGGAGGTGGATAAATGGATTGTGGGCGATCCACGGATACCTGAAGTCAAGCTAGGCCCTCTCATAAACACGGTACAGGTTGAGAGGGTGCGTGAACTTGTAGAGGATGCGCTGAATAAGGGTGCAAAGCTCCTTAGGGGTGGACGATACTTCGGATGCTACTTCGAACCTACTGTATTGGATTATGTCCCACGTACTGCTAGGATAATGTGGGAGGAGACCTTCGGCCCCGTGGTGACCATAGCTAGGATTAGAAATGAGGATGAGGCCTTGGAGATATCTTCACACATAAAATATGGGCTTGATTCAGCCATCTTCTCCAACAATTTCTACAGGATATGGAAGATAGCGAAGAGGTTGGAGGTAGGCGGTGTAACAATTAATGATCTGCCCAGACATGGCGTGGGCTACTTCCCCTTTGGCGGTGTAAAAGACTCTGGAATCGGGAGAGAGGGTATCGGCTACTCCATAGATGAGATGACAGTACTCAAGACGATAGTATTCAACCTAGAGCCGGCGGGGTTGGTTAAGCTGAGAAGAATGCCTTCCATGTAGGCGGAAGGAGGATCTACAACGATACTAGCACAGAGGACATCCCCCTCATTTGCCCCGCTCGCGTAAGTAAGGCGAGGTATATGGTTTAGCTGTTGAAGCCGTTTGAATTGGTTTTATATCGCCCATTTCAACTCTCAGTGTCATGTCGGAGAAAGTGCTAGCGGGCGGCGGGCTTCTGCTAAAATCGTTGAAGAAATCGGGTTTTGACGTCTTCTTCCTAAACTCGGGGACGGAGTATGCCAGCCTTCTACTAGACTATCGTCTGCTTGGGAAAGATGAGAGGCCTGAGATGGTGGTATGTCTGCATGAAGCTACCGCAGCATCAGCCGCATACGGCTATACCGTGGCCTCGGGGAAGCTGAGCGCGGTACTCGTCCACACCACACCGGGGGTGGCCAACGCGTTGAACAACATCATAAACGCTAAGACCGCGAACATACCTGTTCTCCTCGTCTCCGGGATAACTCCATTTACGCAAAGCGGGCACCAAGGCTCGAAAAATCTAAGGGTTCACTGGGGTCAGGAGACGCGTAACATAGAGCAGCTTGTGGGGCAGTTCGTTAAATGGAGCTACGTGGTCAAGTCTGTCACCGAAATACCTGAGGCTGTCGTACGGGCTGCTGAGGTCATGTCAGAAGAGCCTCAGGGCCCCGCCTACATCGGTATACACCGTGAATGGCTAATGGAAAAAGTCGTGGAGCCCGCAGCCTTCCCGTTGCGCACTTTTTCCTTCAGCCCTGCACCACAGCCTGAGGTCGTGAAGGATATCGCTTCGAAGATGGTGGAAGCAGACTACCCCGTAGTTTTGACGCGTTCGGCGGGTAGAGATGCGGAAAACGTCGGCCTGCTTGTCGAGCTTGTGTCCCTGACGGGATGCAGGGTGAACCATGCTATTGGGGATTATGTGAACTTTCCCACAACAAACCCCTTCTCAGCCCCTGCAGACCTGTCTAGGGCAGATTTCATACTGGTGCTTGAGGCGGACGTGCCTTGGATACCGTCCAGACAGAAAGTCCGGGACGAGGCCTATAAGGTCGTTGTAGGCGTTGACCCTTTAAAGATAGATTACAACCTGTGGGGGTTCAGGTTTAACGTGGCGGTGACATCGAAGGCGTCAACGTTTCTTAGAATGCTTGTCGAGAAGCTGAGGGAGATAAATGCTGTTGGCGTTGATGTTTTGGAAAAAAGGAGGTTGGAGGCGTTCAGAGAGTGGAGTAATCTGCGCGAGGAACGTGAAATGGAAGTGCGCGAAGATTTTAAGAAAGGAGTGCTGACTAAACGGCTGGCATCACATCTTTTGGGCAAGGTGCTTCCACTTGACGCTGTGTTGTTAAACGAGTACTCTCTCAAGCCGCAGTACATAGACAGAGAGGTTCCGGGGACGTATTTCTGGGAGCCGCCCGCCGGTGGTCTCGGATGGGGTCTTGGGGCGGCGCATGGTGTGAAGATGGCCCGGCCTGCAAGCTTCGTTGCTGCCGTAGTAGGCGATGGGAGCTTTGTCTTCAACAACCCTGTCTCTGCCTACGTGCTTGGGAGATGGTACAGGCTGCACGTCTTGACGGTGGTCTTCAACGACGGATGCTGGGGTGATGTGAAGAAAAGCGTTATGGACACAGGGCTTTACAAAAGCCTAAACGAGGTCGGGTTTCTCGAAGGGGCTGATTTCTATGAAAGGCTTGACATCGCAAAGATAGGGGAGGCATGTGGTCTCAAAGCCTACGACGCGGCGGAACCGTCCGAGGCGTTGAGTAAACTTGCGGAAGCTGTGGAAACAGTTAAGCGCGGGGCTTCAGTAATCGTTGACCTAAAGGTATCGACTACGTGACGTCAAACTTATCTTCCCAGAAAGCGACGATGTTTTTAAGGAAGACCAATGTAGAATTTTTTCAGCTCCGAGTTTCTCTCTACTTCGTCACGTGAGCCTGCGAAAACTATTCGACCATTCTCCATGACGTAGGCCTTGTCGCATATGGCTAATGCTTTTTCGACGAATTGGTCAACTACGAAGACTGTTAAACCTCTGTCCCTAAGTTCATTAAGTTTGACAAATATTGTCTCAACAATACGTGGTGCGAGCCCGCTGCTCGGCTCATCTACCATTAGCAGCTCGGAGCCCGCCACCAAGGCCCTGGCTATTGCCAGCATTTGAGCTTCGCCGCCGCTGAGCTGGCGTGCAGGCTGGTCACGTCTCTCCCTCAAGATAGGGAATATTGTCTCAGCCAATTCGATTCTATCCTGCAGCTCTTTTTCGTCTTTGATGATGTAACCGCCCATCAACAGGTTTTCCCGTACGGTTAGGTTCGGGAACAGTCTTTTCCCCTCGGGGACCAGTGATAGACCTAACTGCCTTACCTTGTGTGGGGGTTGGCCCGCTATGTCCATGTTTTTGAAACTTATCTTGCCTGAGTAGGGTTTTATCAGCCCCGCAAGTGTTTTAAGCAACGTGCTTTTGCCGGCGCCGTTTGAGCCGATTAAAGCTGTAACCGTTCCCTTTTCCACGGATATATTTACGTCCCAGAGTACCTGTATCTGGGAATATCCAGCGTTGAGGTTTGTGACCGTTAACATGTCATCTCCCCGTCTTCGTCCCCAAATATGCTTCAATAACTTTATGATCTCCGCTTACTTCTTCTGGCGTACCGACGCTAATGACCTCGCCGTAGTTAAGCACAACAACCCTGTCCGATATATTCATGACAAAACGCATCACGTGCTCTACTAGTAGAACAGTTATCCCGTTTTCTTTGTTCAGCTTCTTTATGAGTTCGGACATCTTGTCCACCTCGGACGGTGTAAGGCCTGCTACCAGCTCGTCTAGGAGGAGGAGGCGGGGTTGGGTTGCTAGACACCTGGCCAGCTCAACCAGCTTAAGCTGCTGTGTGTTAAGCTCCTTAGCCAATCTGTCGCTTAAGTGGTGAACGCCCACCATCTTTAATGCCTCTATAGCTCTTTGCCGCGCTGTTTTCTCGTCGCTGGTGTTCAAATATCCGCCAACCATTACAGCCTCTAAAACAGTCATTGAGGGAAATGGCTTAATGATTTGAAAGCTTCGAGCCACTTTTTTCTGGGCTATTTTGTGTGGTGGGAGATTTGTTACGTCATCGCCGAATATTCTGACGACTCCGCTGTCGGCCTTCAGAAACCCTGTTAATATGTTGAAAAGGGTGGTCTTTCCCGCCCCGTTGGGCCCTATTAAACCAACTATCTCACCCGTGTCCACGAACATGTTCACATTAGACAGGGCTGTTAGAGCGCCGAATTTTTTAGAGACGTTCACCACTTCAACAGCCTTCATATCACGCCCTCTTCGAAGCCTTAGAAATTAAACCCAGACGCAACGCCACCGTGTCCAGTAACGGCCCCAAGCCATCGGGCTTGAACAGTATTATAAAGATGAGGATAACGCCGAAAATGACTTGATGCAGACCGATTATCACAGCGCCCAACGTTATACGTAGATACTCCTGTACCGTTAACAGGATTATCGAGGTTATCGGGGGGCCCCAGAAGCTGCCCAAACCACCTGCTATCGAGAGAGTGACTGTCTGTATGCTTATCCAGCTGTCAAACAGTATGGGGTGATAAAAGCCGACCATGCTGGCGTATATGCCTCCTGTCAAGGCCGCTATGAAGCTGTAAACCATCAAGGCTAAGAGCTTATATTTCCTGACATCGACGCCCAGCATTTCAGCAGCCTCCTCATTATCTCTAATACTTTGGAGGTATAGGCCAAGTTTGTTTCTCCGTACTTGGTGTACTATTATGAAGGTTACGGCAAGCAGTGCTAGTGTTACGTAGTAGTAGAAGGTTTTATAACCTGACCGCATAAATATCGGGTCGAACTCTGCGTAAGGTATGTAGCGTTCAAGCGGTCCCGCGACATCCGTCCACAGCAGGAAGATTTTCTGGAGTATGAGGACTAGGGCCAGCGACGAAAGTGCATACCAGACCTCTCTAATTCCGAACCGGAAGCTGGGATAGCCGATTATGAAAGCTACGCCTGCGGCGGCTACCCCGCCTACGATAAGGCCCACCCATCCCGAGATACCGTGATACACCATTAAATACCCTGTGAGTATGGCCCCAAGTCCATGGTAGGCTCCGGCACCTAGGTCCAGCTGGCCGCCCAGTCCGCCTATAAGCTGCCACGCTACTACGATGGTCGTGTAAAGCATGATTAGGGTGACGAGGAAAACATAGTAGTCGTTGAGGCCTAGGGTAAGCGGAAGTACCGCGGCAAAAGCGCCAGCTGTAACAGGGAAGACCAAGCCCCTTCTCAATTTTACCGCCTCCCGAACAAGCCCTTAGGCCTAACCCAGAGGATGAGTATGAAGAGCCCGTAGAGAAATATCTCTCTTCCACGCGGGTCCCAGATGCCTGAGGCAAGGCTGTCCGCTACCCCGAAGATTATGGCTGATACAAGTATGCCTCTGACAGTACCTAAACCCGCTAAGGCCACTATGGCCCATGTGAGGAGGCCGAAGAGAAGCCCCGATGTAGGGGTTACAGCCTGAAACGTCATGACAAGTGAGCCTGAGAGACCGACTAAGGCCATGCTGATGCCCGTTGTTACTAGAAAGAGCCGGTTTGTGTCAACACCCATAAGAGATACGGCCTCAACGTCGTCGGCTGCAGCACGCATAGCAACCCCGAGCCTGCTTCTCTCCAGAAAGAAATACAGAATAAGTAACGCAGCTATGCTGACAACAGTGGCCACCAGCTTGTCAAGCGGTATAGTTAACGGGCCCAAGCTTACAGAGGTTGCGAAAACCGTGTATGGTGGGGCCTTTGGCTCCGCAGCCCAAATGGTGAGAGCTAGGTTCCTCAGGAGAACAAGTATTCCGACGGTGGCGGCGATCTGGGAGAGGGGCGGAGCAGTAACAAGCCGTTTAAACACACCTAGGTAGGTTAGAACACCTATTAGGAAGAAGACGGGAACCGTCACTATCGGTGACAGAACAGGGTCCTGTATAAACCCCAGCGAGACAACATAGGTCATGTACATCGCGAGCATTATGTATTCGCCGTGGGCGAAGTTGATCAGGTTGGCTACGCCGAAAAGGAGCGCCAAACCCATTGCGGCGAGCGCATACACGCCGCCGAGCATCAGTCCTAAAACAACGTATTGGATGAAGGAGGTAAAGAGGTCGGCCGAAAACATGTTAGTAAACACCGCAAAAATAGAATAAAAATTGGGTGGATATTAGGTTGGTTTTCAGGGTCTTGGGAATATCACGGAGTTTGTTGCTTTTTCGAAGGGATATACGAGGACGGGTTTCCCATTCTGTACCTGCAGGACCACGGCTTGGGCGTAGATGTTGTCTCCGTTGGGTGCGAGCCTGATACGGCCTGCGGGATATGTTTCAGCAGCAGGTCCTGACTGGAGGTCTAGCGACATTAATGCCGCCATGAGGCTGTCGCCGTCCAACGGGTTGTTGGGGTTGGTTTTTCCAGCAACTTCAAGAGCTTCTTTCAACGTCCAGAGCGTGTAGAAGATGATGCCGGCGGCCTCGGTTGGCAGCTTACCGTATCTGCTCTGGAATTTTTGGACAAGCTGTTTGTTGTACTCTGTTGGGAGGAAGGGGTCGTAGCTGTAGGTGTTCGTCATCAACTCTGTAGCGTCTCCCGCAGCCTTGATGGTTTCAGGGTCTGCGAGGCCTGTTCCACCAGCGCCCGCTATGAACTGTACCTTCAGCCCGAGAGATTTTACGGCTTTCGCCAGAATAATGGAGTCAGCGTAGTATGGGACTGCGAAGACTATGTCAGGGTTGGCTGCCTTTATTCTCTCTATGATGGGGGCCATGTCGGTGATGTCAGTCGGGTATTTGATCCTGTCGACAGGCCTTATTCCGAGATCTCTGAGCCGTGTGTATATGCCGTCAGCTGTCACCTCTCCGAAGAGGCCGTCAAAGTGTACGATGACCGGCCGCTGTATTTTCTGGTTGTTTTTCTGGAAAACACCTACGGCGAAGTCAACTGCTGTGGCGCCGTGTACAGATGCCTTGGGCGGTAGCCTAACTATGTATTTGAAGCCTCGGGCGGTAAGGTAGTCAACCAGCGCGTCGGCCATTACAACAATCTTCTTCGGCTCTGTTACGTCAAGCATTGTGAGTGTGTGGGCGCTTATAAAAGCTCCGATAATGACGTTCACCCTGTCCACGTTAACTAGTTTCTCAGCCGCAAGCCTAGCGCCGTCTGCCGAACTCTTGCTATCCTCTATGAACAGCCTAATCTTTGCCCCTCCAAGGTTCTTGATTCCACCGGCCGCGTTTATCTCCTCAGCTATTAGCTCGGCGGCCTGTTTGGCCTCGTTCCCGAACACGGCGTAGGCACCGCTCAACGGCTCGACCAATCCCACCCTTACTTCACTTAGCTGTGGGGTCTGCTGAGCTCCTGGCAGGCCTATGGTAAAGATGCCGACCGCAGCCACTGCAGCGATAACTATTACGGCGACCAGAATTAGAGCCGTAGATTTTGCTAAAGCACTTTTTTGTCTGAACATTCGCTTTTTGAGTTATCTGGTGGCATTTATATTTTATCACTCACGTTGCGTCCAACCCTTACACCAGTCGGCTCACCATCTACCGCCACTATGCGTCCACGTAAAATCGTGTATTTTATTGAGGAGTTTAGCTGCATGCCGTCGTAGGGTGTGAATTTGTTTTTGCTGTGGAGTCTGTGGGCCTTTATTTCTTTCGGGGTTTTGGTGTCCACTATTACGAGGTCTGCGTCCGCGCCTACAACTATGGCGCCCTTACGCGGGTAGAGGTTGAAGGCCTTCGCCGGGTTTGTTGAACATATCTCTGCGACCTTTTCAAAGGGTATGAGGTTTCTGACTGCGGCGTCAATCATCAAGGGAGCCAGTGTTTCGACGCCCAGCATACCTGAGGGGCTCTTCAGCATACCTGTGTTTTTCTCCTCCAACGTGTGGGGCGCGTGGTCAGAGCCCAGTGTTTTTATCACACCTCGACGGATGCTCTCCCAAAGCATTTCACGGTCGTCCGGCCCCCTTATAGGAGGGTTAACCTTGATCAGTGTTCCGAGCCTCTCATAGTCTCTGCTGTCGAAGAAGAGATACTGGGGACATGTTTCGGTGAAGACGTTAGGCAGATGCTCCCTCTCTAGAAAGCTGACTGTCTCGCCGCTGCTTATGTGAACTATCAAGGCTCTCCCTCCTGTTTTTTGCGCTAGATACACAACCTTCCTAACCGACTCAACCTCGCACACAGCAGGCCTCGAGTAAAGATGTACAAGCGGGTGCTCACCACGTATGCGGGCAACTTTCTCAAAATACTCCACCAGATGTCTGTTTTCGCAGTGAAAAGCGATTGGGAATCCTTTTGCGGCCGATTTTTCCAGGGCCTTGTAAACTGTTGCGTCGCTGGGCGGTGCTATGTCGCCTGTTGTCGGGCCGAGGAAGGCTTTGAAGCCTACAGCGCCGGCCTCAAAGAGCTCCTCTAGGGCGTCGAGGCTGTAGTCAGTCAGAACACCGTACAGGCCGTAGTCCGAGAATGCCTTGCCGCGCACAATAGAATCCTTCCGCCTTAGCTCTTTCACATCCGAGACGGGAGGCATTGTGTTCGGCATTTCAAACACAGTTGTTACTCCTCCGGCGACAGCAGACTTCGAACCCGTCTCAAAATCTTCCTTAACCTCCAGACCCGGCTCCCTAAAATGCACATGCTCGTCAACGAATCCGGGAAAAACATACATTCCATCCGCGTCGACGACTTCAGCACCTCTGTCTCTGACGCCCTCACCCAGACCTGTTATCTTTCCGTCGGAGACAAAAACTGATGCTCTGAAAACTCCGGTGGGAGTCACGATGTTTCCATTTTTTACTACAAGACTCACGAACAGACACGTTGAATACGTTTATATAAACGAGAGGGCGGAAATCGCATGTGTCTGATGCTGAAGTTGACGCAGTGAGTACTTTAAAGGATTGGTTTTCGAGGACACAGTTCACGGTAGTGGGAAAGGATGCGATGCGCTACGAGTCAGTGTTCGGGGTCAGGGGGCTTCTGCGCTATGTCGAGGACTATGTCGACAGACGCTGTCTCCACGCAAGGATTGTCAGAAGCCATGTCCCCCACGGCTACATCAGGTCGATTAAACTTGAAAGCAGCGATGGTTTTCTACTCACCGCGAAAGATGTTCCAGGCGAGAACCAGGTTGGTTACACAGTAAACGACCAACCGGTGCTTGCGAAGAGTAAAGTAAGGTTCTACGGGGAGCCAGTCGCCTTGGTTGTCGGCTCCGATGCCTACCAAGTCGATGACCTGCTTGAGAAGACGGTGGTCGAGATAGACCCTCTTCCAGCCGTCTACGACGTTCACGAGGCTTTGAAGGATGAGGTTCTGGTGCATGAGGAGCATGGGTCTAATGTCGTTGTCCGCGCGAATGTTTTGAAGGGTGACGTTGCCTCGGGTGAGTCAGAGTCAGACGTTGTTTATGAGAAAACTTACTTCCTCGGCCCCCAAGACCACGCCTACATCGAGACAGAGGCCGCACTCGCCATACCGACACCCGACGGGGTCACAGTAATAAGCCCCTCGCAGTACCCGCACCTCGCTCAGAAAACGGTTGCCAGAGTCCTTGGGATACCCTACAGCAGGGTGACGATAGTACAGCCGGCCATCGGAGGCGCTTTCGGAGGGAAAGACGACATGGGGCCCATAGTCTCCGCTCAAGCAGCAGTTGCATGCCACCGTTTAGGGAAACCAGTCTTCCTACAGTACAGCCGTGAGGAGAGTTTGACAAGCCACTGCAAAAGAGACCCCGCCGTCATAAAATACAGAAGCGGAGCAGGCCGCGACGGCTCCCTAAAATTCATAGACGTCAACATTATTTTTGACAGTGGTGCGTACGCAAACCGGGGACCATATACTCTGTGGAGAGCAGCAGTACACGCCAGTGGTCCGTATAGGGTGCCGCATGTCAAGGTTGTTGGCACGCTCGTCTACACCAACAAGGTCTATCAAGGGAGTTTTAGGGGGTTCGGCAACCCTCAGATACAGTTTGCCACCGAACGTCAGATGGACGAGCTTGCCCGGAGGCTCGGGCTTGACCCTGTGGAGTTTAGACTCAAAAATCTTCTACGGCCCGGAGATCTGTCCTCAACATCTCAGGTAATGGGCAGTGATACAGGTATAGCGCCTTTGCTGGAGAAAGTCAAGTCCATAGCAGGGCGGGGGAGGCGGCGTGTGGAAAACGGATACGCCTACGGCTTCGGAGTTGCATGTGCATGGCATGGAATAAGCACGAGTAGGGGTGTACCGGACTGGGGAGCTGCCGTGATGACCGTGTACAAAGATGGAAGTGTTGTTGTGCAGACAGGTGTTGTCGAGTTCGGACAGGGAACACACACAGGAATAAGGCAGATTGCTGCAGAAGTTCTAGGGGTTCCCTACGAATGGGTCAAGGTTGAGGGAGGCGTGAGCTATGCACCCGATACAGGGGCTACCCATGGGTCACGTGGGCTTGCCCTCGGCGGTGCGGGGGTCTTGGTCGCAGCAGCGAAAATAAGGCAGAGGATGGTTAAGATGGCGGCCTCTGTGCTTGAGGCAAATCCCGCAGATATCGAGGTCTCAGACGGATTTTTCTCCGTCAGAGGTAGTCCCGACAAGCGGGTTTCATGGCGTGATGTTGTGGTTGCCTGCTATTCCAAGGGTGTTGACATGACGGCTAACGGTTACTACTTCCTGCCAAAGGGACGTTTCGATGAAGAGAGGGGGCAGGGACACGCGTACACAATCTTTTCCTACGCAGCTGTTGCGGCGGAGGTCAGGGTTGAGCTTGAGACGGGGAAGGTGGAGGTGGTGAAGGTATATCCCGGAGCAGCCTGCGGCAGAGTAATCAACCCCGCACTAGCACGTGGTCAGATGTTCGGAGCGGCGGCGCAGGGCCTCGGCTACGCAGTCCTCGAGAAGCTTGAGTTCAGCGAGGGTAGGCTACTTAACGCGAGCCTGATGGACTACTTAATACCCTCGGCAACCGACATGCCCGAGTTCGAGGAACCCGTATACGTCGAGGACATAACCCCGTACGGCCCGCTGGGCGCCAAGGGGCTGGCTGAGCTGGCGCTGATACCGATACCCGCAGCCATAGCGAACGCAATCCGCGACGCTGTAGACATCGAAATAGACACCATACCCCTGACATCCGAAACACTCTATAAACTGTTGAGGAAGAGCTGAGATGTCTTCACACACAACCCGCTACATAGGCGTGTCCCGGAAGAGGGCGGACGCTGTCCACAGGCTCACGGGACGTTTAAAGTATGTGGCCGACATCCAGCCCAAGGGAACACTTTACGCAGCCCTCCTCCACTCCCCCTACCCAAACTGCATCGTAAAGAGAATAGACGACAGCAGGGCCAGAGCCCTGAGAGGTGTGGTGGAGGTCCTCACACCCTTCAACGTTCCAGCCCACAGGTTCGGGAGAACATTCTCCCCCGTCCCGTGGAAGGTAATAAGGGACAGGAGACTACTTGATGTCAGACAAAGATTTGTAGGAGACATAGTTGCAGCCGTGGCAGCGACCTCGCCTGAAACAGCCTATGACGCCGTAGAGCTTTTGGACGTGGACTACGATGTTTTAGACTATGTTGACAGCGCAGAGGAGGCTTTGAAAAAGGATGCACCACTTGTTCACGACGAGATAGAGGTGGGTAAAGAGGTCAAACGGCTTAACAGCAACGTCGGATACAGCGACGTGATGGAGGTCGGGAGAAAGAATGAGGCCTACAGCGGTGTGGCAAAAATGTATGAGGACAGGTTCAAAACCCAAATACTCTACAACGCACCCATTGAGACACGCGCAATAATATGCAGCCCACGCGTTGACGGCAGCCTGGATGTATACTGCACGACGCAGTCAATACATGGAACAAGGTACTGGCTCTCACAGGCGTTACAGATGCCCACCAGCAAGATTATCGTCCACGCAATGCCGCTGGGAGGCGGGTTCGGGGCGAAATACAACCTCGCCATCCACGAGCCCGTGATAGCTTATCTCGCTCTTAAAACGGGGAAGACAGTCAAGTATGTGGCGTCGCGGGAGGAGGATTTCTACATCAGCGCCAGGAGGTCTGCTGTGATGGATGTCAGGCTCGGCGTCGACAGAGACGGTTTACTTAAGGTCATGGAGCTTAGGGCCCTGCTGCAAAGCGGGGCTTACGCCGACCACATGATAGAGGCTGTAACATGCGTGGGCGGATGGTTCATATCAAGTTACGCAGCCACATACAGATATTATGAGGGGAAAGGAATATACACAAACCTACCAGTATGCGGGGCCATGCGCGGTTTCGGCAACCCGCAGCAAAACATGGCCCTCGAATCACTCATGGATGAGATAGCCGACGACCTTCGAATAGACCCGCTCGAGTTCAGGCTGAAAAACCTGCCGAAGACCGGCGACATATACTATGGTCAAGGGCCCACAGTTACGACAGTCATAAAGTCGATGAAACTCGGAGAGGCTGCTTTGGCTACGGCTAAGTTGTTTGGATGGAATTGTGGGCGGAGGGTTGAGAACGGTGTTGTGAGGGCCTGTGGTGTTGCCGTGGGACACCACACTTCCGGGACCGGCGGCCAGATGGCTGAAGGGCAGGATAGGCAGGAGGGTGCCGGCGTGGTGATGAAGCTGAACGAGGACGGAACGATAACACTCACAACCGCGATGGTTGAGATGGGCCCCGGCGAGCATGAAACCCTAGCAGCCTACGCCGCTGAACACCTAAAAATCGATGTCTCCAACGTATACGTAGAGGCGGGTAACACCCAGACAACACCCTTCGACATGGGGACGCATGCAAGCCGGGGGACATATGTTGGTGGCTTGGCCGTCCTAGCGGCTGCGGAGGAGATGAAGAAACATATTCTCCGAAAGGCGGCGGAGATGATTGAGGCGCCGGTGGAGGAGCTTGTTTTCATGGATGGTAGGGTCTGGCATCCTGACAGACCTGAACAATACGTCACTTTTGCAGATGTGGCCATGCGGTACAAGACAAGAAACGGCTTCCTACCCATAGTTGTCAGCGGGATGAGGCCTAACGCCGCGCCCCCGAGCTGGGCCGCTGTCTTCGCCGAGGTGGCCGTAGACTTGGAGACCGGCGCTGTGAAGGTTGAGAAAATAGCTATGGGCTTGGACATAGGCAAGGTGGTGAACCCGGCGGAGGCGGAGGCACAGGCGCACGGCGGCATAGCCACAGGCATCGGCTACGCACTGACCGAGGAGGTGGTGGTAGAGGAAGGCCGTTACATAAACCCCAACTTCATGGACTACCTCCTGCCCTCAGCCGCGGAGACAACAAACGTCATAGTCTTTTTCGCAGACTCCTATGACGAATACGGGCCCTACGGCGCGAAAAGCATCGGCGAGCTGGCCACGAACCCTGTAGCCTCAGCTATCGCCAACGCCGTCTCCCGCGCCCTGAAAACACGGATAAGGAAACTACCCATAAAGCCCGAAGATGTTTGGATAGTCACAGGTCGAAAATCTTGAGCGCAGCAAGATTCTCACCGAAGTCGCCCTCCGTTCTGGATAGTTTTCCAAGAGCTTCCCCGAGTTTTGGCTCGAAAGGGCTTATGTCAGGGTTCCCAACCATCCGATTTGCCTTAGGTCGCCCACGGAGGCTGTGGACGGGGCTCTTCTTTTCGAGGGAAGACTTCTCCGAACTGGTGTAGCACCAACTGCGAAGAGGGGCGGCGTGCTAGTTGTCAACACACCGTCACCGTTACGGGAGTGTAGATGTGTTTTATGTATACGCAGCCCGGGTTGTCGCGGGGCTTGGTAGCCTTGGGAGCCCTAACCTCGCCATGTTGGGTGCGTTCTCTGTTGCGTCTGGAGCGGTGCCGCTGGAGGCTGTCATGGTGATGGATAGGGCGTTGTCACTGGAAACGCCTTCGCCACCCCTAGCCTCTAACGTCAAGTCAGCACTTTACGATGAAGGTGTTAGAACACCGGTTTTAAGCGTTGTCTACTGCCTCGGCGGACGTGAGCCGACCACAAGCATGGTCAGCAAGCTGCTTAACAAGGTGAGGGAATGGGTTGAGGGCGGGTCTGTAAGGAGCCGTGTCCTCTACCTAGGTGCTGGAGGCGAGTGGACGTG